>JAEIGA010000365.1_pt1 | contig 65899 bp, 52 predicted proteins | sample 9270691 | NCBI WGS metagenome assembly JAEIGA01 (sample SAMN17057246, study PRJNA624740) | gut metagenome | biome: biome; isolation source: fecal sample | host: Bos grunniens | place: China: Xizang | collected 2019 | reverse complement strand
TGAACGAATATCAATCATCAACTTCCCGTTTTGATTATATAGTTCGTATGTGTAATTTCCATCATCGAAACTGGTACGTTCAGTCGACGATAGATCGAAGGAGTCAGTGGACATTTGTTATATCGAATATAAAAATAACCTAAAAGGATCTATTGTACTTATGGTAAACGTGAAGGAGTATATATACCGGATACTTCGAATGCACTTAATGTAACATGCGAAAATAGATAATCTCTTAGATCTGTTGTCGTGGGGTTGTCGGGGTAGTCTGCGAATCCATCATCTTTCATCGCTCGCATTAGATCATCTACGAAATAGAACATCAATGATAAATACTGTCCACTGGTAACTATGTAAGGTATCGTTCCATAGAGTCCGTACAGACTCGATTTATTTGTAAGCGCATCGGTTACAACGGTAGTCATAGTCGCACCTTCGACTTGTAGCGCGTTCTGTATATCCGTTAGAATTCTGCTATCTGGATAGTAACCTGCCTGTTTCCATGATGGACTAACGCCCTTTGTAGACGTATTGGCCGTTATAATATAAGAAGTCTTGTCTCCCGTATCATCAATAAGCACGAGCCGGATGTATATGAGCATATTAGGATCCGTACTGGCGGCATTAAAAATCGCGGCATACTTTTGTGGGAAGATATATGCGATACTAGCGTCTTTAGTTCCATTGTTCATCGAACCGCTAATGGTAGCATCTTCCCCAGTAAGAGAGAATGTAGCAACATAAGGATGCTTTTCTGGTTCCTGTTTAGATTCTAGTTTCTTTATCGCGTTAACCACTATAGGTATATGTCTCTTGCATAAATCCTTGTTACAATTCGACATAGAATTTCATAGTTATAAAACAAGATAAATACACATATAGGTTTAAGGTTTTTAATGAATTATCTTATCAGAACTACTTAAGCGATATTACCTACATCGCAGTTGATCTGACCGATATCCTTGTGTTCCGGCTGAGGATATTTATTGTAAAGATCTCCGCCATTACCGTTTTCGTAATATTCGAGGTTCAGGTGCATTGCATTAAAGATATGCGCGATCATAGAAGAAGCTACTGGTAATTCCTTAATGAGCATATCCTCATGTGCACCGCACTGCGGACATATCCAGCACTTACGCTGGTCATGGTAATATCCTTTAACGGAATGGCAACGGTTACATATACCTATTTTCGTAGAAGAACCGCGTGCTAAATGTGCATCTCTATTGACCAGGTTAATACCAGCCGCAAACAGGTCATCATTACCCATACGGTCGATAGATTGACCACCTGCGCGCTTTCTACCCTTAGACGGTTGTTGAGTATCGATACTTCTTGGACCGCCGTTACGTACATTCATTTTACGTTCAACGATATGCGGTTGACGACCCATATAAGCGTTACCGATAAAGATCTTAGCTTTATATGGTCTGTGTGTTTCTGGATCGTACATAATCTCCTCTCCTGATTCATGCATACCGAGCTGGTTCATGATAGCACATAACTCCTCCGAGGAGCGTTGTGTATGGAAAGGAGTAACGTCTAACGGACAGCCCATTAACGTTGCGATTTTGGTAACCATAGGCATATATTCCTGTGCACAAGTAACTCTCTTGAAGATAGATATTGGGTTAAATATAACATCTGGGCGTATACCCGAAGCAGTATATGGCATCTCTCCAGGCGAGACGATTCTACCGATGGTGTTCTTCTGTGCAGTTTCGAAGTTCGTTTTATCGCCTACAATTAAGGGTTGATACTGACCGAATACGGACATTTTAACGATCTTATTTTCGTCCTGCTGTTTCATCTTAAGGACAGAACGGAGTAGCCTACCATCAGGGGTCTTCATATAACGCGCATCAGGTTGTTCGTTAATGGTAGTCGCATCACTGGTACCGTAAGGAGTTTTCACTACCTTAGTTATAAGCGCGTCCTTCTGGTGGAATCGTTCACTAACACGCTTAGGAAGGCAAGTTGATGGATCGATTTTGTGATATGAGTCAGGGTTACCGTGGAGAGTTGTATTCTCTGGCATCTTAAATTCTTCATCTCTATTGATTTCGCTAGTGAAAGTCATAGTGGTATCAATCTCTAGCATACCAGATTCAACGGATGCTTTATTGACGACGATACAATCTTCTTGGTTATACTTGTAGTACATAAACGCTACGATAAGGGTTTGTCCATAAGGCTTTTCACCTTGATGACGATAATCGTAGATGCAAGGACGTGTAACTGGTACCTGCGGAGCGATGGTAAAGTGTTGTTCATCCTTGAACTTTATTTGTGGTACGCGAGTAGTTGGACCGATCATCTGCTTAACGTGGTTTGTGATAAGGGAACCTCTAAGGGATTTGTTGAGGTTAATTCCCGGAACGACTGCACAAACGGTACTGTATACAGATAATGGGAGAGCGATATGAGTGTACATCAATGGTTTCTTATAGAAATCACGGATAGATCCGGCGATAACCATGTTGTTGATAACCATCTCTGGATCGGCGAGCTCCATGAACCCGTCATCCAATCCTTTCTTGTACTGGTATATCTTATTAGTACACTCGGTCAACCATTGCTTAAAGGCTGGTTTAATCGATATTTTAGTCTTAACTTTACCATTTTCGATAGTAGATTTAAGTTCGAAACATGTAGATACTTTCACGAACGGAGACATTAAACGACCCGTATCAGTCCATATCGATAGAAGGGTTGCGCTATGGTTAAGGATTACAGAGCAATCCCTTTGGATTTCTCCGGTTCTGCGAGCTTCCATTAGCTTCCAGTACATATCATCTACATCGTTATAACGCTTAACGTAACCAATAATGGAACCGTTAAGCTTGATATTGTACAGTTCAGCTGGATTGATTAAAACATTACCGTCCTTGTTATAGATATCCTTAATAAAAGTCTTAAAGGAACTGATATAAGCGGCTTCCTGTTTACCGTTAGTCGATAGAGTGATTCCAGTAAAGAGAGTAGGTGATTTGAACCTACCGACCTGCTTACCAGCTTCTGGGGTCATAACCGGGTCAATAAAGAATAGCTCAGAAAGATGAGCTTGTCTATGTTCCCAGGAAACGTCAGATCCCTTAGCTTGCGTTGACGGAGTCTTAACGATTTCGCGTAAAACATTGTCCATAAAGAGCTCGTTCTTATGGGCAAGCAATTCGGTACGAAGTTTAGACTGCTCACGAGAAGTTTGTTTAAAGGAATTCAGAAGGGAACTTGACATAGCTTTTCCCGCGTTGATGACAATATTGCGCATCTTATTTTGTAGAACCGATTTAGCTACAGAAAGGTTAGTTGATGAAACGAAAACCTTACGCACTTCTTCCATGATTTCCTGTAAACGCTTACCATGGAAAGATGAGAATTCACGTTCAATCTGCTGACCTGCACGGATACGTTTATTAACCATTGAGGTCTTATCCTGGGAACCCTCAAAACGGTTACCGATCATGTATAATTCCCTAACGATATAGCCTAATTCGGTACAAACGGCGTGGTCGCGATTAAAGTCGTTTGTAGCATCGTACATACCGATACCAGGCATAAAGCGTTCATTAAGGATTTCCATAGTTTTAAGCGCGATTCTACGGCGGTATTCTGCTGTAATATCCTTGTCCGCTTTAGAGTTTTCCGTTGATTTACGGCATTTTTCTAAAACAGTTTGCTTGAATGTTGGATTAAGGATAAGTGAGCCGATGATATAGAGTGCTAAGAATTTGGTTAGCGGTTCATCGATTAGCGTTTGATCCTTGAATGTGGTAGTTCTGATTGATGCATTCTCCAATGCTTCCTTGTGAACGAAGCCGTTAAGACATGCGTTGCGGATCGTCTGTATAAGCGAAAAGTTATCCATAGCCGGACAAACGTAGCGAAGGATATCTTCATCATTGCGGCATCCGAAAGCGTAGAACATAAAGCGCATTGGGACAGCGTTAATCAGTGCGTGAGAACGCTTGCTGTAGTTAGTATCGATGTTCATCGCTTTATCATTAAGCTGTAGCGAAAACACGAAATCAGAAGGTGAATAAACCCTTCCGGATCTACCAATGTGAGCTTGCTTTGGCTGAACCATTGAAGCAACAACGTAGTAAGACTTTTCATAGTCAAATCCTTTAGTGTAAATCGCTTCACAACGGCTTAACTGGTTATCGTAAAGATTACGCTGTATAAGTTCATGATTAAGCGGTTTGCGATCAATGTTAATAATGTAACGGATAAACCCTTCAATTACGAAGAAACCGGCTAAAGCACGCTCTTCTCCTGATTGGAGCAACGTTTGTTCGTCGTAACGACGCAGTGAACAGTATTTAGACATAACGGGGATCGGGAAGTTAAAGTAATAGGAATCTGGGATTCTCTCTTCAAATACTAACTGTTCTGTAGAAAGTTCAGTCTGGCCGTTGATTACATTATAAGAATAGCAACGGTAAACTGTATCCGCTACACAACAAACGGAGTAAGTACCCTTAGTCGCTAAAGCGCGGCACGGATAAGGGTTAAATCCCTGTACAGAAAAGTTTTTGGATTCAATTGAATCTGGTGTATAAATACGCATCCGATCGAAGTACATTACGAATTTTACCGTAACAGTATTGTTTAGCTGAATGTATTCAGTAACAATATTATCTTCACGAATAATCGGATCAACATCTTCCAATGCTCTATCGTACGTGCGTATAATATCATCGAAGGGTTTATGCTCTTCGAAGTACGCTTTAGCGATAGGATATAGAAGTGTATTGTTAACGATTCTCTTATTGGATTCCGTTGGGATCTTATCCGTGGTCATATCGAGTCCATTGTAGGATGTATTAGAACGCTGATTTGAAGCCATTTTAGAGGTGTTGTTATAGCGATAATAAAAATCAGCTTGGATACTGGGAATGTTAAATGGATATCATTAAATGGGGTAAAAATATAACGATAGAATATATAACACGTTCGACAACTATAGTTTTATAAGCCGCGCGGAACAAAGGAACAGTTAATTTGGTTTCGTCAATAGACGCGGTAGTCCATCCTCCCACATACCGGAATTTATGTATTCAGAAACCGTGGAACCTGCAGCGAGTGTCCACGCGTTGATATTAATTCCGAAGTTCGTTGTATACGCTGCGTATGCGGATCGAAGAGAATCTATGAACGGTCTATAGCAATATATATGTAATAGAGAATCGCACGGCTGTTCAATATTACTTATCTTCTGTCTGCCTATGCACATCCTATATATATTATCCACGTTGTTAATCAACGTTTCATTTAATGTTAGTTCAGAATTATCGATTATCAGGGTAGTAAGCCTGTCGCTATATCCTAAAGTGATGTCATTATTGCTAAATTTTTTATAAAACCACATATACAGGGTTTCATTTTTCTCAAACGAGAAGTTTTTCGGTAGACGTAAAATTTCCAATGAAAACATATTATAAAACATACCTCTCATGTTTTTAGCGTTACGCGTATTGAACGTGTCTGGAAGCAAAAGTTCTCGTAATTCATAACACTCCGAAAGAAAGTCCTGGAATGATATTACACTAGACGTATCAAACATATCCGGAAACGTAATAGAAACTAGGGCATGATTTCCATGAAATGTCCTAACCATAGCAGTTACATTGGAGGCATCGAAGTGCGTAAGATCTATTCCAGTTAATCCATCTATCTGTGCAAACGTACCGACATATTGAATCGTATATGCTACATTGCTCACCGGTATCATTGATTGCACGGATGTACTATGTTCAGTGAAAGTAATCGCTTCAAACAGCATCATCTTTGTTATCGGTGATTGTAAGGGATTCGATAAACTAAATTTGTCGTCAGCGCCGTTATATCGTATCGTTATATTGTCTGAATATTCAGTTTCTGTGTAAAATGCTCTTGGTGATGTGTACATCCAAATATTCGGTTCAAACGTAGTCAATACCCTAAAAGTGACTATCATGTCTACACAATCGATCAACTCAATATGCGGAATCGTTTCTATCGCTACGATTCCATTACATGAAAAGTATTCCTTAAATGTATCCCATCCATTGAAATAATTCTGTATTTTTTCAATATAATCAACCGGTAATTCCTCATGAACTGCTTCACACAAGGTTAGTTTAAGAGGAAGGGCTTTATTATATTCATCACTGTCGCTATAAACTGCGTTTCCGTTAGAATCCCAGCGCGGTTCTACTAACGCATATTCATCATTTATTCGATGATCGACGTTAATCTTTACAATGTGATCCTTTGGCGGCAAGTTAACGTTTCCAATCTGAGCCGCTGGAAGCCCGTCCTTATCCTGATCGCATGCAAACATATCGTTCGATTCGGGACTAACATCGAATGTTTCTAATGCGGAATTGAATGATACGTTACAGTTAAACGTAGCCGTTCTGCGGTTAAGTTCCTGAATGGATTCTATAATGGAACGCATATCGTAGGTAGTCGGTTTATGACCTTCAGAGGTACCATTCTGTTTACCATCAGACGGCAAGGTTATCAGTAATTTCTCATTAGCGCCTTCGCCTTGAATCGATATTTTACAGTTATCCTTTCCGAAAACACATGTTGGAGCGGTTAGATTCTGAGTTACTTTTAAGTTGGAATCAACCAACAGTTGTGACATTTATACACGAATGATATACATAGTAATTATTTGTTTTTCGTTTAATGGACAGACCACCAGCCGCAGTATACGATCGTATTTTTAGATGTATCGATCGTAGCGCCTGCTGTCTGGTTGAAATTATATATATCTTTTTCGATAGCCTTGAAGAGAATCGTTATTTCATTACTTATGGGGCAATAACTTGCGTAATAGGGAACGACGTAGTCACTACGTTTGGGAGATGACCACGTGAAAACGATATCTGGGTTGTTACATTTCCCTCCAGCTTGTGAGTCGAACTTAAACGGATACCAGTCACAGCAGATACTCGCTGGAAGCCAATCGCCTTCAGGATTATCACTGTCATCGATATCATCAGTATTGGTGTTATAAAATACGTTAAAGGTACCACGGCTGTCATAGCAGAAATAATCTTTTCCTGCATAATTATCATCGAAACATATACGAAGATTGAAACCATTTGAGGCATTTGCTACCGTTGTTTTGAGCACCTTTAACGGTAATCGTGCTTCACCTATGCCTTCCTCGATCTTTACGGCGAAGATTATACTATCCATTTGACGAGCGTCAGTCGGTATATTCGTTGAAGTATGCTTATACGGAACATTAACGATATGATTTATGCTATCTATATCACTACTTCGCGGGTGCAGGTATTCAATACCGGAACAACCACACGGTTTACCAGTAGCCCAGCTTATAAATGGTTCACTAGATATAATACCATCCCAATTATACCATATTTCGTTACCCAACCACGTATCCGTACTGATTTGATCTCCTATGCGAAGGTTATACTGAACGTCTAAACTAATAGGTGGAGGAACCTCATAAATGGCTGTATATGTTAATTCATCATAATCAATCGAATTAATATCGAACGGCTGGAAATAATTTAATTCTAAATTGCTCATTTTCACTAATTGCCTAAACGACTCCGAATTTTCGTTAAGGTTATCCCATCCAGTACTAAGTTCTTCTACTGTATATTCTCCAGTGCCGTCAGTAATTGTGCTAGTATTATTTCCATCATGCACCTCGACTATCAGTCGTAGAGGACAGACCAGAGACATCATATCGCCGTTACTAGCGGCTGGCAAACCATCCATTTCTTGATCACAGTAGAATATTTTGACATCATTATCAGCCGTATCGAACATATCAATTGCGGTTTTCATATGAGCATTACAGCTAAAAGTTGCCGTTCGACGATTTAACTCTTGAATAGCTTCGATAACAGAACGCATGTTGTATTTTTGATAGCCTGATTTATTAGTTTTGGTAGCATATTTAATGGGCAATGTGACGTACATCTCCAGCGGTTTATTTGAGTCGTTATCCTTATAGGTAATCTCGAAGTTACATGTTTTACTTCCCAGTATACAACGAGGAGCCGTAACATGTCCGGCTACGTCGGTTTCAGCATCGACTTGCGTAATATCGGTGGACATTTATATATGATAATACCCACCGCAATTCAATTACCGTTGCACCGGATTGTTTAAGATTTATGTTATAACCGGGACGCGTAATAACATAAAAATAACTATAAAATTATTAGTAAAATACGCTATCGTCAAAGGCGTCATCCTTAACTTCGTCTTCTACGGCTAACTCCTTAATGGAGCGCTTAGCATGCTTATTTTTACGTTCCTTTTTAACTTCTTTAACTTCCTCTACCACTTCATGAGTTTCTTCTTCCATTTCTTGTTCCTGTTCAATTTCAACAGTTTCTCTAGGCATTTCCGGTACAGTACCGCCACGCATGACGGAACCCTTACCACTACTCCACTGACCGATATATGGATAAGCCTTACCATTAACGCTTGTCATTGGATACATCTTATACGGTTCCATAAGGGTATCTGTATAGCGTTCTCCGCCAGAGATACCATTAGCAAAGTTTTCGGTAAGCTTAAACAGTGTATTGATTGAGTTAACGCCAGACCTATAAAGAGCGGTCATTAGGTCTGCTCTAATGATATTCTTATCTCCATTCTTATAAAGGGATTGCAGATGGGAAACTACATCGAAATCATCGCGGTTATACAATTTACTGATAGCACTATTGATACGCCTAGAAATATTATCGCTAAGTCTGGAGTATGAAATAGATTCCATTTCACGTTCTGCGTTATCGGCTTCTTCTTGAGAAACATTGGATAAAATACTATCAAACTCGGCTCCATTAGCGATATCCGTTAATGCCATGGCGAACATGGAGTAAACATTATCGGCATTAATAAACTGGCTCGCAAAGGATTTATCATTAACGAATCTCTTCATGCAATAAGCGTTAGCAGCTTGTTCTATAGAGTCAAAACCATTAACGAAAGCCTTAAAACGAGTAGCATATGATTGCTTCTTAGTACTTCCTCCACCAATAACAGTACGAGTTTTCTTATTAAATGTTGGTATATACGTTTCCGGAGATCCTGTCGGTAAATCACCAAGGAAAACGTATATACCGTGAGCGCATCTACCAAGGAATTTGCATGCAACGGGTTCCTTTAAGTCGGCGTGGATAGAAACGTTAATCTCAGACGCTGTACGATAACTCATATACATAACTTCATTGGCGGCATTTGTTCTGCGGATTGGTTCAAATTTACCGTTAGGATATTCCTTATTCGCATCATCCATTGGGCCAATTTTGTATAACTGATCGCGTTTATTGTCACCGAATTTACTAAAGATATAACGCTTAAAGCCAATCTTTTCAGCATTTTCTATAATCGCTTTCTTTTCTTCAACGGATCCTTTCTGTGTTCCTTTAGTGACGGATCTTATAGTTGCGTACATGGTTTGGCGCACGGAATCTGGCGGGATAATAAAGATAGTATTTGGTGGCGCTCTTACAGCGTAATACTCGAGATATAATCTATCAACGTATTCGTTTACTTCACTATCAGGGAAATGAACCAGATCACCGTAAATCGTTACAGATTCCTTAACTTTAGTAGCTGATGCTCTGCTTTTAACCGGCATCGATGATTGTGTACGTTTAGGACTTCTTCCTCCACTAATCGGTTGATCTAGGTACACTATACCGCCTCTTTTTCCACCCATAATCGAACGCGTTTCTTGTGTGGCTGTTGGACCATAAATGTTAGAGAATACTCTGTCGGTAGAAACGGACATTTATAAGATGAAAATATAATACATTAATCAAGAACGCCTTTAAGAATATGCATGTATTATAACCGATAAACATGGATAAAACAGAGCTGATTATATGGTGCTGTTATGGCGCTTTCGTGATTATAGGCTTATTAATTTTCATAGGTATTTCCTGTTATGTTAAATCGAAAATGCATATCTGTGAAGAAGAACAGGCGATGATTAGACAGTATAATAGACAGCTAGCGAACGCGCGTGGAAATCCTGAGAAAAATAATACAGCCGAACCTGAACCAAGAAAGGAAACTTTTAGCCTATTCAATCTATTGAGCTAGATAGAAAAATAACATATGAAGTGTGCCATATAATGCTGCGCTCGCAGGTGATGACTGCTCGCCAGGCAGAGCCTGTCGCTTATAGCGAAGCGGCAGTTTTGGCAAAGCCAAAAATAGCGTTAATGTTTTTATAAAGATTTAACTTTTCCGGGATTCATTAACTAACTTTAATTCACCCTATAAGGTTTAACTTTTCCAGGAAACTCTTATGTCTAGTATCTTCCTGTTGGGCTAAGTAAGATTCTACGAGTTCATACGTGAAAGGATCTACATGTAGCTCGCTAAATGTAACTCTTTCAGTTCCTCTATCAAGGATAGCATTAAAGCGGCCATTCCTTAAGAGTTTATACGCTAAATCACACGGTTCAACAATGTTTTTGATTTCAATTCCATCTATATACTTCTCGATTGACGGTAAGGTATAAAGATGATTTGCTAGGTCCGTAACGACCCTAACGAATTCAAACACCGAACATATATCACGGGTGACCTTTGGCTTGAATTTCTCTATGGTTACATCACTGTCATAGAAGTACGTTTTGGTTCTAGAAGTATCGCTAGAAGACTCCATTTGTTAATGTAGTAATAAAAATAACTTACCATCGTAAGCTAGGTATTGCGGCTGCTCGCTTCGTTAGAAGCGGCAGTTCTGGCAGCGCCAGAAATAACCTTGAACTATACCGTTTATTCCTCTACCCATTCACTATCATAATCATCATCGTTATGGTAATGGAAACGGGAGCAGTTTTCTGGGGTCTCTCTGATAAGCTTTAAGTAAAGTTGTGGAATATACTCATCCCTATCCAACCACTTAATATCGCCGCACTTAGAGCATGCTTTAATGACATAAACTGCGAAGAAACCCTCAAAGTTATCTGTTTCCATCAAATCATCAGCGAAGTCATAAAAGATAACACTGTCGTAATGACAACGCTCATGGTATTCTCCTGATGGTCCAAATTCGATGGGAAGTAAAACAGGACAATCATTAAGCGAATCCAGGAGCGGTGGATAATTATTGGTACCGTCAATAGTAATCATTTCTTAGTTAAGTGATAAAAATAACACTTAAATTTAGTTTCGCTTAACGAAAGTTTTAAGCGTGTTCTTCTATGGAATCCTTAGTTCTCTCTTCTCACTGATAACCGTAACGCTTTCTATTCTCTGGGGTATTCTCGATAATCTTCAAGTACTGGATTTCATTATCTTCTTCATCGCATTTAGGATTACCGCACTTTGGACAAATCTTGTTAACATAGATAGCGATATGCTTATCTTTATCGAACATTCTCTGGAAGTTATCGCTTTCCATATAATCATAAGCGATTGCGTCAAACATAACGGTTGTGAACATACAACTCTTGTGTGGAGCATTTGTTGGGTTAAATTCATCCTCAAGGACAACTCTTTTAGCGGAGCAGTGCTGGAGCCATTCAATGGTAGTCATTATCTTACTTGATGGATAAAAATATACTGTTTATTTAAATTCACATAGCGGATTCCATTAACGCGGATGGGGCTAATGCTTCCGTTAATCCGGGCGTCATTGGTATATTCATTTCCTTAAATACATTCATCATAGTCTCTGCCATGGTACTTTCAATGTCACCATCATCTATACCCTCATTAATGATATCATCTATCATCTCGGATTTGGTTTCACTTATCTGGTTCTGCTGCATGAATTGTTGCATGATAGCGTTTAACTGTACCAAATTAACGGAATTATTGAATGCTCTCATCATGAATCCCGCTTGTTTAAGAGCATTAGTGACACCCATTTCGGCTTTCATATGCATTACTTTTATAAGGATACTGTCCATTTGTACCTGAAGATTACGGAACTTAGATACCGCTTGACGATTCCTAAGCATATCTCTTACAATGGTAACGGCTGCACGATTTTCATTTTGGCGGACAAACTCTTTAACCTTATTTTTTATCTCGATTTCTTTATTCTGTAATGTTCTTATTTCACGATCGATTAACCGATTCGTTTTGCGTATATTCTTACGAAATTCATGAAATTGTTCGTCAGGATTTTGCTTCTTCCCAAACAATCCCATACGATACGGTTACTACTATTTATGCATAAAAATAACTCTAATGATGTACTAAAATGTATATCATTTATATACCAAACATAGAATATAAAACCTTCCTGGATAGTCGTTTATGGTATTTATTATAGAACTCATTTTCTATATATTCGAATGTAGATGCCTGTCGGATATCATCGCTTTTCTGTCCATAAACTTGCATCTTAAAGCCTGATATAAACGCTTCCTGTTGAGGGGTTAACTCATCTATTGTTTTTAAAGTAATAACCCCTACCGGAACAGATTTATGTATATTTTTTGTGTTCGATGGTTCGGATAATGCATGTACGAATTCTACTAACGATTTATGTCGTTCAGCGATTGTCATAGTGGAAATCTCCTCAGGTTGTTCTACTGTAAGATCTTCACTGATACATGCTCCCATTTCGATTAAAGAGTAATGTGAATTGCGCCCATCATTACTGTATATTGATAATGTTTTTATAGTATCGGTTATAAGGAAAATATACAAAAATAACATTAATGTTTTTAATTAATCGCGTAGCTAAACGGCTATCATTATTTACAATCCACATGCACCGGACTTGCAGTGAATATCTTCAGTGGAAACCGATTTAAGTACTTGTGTATCACGGCAGCGATCACGGTAGATAGTTGTACCCTTAATACCTAAATGATATGCTTCACGGAATACTTTATCGATATCTTCTGTACCAGCTTCATTAGCGAAGTTAATAGTCTTGCTAATGGAGTTATCTATATATCTCTGGAAAGCGACTTGCATTAACAGATGCTCCATTGGGGTGATTTCATTGGCATTCTTAAAGACTTCAATATCGAAATCATTAAGACTGATTACGGTAGGATCTAGTCCGGTTTCTACGATAACCGCATTACTAATACCGTGTTCGCTAATATCTACGATGTTCTGTAAGTTATACGCGTTATTCTCTTGAAGGAATCGCTTAAAGTATCTATTAATGACTATATCATCATCCTTATTGCCGGCGGAATATGCTTTCTTATAGCACATCCTAAATTCCGGTTCAATGGAATATGATGTACCGAGCATTAAAGCGATTGACCCAGTCGGAGCACAGCAAAGAGTTGCTATATTGGCTTGCGACAAGAGAACTTGATCAACGGTAAGCATGTCGGGTTTAATCTCTATGTTTAATCTATCAGCGAGAGAACCAAACCGTTTAGCAAGCATGATGGACTCCATTAACGCCGCGCATGACATAGTCTGCATAATATAACCAGCAACGCGTCTACCCGCTTCACTTGTATAAGGAATATGCAGTTTCATTAATAGATTAGCGAATCCCATTAAACCAAGACCTAAACGTCTCATCTTTCGGACTTGCGCGATAACTTGTTCATCAGGAACGTTAATCCTATCGATGATTTCGTTAAGGAATCGAGTTACATGTCTCACCGTTTTCTTGAATTCATCGGCACGGAAATGCTTAACGAATCTATCGAAAAGTTCATTGTTTAGGGTATCCATATAGACTTTATCGCCATTAACTTTCGCGGAAAGATAATCCTTAATGTTAACAGTTTTGATGGTTAAATCACTAGGTTCATCAACGAATTCTTCGATGTTAATTGCACCGAGATTACATACTTCATTTGGATACATCATGATTTCACCGCAAGGATTACACGCTACGATGCGTCCCATATACGGTTCTAGAATAGAGTATCTTTCATTAACGTTTCCTTCAAAGATACAACCCGGTTCACCGGATGCATGAGAAGAAGAGATAAACGCTTTCCAGATTACGGCTGTAGATTTACTGGTTACGCTTTGGGATTTAACTATGAATCGATCATCATAAACGGATTCGTGGATTGTTTGGCATAAATCTGGATTCTTCTCCAGTGTATCCATGAAATCATTGGTAAAGCATACGGAGATGTTAAAGTTATTAATGACTCCCATATCACGCTTAACATTGATGAAATCCATGATATCTGGACAGTTAACATGTAACAATCCGATGTTAGCGCCATTACGGTTTGTTTGAGTAATTATATTGGAACAAGCACTAAATACGTATAGCCAGGTTATAGCATTTGTATGATTAATATTATTAATAGCATTAATAACTACATCGTAAATGAATGCGAAAGAAACGGGACCGCCAGACTTAACATCATGATCACATATTGAACCCGCTTTTCTCAGCTGAGATAGATCGATCGCATAGTCTTCTCCGTTTTGTGTACGCTTAGCTATATCACGCAACACCTCAACGATACTGTTAAGAGTATCGTGTGCGCGATAATAATGAGAGGATTCATATATGCTAGATTCCTTACGGATAGTGCAATCAGACCGTCTAATTGTATCCAGTAATTCACTTACACTGACCGTATTTTCAGTAAGGATTTCTGGGTATTGCATAGAGAATTTATGATCATAATTAACCTTACGGATATTGAATGTTCCAGTAGGATTTTCGATGAGTTCATCCGGTACTATAATTACCTTCTTAAATGAACGATAATCGGCATCGATAAATGACGCAATATCGGGATGATTAATGTGTAGCATTAAGAGTCTCTTAAAGTGGCGATTATCGTTAGTTAAGCGCTTATCATAAACACATAATTGAGGGATCTTACTGAACGAAAATCCTATTCCCATACCATGTTTTTGGAGGATTAATGCACGGCAAAGTGTATCGATGATTGGTGTACTATCAAGGGATATTTTATCGTTATTTTCTATGATTTTTCCAGTCAACGGCAACACTAAACAGTTAGCAGAAACCGGCTGTTCAGTACCAACATAAGCTAATGTTCTTCCTCCTGGGCACCATTTACGCGATTTCATTTGCTGAAGGAGAAATGTATCGTTAGGAGCTACCGTAGAGCATACACGCTCACAGACTTGGTCATATGATGATTCATTATTGTTTAAGTAACGGGAGCGGAGAATATATTCGTTAATTGGGGCGTTATAAGAAGACATTCTGAAGGGTGTTAATAGCTAGATAAAAATAACCTGGAGTTAGTATTTTGCATATGGTTCTCTTTACACTACCTTATATGTTAGAGTATGCGTGGATTCCCATATAGGATATCTATGTATATTTCCAGTAATGTATATATATTTACTACTGTTTCCTGGTACTATTATAGTCTTATTAATCGGTATATTATACGGTTTGATTTCCACTTCATAATTAAGCCTATGGGTTTCAGTGGTAGTCGATGCATCACCATCCGCCGCTTCTAATACACCTATTATACCTGAGAAATCGATGGATGTTGGAATATATTGCGTACCGGTTACTTGAACGGGTGTCGCGTTCCTATAGTATTGAGGAATAAACTTTCCAGTGATACCACTTATATCACCGCTAGATATAGTACCATTTACATCCATATTTAGGGTCTTTATTTCAATATTACCTCTTCCGTATTCCTTTATTGGTGTGCTATCACTACCGGGATCAGTTGAATCCGGTAATGTCGATATATCTATTAACGGTTCGAATTCAGTAGCAGTTATGAGAGAATTTATTACAGAGTTATTTAGATATATTTCCATATTTTCACCCGAAACGTCACGACTCATCGAATCAATGGCTGAAAGAGTATTAGTAAAAGATCCGTTAATAGATGCGTTATTGAAATCTAACACACCATCGTTAATTATACCAGTAGTGAGGGAACCTTCAGTACCAGTTACGACATTTCCGGTGATAGAACCTGTTCCAGTAATAGAACCAGAGATAGTAGCATTAGTTAGCACATTTCCTACAGCGGTTGTTATGTCGTTTGTTGTTATCTGAGTACCTAAATTTACATTACCTTTTATGTCTTCTGTATCAGTTATCGTAGTAGTTGCTTTTCCATTAAGTTTGCTTAATGTCAACTCCGATAATGATATAGTTCCGGACATGATTGGTATGGTATCATCTTTTGTAACACCTTCTTCGCCAGCATCTTTACCGCGAGCAGTAACCGCTACGGGAATATTAATATCCGGACCATTTAAGTGTATAGATAATTGATTGGTCTCTCCATAATTGTTATCATAAGCATCGACGGGAGCTAATGTCATGCCATTGCCGGCGATTGTTAAGTTTATTCCGGATTCTGCGGTATCTACACCACCGGTTGACGTAATTGGTACAGAAGATGCGTTTGTAAACCGTACAACTGTAGAGCTAGTACTTATAGTGGTAGTAGTTGTATATTTAGTAGGGATATCGATATCTGCTAAAGAAGCCCTTATAGTTCGTAAATGTGGGAGCTGTGATTCAATTACATCATCCACATTCTCATTAGACATCATGTATACATACAGTTTACTGGAGAAACCGAAGAACGGGTAATATCTAACGCTATTCACAGTCGTAGCGAATAAATTATTGCGATCCATCAGATAAACTTTACCATTAACTATTTCACTACCAATATCAAGTGTTAAATCATCTAGAGCTCTACTGAAAGCACTTCGTTCTAATAAGGCGCGTTCATCTGTTTCCGGATTGTATGAAGGAATTGAGGCATATGCGAATGCTTGCAACGTATGCAGAATGAATACCGATTTACTGCAGGAACAAGCTTTTTCGAATAAATTACTTATAGGAAGGAAAGACGTGGACGACGTAGCATTACTTGCACGTAATAATGAAACGTTATATATATTCTTAGAGTTATTCGTTACTAATCTGAGCCCATGTGCGGATAGATTCGTTATAGGCAGCATGTTTATTGATTTCGTTATCAGTGGAATAGGTATTTCTGAATTTAATCCTTGACCAGTACGCATAGATGATAAACTCTTACCGGTTTTCGTTGAATTATCATTATCGAATATCGCATATCCAGTTTTTTCTCCGAACCATGTAAGTATATGAATGTTAGCGTTATTACTTTTCATATCATCAGTGTTGCTTGTAATCGTAGTTCCTTCCGGTAAATTAGAAGTATATGGACCTAAAGGATATATTTGCTCGAATATATTAGAAAGAGAATTACTTACGAATTCCTTCGCATCGAGTTCGTTTTTGAGATATCTTTCTAATTTATCAATCATATCATTATATAGATCATTATATTCTACATGCGGTATCTTTATCTTCGTATCTTTACTTGTTCCATCATATTTATACTTTCCGTCGCCACTTTCAACATATGGAACATACACTGTATACGTATATATGATTCCCTTACCGCATAACGATTCACGTGCGTTTTTATGCTCGGCTTTAATGGTATCAGTATTGACCTTGGCCTCTATAGTTGTCTTCTCTTTACATAGCGAATGGCTGCAACCGCCATTATGAGCACCCCAGTCTCCACCTCCAGTGATACTATATGTATTGGTATCTGCATACCATGTACATGTAACGTCTCTTATGTGTGTATGTGCTCCAGAACAATAATCGTTTCCTGTAAACCTTAGATAGTATTTGAAAGAAGGATTAACATATTTATATTCATAGAGTATGACATCGATGGCGCGATATACTCTATAACCCGTGGTTTTAGTTGGGTCATATATGGCTATCATTTTATCTGTAGGTTCTATCTCTAGAGAATGCATAAACGTTAAATCCAATTGTATGAATTCGACTTTATATTCGTGATCATGAGGAGCTATAACCTTTGTAATTTTAGGGGTTCTGAGCCAATTAAAACAATGATTTGTAGAATATTTACGCGTGATACTTCCAAGTTGTGCTAGCGACTTATTAACTAAAGGAAGCGTGTCATTTCCTTTTTTGTTAAGCGGGATTTTAAAGTATACGGCTGGAGTAAATTCTATAGCATAATCGATAGATGTATTCTTTACTACATCGTTATTAGTATTGGTATTGTCAACTATGAGCCTATATTTGTCGTCTTCCACGTTATCTAATGGCATTGCTGAATTAGCCATAGAATATGACGTTATATTTGTATCATGAGCATTTATCATCTTACTATCCAGTGCGACATCTATTACCGTGTTATTTTCTAACCATTTTTTACTTGTATATGCCGCTAGAACTGGAATAGTATATGTAGCATCCAGACGGTTTATAACATTAAAACTTCCGTCTCCAGGCATTTCATTAATCGAATTCAGCATATGTATAGGAGAATAGGAACCGACTACACGAAATCCTGTTAAAAACTTTGTTATATCTTGTTCTTCCGAAGTTTCTACATTGATTCCTATTAATCTCGCGTGTATCTCATGGCGTATATATTCGGTGCCACCGGAGAACCATATAATCAATCGCAAACTCATATTTGCATTTGATGCTTCAGCCATATATTCAATGATAGTTTCATCGGCTTCTTCATTGCGCTCGATTTTGACTTCATTTCCGTATATATGCTTTAACAAGCCGTCAATATTATCTTTATATTGAATATTTGAAAAGTCGCCAATAGTTTGTGCTTCACGTAATAATAGATACTTTGGACATAAAGAATTATTAATGATAACTCGTTCATCGACGTTATATAAGCTGCTCGTATTACTTAACCCATTATCTGAAATCTTAAACAGAGTTTCATTATCATTTTTCGATGAATTTTTAACCGCCGGAATAGACCACGAGATACTATCCTGGGTACCGCGGGTCGTAACTATTTCATTTGATGCTACAGTATTAACGAAATAAGTAGACAATTCCTCCTTGTTTAATGCATCCGGGTTGATTAAATATTCAATGTAATCGGACCCGTTATTATAACATATCACAGGTTCGCCATCAATTGAGAATAAGTGGTCAATCGGCAACTGAAACGGGGTAAGTCCTAAATGGTTGGTGATTCCGGCGGAAAAATCAATAGAATGACGATTAAGCGCATTAACATCATCATTTAACGCAGATACGCAAGCGTTATAAGCTATAATGTTCTTCTCTGCACCAGGATAGTTCAATGTATAAGTTGTTTTTAGATCATAATGTACGACTGGTGGAGGACGAGGTTGCGGTACGTTAATTACGGTAGAATTATTTGTACCATGCGTATCTATTGCGAATAATTCAGTGGATAGTACAGCCGGAGCTATTTTAGTCGAAGGATAGTATCCGCGAGTAGTGAATGTATAGTTTTGACCATCGGGTAACATGCTAACTCTAAAACCAGTAATCTTATAATCAGCAACCGTATCATACTCCGGACTAATACCATATAACGCACATGGTAAATCTCTTACCACCGTTCTTGCGCCGCCGTTCTTGGATTCCGGTAGTTCTACATTATCCTTTAAGCGCTTATTAATTTCATCGATTACAGATTCAACATTAGAGTAAGTTCCTGGACGGATTCGTAATGTACATAATACATAAACAAATTCGGTGGAACTCTTATCCTTATTATCGTCATCTACTGCGAAATACATAGTCGGTGTAGTCAATGCACGTGCTTCTATCCATGAAAAGCAGTTAGTGGTCCAATCTATATTACGTAGGAAACTTTGTATGTTCATCTCCTGCAAATAATACCGTTTCTCTGTATCCGTATCATTATTAAGCTGAAAGCACACCGCATTAGTATTTTCCATCGGATGGACTATCTTAACGGTGTTCATTTAAGGACGATAAATATAAGCTAATATCATGGATATGTCCATGTTTAATGACATCTTCGAGAAAATTATTTATACCAAAAACACAGACTTTTACGTTAGATTCCTTTAACTGAATTCGATTTGAATGTTAAAGATATCATCCATGTTCTCTAATGAAATTTCCAGTTCTTTACTCATAGGTAGAGATTTCATGTACATAGATGGTAAGATCGTTAAACGCTCCCATGAAACAAATGATATAGAAGAATATAATAACGTATTCTCATTACGAATTCTAAGGGTTTCATTACCATAACCTAAGCGTTCAATTTCATTAATTAAAATAGCGCCATTGGTAGTTATATGCTTCGAGCGGAGAGAAGGGATATACCCGGTTATCGAATATAACCGGGTTATCGGTTTTGATTGAAGTATTATAGCCATAGGTAACTCTGGATTATATTCACCTGCAATCCGCATGATATCGGTTATATCCCTGAATATCATGCTACCATTATACCATTTAAGTGTATATGATGCCGGATTCTCCGCATTCTGCATAATGGATAATCTATACGCGTTTCCGATTGAAGTAAGTGGGTCATAATAGTATACACATAACGAATCGCCTGCTGATATATTAACATTAGTTAATGGTAAGGAATCATATGTTAGAGTCATCGGATTACCATCACCATCTTCCATATTTGTATAGGTGTAATCGGCATATAGAGCGGTATTAGATACTAAAGTACTACAAATCAATTTTACGGATAGCTTATCTAGATTATTAGCATTAATTACCATGTTATTGGGAGTAAGTGTACATATTTCCAGCAAATCACCATTTTGGTTATAATGGTAAACCGTATAATAACCATATCCTAAACCAATTAAATCCGTATTTTCTATATTAGTAGCCGGTGACATTATATTGTAAGAATCTATCGTATACGCATTCCTTAGTAGAGACATTACAGTTGAATTATAACCATACGCGGAGGATAGATTATGTTCGATGCCATTAGTTAATATCATACCTACTGTATCTCCAGTTTGGATGTTCAGAGATGATAATCCAGTACCAATATCTATACCAAGAATATTGTAAAGATCTTCTGCATTGGAAGGAAAATCGACTGACATCACGGTACTAAGTGTATCCGAACCCGCAACGGTAAACGTATACGTAAACTCATTAGGTTCAATCAATATCGGTGATCCACTATTATAAGCGGTTTCTATTTGCTTTGATGTGATTGGATTAAAGAAAATATAACCATTATTATTAATACCGTAAGCATATGTAAGTGTATCGGGTATGATAGTCTGAAAACGAGTATAGATCATCGGTTTAATGAATGTTAACTGTTCGGTTAAATTATTATACACATCTCCTTGATATATAACATTATAAAGTGTATCTTTTCCAGCGTTAACACTAAAAAGTTTAGCCGATAATGGTATTCCATTATTGATGAGATAAAGTCTAGCATCATTTACACGGACTTTTCCAGGTGCATATGTAGTAACATCTATGAACGGTTTAAATGAGACTATATTGTTTGTAGTTAATGAGAATACACCTGGAACATTAAAGGAATCTAGAGAAGAATCTATAGAAGAATTACTATTAATGACATTAACAGTTCTAGACGATAAAGCGATACCATTTATGACTACATTAACGGAATCAAGTGTATCGAGTTTAATGTTATACAATTCACGGTTAACGTTTAATGATACTATCCTAAAGCGTGTATATTTCGTGAATAATTCCTGTAGTTTATGAAGTGATAACCTTGATGACATATCGAAAGATGAAGTTCCTACAGTAGTATCCAAAGAAGCCGTGGAAGCTAGAGCATAATCGGTTTCTCCAAAGTCACTTCCGCGTAGGTCAATCACGAATGTATTATTCAGTAATGGATCGTTATAGCATTTAGTATTACGTGCACGTATCACGAGGTTATATGTTCGCGCTTCATCCTTAAGCTTGTCGTAAGCATTATTCATCTTAGACATCATTAAGAAGAACTGAGTAAGTTTTGCATCGAGATTCTGTAATGATGCCAATTGAAGGAATTGCGTCATATCTCCTTCGGTATTAGATGGATTCATGATAGTCGCGTAATGCTTCTTAAAATCGATCTTAATACTGGATGATTTACTTAACGGCCCCTTAATGATGTACGATACTTGTTCGCTATATTTGGGTAATGCCCATTCATAGTATAACTGATAATCCTTGATGAGTTTAAAATCGTTGCTATCATAATGTTTCATTATATATTCTATAAGACATAACGTATAAATATATACGCTATACTGTTTATGGCGCTGCTCAGCAATACCGTCGCTTGAAAACAGATAATCGAAGTATAATGGAGAATTTTGATACAATCGCTGTATGTTTTTATAGAATCTCGGGGAAAAGTATTCATCCATACGATTCTTTATGACTACATCATTGGGTATTACGCGTGCATCATCGATGACTTTCTTATATATGAATTTATTGGAAAGAAAGGTAAATTTGCTTATCCTAGCATCGAATTCAGTAGTATCTGTATATGATTGCTTTTTTGGTTCGTCCTTAACGATATCCATAAAGGTAATGTTATCGCGGTTAATGGATGTGAATTGTCTAGCTTGCATCTGTGCCAATGAACCCTGATAATACACGCTTTCTTTATCAGGACCCACGGCAGTGTTTACGGATGTCATCTTTATGTATAAAAACAAAGGGTGAACCGTTATTATATTACATTTATCTATATTATACGGTCTCTTATCAATGGGAACGCGTTATAATCACTACCATAGACGAGTTTCGTTATAACATTTCTTGCCGTAATGATTCCTTCAACCAATCTCGCTTTCGGTATTTTTGCGAAGTCTAACACTAACGGCGGCGCGGAATATACCATCGAAAGTTCATCCGGTAGATCATAAATCATTATCTTAGTAAAGCAAATGGATTCGAATAATGAATGTCCTTTAACGTAGTAATAGTACTCGATATATGCGGTAGTTTTATCGATGTTATTATTAAGTAGCTCACCATGAACGGAATATAATCCAAAACGAATCATATCATGGATAGACCTTAACATTATATCATAACTAATGTCATAAAGGAAATCATTAATGTTCATAGCGTCGAATACAGCATGTCTAGCGAATTGCGCATTGATTACCTTCATAAGTACCTCTGTCATTACATAATTGTTGATGGTTGCCGGGAATTCATTTTCTGGTAGAGCATTATAGGTATCCTCGGTGTAGAAGTAAACAAACTCGCCTGGACGCTCACGACCAACTCTACCGCGACGTTGAATAACTTGACGCTTATTTGCAGGGATTTGCTTAATGCAATCCATCTTAGAACCCCTAAATAATAATGGATTATAGATAGCCGTTGTCTGTAATCCGTAATCTACACATAGCGCGAGATTGCTGAAGGTTTTACCTGTTTCAAGTACCGGCGTGGATATAACTATTTTTAGTTCGTATTCTCGTGCTTCTGGATCAGGTTCTGTAGCGTATTCCAGTAACTTATCCGCGGTTACTGAATAATCTCTAGCGTATGGTACAATGAGGAACCGTTTACGCTTGCGATTAAGGTCACGCCACTTGGTAACATCTTGCATAGTAGTTTCATCGGAAACCAGGAAGGATATATATTTATCCTTAGTACCTTCGAATAAGTACTTACCGAGCGTTAAGAGAGTGCGCTTGAGTGGTGCGAAAACAAGACAATCTCCTTGCGGTTTCGGTATATAATTCGTTAACAGATACTTAGACAGAGCCGCTTCTGCGAGTACATTAGGCGGCTTCATTGGACGCTTCTTCTTGAATGGTTTTCCTCCAGGTTTACCCTTAAATGGTGGGCGTTTATCGTCTCGGTTAGGCGGCTTCTCAAAGCGATCTAACGTTAATGAATAGTTATAAACTCTATTATAAACTGGGTCATTAAGCATAGATTGTTCAAGCGATTCGATTAATCGATTATAGTAAGCGAAACCGCCAGTTTGTTTATTATTATCGGTATTTTTATCGTTATTTCCTTTATCCAGCCATTTAAATGGATCAATATATTTAGCTATAACTTCATGGTTCGGTGAGCCTTTAACATAGGCGATCATCGTAGGATCCTTATAGATGGATTCGACTTCCTGAGAGAAGAAGAAACGTACCATCATATCCACATCTATAGTAGCTGACGTAAACAAGAACAGCGGACAGCGAGGATCGGTTGAGAATCGTGCAAGGAATCGTTTAACTATGGATACGAGGGATAGCAGTGAGGAATCCAGTACGTGGCACTCATCAACGACAATGATCTTATAACCCTTTGAAATGCGTCCGTTAAACATCATCTTATAAAGCTGATCGCTAAGGATCTGCGTCGTACAGTAGGTACATGTAACGCGTTCTTTAGCGTATATTTTTTCGACGCCATTGAGGATAGATACGTTCTTACCGAACGCCATATCATCATTATAACGAATTACGTCTAACGCATTTGTTTTGGTCAAGACAATACGGGGCTGTGAGCAGATAATCTTACCGAATTTGTGGAACAGATAACTAATCATAAGAGTCGATTTACCTGAACCAGTACGGGAGTTTACGAAGTACAACCTTGAACGGAGCGATGAAGGTGATTCCAGTTTAGCCTTAATAATCGTCTCTATAATCTCTATTGCGCGTAGCTGTTTCAGTGCGGACTGTAGATTCGATGGTACATCTGCTTTGGGATCAAAGGAGAACACATTTAACTCACTTAAGGTAGGCATATACCGTTTTGATACCATTAAAGCTCAATGATGACTTAGTATCATATGGTATTTTAATCCTTAATGATATAAAAACATTACCGCGTATGGGAATGAAAGATACGGCTAATAGCTTGCGTAGAAGGGATGATCGTTAAAATACCGTATGATTATTACGGTGGATTATATGTCCATAATGCTATTCTTTTTTGGTACGAAATGTCAAAACTCATATTAGGAAAAGATACAGTGGTACATGGTAAATTGAGTAGTAATGAGATAGACGTTAATGATCGCTTGATAGTTAATGGAGATGATATAATAGTAAAAGTTCCGATCCAGGGCGAAATAAAGTCATTTACGATGAGTAAGATAGTTGAAGCGATCATAGCACTGAACGAGCGAACCTGTATGATGTATCCGGATCACGAATTTATAAAAGCGGCCGATGCAATACCTTCACATGATACGAACTGTGATATGTTACCGGATTTATTGAGCCGCCGTTTGACTATTGAGATTACCGGTAATGATGGTACGGTATGTTCATTCAGTGTCCCTGAATCGAAGCTATCTACTGATCTCATTCGTGGCAATATGTTAACATCCGGTGAAATAGATATACTTATAGAAAGATTTAAAACTTCAGAGGTAACTCTAAGCAATCCTATATTTATTAGCCCGATTATTTACGAAGATGCTAAAAATACTAAGGTTATACTGAGATACTTTCCATTAGAGGATCGAACTAATATACTTCCTACAACAGACGGACTATATACGTATACGGTAAACGAAAAACCCGTTACAAGTATCGATTACCGGAGACTCAAAAGTATATAACACAGATTTTAGGAAAATATTCGTGCAATCTGAGGAACAAATAGATGGAAAACCAAGAGCGGTTCTTTATCCGATACCGCCGTTACTTAATGGTATAATATACGACGGTAACGAATATAAATCATTGTATAAGGTGATTGAAGAAAACAATGTCAATATCAATCTTCAAAGAGCATTTGATCTTGATTATGATTATTATCATGACAGTTGTTACATACAGGATGGGATAATCGATATAACTAAATGGGATCTTAAAAAGTACATACATGTTATTGATCAATATTTCGTCCGCGCGCATGAAGATATTATATCGAAAGTACGGTATGATCCTCCCGATTTGTTCGAAACGTCAAAAGATACTTCCGAGATCTTAGAACGCCCCGTTTATACCATATGTGTAAGTGATGGCGGTACAACGATAACTATTGCTGAAAATATCGTTCTTGACACGGAATACGGTTTCAAAGCAAATGAATCGCTTTCGCCAAAGAATATGAAGGTAATCTTTAACGCTTTATCGGATGTTACCATTACTGGTAACGTATTGATCGGAAATGTTATATCCGCTTACGAACGCGATTCTAATACTATTACTCTCGTAGCAGCCACTGATAACGACACATCTACAATAGCAGAACGTGATGCTAATGGTATTGTTTTCACGGATACCAGGTTAACCAACGGCTCGTCATTATATACATATATAGTTTCCGGTTCAGAGATAACTGTTAATAGAAACACGGATATAAATGATATCGGTAGGTATACACTTGAAAAGTATGGTGAAGAAATTAGTTTAATCTCTCCAATAACGAATGCGATTATAGTAACCCAGGGTGATAGTATTGCTCTATCCGACTCGCTCGTTTTGAATGCGTTGTTCGAGGGCATGACAGTCAATAGCGGTATCAAGAATGTGGTTATCTCGCACTGGAAATTCGGTGATGAATGTTCGGTAAAAGATATGTTTGCCGGCTGGAAAGATGAGGACGGTAATGCGGTATCTGTGAATTGTGATGTGGGTTTTATTGATGCAACTATAAGCAAAATCGCTAACAAATTAAGTATTGAATTAACTGTCTATAAAACAGGCACTAACGATAGAGTTACACATACCATCCCAGTGATACACGAAATAAATCCCACATCGGATAGTGACAAATTGGATACTCAATTCACTCTAAATGATAATATTTCAGGCGATACCATTGACGCTTGTAGATCCGAAGTCATAATGCAACTGCGGGATACTGATGAAGACTTGATGAAAGGCGAGATATATATGTATATGGAAACTATTCCATATGTGATAACGGAAGGTGTGGCATATATTCGCTGTTTTATCGTCACATCTAAAGAAGCCAGAGTATATAACGAACCGTATGCATATGTAATAACTATAGGTGATGGTGATTTATTAGAAATGACGGTTAGTGTTGATAAATCAGCATATAAATCAGTTCGGACTCCACCATTGAAGAATCCGATTTGTAGATTATATGGAGCTGCAGGAACAGATTCCGAACAAGGTTTAGCCATTAACTACACCAATCTAGCTCAGGGTTCTAGATTAAATGGTGAAGTAGATATTTCGTATTGGTCTTTAAGAAATGTTATATCGCTTGATGGCGCATTTTCTGATTGTATCTCTATGACTAAGTTAATATATGAACATAATGATACATACCAGGAGGAAAAATGTAACATGAATAATTTATGTCGTGCTTGCACTTCGTTAGAATCCGTAGTATTAGATTCCCTTCCATTCAATATAGAGTCGATCGACGATGCGTTTATTGGCTGTGAAAACTTACAAAACGTACTAATAAGCGGAGTAGACATAAATACAAAATCATTTAATGGGTTATTTAATGGTTGTTCGTATAATGATGGCGTTAATGTTCGAATTTATAATGATAATAGCGATTCATGTCAAGTCAATTCATTTATTGACACATTTACCAATGTATTGAGCATGAATATTAAGACTAACGATAATGATATTTTCCATGCTGCTCAGAATATAAGTTGGTATTTTGACGACATAACGAATAACAGACATGGCTTCAATAGATACGAATACAAGGTCGAACAATCCGATATTCGTCCGGTTATTTCATGCTCGAGAGATACGTCAATTGCTTCGATAATGGAAAGCTCTGCGGACATAACTCGTATAGATTCTACCAGTATAGGACCCGATCTCGACTATACCGGACGTAACGTGCAATCGATTACAAAAATCACGCTAATTGATGCGACCTGTGAAAACGAAAATAAGAACATCGAACTTACAACGGGTCTGTCCTATATCGATCATGTTCTAGCACTATCGGGTGACTACCAAGCAGTATTGAATAATGCGGGATTATCCGATGGAGTAATTATCGAAACATTACCGGATCGTTATCTGACCGTTCTTAACAATAGCGATACCATTACATTAAGATATTGCGTACCGGGTGATAATATCGAAGTTGAGACCATATCTCCTCCATACATTATCAATAATTACACTGACCAGGTAATATTCGATTATGCTAAGATCGATAATGGTGACTTTAATCCACCGTTTCGCCGCCCGATGCGTATAAATAGTGAAGGTATCCAAACCATTACAATAGTTGATCCGGTTGAAGAACGTTCAGAATATATTAGAAAGGTTCGGCCGATATATAAAGGAATAGTAGATTATACGCATTGGGATACGGAAACTTATCTTACCAAATCCGTTATAGAGAATATATTCTATTCGAGCAATGATGATACATTACCGCATACAATCATCGCACCGTATGTATCAACTGCTATCATAGGAGATATTATAGAAAGTATCGAATCCAAGAATAATTTTACAAAAATCACGTTATATACTTACAGCGATATTAACGGTGAAACAAGTAGTGATGAAACGGGCAGCAGTACGAATAACTATGCCGAAGTGACTACCTGTCCGAGAAAAATAAATGGTATGCAGGGTTATGTAATAGAATGCAATAAAGTTGTTATGTAAATACATCTACGCGAAGAGAGCTTTAATAGGAATACCCTTACCGGATCAACTGAGAACACATTTAACGTACTCAAAGTAGACGTGGTGTATGAACAATAAATGACTAGCGAATATAAAACTCGAAAGCATGATTCGTACTATTATATTCATCCAATAATAAATGACGCCAACTGGTATCGTTGCTGTGGTTCTAGGCATAGTGATCGTCGTGTTATCGGTAGCTCTTTTGATCATTTGGTTCCGCGGTAATAAAAAGAGCCGCGTATTAACGAATGAACGTGACGCGTTTTCAGAAACAGCGAGCGAACTACAGAGTAAAATAAGTGAACTGAAAAGCAATCTAGAATATGCAAAAAAGGGTGATGATAGATGTGTAGCTTTGACCAAACAGCAAAATGAAATGATAAACGAACTACAGAGTAAAATAAGTGAACTAGAACGAGAGCATGACACCACAATCGCCCGTTATGAAGATGAATTGAAGCGAGCGAAAGAAAGTAACCGCGCTGCTCAATCTAGTATAGAACTTCTGCAACGCAAAAACACTAGTTTGAATAACGAGATAAATACGGCGACTGCACGGTTAATACGTGAGGAAGAAAAACTCAGCGAGAATATGAAAAATACTATTACAGTAGATGAAAATGATGCGGTCAAATCTTTTATGAGTAGATTAAACGAGATATGTAACCGCGAAGGAGAAGGTGCCTTGAGAGCACATATCAGTCAACAGCGGTGGGCTCTGTTTATGGATTCCATAGAATCGGGAGCACTTACGAAATGGATAAAGGACCAGAAGGATGATTATCGTACATCAGAAATCATCAAACGGAAGCTCGCTTCGGCATTGATATGCTAACCGAACATTGAACGATATCATACATAGGTAACTGTTAAATCTTTCAGCCGAATATATAACTGTGTCATATGTTTAGTTCCACACCACTGTGTAACTGTCTATCGCCGAACATTAAACGGATCAATCAATCGTCATCGCTCCAACCGATAGAATTATGGTTCACTTTAGCGACGGACAGAGATGGTAACTTTTCCTGCTTTACCTTAGCTGATTCATCTTTCTTGGTTACTTTAGTTTTCTTTGTTTTTGGCTTAGGTTTCTCGGTATCTTCTTCATCGGAATCGCTAAATGATAAAACAGCAGGCGAAGCGTCTATCTGTTCCAATTCTGTTGATTTCGGTACTGGTTCCTGTTTAGTTTTCTTTGGGCGACCAACTTTCTTTGGTTTAGTATTGAACTGATATATCTTATCGAATTGCTCAATGATTTCGTTTAACGGCTTAATCTTAGCCGCCATTGATTGCAAATCCTTAAGCATTTCATTTACACGGTTAACATTAATGGTAATCATGGACTGAATCGATTCAGCGTCTTTCATTGCTTGATATGCGCTTAACAAAACTTTCATATGTTCATCATTATCAGTTACCTGCTGACCGATCAAGCGATTAGAGTGCTTAAGCCTAGCGAAATACATAATGATTGCGCGCCACATATCTGGCGTATTATATTCACCGGCAAGATAAACATTACCATCTTCATCGATGTCAATCATACCATGTTCGACTATGCGAGTTTGTTTAGAGAGGAACAGACCGATAACCGTTTTACGGTTAAACCGTGAACGCAATTCTTCTAGATCTCGCTTAAACTTAGTCAGTTGATCACGTCCAACGGTACTTGTATAATTCTTACATTCAACCGCATAAAGGATATCATTCATGGTATCAATTACATGGATATCACATACATGATGTTCGGTAGAGACATGCTCAATGCTAAGTGTATCTATCTTTAATGCTTCAAATTGCTGTACAACTTCTTGTTCATAAGCTGCACCCTTAATAGTTACATTAAGAGAATCTTTAGGTTTAAGAGTATCATTAATCGAATCGATTAAGCGATCGGTCTGGTTATTGAACTTATCCTGAAGTGTTAATGGAAGTGAAGTTAACGCATCATTTAACCTTCCGGCTAACAAATCGATAGTGGTCTTAATAGAATTAGTATCATTCTGTGGCTGATTAGCGATATCATTAAGTGATTTCTTTAGATCGCTTACTTGATTATTGAATGCATTAACAGTAGCATTAATAGCTTCAGTTATCTGGTTTCGTTGAAGATTGATCGCTTCTTCGAGTCGTTTAACGGAATCATCGATTATAACGATTTGATTAGATGCATTATCGCTCTGCTCAACGATTTCCGTTTTACGCATAACGATTAACGTTTCATGATCTTTCATGAGCCATTGAAGTGATTCTATCACAGGTTTCGGGAGTTCGGTTACGGTTTCACCATCTAACCGAACATCGTACATAGACGCGGAGTTCCCCATATTAAAGTCTTGGAAAAATATAGGGTAATATTTTAATCCATTTAAATGCCAGGAGTAGTGTTATGCATGCATGCTTTACCGGAGGAGTATAATCGTTTATCCGATATAGCAAATCGTTTAAAGAGTATCGGTATATCCGGCAAAATTATTCTATATATCCATGAACTAGACAAAGAACCGGGCGATTTAGATGATATATTCATAGTACTTCGTTATACACATTATATCGGTAGATTAACCGCATTATATGCCGCATTAATTGATTTCCCTGATAAGAATATAATATTACTAACCTATGAATTATTACGGCATGATAGTTATTTAAAACATATGTTATGTCATATGGATTTATATAATTGTGTCACGGCCATAAAAGGTTATGAACTCAAAGATTATCGTATAAATACTATGAACGCCGTTAATGAAATGTTTGTCTTTGGTTCCATTCCTGATTTAAACTACGGTTGTATAATACCGCCGAATATAATTAATCATACAATGTTTAACATTGACTTCTGCAAAAATGAATTCAAAAATTGTGAAGAATTGTATTTTGCATATATTCTAATGAAACATTCTCTATCCGTTTTCTATATACCCGGTTTATGGCGAGAACTCGTTAACGAATCTTCTGGACAACAGTTAAACGCAGAAGATAATACTGATTACCTCGAACGCGGTATTATTAAGTTATATTACCTGATATCAAGTGAAAAGCTTAGTCGTAACTATAATAATGTACTATCACCTTCACCCGTTAACATCATTCCAGAAACGAAGAATCATGATTATCCATTATATTATATTTCACTAACTAGCTTCGGAAAGCGCAATAAAAATATAAAACAGGTCATTCAAGTACTAAAATTGCAGAAAGAATACATTTATGGGATCAATTTATGGATAGTCGATGATGAATATACAACCGAAGAATTGGAAGAATTACGTTCATATTGTACCGGATTCATAGATATTAAAATCATTACTAATCCACTAATTAAGTATAAATCTTACAATAAGTTCGTGCATCAATTAACCGATTCATGGTATTGTAAATTTCATACTTTAACCATTGATGATGATATCTTATACCCAACCGATTTTATACGAACTACATTGGAAACGGCAAAATTATGCAATTATCGTATTCCGTGTAGCGGTTCTGGTTTTGATATCGATGCGTATATAGACTATAAGTCTAAACGCTTTAAACATGCTGGATCATTATCATTTAATAACGTGATTGAGGGTTTTGCCGGAATATGGTATCCGGTGAATATATTCTCCGATATTAACAACGAAGTGTTACGTAACCCGGATATCGAGCATTTTGGTTATGCAGATGATATATTTATTAGTTATCTTATACGGAAATCACGTATTCCGACTTACTATAAACGTGATTTCCAGGACGCATTACATCTAAGAGCTTTACCGTACATAGATGCATTACATGTAACGAATAGTGGAGAAAATGGAAATAATATGAATGCTTTAAAGTATATCCGTGAGATCCCAACGGTACCTATTATAGTAATCAATATAGATAGAGCGGATAAGTATCTATCATTTAACGATTTATATAATACGATCAATTCTATAGCTAAACAATGTTATGTTGTCGTTCGACTGGATGATTCAATGCAATATCTCAAAAATAAGATAGAATATAGATTACCGGTTAACGTATGTATATGTACTAATATAACAACGCAAACAAATGCGTATATGAATTACAGTGTATGATGAATAACCGATTCAGTCTGTTAAAATTATTTTTAGTATACTATCTTTATCGAAACTATTTCAAGTATCGATAAAAATATAGAACATTTACTTTCTCTGGTACCATACACCGCCGTCGCAGCTATTTTTGACGGTGCGATAGCCTTTAGAGCTAGACTTAGCGAATCCCTCCTTACGGAATTTAGCCTTAAATGTTTCGGCGGCTGCATTCTTTGGTTCATTATCGTTCTTGGCTACATTTAAGCCGCCTGTAGAAGCGCCAGCATTAGTGATCTTCCTGTGGCCGTTATTATTCATGAGATACTTGGAGAAATGGGAGTCACTAAGAGCGCGACCGACATTATTAGTATCAATATCGTAACCCTGGCAATGAACAATGGTGTTGGTCTTAAAGATATCACGGTTCTTGGATCTTTCATCCATATACTTCTCGTCTATAACGCAAACAAGCTTATTTGGAAGGATAGTCATTTTACCACAAGTTTGGTTACCGCGGTTGAACATAGATGTGTCGCTCTGTGGGGCAGTTGAACTGTTAATTTCCTGAGAAAGTGAGTTAAATTCTTCGTTAGTCATGAAACCATTACGGACATTTTCCCATGCTTCTGCGAGCTTACACTGAGCCTTGAATGCAGAATCATAGCCATTACCCTTACCGGCACCAATTGAACCTGGACCATCTGTAGCTACATTCTCTTTCTGAGCAGCATCAACGACATCACCCCAAGATTTACCGTTCTGGATCATCTGGTTGGAATAAAGGTGAGAACCTTCAATGGAATTAGATCTTGGGTTAAATACAGCGCCATTAGTACCGGAGCATATGAAGCCTTCTTTAGTTGGGGTTTCTTCAACGATTTCTTCAGCGGTTTCATCAATGATTGGTATATCCGTTACCTTTCCGCAGCTTGGAATATCATGGGATACGGCGTGATGCGCTTTACATTTAATGTAAACGCATATACCAGCGATAGCAGCGATGGCGGCTATTATAATTACGAGTAATATGACAGAAGCGTCCATTAATCCTGTTTCGATTATGAAAAAACGAGAATTCACATGCCCTGTATATCAATGGCTAAACTATGAAAGTTATAAATTAGCATTGAGAACATAATGAATAACTCCGTGCGAATCCGGCTATAGTATTATGGTAACTAAAATATGTCAGCTGATATACCTATTATACGGCTAACTATTAATATACCGATGACAAATACAGCTATACCTAATGCTAGGGAGTTTCTACAGAGATTGAACGTGATCATAGCCGGGCAATCCACACTTAATTACCATATGATTCCGTTATCCAATAAACCAATGATATACATACCGGTATTTCCTTATAAGCGCAGCGATTTTACTAATGATATGGAAAAACTAGTAAGGGATCGTATAAATACCCTAAAGGAGTTTCTTTCTACGTATGAATTCGATAAAGAGCGCTCTAACATTCTATGGTATTTCCGAGGAATACTGATAATGCGGCAGCGTGAATTTTCAGGCGAAAAACTTCCTCCGTTATTCAAGATAGAAAACAAAGATTACAACGTAGTAGAATATGCCGACATACGCAAGGATACTAATGTTAAATATCCTACAATGAAACGATATCGTTTAACGGATGGTTCATATATATCTATATGGCATGATCCGTACGCGATCGATAACCATGTAATTCTATGCAATCTATCTAAACCGTTTAGTGAAATGCGATATCAGTATAATGCTTTACATTTATATGAACATTTAATGACTTATGCATGGAAAAATGTTGATCACGAAAAGGAAGCATATATAAATGGATTAACGGTAGTTAATGGAATATCTAATGTTTTCGCTGTTCTTAATACTAAAGAAGCTATGATGGAATACTTAGATAAATATATAGACTTTATATTGAAATCTAGAGATAAATCCTTCTGGATAAAGAACAAAGAAATGCTTCGCACGGAAACTATAAGAACTATCAGTGAAACGCGTGCTGCTAGGAGTTTTAGCTCACCATCTCGCTCTGATCCAGCCGCTTATGATTGTAACTATAACATTGATATCTTCTGTAAATGGTCTAATGAACCGTTTGATATATTGCTTATAAGCAACACTGAAACGAAAATAAATGTTAATGCTATTAATGCGAAAATCTTATCGGCTAAAACCACAAAGATAACATTAAATACTCCGTTAACAGCGCATATTCCAGTGGAAGCGTTAATGGATAAGTCCGTTATACATATTAAGCGAGAAAGCGCGGAAAATATACTCAAAGAGATACGAAAACACGGGTTCGGTAACATACCCGGTAAATTGTATGGTATAGACAATTATATGCTCTTCCCAGATGTTTATGACATACATTATGATTATCATTTACATGCATTGATTTATATGCATCGTTTTATTAAAAATATCGACGAATATGATGAAAAATTATCGCGTAACTTAATACTTCCATGGGATTATAAAGATGTTATTTAAGCACGGTATTGCTTAAAGCGCGGTGGGTTGAATGGCTGGATACCGCGTCTGCAGATAGCATCCATAGTACCGCTTGCCCAACTCATATCCATGGCCGCACCGTTTAAACGCGCGTTAGATGCACCGGCCTGGAAGGTTTCAACTGGCTGGAACATGGAAGTACCATAATTACCGTACTTACTGCAATCGATTTTACCAGAGAATTTCTCTGGGGCACCACCAGCAACTTTTAATAGTTTAGCCGGATTCATTGCTGCTGGAACATTGAACTGTCGTGTATTGGATGGATTAACGACTTTATCTCTGTATTCTGGATTAACATTACATGCCGCACAACCCTCATTTGGAGTACATGCGCCAAATCCTTCATGAGTATGGGCTGGTTCGCATGGAAAACCGACACAGCATTGCTGTCCCGGCTTACAGAGTTCATTTTTAGCTACCTTCTGGCAAAGTTTACGCATTGCGGTTGTAGAAGCTTCTGGTGCCTCGACGCCATTAACGCCACCATTATATAACCTGTTTAGCATAGATATACGCTGAGCTCTAAAGTTCTCTTGCATTGAATTTAGTAACGGTAAAATACAAATGTGGGGTATTATATATTGTTTTGAGAATGACTTTATAAAAATACGTTAAACGGATAATAAATACCATAATAGCAACGGAGTTGCCATATAATGCTGCTCGCTTCTAGCGAAGCGGCAGTTTCGCTTAACGGCGAAAATAGCTTCAAGGTTTTTAGTTAACAATTCAGGTTAGGATGATCTGGTACAATACTTATCTTAAACTTATCGGCAAAACGTTTCCACTCGATGTATTCGACACCATCACTAGCGTTTTCTGTAATCAATACGAGATTTGTCGTAGAAAGGTAAGTCATTAAACGATCAACTCCTTCAATCTTGTTTTTATTGCTAAAGATTGGGCAATGATTATCGCTCGTGAATTGCCTGTTCTTGTTACCGTTTAGATGGGTAATTTTCATGTTTTTCGCGAAACGTTTATATAATTCTATCATATCTTCAACCGTAGCACCATTGGCATATAAGTGCGCTGTGTCTAGAACTATATCGAAGTTATACGCAGTGATATGCTCGAAATAGTATGTAAGGTAATCTAGAACCGTTATATCTTTAACGTCAGACTTTTTATATGAATCATCCGTCGCCATTAGCTCTTTCAATTCGTTAATGAAATTACCTTTGAACGCAGGCATTTCTATTATAATCTTAGCGGTTTTCTTTGACTTTTCTTCCAGTTCACGCAGTACTTGTAACGCAGCATCCAGTAAGCGCCATTCCTTCATAGATTCCGGTCCATGCACCAATACATACTGAAATCCTATACGATCCGCTAATGCAAGATAGTTAAAGATATTTATCCTTTGGAATCCAGGTAAGAGCATCTTTTCCCCGAACGCACGTGTAACATAAGATGTATGGACACACGCTATACGTTTATCCTTAATGCTTGGGTACTGAGATAACATTTGTTCGGTAATCGTTTTTCTCTGCTGCGGCATAATTTGCATTGGATGATTATACGTGGATAAGAAACGCTTATCTCCTGCCACAGAGACATTAAAGGATAGTACGGCCATTGTTAGGTTTTTAATAAAAATAACTTACTCCAGGCGACAAAAATAGGCCTAATGTTTTTTAATCATCCTTTATCCCTAAAGATAGCATGATGTATTCTTCAGTTATAATCGTGTTTGTGATGTCAAAGTACGTACGGAATACGTTTAAGTAATTATCATAACGAACCACATTATCGGTCATTTCTGCACGTATCTTATCGATACCATTAATGATATCCTTATATGGCATCTCATATATGAAACTATTAGGAACGGTGGCATGATAAATACTTGTTCCTACTTTAAATGACCATGAAGCACTTCGCCTATTTCCCTCATATTTACCAAGGATGCGTTTAATGGTTGATAGTTTAGTAGCTTTCGCTTCAACTGGTACGGTAAGATCGAAATATACTAAGATAACTCCATCAATTGATACACTCTTCGATAAGAAGTTACAGAGCGCGTAAAGGTCTATATAAGATGGAGCATACGCATAGATATCATCGATGATGACATGATTAATAGATTTCTGGTAAAAGCCATCGCTTATGCTCAGTAAATCATTGAACAGTGAGTGATATCCTTTAAAGTTTATACCCTTAATATCCTTATTGTAGAATGTTTTTGCTAAGAGTAACTTGTTTAGGGATTCGTTTATCACGGTTCCTTGTTCGGATGCTATATAAAGCATATCCAGTGTACCATGATAATTCAAGTATACATCGATGATGTTAATGTCATTACTTAACACGATAGACTTAACATATGTATTGATAAACGTAGGATATAAACGCTTTAGTATAACGTTTTTATCTTCATTGATATGCATAGTTGACATGGTCGTAGAATGTATGTCGTTATTCATTAACCCATACAAAGACAATGCGATCTTATAACCATTAGGGTATTCTTTATCGTATCTAACCCTAATTGGTACCCATTGTTTATCACCGGTTAATAGCATTTCGGTTATCTTTCCGTCATACTTTTCATAGTCATCTATAACCGTTCTATAACATGAACTAATATAAGGGAAATCAGCTAATATATAAGCCGATGACGTATTAATCTTCTCGCTTAAATGATACCCGAACATAGTCTTACCGTATTGTTCTATGAAGGGCTTTTTCGTTATAACTTCCTTCGGATCACCGATAGTGAACAGATAACAGTATCCATCATCCTGGTTATAACGGATAAGGAAATCGACCGTAAGATGGGATTTATTCTTAAGCTTATATAGATTATCTCCATCACGTAAAATGATACCGTCAATAGGTACATTATCGAATATTTTTGAGTTATCGTTATTGTTTATATATTCTATCGCCGTGTCCCAGGTTTTTAGTGTAAAACTCGGTAAACGCTTAACTTGTACTCTGTCTTCATATTCCAGTACAAACGAATCGATTAACTCAGATCGCTCACGGAAAATCGAAGAAACTTTACCATTATTGTATAGAATATCGAATATATAATAGACTCCATTTAGGTATTCACAATCAAGGATAATCAGTGCGCGCTTACGATTAGTATTAAACATAGAAGTATTAACATTATCGAGTAATGATATTTCCGTGAACGCGGTGGAAGTCTGAGCGTATATACTATCACCGAGAACTATTAATAGTGCGCGTTCTCCATCAATTTTTTCTGATACAGAATAGCGTTTTATATCCGTACTATCTATCATAGATTGCGTGATAATAGCCACTTTTTGACTTAAGTGTGATATATCCGATTTAAGGATAGCATTTATCTTACCGTATGTTATATTCACATACTTAAACATCGTAGGGAATAGCTGAGATAATAAATCCGAAACGGATTGTATTATGTTTTTCGGTTCACCAATGTACTCAAACTCTACGTCAACAATATCGTATAAATCTTCAGTATTTACGTTATCTTCTGTCAGATCCGTATTAAGTTTACGGGAATCGGATTCTTCTGTGTAAAACCTAATAGTCTTCTCAACTTTCCAATCCGCTAACTTAGGATTCATGGATTTATATGTAATGCGTTGTTTACGGGAATATTTGTTGACTTCATTAAGGTTTAACGTATCATTCAATACAGCAACATCTTCCTTAGAATATCTAAATACCAAAGGGAAACAAGTATCGCTTATATCGTTTTTCTGCAGAACGATTTTACGTTCAATGATTAATCGTTCAGGGTAATATCTATAAGCGATGTTAACATCATTAGTAATATCATGCATGATACAATCGCTATATTCAATCTTAACTAACTCAAGCGAATTCAGTAATGAAGCATCCTTTAACGTTATCTCAAACTCGATATCACGGAGATCTGGCAAACAAGATATAGTATGAAGCATACTCGTTATGTGTTCATATCTGCTCTTACCGAGTATAGAAATAACGTCAATGTTCATTGTTAACTATATAAAAATAATCATCTATATTTGGGTACGCATATATTAATTATGCAATACACAAGTACCTAGAATACTATTATAACTATAATGGGATCTGGTATTCAAACCACCGCCAGATACCATAGTTACTTTGCGTTGTTCGATGTTAACTTTTCTTTCAACGGGAACGGTTATAACGGCTTCATTTATAGCTTCTTCTATGGTTTCTGTTTTAACGGGTTTCTGTTCTATCTCTTCTTTAATCGGAACCGGATTCTGTATCTCTTTAATTGGTATTTTTGGCAATTCTATAGGAAGAGTCGGTTTTTGCTCTTCGGTCTTAATAATAGGTTTAACGCTATCCTTTTTAAGGATTGTCGATTTTGGTTTTTTAGGTGCTGTATCTATGGTTTTAGTAGGCGATCTCCTTGCATTTCTAGTTTTACGATACGTTACACATGCATGTCTATTCACTACCGATTTATTTATAGATGGTTCGGTTAATGGTGTGATCATATTTTGTTATGTTAATAGTATGAATATACATAAAAAGGTATAGGGTTTTAAATGATTTCGTCACTATCATTATATTCATAATCATCATCGGAATAACCATATGTATCATCCGATATATCTGTAGTTGCATTATCTTCTTTATCGATATCTTCTGTAAGCAAATCATCGATATGATTTTCCTTATAATCCATAACAATATTCATTATACGAGTAAACATAGAGCGAGACGTACAAGATTTAGCATAACGTTTCATTATACGCTGTTTCGTTATATCGAATAAGTCTCGCTGCTGCAGTAAAAGCATATCCATATCCGTATTTATATTAACAATGTTATTATTGTCATCACTATACCAGCCATATGCAGATTGCTTGTTACGTTCTTTTAGTCTAACCGGAATCATATTAACATCCAACCCATAAGGATTATCTTTATATTTAACGTTAATTTCATCTAATAATGGATGTCTAAAACGGCGATCATATCATTATCATTTTCTATCTTTCGTTGAATACGTGCATCAATGACATCTTCTAAAATAGTAAGGATTTTTACTCCATTTTCCATACGGTAATGGTTCATTGTTAAAATGATAAAAATAATCATCTTTAACGAAAATCATGGGATTATAGGATCCATAGATCGTGAACGTTTAAGTGCTCGTTTATTATAAGACGGTAACCTATCCATATGCGAAGCAATGGTTAATAAATTGTTATCTTCGCGTTCCAACGACACAGCTATGAATAAGCCGTATAACGAACAACATGCGCAGATAATTGAGAGAATTATCGCTTGAGTATCAGAATCTAAAGAAATCGCATTAATATAACACATATAGCATGAACATAATAAAGCTATAATAGAAACGCTACATAAAGCCATTAGATTTAAGTTATAACTCCTCATTATAATGTGATAAAAGTTAGTTGAAATTTACAGTCTAAGCATCCTCTTTAATTGTTAGTAATGGGTGAACCATCTCTATATTGGGTAACTGTAATAACCACATGAATAACCTAGACTGTCCTATACCACCGCCTATAGTTTTAGGTAATTCATCATTAAGAATCATTCTATGGTAAGTCGTTTTAGGAATATCGTTAATCCCTGAACTTTCATACTGATACTTTAAGGAATCTGCGTCGACGCGAATTCCCATAGATGATAACTCTAAACTATCGTACGTGCACGGATTCCACACTATAATATCTCCATTGAATTCCCAGTTATCGTAGTCTTTTGCACGATCGCCGTGAATAGTATTATCACTTAATCTTTTACCTATCTGGCTTATAAAAACGATACCTTTTTCTTTAGCAATGGCACGTTCCCTTCCACATGGCGTTAAGGATGGATATTTAGCACGCAATTCCTCAGATGTTATGAATGTTATATTTTTAACACCAGACAGTAATGGTTTGCGGTTAACGATTATATCTGAGAGATATTGGTCAACATTTCGTATGGCTTTATATATCTTTGATGCAGTCTGTTTAAGCAATATTTCCGCATTAGTATATGAAATATATTCTTCTATAGTCATATCGTCTATGGGTCTACCTGTATATATATTTGAGCCAATAACCTTTTCCCAATCCCATTGATCTACGTGTAAAGCATGTGTATCGTCAATGATTTCATCTAAACGTATAGCGTTCATGTCAGTATATAAACCATTTAGGTTAAATGATTTAAGCGCAAACCGTTTCCATTTAGCGAGTGATTGTACGATCTCCATTTCAACTCCATCTTTAACGAAAGTAAGCTTTCTAGAAGCACCATTAAGGTCATCATTTAAACCTGATGCTTTTGTAACATATAACGGTGCTGGAACCCATGTAAGTTCCAGCTTATCCGCTAATTCTATAGCGAATTGCCGTTTAATGTAATTGATATAGATCATGCGTAAACCGTAATCATTAACATAAGTTTTTTCAATGTTTTCCTTAGACATTATAGCGTTTAATACAAAAATAGAACACGCATTTTTATGGATTACGATATATAAATGAACTATAATAGTAAGCGTTTAATTAACCCATTAAAGCCTATCTGTAAATGTAAAACGGCGGAGTTTAATACACTAGTAGATATCATAAACGGATCGACTTCTACGAAAGAATATAATAAATATATTGCGGTTCGGAAAGCTATAGAAGAGTTAACTTCTCCGTGTGTTACTAAAGAATCTTTAACATTAGCGGAGATAGTAAAAGTTATCCCTTATCTAGCCAATGAACTGGTTTCTATTGACTGTGATGTTTTCGATGAAAATGCCGAAGTAAAACATAATGGTTTCTTCATTTTGGTCGGTGAAGATAATAGAGTTAAATATATAGCAAGTATATTTTATGATGGTCATTATCGTAGAAATGATCCATCAAATCAAGCACAAATCATTAATAATCTACAATTCCCGTTAACCGATAAAGATATAATATTAATCAAAGAATCATTAATATTTAGTGGTGTCGCCGGTACTGATTGGGATGATGAGGATAAGCGAAGATTTAATAGCAATTATAGCGGTACCATCTATATGTATAAATTAAACGGTACCGATTAAAGCATTGTCTCTGATGGAGATTTCACACGAAATTCTTTTGACGATTACGATTAAAACAAGTGCTAAAATGATAGCGACAAATGCTAAAATCGTTATGAATTTATTAACTATTTTTTCATTTTTGTTATCATCTTCTTTAGCGCCTCCAGCCATCGTTAATGGTGCAGTTGGGACCTGATTTGAGTTACGATTCGTTAAGGTTAAGTATACAAGCGATTCCGTTACTTCAAAATCGTTAATTCCTTTAGCGCCGCCGGACATTTTATTAACTTCTCCCCTAATGTATTGCTTAAAGGATTTATCGGTAAGCGAGAACTTAACCTTATGAAAGTTATAAGGTTGCGATAGGTATTCCTTTAAATCTCCAACGAAACGGTGATCATCAAAAACTACCCATCCGCCGGTTTGTTTTTGGATAATCGGTATAACATGTCCACTATTGGTTGCACTCCATAGTTCTACATCCGCGGATGCATAACGCTCAGCTTTAAACGGATTGCGTTGGATGTGGCGTATAAAGTTATCGTGGAATGGTGCGTAAATTGTATCTCTAAACTCTTTTTCTTCTGAAGCATTTAATATAGGGATTTTATCATTAGAGATTACCTCATTAGCAACATAAATGGAAGAACTATCCATACCAATTTCCTTCATTATCTTTACAGTAGTATCATTGTTGCCTCCGGTAAGGTTATACACTATAGGGAGTATATATTTGGATAGATAAATGTTCGATGAAAAACCATCAGTGGATTTATATACATCGGAGTGATTACTGAAGTAATTCCTAAGGTTATCAACGATTTCCTTACCGTTTCCGCCATTAAGTTTATTCATTATCTTTATCGGCTCGATCATGGTATTCATTAGTTGCTGTGTATCGGAAGATCCGCCAGTTAATCTCTTCCCTGGATCACTTAACACGGACGCCAATGTTGGACTGCATTGTAATCGTTGTAAACCGGTAATATACCAACAGTAATTGTTATACGCGTTCATCAATGGAGCATGCCATCTACCGTTGATATCTTGGCACGAATTCGTCATGTTTATTATGTATAACGTTAAGGAATACACTTATAATATATGTGGTGAAGCCAGGCAGTATGGCGGAGCCAAAAATAGCCTTGACATTTTTAATTAATATTTGGATTCCATAGACTTGTTAGTTCTACGCATCATCATTAACATATATATCTTCGCGTGTATCTCAGAAATTAAGCAAATAATGAAAGCGATGACATTAATAATTTTAGCAATTATCTTCAATAAAGTACCGGATATGGTTACTAATGCGACTATGAATATAATGACGGATAATCCAACATCATTCATTATTGCATTATGTGACTCAGTTGTTTTGTTCATATGATGGTTCTTTAATAAAAATCACTTACAAAGTTAGGTATATACAAATGGTATTCCATTTGCGATTTGCCCAAAGAGCAAATATAAAAATAGCTATGTGATTTTTTAAGCGCTATGCCAGATAAGGGATTTAAGTCCAAGTTCTGGGGTTTCCGATAGTATGGAGCGATAAATCTCTAATGGCGCAGTAATCGATTCCGTTAAGGGACATTTGCTTAACATATTCCAGTAATCACACATAATGTTTAACTTGCATCGTATAAACTTTAGCTCTCGGAGAGCCGTGCAATTGTAACACATTTTAGCCATAGTTTCCACGGTTGACATATCGCAATTAATAAAGGTTATACGTTGAAGTTTCGGACAATCCATAAACATTTCCTCCATAGAGGTAACGCGGGTCATGTCGAACTTTTCTATGATGATTTCCTTTATTTTTGGCATTGACTTGAACATTCCATTATAGGAAGATATGACGTTGAAGTTAACTGATACAAATGGAGATGTTAAAGCGTTAAAGTATAACAATTTTGCATTAACGAGTCGTGGGTCAAGCGTACAACGCATCTGGTTTTCCGTATAACGGATATACGTCCAACGAGAATCTTTTAATGTTTCGAATCCACGGATAACTATGGAATTAGCGCTTATATTGTTAACATTTGGCGTTGTTTCCACAAACTTAATCTGTCTATTGAAAAACTTAACGGCGTGGTATATATAGTCCGGTTTCTCTGTCTCCAATACACGTATCTGTATGCGCATATTAACTGGAATACTGTTATGGTTAAGCATAATGGATGCATTTAAAATCTCGCATTTATTAATCGGTTTATCGATTTCGCTTATAGTGTTTACTGAGCGACTTTTCTTCATATCCGGTACGAGAATGGAGTCTGTAGATTCGGTAGTAGATTCGCATTCATCTTCCGTCGGAATGAGTATGCTATCGGTAACAGATGCGATATCACCCATAGAGCTTGCTCTGGTGTTATAGAACTTGATATAGTCCATCAATTATAGACATAAAAATAATCATTTATTGTTATAATGTGCCTAATTTAAGGGCTTCTTCGCGAATGTGCTTATAGTCCGGTTTTATGCCATTTATCAACGGCATATCTTTAATCGATTTGATAGCGATCTGGCTTATACGCTCATATCCTTTACGTTTATTACGTTTATGGATATCTTTAAAGATTTCTGGTATATCATTGCGATTAATGTTATCATCTATATAAACTACCGCTCTAGGATACCTGTCCAATGGACTTGCATAAACGATAGTATCTATGGAGTTAGTAGTGTATAATATGGACAATTCGTCTAAGTTAATAAACTCTCCTTGCTGTAGTTTAATGACATTGCTTTTCCTACCAATGATATGTAATCTCCCATCCGAATCGATAGAAAATATATCCTTAGTATGATACCATCCATCATCTTCTATAGAGTGTTCAGATACAGTTAAACCCTTAGCGAGTAACTCGCCGTCTTCAGCTATACGGATGATATTGGCTGGAGTACATATACCATCATCATTAGGGTCTAAGCTCAACGTTAAACACGCGGTGGTTTCGGTTGTTCCATATCCCTTAAGAATTTGCCTGCATGTTTTTCTATAAAATTCTGCAACATCGGAGCGTAATGGTGCTCCGGCGCATATTAATAAGTTAAGCTTTAGCGGTAAATGCATTTCGTAAAGCTTATTCAATATTGCTGGAACAACAGGCATTACTGTGGGTCTGACCATCATATAGTTCTTATACAGATCACTGTAATCGCTATAATAAGTTCGAGAACCCATAGTAATAAACAGTAACTGCATAAGGAAACTATATACATGGTTATGTGGAAGGCAATGCAGAATCGTTCCAATCCCTCCGTGATTGATAGCAGGTTCTGTACGAAATGCATGAATAGCCGCCATTATGTTGTACCATGAAAGATGAACTTGTTGTGGTGCACCGGTTGATCCAGATGTACCGAATATCATTCCACCAACATCTTTAACCGATATACGTTTAGCGATGTTTTCCAACGTTTTCGTATAATCATACGGTTTATACGTATATGGGTTATCCATATATAATACCTCACCGGTTACTCTATACCTGCTATCAATCACGATTTTACCGCTTAACATTCCAGCAAGCGCGACAATGATAAATGTTTCATCGTTACGGTCAATGCTTACATATTCATGATCCATACTGGAGATAAACTCAAATGCACAGCATATGGCAGATATAAATTGATGGTACGTTACCGTATCCGTTAATGGTTCGTCGTTGTCCTTGATCAGATTAAAGATATTATAGTCGATTTCCTTGTCTATAAATGAATGCGCATGCTTAAATGTATTATTCCCTAGAGAAAGCATTATTATGTTAAAGGTTAATAAAAAACAACGAATATATGAACTTTGAATGTTTTTTATACATTCCTAATACATGCATTACAATATTAATCCTTTTGCTCCAAGAGACGATTCTCCTGTAAACGTATTGCTATACGAAAATCCTTTGGAATTGACTGAACAGGTACTTAAAGCTAATCCTATTATCGCGAAACTTCCAGATAACTGTGAGTTCGTAGAATTATCACCAAGTTCCAATAGAAAAGAACTTATGGACTTCATTAACCGTAATCATGGTACGGGTTGTTGGAAGCGCCATGTAACGGAAGAAGAGATGGATTATCTTATAGATCTCGGTAATCTTACATTCTACGGCATTCGATGGAACGGTTTAATAGTTGCATGTGCTTCTATGGAAGCATTTGATATTAACTTCCACGGTAAGCTTTATAAGACCGCGTATGTAGATTACCATACCGTACATCCACGTTTCCGTAAAAATGGATTATATAATATAATGACTACATTATTATACCGTGAAGTAGTTAAATCCGGTTGCGTAATAGAACTGTTTACAGGACACACTAAACTGGACTTTAAAGCGTGTGCCGTTAAACCATCATACGCATTTGGAATAACATCCGTTCCATATACATGTGGATTAGTTAGTTCTCCTCCAGCGAAACCGTTTAACATTCGTGTTAGAACTCTTAAAGAGCCTACTATGGATGACCTTAGGAAACTCAATAACCGAACAGATTTTGATGTATATATTACATATAGTGATAAGCGATTAAACAATATGCTAAAGTTTTATAAGATATTCACTGACGGTAATACTTTATTATGTTTTCTTCCATCAATAATGGTTATTAATAATATTACAGTTAAAGCCGCTATATTAACGGATTGGGTAAACATTAACGCTAACATTTTTAAGGAAGCAGTGGAAGAATTACGCAAAGATGGCTTCGATTTAATATCATTCACAAATGATGGAGAGTTAAAGGAATTGACATCAAATATCCAAGTAGAGAAGAAAGAAGATGTGTACTACTATACCATGAACATCCTACCGAAAACCCGTAAGGGAAGACTTAATCTAACGATAGGATAATTGTGGTAAAAATAGCCTTAATGTTTTTATTACTCAGGAGGTTCTTTATAGACATAATTCTCGCGTTCAAATACCTCAGCTTCATAACTGAAATCGTATAACGGTGCAAGCTTACTGCGATCCATTTTACAATGCGCTTTTCTCGCAGCCGATAAGAGTTTATGCTCATTTGTATTTATCCCTGAAGAATTAACTATAAAAGTCCTTACATGAGATGCAATCGCTTCATTTTTAGATGTTCTTCTAATACGCCCAAGGATTTGCGTTCTGGCTATGGTAGAATATATAAACTTTGTACATATTCCCCATACGGCATTTTCTATCGAAATTCCTTCTTTAAGTCTATGATAGCATCCGCAGATAACACTAATGTTTCTGTCATTAAGTATATCCATTAGCGCTACTTTAGAAAGGTTAATCCGCTCATAATGTTCCGCAAGATAGTCTTGTGTAAGAGTTGCCCTGGATGTTTCATCGAATTCGTATTCTGTAGGGGAAATTATATAAGACGGTTCATCAACGGATCGCATTAAGATTACGTTACAGTTATACTTATTGGCAATAGCTACCGCGGCATAAACCGAACTATCGATAGTATTTGTTATGATGAATCCTCTAAACTCCTTACATGGAACGATATTATATTTATGGAGCTGCGGTAGGATATAATCGATGAATTCATAGTCGTCAAGCGGTTCATATTCTTCATCCAGCGCAATGAGTTGTTCATTAGTGAGTTTCGTTAAATCATGGACTGGAAGGGTTAATTCTTTGGTACAATCGTGTAAGTGTTTTTGCTTCTTGGAACGTTTCTTAACACCGTTTTCTCCAAACATTTTACGAGTTTCTTTAATGATATTCGTTAAAGCGATTCCGTGATAATCGTATACATTTACAGGGATTTTAGTGATATCCGATTCGGTTCTTACATGTTCGCCGAAGATTCTAGAGATTATAGTTGATTCTTTGGGGAATGTACCGGAAAGTGCAAGCATATACGGCATAGTTTGGCGTTTTTTCGCTTTAATCTGCCGTTGAGGTTCTTTCACGCATTCTCCGAACTTATCCGATACAATCGAATGTATCTCGTCATATATAACGAAATTTACATCAGTGGGGAACTTTTCTAGATCTTGTACTAAGTATTGTGGAGAATAGATATATACATCGGGATTCTCTACCTTTTTCGCGTGAATTGTTTTTATCTTCAGCTCCGGATAAATCGACCGTAAAATGCATTCCCATTGATCGTTAATCGCTGAACGGGATGATACGATTAAAGTCTTTACTCCAAAGCGATGCATTAGATAGATACCGGCTAGAGTCTTACCGGCTCCACAACTGGCACTAAACGCGAATGTACAGTAATACTTGAACAGTTTAGCGTATTTCTGTACCATCTCCTGGATATGCGTTAATTTGTCCATGTTAAGTACTTCAAATGGATTCGCTAACTCGATTGTTTTAGGATATACGATAGGATGCGCTTTAAGCCATTCAGTTGTACGGTCTCTACGCATTACGTTACAGTTATGATAAAAATAACTTAATTAACGCAGGTTAAGATGTATTTCATTAACTTTAGCTTTCGGAAGGATATTTCCAGTATACATATACATTTCTGAATTCTTTTCAAATGGGAACGCGGAAATGATATCGTTTAACGTTTTATCATTGATGATTGTGACTAAATCAAATCCCTTTTCACGAAGATCATTAAGCGCTGAGTTGAATAGCTGAATGTTATTAGGTTTCGTATAATCGATTAATGTTGCAGTTTTAATGCGGAATCCATTTAAGTTGTTATATAATGTAACGAATCGTAGAACGCTATCTCCATCAGTATAAATGTTATCATGTTTAAGCATGGATTGAATGCATTTATTATCATACTTAATGTATATATTGTATGGTTGGTCGTTTAAGGATTTAACGTGTTCGACCGTGGGTGTGATAAGCTTAGTATTAGAAGCGCGTAGATTACAGGCATTTTTCCTACTCGCTCCAGCCATAAGTGGTATATTAGTTAATGGTAGATTATATAACATATAAGTTATATGACAATCGACATGAAGTTTAGCATGACTATGGAAGAATGTGAACTTCGCGCCTAATTCTCCAGCTTTATCCATCGCTTTAGCTACTAGCGTTGTAGCCATACCTTTATTCCTAAATTTAGGATGTAACGTTAAATAATCTCCGGAACCGACTTTTTGTATCAATCCCTTATAATATACATCATATGTTTCTACTATAACTAATCCGATTAATAACTTATTCCATAGAAACCCTATAACAGTAGCATTATTACGATCATTGAATGCTTGTAGCTCATTGGTTGTTATATTGATTTTCCATTTATCATTTCCATAGTATTTGTTTATAAACTCTATAATCTTTACAGCATTATCACTTAACGAAAGTTCTTCTACAGTAATTCCGTCTGGGCATAGTTTAAAGTCATTTTCCTTGAGATAATTACGAAAACCGTTAAACATATCGTTAAATATTAAAGTGTCGTATGGAGTATCACTGGAAGGGAATAACGGATTATCTCTATGGTGCATAATTAACGATATACAAAAATAGCTATATAAGCCAGTTTTGGCGAAGCCAAAAATAACTCCAAGTATTCGTTAGTTCTCTCTAAAGAAAAAAAATAACATTAATGTTTTTAATTAGCATCCATTATTGCATAACTCATAGTTAATGTTTGAGTTATCAATTGGCGTGGTTTTAGTGATTTCTTCTTCCTCTTCTGTTGTTGGAATCGGGACATTCAATCTCGAACGGTATTCGAACTTATTGTATGCGCGCTTAAACAAATCTATATGCTCATGCATTTTACGGAGCTGAAGATCTTCTTCTCCTGGACGAGCGCGCTTACCGATTCGCTTAACGAGTGTTTCTGCATCGAGTAACTTTAGACCGAAAATACGGTTAAAAGTTTTCATCTTATTCTCAATCATGAACGAAACATCAGCATCGAGCTGTTCAATGAATTCGTTAAATATTTCTTCTGTAGATTCCTTTGTGGATGTACAGAAACTGAATTCACGATCTACGCACGGAATATCGAATTCGCTAGCAATACTATATTCGCGAGTATGCAAAACGTCATATTCCTTAAAGGTTAAATCCTCGCAGAAACACATAGAGCATTCGCTAATAGAACGCTCAAAGAGGTTAAAGTTTCTTAATGGTTCCTTAGCGAGAATATTGGACCATTCATCAAGGATAAATGACTGTAAAGTAAACCTAGAAATGGTACCGTTAGTACGGTTAACAAGCATCTGCTTACATGTATCGGAATGATCAATCCATTCTTTATAGTAATGCATTACAGAATCCCTTTGTTGATCATCTTTAAGGGAAACACTTAAAGTATTAAGCTTATCCCAAATAAAGTTACAAAGCGTGGTTTTACCGGATCCAATTGGACCAGCAATAGCGATATTGTAACGGAGATTGTTATCAATGATCTTTTGGATTGCAGAAAGCATTTGTTATCGGTTAAATAAAAATCACTTAAATTTCCAGAAGCGCAACAAAAATAGAACCGTTGTTTTTAAGTACCAGATAGGCGCTTCAGAAATGCATATTCATTAGGGAATCCGACGCTTAACGGCGATCTTATCCGATCTTTATAAATGAGGACACGGTCAAGAAATGGCTTCTCAGGTTCCATATATACACCACATACTATAACGGCATCCGGTTTAACTGTAATCTCTATTAATTTCTCTAGATATCGCGGATAACGGATATATTCTAGTTTATCGTTTTTCGTTAAATAGTCCATATACTCATATAATTCATTTAGCGTTTCTTCGCTGAAGTTACATTCATTGAGTGCATCGATATACGACATCTTTGATGAATCATTGATAAAAATCAGCTTATTTTTCATAAAAGGTATATCCTATTGAAAAATTGTTAAATTCTCCGAGTGATGGAAACTCTTCAGTCACCGTACCTTGTGCGGTAGCTCCTCCATAATTCGTTCCAGTGCGACCAATACAACCAGTAGCGGTCATGATTCCGTGACTTGTATCCGGATGCTGTAGTAACTGACACGCGAACATCGTAAGTCTGTATTCTTTTTTCGGGGCATAAGCGAAACTTAATATTGTCGTAAAATAAGAGTCTATTATGGGTATAATTTCATCAGGAAGTTCATTAGTTACGTCATACACCTCATTATTTAATATATCAATTAATAGTGGAATATAAAAGGTAATATTATTTCCATTACGATCGGCGATAGTCGTTATAGGTAATGCGATAAATATATATCTATCAGGCAAAATCGATATAACCGGTAACCACTGCTGATCATTTATATAAATATTAGTATCATATCTATTCGATGCACGAACTTTTACAATGGATCTAAAATAGTCCAAAAAATGCTCTTTTTTTAAGATATCTTTTATTGCTCCAGTTATAGTTGTATATGTTTCGGGTATGATTGTAAGAACGGCGCGAATAGTAAATGAAAAGGCGTCGTTACCTACAGGAGTAATGTTAACAAAACAAGCACTTCCATCCATATTTATTTCGAAAGCGATATCACCCGTATCGAATTGTTTCTTCGCGCTTCCACCATTTTCGCCACCTCCATTATTTTCACCATTTTCACTGCAATTACACTGCCTATGAGGAGGTCTTCTTTTATTACGCATTGTGCGATATACTAAGGATTTAGATGCATGCATTTCGCAAAAAATAAAAATGTGCGTATTTTAATCCATATCGATTACACCATCAATATCTTCTTCCTCGTTATCTTCTTCGGCATCCTCTTCTTCATCAGCACCGACGGTTTCTTCAATAGCAAGCTTAAGGGTTTCCATTGAAGCCTTAAGCTTTTCATCGAAACGGTCTTCAGCGTCAATCATTTCGGCATCAATCTTATCGGTTAACTCCTTAACGATGCGCTTTTCGGTATCCTTAAGTTCTTGCTTTGTAGCGAAATCTCCGGAGATTTCGGTTGATGGTGCCGTAGAACGCTTCTCCAGTGAATGAACGCGGTTAATAGTTTCTTCCATTGTCTTATTGAGTTGGATAATGGTTGCATTAAGGAGTTCAACCTTCTTAAGCTTTTCATTAACCAACTTCTCTAAAGCGGCTACCGTGGAAGTAAGTTCCCTAACGGTTGCTTCGGCTTTAAGCTCGAAATCCTTACGTGTAACGATAGGTTCTGAAACCGTTTCGATCAGATCTTCAACTGATTCTTTAACTGGAGCCGGCTTAACTGGTTCTGGAACAGAACATGGAGCAATTTCCTTAGAAAGATTGATCTTTTCTTCAATAGCGGTAACCCTGTTATGCATATTCGCCATAACTGGTGGCAGAGCGATTCCGGTGTTAAAGGATTCCATAAAGTTAGCGAAGATGCTTTGACGCCTAACTATTTCAGAAGTAAGCTTATCTCCGACGAAAGTATTAGTGCGCATTTAACACCTATGAAAAATATATATATTTCTACGAAATCGTTTAACGAATACTATTAAAAGATCTATTAATAATGGTGTATTATTAGTTACAAATGTCTATAAACTCACATGCATCTAATATGCATATCCAGACAAAGTTTCCATTTAATATCCCCCAATCGCAACCTCAGGAAGGAGATAAACGCTATACACAACCGAATTTTCCACAACAACCATTAATGTTAAATGCTTCTATTGACAATCCTAGAGTTCGAGTATTAACTTCCCCATGGAAGATGCACCGTCCTGATGAATCATGCCCGTTCTATGCTCCTGGTGGAGAATTTGAGAAAGAACGCGGATCCGTTCAGACAGGATATAAATTAGATTACGGTAGGACTAACCACGAAATAAACGTTAAAGCGAATAAGGATAAAAATAAGTGGTCAAAGATTCGCCAAATGAAACCGAATGAATATGTAGATATTACGGATCCAGATTTAGCGGAGATAACCATACGCGATGGAGATTCACAGGTAAACCCATATATACATGAGAATTTCCAATCAAATTCCCATTTTTTCGGTAACGTTGAACGATTTAATACTCCTAGAGGTAGCAACTATACCGCTGCATCATTAACGAACTACCAGTTCCATGCTCCACATGAAAAGCCGTATAATGATCATAATATTCCCATTAAACAAGAAGCTAAAGAATATCCTAGCGAATCTACATCAAAGTATATCCCGTTTGAAGATCTCAATAAATATTCCGATAGTATAAGTATCCGTGACGATTTCTTAGATAATACACGCTGGAGCAATGATTCATTAAATGAAACTTTTTGTCCACTTAAAGCCGAGATACAACATCAACAACAGATAGTTAAGGATTCATGGAAACGCGGCGAAACCGAAGCCGTTAACCGTGAATCCTTTAGGCGTAACGTACATGCAGATATAGATAAGAAAAACGATAAAGATGCCGTACAAGATACTAGGGAAGGATTCTATTTCAAGGGTAAACGCGTTACTCTTTCCGATCGATTTAAGGATAGAAAGCTATATGAAAAATATACAGCTAAAGGTAAAGTGTGTAAGGAAAACACTAAAAAGGAAAGCTTTACATGCCAATGTCAACCGTATTTAGATAGTATGTATACTCATATATTAGAAGCGCGTGCCTCTGCAATCGTTATGTACTTGCTTAAGGATCCATCATTTAAGCCATGGATTAAAGAATGGGAATTCCTTCAGTGTAACATAAACAAGTGCAACATGGACTTTAAACAGTTATCTGATGACCATGAAGATGTCGCTTATAGCCTAGATAAAGGTAAGGAATTATCGTTCCGCTTTAGGGATAAAGATAGATATTTACCGTTAAGCGTAGAATCCTATATATTAGCCCATGAAATGGCTCATGTTGCTAATGAAGAAATCGGTCACGGCGATAAATTCCAGGAATTAATGCATCTTATAGAAGTTGCTGCTTATATGCTTCAGTTTATCGATTTATCGAAGTATTCGGATAGTACGGTAAGGTCAAATGGTCAAGAAATCCTTTCCCGTAGTTCTATTAAGTATGAACTACGTGACGGTATAGAAAACCTTATAAGACATAGCGAAAGTGAGGAACAGAAGGAATATTGGCGTCAAATCCTTAAACGTGTAGAGAATAATAAGTAATGACTACAAAAATAACCTTAATGTTTTTAAATACTAAACTTCTTAATCGCTATCTTCATCATCAGAAGATTCGTCTTTAGCCTTCTCCGGACGCGGATCGATTGGGCGATCCATCATAGCGAAACCCAGTTTATGCGCATATTCATTAGTAATAGCTAAGATACGTGATGTAACGGCGCGATAATAGGAATCGCCTACTGAAGTATCCGTAAGCGTAGACATCTCAATCTTATCGATGATTTGAGCCGTTTTAATAAGTAATACTCCACAGGTTACAGCATCATACATACAGTAATGGTTAATTTCATATATTTTTCTATCCGCATCCCAATTACGGAACATATCAACGTAACTCAGGTCGTACTTATCCAATTCGCTACCATTATATGGGTTCTTTACTGTATTAGTTTGGAGCATGGACTTAAGTGTTCCCTTTCCCATCTGTGAGTAAAGTTTAGTATTAGATGCAAGCATAATCTTATAAACGTCAACGGATATAGTAGAGTTACCCTTAAATGTTTCGTTATTAGGATATTGCATACCGTCCATCTTAATTTGGAACTTCTCGAAGCGCGGTAGGGTTGAACGCGTTAAAAGTGGGTGCTCACGCATTTCATCATTAACGATTATATTTGTATCGTAAACGCTAAACAATTGTGATAGAAATGTACCCTGTAAGTTATATAACGCTAAACGCTTCCATACATATGGATCATCATAACCATAGTTATTAAAACCGCCAAAGTAATCTGGTTTCTTCTGTAAGATCGTGCGCATAAAGTGCATCAGCATGGATCTTTCATCGGGGAATATAACATAATCGGTATACTCCATGGTTTTACCATCCATCTCATTGAATACTACATAACGTATATATTTCACGCTCTTTACTGGAACAGGTAAGTTAGAACGGATTTTCTTTACCGTTTCTTCGTCAATGTTATGCTTTTTAGCGTAATCATCTAAGGTATCCTTATCAGGATAACAATATGCGATCCTGTTGGATAATTCAGTTAAATCTTCTTCCGTAAACGGCTTAACGCAAAGACATGCCTTATATGTAGGTGTTTGGTTAAGGATATTGAAGAAACCTATACCAATATTCATGATGATCTTATCCTTTTCCTTGATATCTGTACGCTGGCTATAAGTTTCAAGATCATAAGTCATTAGCGTAAGATTATCCATGTAGTTAATATTTGGATCGAATTCGATTAACGATTTAATATTAGGATTTGGCGCTAAAGTTTTATCGCGTTTAGCATTTACGTTAAGCGATCGTATAGATGCATATTTAACATGAAGCGATGGTGTTTCGCTGGAATATGCATATGTATCTTCCATCCCTGAACGCTTTATACGAACTCCTCCAATACAAGGAATCTTATACGTAGAACTCAAGAAATATTTAACATTATCGGTATCCATTACATAGTTAGTATATCTGAACGGATCTTCCATATTATCATAAAGAACTCTATCCCATGGATCTAGGTTAGCGACATTTAACGTCCTATAATAAGATCGCGCGTTACTGACTAACTGTTTATGCGTTACTTTTAGGGTTTTCGGTGAAGTGCTTCTAATTTCAGCGTATAGCATTGGGTTATCAAACATGAAAGTAGAATTATCGCGCAAATCATTACGGAACCTTAATGTAACATCATTAGGAATTCTTTTACGCATCCATTCCTTAAATTCTTCATCAGATAGTCCAGGAAAACGACATATCAAGAACCATAGGTCAAAGTTATATAGCCTAAGGATATTACGCTTACCGTCTTCAGTAAAATAGAACAGATCTATAACTGCGCCATTCTGTGTATCAAATGCGACGGAATTGTAGATATATGCATTAAGATATTCGCCTTCAGCGGACATATTGTTAATCGTATAAAAATAATCACCTTACCACCCGGTTGTATATCTGAACCCTTTAGAACGGTGATATGTTTTAACATAGTCTGTACAATGCGGTAAATTAATAGGCTTATTATCTTTAAATATACCATTACCAAAGCAATTTCGTATTACTCGATTGGCGGCGAGTCCTATAAGGTTTGCGAGATCGGACGGTTCCGATGAACGAAAATACTTATCAGGATTAACCAATAAATGATACATATAATCGCCAATCGTACTGGCGATATTGTTATAAGTTAATTGAGGAATATACTCGGAATGCTCCTTGCGCAGGCTATTAATGATCAATTTTAAATCACTATATGTTTCGTAGAACGCATGATAGCGGTGAGGTTCACAACTACAAGACTTATACCCATGCAATAATAACCAATTATACCGCTCATTAAGCAATTCCTTAATTTCATCTATCGATAATTTAAGATATTGAAATCCATATGCGTAATCATCTTGCCGCTTCTTGTTTATTCTATATATTACATACCAAGCCAGCCCTAATTTGAACCGTTCATCGCCGGAATCAATAAGCTCTTCTATTGAAGAATATTGCATGTAATATTAAGAAAAATAATTACATATCTCATAGATACACATTAAGGATTCGTGTTTTTAGAATTCGATTTATTTGGAGTTCTCGCGTACATCCTTGATTGCTCCTGGCTTGACGAAGAACCATTTAATGGACTTATCTAGCTGCCTTCCGTATATTAGATAAGGCGATTGATCGTAGAACTTGATTGTATAGTCCTTTCCTCGGGTTCGATGGAGGATATCGCCTTTAACGATTCCGTTTAGAGTTTCTATGCCAATGTTATGGGTTTTGAGGATATCTTTGATAACGGTTTCGTTAATCGACCACTCCTTTGAGACATACTCAAATGGGTTGAGTTTCTCGGTCATTTCTACAGTTCGTTTAACGATCTTCTGTGAACAGTTTAATTTACGCAGAATCACCTCAACGGCGGACTTAAATGTATCCAGATCATCTGTTGCGATGGATATTGAATACGTCGGACGCACCGATGAAACGATTCCATATGATTCGGCTTCGCTTATGATTTCACGTATACAATCTTTTGCATTGGCTATCGTAAAGTGATTGATTACCGTATGATCATCTGGTAGTTTAGACTTGAGTTGCTTTAATGATTGATCCGTTCTAGCGGCTAAGTGAATGATCATCGTTTCATCGTCACACTCACATGGAAGCGTGTAAATATAGACATTCTCCGTTGTATTTCCAGACGAAACGTTATTATTGAGCTTCTCTGGAAGATCCGCGATAGATTGGACTGTAGCATAGGTTTTCTTCAGACGGTAGCTCATATCGTCTAGTTTGGCTGATTGATCCTTATTGATTCGCAGGAGTTCGTCATTTTGTTCCTTAATGCTTGCGATATCCCGTTTCAGTTCATCAATCGTGGTTTGTTTATGATTAATATCAGCGTTTAAGCGATCGATTTCCGCTTTATCACCAAACACCTCCATCATTTCATAGTGAAGTTCTTTAGATAACCATCTTGCTAGGTCTAGCATAAGCATATGATGAAGATATGTGCCATCTAAATACTGCATTTTAGTGTTTTGTTGCTTTTTCTTAACGATTAGCTCGGACGTCGGGATTCCCGATTTCCGAGAAACGAAAGCAATATAGTCCTTCGTGTCCACTAAATCGTACCAATGATTGATCGTCTTTGTCTTACCATTGGATTTGTTAAAAGCATCGATTATAGATTTAGCGTGAAATAGACCATCATCGAGTGATTTATATATCGGGTACTTCCCCTGATAGTAAAATAATGCGATATTACCCTTAGCGCCTTCAATATGCTGGACGGTATTAAACTTAGCGTTAACTGGGGCAGTAGCGCGGTAGTTACTAGTTGTTGACATTAGTTGGTTATCCTTATAAAAATAATCAGTTAGACGCGAACATTGATGGTATTAACTTTAGCGATTATTCACCATCCGGTTGTGCACTTAAATCCCTTAGATTTGTGATAATTAGCTATATAATTCATACACTCCTCTCCGGTTAACAAAGATGGATTATACTTAAGGATACCACCTTGATGGTAGTTCCTGATTACTCTATTAGCGGAGTGTCCTATAAGGTCTGCTAGTTCAGATGGTTTTGATGAACGAAAATACTTATCAGGATTAATCAATAAACGGTACATATAGTCGCCAATTATTATAGAAATACTATCATATTTTTCATCGATTAACGGCTCCGTTCTACGCTTTTTAACAATAAGCATCATTCTATCATATGCTCTTCCTTCTATAGAATATGTGTCCTTAGAGCGTCCGTTAAGCAATAACTTTGTATAGCGTTCATCTAAAATGCGTTTAATATCATCGGTAGATAATTTCAGCAAATCTATATAGTGATAATCGCTTCTATCGATCATATCATAAATTACATACCAAGCGAGACCGAGCTTAAACTTTTCATCACCAGAATCAATAAGATCTGCGATTGTTTGATATTCCATTAACGATGTATAAAAATAGAAAATCACCAAGGCTTTAATACCTATAAACTCTTAATCTGAGTAAACCAAAATATTCATCATTAGATAAATCCATATATTCTGTAAAGTCCTGACCGAGGCATTCAAGTTCCTTCCGTAGAACGAGAGGCTCTTCACGGTATCCAGAAGATGCAATTGTAGGTAACGGGAATTTACCATACCATCTATCTCCTTTCTTAAACGGTTCGATAGTGAATTCACCGTATTGTTTAGCGTTATTCATTGGGCGGAATTCTTCTTCTTTAACTGGTTCTTCGTTTAGGATATTAAGGTTACCTAGTTTACCGCTAGATCTTTTATGGTTACGGTTAGGTCTTTTAACGTGAATTGCTCCGCCTTTAGTCTTCGCTTTACGTTTGCGTTTGGCGCCACCTTCCATAGTTAATTCTTCTGTATCCTCTATCGATTCTAGTTCTTCAGAGTTATCATATTCAGGAAGGGAATCAATGCTCAAATCTTCAGGGTCATCGTTAGATGAGTCATCGATTGCGCTATTAGTTACTTGTTTAGCTAAACCGTTATCTGCCAATATCTTATCGCCATCGAAGAAAGTAAATGCAAAAAAGCCTCCAGGCTTAACGATTCTTTTAACGAATTCGCCTATAGTTTTTACGTTCATGACTACATAATGTATAGCGAAGTTCATGAATACTGCTTGGAAGCAGTGTCCAGGAGAATAATCTTTACGTTCCGTTATGCGATTATATAAAGTGTCCATTTCACCAGACAAATCATAATCGAATACGTTAACCCAGGTATGCCTATAGTAATCTCCATTATATAGAGAATTAACGAGTTGTGTTAATGCAATCTTATCAAGATCTACGCAGAAAAGATTACGATAACCTTTATCCATTAACGCTTTTAGATCACCGCCGCGTCCACATGATAGATCTAGGCAAGATCCACGCTTGACTTCTTTAGGTAACTCCGGTAAGCGATTCATTATCTCCTTACGTACAGCATGAGAATTCTCATGGAATCTTCCTATAGTTTCTTCGCTAAACGGATTACCTTTATCGTTCTCAAAGTACTTGTTTTCTATAGTGATTGGCGCGTAAACAAGACCTATATTCGATACAGCTGTACGGTAACCATTAGGGTATTCTTTATCGGTTCTAATCCTTATAGGATAATAGTTAGATCCATCCCATGAAAGCTCTACTATTTTACTGTCAAACCCTGAAGGATTAGCCATAATCTCCTTCGTTAAAGCGTTAATCTCTTTAGCGATTTCCGGTGGATATTCATTCTTTTCGGCTAGTGTTTTGACCGTAAATTTATGCGCATTAGCGTAATACGGAGCAACAAATAGCGAGCAGTTTTCTATATTCGGATAACTGAATTGTAGAGCGGAATTATTAACGAATTTTCCACCGGAATAGAGTACAAACTCATTGTCTTTAACATGCTTTAAACGGAAATCAATAGTGTTCATTATAGGAAGTTTAAGCTTATAAACTCTAGCCATATTATATGATTTCTTACGTTCTTGTAAGATAATACCATCGATGTTATGCCCAGTAGTTGGTGACTTAAAGTGCGTCTGTATGTACTTTATTAAAGTATCCACTGATTCTACTGGATTATAAGACTTAACGGTTATATCCGGAAGATTAGCCTGTATAGCGGCTTCCATACGCTCTTCATATGAACGATTACGTACGTCAATTCCCTTTACAACAAGAGCGTCAAAGCAATATAGTTTATCGCCATATCTTTCGCAATCGAGAATAGAATCGTTTTGCTTATACATTTCGCGTACTCCGTCGGTTTTCTCCAGCCAAACATAGTCATTAACGTGCAAATGCTTAATGTCTAAATGCGTTAATGGTCGCGCTTGATTGAGTACATATTCATCCGGGGAAAGGGGTTTAGCGTTAGTAGTTAACCGGTAATCACCCAGTGTATCGACATGTTGTTCCGTTGTTTGTTCATCAATCGGAGAATCATTTTGCTGGTCAATTTCTTCGACATCAGCAACATATTCACATTCAACCAAATCCTCGAATGAACCGCCGCTAAGTGTAGCGATTATCGGTACAGTTTGATAGCTATTAAGGGTACCGTTAAAACCGCCGGTTAGAGTAGATGCATTAGCGATTACTTTACCGCTTTTCCCATCACGAACATCATATCCTGCAGATGTTAGAGAATCGATTAAGGTTTCTTCGCTTTTACGGGATCGATAGATATATATTATTAACAGGATACCTAATACTAATATTAATACGATAACTGTTATACATAGCCATAAAGGCATATCGTTGAACATTTTTAACTAGAAATATGTCCCGGACTGGGGAATACAAAAATAACGTTAATGTTTTTAATCAATCCTAATTACATAAAGGACGGTACGATAGACTCTGGTGGAGGAGCCCATTTAAACGATGTAGCGCGTTGTTCTTCTGTGAGAACATGAGGAAACTCCATAAGCGGCTCCGGTTTAGTGGCTTCCATTTCTTGTTCGCTTAACATATCGATTGACGGTGATGATGGTGTATCGGATGATGAATTTTCTTCATATTTATCTTTAAGATATCTTGCCATAAGTTCCTCGGATGGACATACAATGTCGATTGCTTTATTGGCTCCGTAGAATGTTTTCTTCATTTCAACGGAATCATTAAGAGTTAGATTAGGAAGCTCTAAAATCCTCAAAGACTCACATGAACGAAACATATGATTCATAGATTTAACGACTTCTCCAGACAAACCGGTAAGGGTAATCATTATGATATTCGTACAACCATAGAACATAGAGTCTAGCTTAACCGCACTGCGCATATTACAACCGCTAAAGTCTACTGTTCTAAGTGAATGGCAGTTATCGAACATATGCTGATAGTCCTGTACATTAGATAAGTCAAGATTGGACATATCTACCGTCTTCAATAAGAAACAATCGCTAAACATCCTACCGAAAGAACGTATATGCGAGACGTTCAACCCTCTTAAGGAAATATACTGTAAACGCTCAGCATTACGGAACATCGCGAAGTAATTCGTCACCGGTTTACCGTTGATGAATTCGAATGGCGCAGTCTTAATACGCAATACCAACTGAGTAAGCTTTTTACGATTGCTGGCGGCATTTACGCAATGAATGCTACCGTCTCTAAGAATCGTATAGCGCCAGTAGTTACGGTAGATAGAATCACCCGGTTCGTCAAACTTACTATCGGTAATGTGATCCGTTGAGCGTTTTACCTTAATAGCATCAATCGCATTAAGAACATCGCGCTTATAACGGTTAAGGATTTCTCTATCGTGTTCGACAATAGATTTCGTTACCGTTTCCGTAGATTCGTTATCTTCTTCGATTTCGTTTAAGGAATCGTTCGAAGATGAAGAAACCAACATCGCAAACCTATTATCAGTATGGAATTGGACATCGTGCGCGCGTGAAAGAATAACATCTCTTACGGATGTATTTTCGCGTTCAATATCCTTATAAGAACAATCTTTAGAATGGTTCATTAAATCGCCATATTTATGCGCACTCTCTGCAGTATTTTTCCTTGACTTCTCGTTAAAACGAGAAACATTGGAGAAAACGTTAACTGGGGCAGCAGAAACGGCAGACATTAAGAGGATTAGTTAGGTATAGAAAAATAATCATTTCTAATATATTGTCTATAAAATGTCCTTTTCGGAGTGTGGTGATGGAGAAAAACCAACGGTTACGGTCGATGATAACGGTAGATATAATATTAAAGTATCCAACATAAGAAATTATATGTCTCCAGCTGATGAAAGCATTACACAGATCGATGGCGGAGTAAAGTTAGAAAATGAATCTGTTTTAATACCCGAACTTTCACGAACTATAGCTCAACTGATGATGCGCGTGGCTGCATTAGAAGGAATGATACGCAATGAAGAATATACGCAACTCGACGGTTCTGAAACTGCGTGTGTAGTATGGAAGCGTAAAATTGGCTCCGGTAGTGGAGACTTTTATAACGAAAAGTTTGTTAATAAGGATAGAGAAAAGGCTATAAGCGTTGTACCGGATATATATTATAGCGAGGAGGCGATAGTCGATCCGGAAACGGGTGTTACTAAGGAGACTTTTGGTGCGGGTATTATGGAAATCGGTAATGTAATAGATTTTCATGTTCCTAATGGTACTGGGGAGGCTGACAACACCGAAGGCGGCATCGTTGATCACACATGTTGCCCTGGTTATGGTTATGGTAAGAAATCCAATAACATACCCGCTGGGAAAACATACGGTGCCGATTATTGTGCTAGAATATACGTAGATAGGAATAATACATTACACATTCGCGCCAATGGTATATACTTCCAACCGTTAAATGATTATTCACTTAAACGACCGATAATGGTACAAAAGTCTGCCGGTGAATCTGTTCCGGCTGAAATGAATGCACTTAAAAACGGTAATGTAATCAATACGTATTACGCTGATATTGCTAAGAAAGCTGGTGTTACATTGGATCCTAGTACGTTCGGATCGACTTAAACTTCTCTAAAGCCTTATCCCTATCGGATACGATCAGCGTGGTAGAATCGATGTCAAATCCTAGGATTTCTTTCCATTCTGACTTATATTTTTCGATCAAGGGTTTAGCGTTAAAACCATACTCATCACCCGCATAACGAATATCATCACAGAAGTACACGAAATCGCTATCATGGATAGCAATAAATCCATGCGAAAACCCTCTGGGAACATATAAAATATTATAGTCAGAATCATCTAGGAGTACCCAAGTTGACTGCCCATATGTAGGAGAATTCGGTCTAATGTCTTGGATAAAATCGATAACCGCTCCCCGGGTAACCATAACGATTTTCGCTTGCGGATGTTCCTTTTGGAAGTGCATTCCGCGTACCGTACCGGCGATAGAAGTTGAATGATTAATTTGCTGGATCTGCTTTAATTGTGTCGATAATGGCGATTCCATAAGGGATTTTATATTAAATGTCTCGTGGAACTGGCCGCGATTATCGCGATGAACAGTAGGGTGAATCAGATAGGCGCCACCGAAGAGATGTTCATATGAAAACTGGCTCATTTAAGGAGGACGTAAAAATAAGGGCTGCTAATGATGGTAGTTTACATTCAAAAATATCCATTAAACGAACGCTATTATCGGTGATAACCGGTTCGGATAGGCGATTCATTAAACGCTATCAGGCGGATGACTCTTTAGCCGTTTCAAGTGCTTTAACGCGGGCTTCGAGCGCTTTAGCGTTGTTTTCTAACGCGATTACACGATTTACTAGATACATGTATCCGGCGTTCTGTATATCGGCGTCGATAAAGCATTCATCATATAACGCCTTCGCCTTGTCTCCGACGTTCAATACGCCAGTCAGAGCGTTATACTGATCTGCTCGGTATGAATCTTCAAGCGGAGTAGACGGATATACGAAGAATTTATCAGTATCATAATGATATGTTGCGTATGCATTCCGATACTTCGCTATGAATACTCGTCTAACGGGGTCGTTAGTATATGCTTCTAGCTTATCCGCCGAACTACTAACGCCGAATAGTCTGATATTCGGTGCATTTGGAAGTACCTTTTTAGTCACCGATGGATCATCCGCCTCTATTTCGTCTATCCTACTATATAAAAAGCCATAATCGTAGTTAATTCTATGGATACCGATATCGGTCGCGAAGATGATTACCGTTTCGAACCCATCTTGGGCATCTAGTTTAAGGGCGCCTTTGGTCTGGTCCAATCTACCAAAACTGCGCGACTCATCGATAAAATACTTTGAGCTCCATTCCTCTGAATTCTTAATATTACACACGATTCCTAAGTATAAAGTTGATGTGCTAGCTGATGGGTCGGTTTTGCGTATAAATAGTAAGCGGGATTGATCTTTGGTATTTACCTTCAAAGTGTCCGTAACCTTCAATGATGTCGTAGCGATTAAGGTTTGATTCGTGGGTAGCTGCGTTATTGTCGCATACGTGCTGTAGGCCGTTACTGCTTTGCCGGTCGGAAATGAGCTAACTATAACGATATCATCATGATCGGTACTGCGGGATCGTAATACCGTAGAATCTATAAGGCGTGTTGATAATGGAGTATCGGTGAATCCCTGTGATATATCGAGGATTCCCATCTTCAATTTAAACGGAGAGCCGTGCGTAATTGTAATGCAGGCTATCATGGTTGCCGATATCGGTATCCTAAGATTAATTATATCATCCTTATTGAATCTATAGGCATTCATAATGTTTGGCATTACGCCCTCTAATAGGTAGGTATTTATTTTTTTAGCCTCGGCCGTGATGGTAGTCGTAGTATTCTTCTCGGTGATACCCATGCAGTTGGTGATTAAAGTATGTGGATGCGATCCTGCTGCTATCTTCTCTGATACATATGTATCAGTTGCAAAGGTTTCTGCGGCTAACGTATTAAGATTGAAAAGCATAAAATGGGTAGCGTTAAACCTAAACCAGTAATCGGTTGAACCGTCGGCCGTCGTGAAAACGAGATGGAATGGCGAAGTTGACTTCAGTGTCTTATCGCCTACCATTCTAGCGGTTTTGGTTAACCGATCATACCGAAACATAAACATGGGTTTGGTGTCTTCGGGGTCAATGACATCACCGTCCTCATTGAGATCTACACCGACTAAGCTAGCTAATATATATAAATCGCCATCGGTGATGTTATATATGCTCTTCACGCTAACGCTAAGCTGTTTATTATCGTTATCGATAAACGATATATCTTTAACGATTCCGTGTGTATCGTGTAAAACATCGTTTATATTGAACAGCCCTATAGTATCGAACTTCCCTCCTTGTAGCATGACATTACCATATATAGTCGACTGGAAATCTGCCATTTTAATACACATACTAAATACGATGTTAACTCATGCATAGCGCGATATTCAGCATGATCATATGCTATAATCAAATGTATTATTTAAACATATGTGATTGTTATCATAATCGATTCGTTTAATGATTATTTTTGACAGTGATCAGTGATTAAGGGGACGATCAATTGGTTCGTATACTGGCTTCGACTAAGCACTCCCTAAACGCTTCACATATCTCATCATCCAGAAGGGAATCTTGATAGATACACCGTTCAATCGTAGGACATTTCTCTGGATAACCTGGAGCGATTCGATTACAGAGTTTATCTATACGTTTCTTATCTTTATTATATACATTCATGTTCTTCGTCATAATATATATTTTATTGTCTAATTTCCTTTCGGCTTCGGGTAAGTTTATATGTGAATTGAGACGGTTAACGCGACCCAGTATCTGCCTGACCGTAGAGTAGTTAAATTCGACTGAACCTATACCGAGGAACCTAACATTACGGAGAGTAACGCCAACCGCTCCACTGGGAGATAGAAGGAGATATTTAATGTATTCTCCTTTCATGTTCCGTTTATCGTTAAACATTGATTTCCACTTTAAACGGGTTTTGTAAGGGATATTGCCAGTGAATAATACATATCGCTTATCCTTCTTTTCGAATACATCT
>JAEIGA010000364.1_pt1 | contig 66046 bp, 102 predicted proteins | sample 9270691 | NCBI WGS metagenome assembly JAEIGA01 (sample SAMN17057246, study PRJNA624740) | gut metagenome | biome: biome; isolation source: fecal sample | host: Bos grunniens | place: China: Xizang | collected 2019 | reverse complement strand
CACAAGTAATAGTTAGAGTCAACTCTCCGTACTCGTCAGCTCTAAATGACCAGTTTTGTTTAGTTCTATCTACAGTTAATTCACTAACAATATTTCCATTTACAGAAAGAGTAATATCCGAAGTCAGTGAAGAAGGTGAGTAGACGATATATGGAATAGTAATTGTTTCAAATTGTGTAATTTCACTATTATTATATGAACAAGAAATAATAGGTGTAGTCTCTTCATTTGTAATACACATTAAATCATAATACAAATGATTAGATGGCACTTCCGTTCCATTAATTTTTACAGTAAAATATACTTCAAATGTATGAGAACCATGTGGTGGTTTAGGAATGATGTATGTTTCCTGTCTTCCAGATGTTGTAATCTCTTCTGTACCTATTTCTATCCCATCTAATATAAAATGTACTGTCTTAGCCATATTAATTATTGGTATGTAGGTATAATTAATATCAGAATCATACGGTATAGTAGAGTCAAATACCGAAGATAGTTGTAAAGACAATATTTCTGCCGTATATGATAAGTTTTTAGAATTACTATATTGGTCGATGCATGTTAACTTAATAATATTCGTTCCTTCTTTGACATACGCACCAATGTTAATTGTATTGTCGCCAGTAGAAATTTTCACCGTTGTTTTCAAAACATCATCAACATATACGTAAGCAGTGCCGTTTTCATCCTCACTAGAAGAATAATTAAATTCTAATAATACATCTCCTCCAACTATTGAAGTGATGGTTGATGATGATAAATTATTAGTTAAAGTAATTGCCGCACTTGTGCCACCACCTCCGCCAGTTGGAAGTGTAACAGCCGACTCGTCCATAATTGCACCATCCTGAGCTAAATAAAGTTTATTATCTAAAACCACCAAGTCATTCGGAATTTGATTTATATTATCTAGCTTATCTTTATCCGCATCCGTATAATCATTCGTAGAAAGACCTTTTCCTGATATTTTTGCAACCTTGTTTTCATCTGTCCATTCTTTAATAGAAGTAGTGACTTGTTTTAATGCGTCAATAATACTTATACTCATCAGCAACGCCTCCTTTCATTAAATTTGTATTGTTAAATTCATATATATGACTTACTTTCATTTTTAATAACCTTACTTTGCAAAATTAACTTCTGCCTCGATTTTATTTGTAATATAAAGCTCGACATCAGAAAACACCTCTGTCAGATACTCCATACAGTCCTCGCTTAAAATCACCATAATACTATTGTAAGTCTTTGCAAGAGCCTCTTTCTGTGCCTCGGCAGTAAAAGCACCCTGTTTTTTTAGCGCCTCTACATAAGTTTGGTTTGTTGCTGCAACGCACTCGACAATCGTAGCCTCTATCATATTCATGTATTTATCAGCTATATCACTATCAATCTTCTGCTGAAGTTCCTGTTTCTTTTTGTTAATATAAGTTAGTAAATATCCAGTCAGCGCAACTATAATCACGCATAAACTATCAACTACCATAGGGTTTTCCATAAACTTTTCAAACATATTTTATCGCTCCTTTATTCAATACATTCTTCGCTTTCATCAGAATCAGAATTTGTAGATCCTTTAAACACCTTAGATACAGTAATTAAACACCCAGTCATAGTTAGCCATTTAAAGAAGCTAAAAATCTGCTCAGTTAATGTGCTATCTAAGCTCTTGTCCATAAATCCCATAACAATCCCGATGACGCTATATAGACAAATACAAAAAATAGAAAACAGTAGAGTAATCTTTCTAGTCTTCCATTCTTTCCACGGTTTATTTGACATAATTATTTCTCCTCGTTATCGCATTCTTCTACGCATTTTTCTATAAATCTTAGCACGTCTGCCATTATTTTTGTGTGCTCACCTTTTGTCTCAATCATACTTAGTGCGTTGTGAATAGTAATAAATTTATCTTTCATGTTTCTTATCTCCTTTTATTCAAAATAGGGCAGAGAAGAGTAGTCCTCTCTGCCATGTATATTATGCGTTAACTAATTCTTCTAATTTAGCAATACGCTCTTCAAGAATATTAATCTTTTCTTTTTGTCTCTGAATTACATAAGTGTTTAGTGCAATAAACTCTTCATATGCTAGTCCGTATCTATCTCTTTCTTCACCAGTTTCTTCGTCTGTCCAGAAACCATGGTCAATGAAGGCTAAATCATCTTCTGACATTCCCAACTCTTCAGCTGCCTCAACGATATCCTGTGCAATAAAACCAATATGAAGTTCTGGTTTTGCATCATCATTAAAATAGTAAGTTGTAGGATTTAGTTTATCAAACAGTTGTTCAAACACATTGCCTTCAGTGTTGTTTGAAAATACAACTGGATAATCCGCAATAGGTGTAATATCTGACTTTTCTCTTCTATCTGATGTTGCAATAGTAGAAGTGCCAGCAACAAGTTTTTTCCAACGACAATCAGTAGAGCCCAACAGCGCCAAATTATCTGTGCTTGGTCTAAAAATACCTGAATACCCTGATGCAGAGTCGGCAAGATTTCTCCAAGTAACAGTACCTAAAGCATTTTTAAGATGTACGTCTCCATTTGTAGCATTTACCTGAGTGTCACCAGAGTGCGCACTGCTTGCTGTAGGATGTCCTATTTGTAAGTTGTTACTAGTAGTTATATACATTGTAGCGATATTTGCACCGCCTGAACCTTTACAACGATACGAATACCCGTTTGGTACAGTAAAGTTGTTTGCACTAACATTATTTGTAAAAACTCCATTGTCAGCATATATGTAATTCCATCTAGTTGAGTTAGTTCCTAATCTTGAAGTTGGCGCAATATCTGTTTCAGGACGAAGATACCAATATGTGGTAGCTCCATCAGATGATGTGTCATATACTACTTTTACAACTGCTTGGTTTTTTGCCTCATGAAATAAAGTGTTTGGTTTTCCAAGCGAGTCACCATTAAGCTTTAAATCAGTTGCCTGAATATTTAGCACCCCAGATGCGCTTTCTATAATTCTTGAAGTGTAATCCCCAGAATTGTTATTATAATGAAAATCAATATAAGGAGTTGAACCAAATAACTCAACCCCCGCTCCACCGCTTTTTACGGTCAGTCCTCCATTAATTGTAGTGTCTTTTAATTGTGCCATTTTATTCGCCTCCTTATTATCTTTCTATAAATTCAATAAATTTAAAATTATTTTCTCCCATTTGTGCAACAGAACCTTCGATAAATTCTTTTGCATAAACTTCACCAAAACAAGAAAAACCTAGCATCTCAGAATCTTCAATAAATTCTTTACCTTTCATTTTTCCTGCACTTGTAATTTCTACACCATTTTTACCCCAAATAGCATATAAAGTTACAGTTCCACCATTTTGAAGATAGTCGTACTCATCTCCTGAATTATATCTAAGCCCATTTCCATCTGCGCTTGTGCACCAATACATAAAACTGTGATTTGTTTTAGTTGGTATCGTTGCAGCAATTGTTTTTTCTGTTCCTGTTGTTTTTGTAAAACTTGCAGGAACACTACTTGTGCCGCCATTGACATTGAATTTAACTGTATGCGACCAAGGAGTCCATTGTGCAACCATTACTTGGTCTCCATTATATGTTGTAGTATCACCAGGATTAAAAGTATATGTTGCATTACCTTGCGTAGACTTCCAATTTACAAAGCTATACCCATGCCATACAGGTTTTCCAGTTCTTAGTGTTAATGCAACATCTTTCTTTTTAACCTGATAATCTGGTGCATCTTCACCACCGTTAGCATCATATGACACTATAAATTCAGTATCCACTGATGAGGTAGATTCTCTCCATACCGCATATAAAGTTGCTCCGCTATTAGAGGTGTAAGTTCCACCAGCTACCCAAGTAGCAGATTTTGCATCTGGATTTGTTGACCATCCTAAGAATGTATATGATGTTGTTGTAACAACACCTTCCTCATCGGTTGTAGATTTGCTTGCTCTAGTAGGTTTAGTGCTACTTAAAGTTAAATTTGTTCCATATGTCTTAGTCTGTGAACTTGGCGCTCCAGTACCACCATTAGCATTATATTTGATTGTATAGGTTTTTTTTTGCCATTGAGCATACATGGTTTGATTACCATTGTATGTTGTAGTATCACCAGGGTTGAAGTAATATGCTGTACTACCTTGTGTAGATTTCCAATTTACAAAGTTATATCCTGTTCTAGTAGGCGCTCCAGTTCTTAATGTTAATGTTTTACCATAGTATTTAGTTTGAGATGATGGAGCACCTGTGCCTCCATTAGCATTATAACTAACAGTATAACTTGCTAAAGCTGGTACTGTAAAAGTTGTACTTACTTTAGGAGTTCCGCCTGCGTATTCAACTGTATCTAGTTTTGCATACAGATATCTTTTTATCGCAGCAGTGCCTCTCGTGTAAGTGTATGTATATGTTTTTAATTTTATCTGGTTTGATGTTGCCCATCCAGAACCACCATTATCATAGTTTGTAGTAACAACAGCCACATTACCCCTATTGTCCTTCGCAGAGCTTGATGTTGACGAAATGGTATAATACAAATTATTATTTTGGTCATTTACACTTGATTTAGACCAATACCAAATTTGCACTGTAACTGTTGCAGATGTAGCTGTTGTAGATACGCTTTTATAAATACCTAATCTACTTTGCACCCATCCACTACCAACTGCAGACCCCCAGACTGTTCCGCTTGGTGCTGCCATAAGCTACACCTCCGTTCCTGTATCTGTTGTTGATGTAAATATAAATTCTAAAAATTTATTATCATCATCATAATTTAATGTGCAATTTCCTATAGTTATACTCTCTACTTTTGGATATGCCGTATAATCAATAAAAGGTTCTCCATTGCTATCTGTTTGTTTTACAAGCAGTGAATTATCTTGAGCATTTACAGCTCCGCCAGTTCCTAATCCGCCATTTGCCACTGGTAAAGAATCATATGCATCAAAATAACGAGACCCATTTGCATCCTCTTTTATTAATATAACTCTAGGTTTTTCTTGGAGAACTGCTGATTCTAACCAGCTAAACGCTGCACCAGTACCACCTTTAGCCACAGGCACAACTGGCAATCTATCAGAAGACAATGTGCCTGAAGTAATATCTGTAGCCGCATGATTGTGACCAGAATCTGGAGTTAGATATAATGCATTTTCATCAATTCTCCCTGCTTCAAGCTCACGATCATACTGAGCCTGAGTTAATTTGTGTATTTTTAAAGTTGATATGTTGTTTGTAATCAATTTAACAAATCTCCTTTCTTTTGTTTTTAATGTAAAAGAGGGTGTTTGAATACACCCTCTGGTTAATATAATTTTGTTTGTTTATTGTTTAATAATAATTTGTCATTTGTTCCGATTGTTGACTACTCAATTGGTTCGTTTACTGTAACAATAACATTCGCATTGTTTCCATCTATTGGATAACCACAGATACGAACATAGGCAACATTTGTCCAATACTCGCTATACTTTGGTAATGCACTTGGTTTAAAGCAGTACACACCATTCGCAAGTTCTGTTGCATCCATATACTCGTTGTAGCCTGTTGTTTGAGATGCCTGTGCCACAGCTGGGTAAACTTCAGTACATAAAGCATTACCACTTGCATCGCAAGGAAGCACTCTAAATCTACCTGTACAATTTGAGCCACCGATAGTTCCTGTTGTTGCAAATCCCTTGATACGAAGTGTTTGGTCTTTAGTTAATGGGATTTTATTAGTTACAATAATATCTGCCTTTGCACTAATCTTCTTACTTGAAATATAGTAACCATTTAACCATTCATCAGCAGTTAGTGCTGTGCTTGGTGATGAAGTTGCTGTGCTTGGTTTAGCAAGGTTAGTGTAACTTGGAACATATAATTCAGCAGTTGCTGTGATAACAATAGCACCAGTTACATTTGAAATGTTGATAACTCCATTTGAAACTGACACAGGATTTCCACCCATTGTTACTGTTACAGATTTAAGTACATATCCATCTGCTGGTGTTAGTGTTGCAGAATAGCTTGTGCCTTCTTTTACACTTCCAGCACTATTGCTGTTTGTAACGTTTGTTAAGTTGTTTGTAACATTGTGATAGATAGCATCATCTTCTGGAATACGATATAGAAGATTAGCATAATACACATCAGCCATCTTCAAGTTACCAATTCTACTTGGATGCATAGCATCGTTCTGTCTAACAATTTGTGTTGCATCTCTTGAACTTCTTGCAACAGTTTCTGTTGGGAAGTCATTGTCTTGGTCAACATTGATATAAGGTGTTGATAGATACACATTGCTAATCGCACCATTATCAAATGCAGTTATATAAGCAGAAATAAGATTTTTCCAATGCCTTCTCATTTCTTCTGCTGTGCTTTTTGTTTTAGCTGTCCAACCATCTTGACTTGCAAGTGGTGTAATCAACGATATAATTACTGGAATATTTGCATTATATTCGTGTATCTTTGAAATAATAGTCTTTAACTGTGTTACACCGTTAACGTGATTTCCTAAATTGTTATGTCCAAGATTTAAGCATACTGCATCTAATTTTGAATAACCCTGTGTTGACATAAAGTATGATAAATCAAACTGCCCTGTGGATGGATTGTAGAATTTGTTTACATTTCCATTTGTTACACTTGCAGAAAGGAATCCACCTATTGTTGCACCATTATACCCTTCGTGTCTAACTTCTCCAATGCTGTTTGATGCAGAAGTTCCAACCTGTGAACCGATAGAAACCAACTTACCATTTGATAGGTTGTACTGGATTTCTGATGCATATAGTCCACCCCTTGAGAATGTCAAGCTGTCCCCAAGATAAAGAACATTTTTAGTGTTTAATGCTCTATTTTTGATGATGTGTAGTGTTGTTGTTTTTGTGGCTTTAACTGTTCCAGTTATAATGTCTTTAACCTGTATTGTTAGAGTATAATCTCCAACATTTGAATCTGTTGCAGTTAGTCTAAAACATTCTGCAAAAATCTTATAAGGTACATTCGTATCGTTTAATGAACATTTGATTTCAAAGTTTTCAAGTGATTTATTCGCACGAATTACACTCTTGTAATACATATTAAATTCCACACCAACCACAGCCACAAGTTCAGATGGAACAAGGATTTCTATGCTGTCACTACTTCCAGTTGAACTTCCACCTGTGTTAGTTCCGCTTTCTTCTCCATCAACCAGTTCTTCAACTGTTTTTTCAAGCGAAGAAAGTCTATCTTCAAAGGTTTCATTGTATGTTATTGCTTCATTTACTGTTATTGCAACACTATTATTGCTATTTTCAACAACACCGCAAACACGGATATATGCAACATTATCCCAATAGCCTTTTGCATATGTGTCATTTGCTGGTGAAAAACAATATACTCCATTTTCCAGTTCAGTCGCATCCATAATGTCAAGTCTGCCTGTACCTTGTGTCGCACGGTCAATCGCAGGATATACTTCTGAAAGCAAAGCTGTACCAGAAGCATCGTAAGGAATCACTCTAAAATAACCCCTATACAAAGTTCCGTTGCTATGCTGTCCATCAACTAAAAAGCCTTTGATTCTTACAACATCATTAAGTGTAACTGGAATAAAGTTCGTAGTAATTATCCCAGCAACAGAACTATTAGCAGTTACTTTTTTACTTGAAATATAGTAACCATTTAACCATTCATCAGCACTCGTGTTTGGTGAAGATGTTGCTGTGTTAGGTTTAGCAAGGTTCGTAAATAAAGCACCACCGCCTTCTGTGAACATTGCATTGAAGTTTTCAACTTCTTCTGATAAGTCAACAATCTCTTCAGAAAGAGAGTTAACACTTGACTGTGTAGCATAGCCTTTATTAGTTAGCTCTGTTTCCGTTACATATTCACTTGGAACTGATGTTAAAAAGCCACTGTCATTTGTTAATTCTGATGTTTTAGTTGGTATATTTAAACTAGAAACTTGACTAGAAAGAGTGTCAACCATTCCTAATTTTTCATTTACTTCTGCCCCTGTATAGGACAATTTATATTCTGCCATAATTATTCACTCTCCTTTGCAGTTATATAAGCACCACTAGAATCTTTTAGTGTATAGTTATCAGAAGTCTGTAATTTAACACCATTAGTTATTTCAATTGCGGTGTATAGATTTAAATAAGAAGCTGCACTTCCTAAACTAATCTTTTGTTTGCTATTTCCTAAATATAAAGCCATTAGTCATCAGCCCCCCATGTGATAAATTGAACTGCAGATTTTTGCGCAACCGCATTTGAGATCTGGGTTGCTACCGCAGTATCTCCCACTAAACTCTTAAGGGCGGTTACTTCACTTGCCGCAGCTTTTCCGTTTAGCTGAGCCTGAATATTTGAAGTTACACCATCAACATAATTAAGCTCAGTAGTTGTTGCAGTAACTCCGTCCATTATGTTTAATTCCGCCGCAGTTGCAGTCACGCCTAGCTGTGCAAGAGTAACTCCATGAGGGTTTGATTTATTTCCAGTATGCGCAGTCAAGTCACTTGCATTTGCCTTTGTGCCAACAGCTGCTTCTAGCGCCTCAACAACATCTGCGTTTTCGCTCATTGCTGTAGCGATTTCGCCTAGTGTATCTAAAGTCTCTGGTGCACTGTTTACAAGATTTGCAATTGCTGTGTCTGTATATTCTTCTGTAGCATATCCATCCAGACTAGGATATGTAGGTACATATAATTTACCATCTGTACCAATTTTAGCTTCAACTGTATCTGTATCAGATTTTGTAGCAGCTTTAACGCCACCGTACGCATACTGTGTTGCAGATTTGCTTGAGCTAGTAAAGTCAACTACATTTTCAGATGTAATTGTAAGGGTATAAGCAAGTAAACCTGAAAGATTAATACCACTGAACCAAGCCTTTGATGCATTAATATTTGTCAAATCTAATTTTATTCCACTGCTTAATGCATATATATACTTGTCATTATCATATGCTTCTTTAATTTGTTCAAAAGTTTTATCTGCCGTAAAACCATTAGTTGCATTTCCTCCAAACGTAACAATAAGCACATCGCTAGGTACTTCTGCAATAGCATCAGCAATCTGTTCGCTTACTGCAGTATCACCTACAAGCTCAGAAACCTCATTTAAATCAGTTGCCAGCGCAAAATCAGATGCGTGCTTACCGTCTAAAGTATCTGCACTTGTAGCACTATCTGCTGTGGTAGCATGATCGGCTTCTGTAGCTTTGTTAGCAATTTCAGCTTTGCTTGACTCGATGAACTTAAGTTCGTTAACATTGTGCACGCCGTCACCGACCTTCATTCTCGAATTTTCATTGTTCACGTCAGGGTCATATATAATTATTTCTCCTTTAAGTGGAACAAAGTTGGTGGCTTTTTCCCAATTGCTTTGGACGTCGTGTTTTTGAATTAAACGTCCCTTAATCGTTTTATCTGCCATTTATTTTCCTCCTTTATTTATATTAATTTTGTATTGTTGATGTTATGCATATTCAAAAAATAAATCATAATACGCACATTTATTTTTACAAGCTTTAGAAATAATCTGTACTAAAACTTTAATATCATACATTTCAGATAACTTACAAGCACACTCAGACATTGATGCATATTGTCCGATATAATTCATATTAAGATCAAATACATTGACTTTTATTTTTTTAGAATTCTTAGGTGAGTATGTACACCACCCAAGTTCATTCCCTTTCTTTAAATAACCAACGATAGTATGCCTATCTACATTATATTTCTCTGCAAGTTCAGTTATCAAAAGCATAAAATTATGATAATCATCGCAAACTTGCTTAATAATACTTTTTTCTGCATCCTGTTTACATTTTTCCCAATCAATATCGGATAAAGTAAAAATTTCTGATAGCATGCTTTTTTTGATATTACCTATAATAAAATCCGCATCTGAAATTCTAGCATCAATTATAATTGGCGTAACATTATGTTTTATAGCCATATCTGCCTTTGCGATATCTTGAGCTATTACATCGTCAGGGTTGGCATTTTTATTCCATCCATAACTCCCATAATGTTGTAACCCTTGCATCTCTATGACATATTGTTTATTGGCTTTAATAAAATAAACGTCATATCGTTTGCCATTTGACCATTTCGGTGTCCATTCATATTGCAATGCGTTTACATCATCTTTTAACTGTAACATTACACATCTAATAAATTTATTTGGATAAGAAATACTATCACTACATATTTGACAACTAAACCCTTGGTTAGTCAAATCACTTGCCCTCATTCGTCTAATAGTTTGACAATCTGGACATATTAAATTAACAAACTGAGTGCTATACGGAGCAATATGATATGCATCTTCTGAGTTCTCAAAATACTTTAATAAATCTGGTCTTTTTGCCGCAAGACTATTAATATTGGGTAAAATTACTTTACTTACACAAACAGGACAGCCTCCACCTTTTAATAAAGTTTTTGCTAAAATTTCCCACTCATATCCATCAGTTTTACATCTAACTAATATCTTTTTATTTCTACCTTGATACTGACCTAATATTTCAATATTTGGATCACCTTTTTGATAAAACTCTTTTAAAAATTCTTCATATGTTTTAAGCTTTGTTCCGCGACACTCAGGGCAGCCCGTTCCACTCATAACCTGAGCTGGGGCAGCATACCACATGTGTTTGCAGCTATCTTTAGTGCACTGAAAAAGAGTTTTAGTTTTACTGTCTATATAATCACCAACCAATACAACATCGGTTCTTCCTTTGGAGGAAAGTTTATCTATATATTCTTGTTTTGTCATTTATATCATTCCTCCTTTAAAAATATCAATTTCAATTTTTGGAGTAATGTAAGCCATCATTTCAGACTTACGCTATTTTTCGAAGTTATAAGTTTATTTTAATTTATTAAAAATAGAGGAGTGCGTGATGCACCCCTCTTTAAAGTTAATTTTGTATTGTTTAGATTAAACAGCGCTTGACCCACAGTCGAATACTAGAGTCATTGTTCCCTGAACTAGATCATCAGTAGAACCAGTTTTAGCGATTGCTTTTAGATCAGCATCGTTAGCTTTTAGCGCGATAGCGTCTTCTAGATCCTTCTTGTCTGTGTTGTGCTGGTTGATAGCAGCAGTTAGGTCAGCAGCCTTAGCATAGTCGCCGATTTTTAGAGCTTCGATAGCTGCTTCAATCTGAGCACCTACTCCTGTTTCACCAACTTTTTCTTCTAAAGCATCGATATCAGCTTCAGCAGCTGCCATTTTAGCTTTTAGACCAGTAGTTGCAGTATTTAGATCTCCTTCTAGAGTAGTGATTTTACCTTCAGCAGTTGTTAGACGACCATCAATACCTTCAACTGTAGTTTTATCAGCTTTCTTAGCGATTTCAGTATTTAATTCTGATTTAAGAGTTGCGTCAGCAGCAGCAAAGTCATGGTCTGTTGCCACATGATCTTCGATAGCCTTTTTATTAGCAGCAATATCAAGCACCATCTGATCAGCAGCAGCACCTTCACCTGTGATGTATGTCTGAATTTCTTTTAATGTATCAAGAGCAGTATCTAGCTGTTCTCCTTCGGCAGTTACAAAGAATGCTTCAACTTCTTCTAATCTTTCACCTAGAGCTTCTTCAGCAGCTCTAGCAATTTCAGCTTCAGCAGCAACAGCAGTAGAAATCTGAGTTGCAACTGGTGTGTCGCTAACTAATTCTTTTAGGTCAGCAATAGCATCTGCATTATCTTTAATATCTCCAGCAAGCTCAGTCTTGTCTGCAGCTTTTAGGTAGTCGTCAGTGATAGCTTTGATATCAGCAGCTAATTCTTTATCAGCATCTTCTCTTAGTTTTGCTTCAGCAGCAACAGCAGCAGCAATCTGAGCATCAACGCCACCTTCGCCAGTACCAAGCTTAGCTTCAACAGCCTTAACTCTAACATCCATAGCATCATCTAAGCCATCAGCATAATCCTTAGCGTTCTGTTCAGCAGCGTTCCACTTAGCAACATCGCCATCCTGAATTAGGTTTAATTCAGATTCAACAAAGCTATGTTCGTGAGCTTTACCTTCAACAACATCAACTCTAGCATCCATAGCTGCATCTAAGCCATTAGCATGAGCAACAGCTTCACCCTTAGCCTTAGCGATAGCAGAGTTCATCTGTTCAGTAGTAGAGTAGTTTGCAATAACAGCGTTAATAGATTCAGAAACAGTCTTTCCACCAGTGAAACCATCAGTGTAAGTCTTAGCAGCAGCTAGAGCATCATCTGCCGCACCAGCTTCATCATAGTTCTTAGCTAAGCTATCAGCATATTCCTTAGCAGCATTAACAGCAGCAGTCTGAGCAGCAGTAGCAGAGCCAGCAGCATCGTAGTTCTTAGCAAGACCATCTGCGTAAGCTTTAGCATCTACTAGAGCGTCAGCAGCAGCTCCAGCAGCTTCTTTTCCAGCAAGAGCTTCTTCTACATCTTTAAAGCTATCGATAGTTGTGCCATCTTTGATTGCTTTAATAGCATTTGCATTAGCTTCTTCAGCAGCTTTTGCTCTAGTGATTTCTCCAGCGATGTCAGTTGCATTCTTCTGAACAGCTGCGTCATTTGAAGTCTTGTATTCATTTAGAGCAGTCTGAACTTTAGCAGCTTCACCCTTAGCTTCGTAAGTGTTAGCTAGGTTTAGAGCAGAGATTTTTGCATCAATCTGAGCAGCAACACCTTCTGTTCCCACAAGAACTTGAAGTGCTTCAATAGCAGTTGCATTAGCAGAAGCCTTACCTTCTACAGTAGTCATTCTAGCTTTTAGGCCAGTAGTTTCAGCATTTAAATCTCCTTCAACTACTGTAACTCTATCAGCTAGAGCTTCCATAGCGTCATCAGAAGCAATACCAGCATCTGCGATAACATTGTTAACAAACTCGGTTAGATCAGCTTCATTCTTACAAACAGATAGAACGTCTGCCGCCTTAGCGCTCATCCAAGGTAGGTTTTCAAAAGTTTTTTCACCATCCCCAACTTTCATTAGTAGGGCAGGATGTTTTGCAGTACCATTGTCAACTTCAACATCAACAGTAGTGTACGCAATAGCAATTTCACCAGCTTCAAGAACTAAACCAGATTTCGCCCAATTTTCATAAGAGTCATATTTATTTTTAATTCTTACATTTAGAGTTTTTGCATTTTCAATAGCCATAGTTTTTTATTCTCCTTTTATTAAATATTTTTATTATAACTTATAAATTAAACAGCAGCTCCGCCGCCATCCATAACAAGATCTGAGTCTCCACCAACAAGTTTATCCCAGCTCATTGCTTTAATTTTAATAACACCATCTTCTGTGATTTCAACTTCATCAGAACCCTTTAGGCCAGCACCAATTGGAATAACAACCTGTTTTTCAACAACATTAAGAAGAGTGTCTCCAACTTTAATGCTTTCAATCACATTAGCCTGAGCATCTTCTTTAATACCTTCAAGTTTTGCAATTAAAGTGTCAGCTACTAAAGATTTACCTTCTTCAGCTACAACCTTGTCAGCAACTGCAGCAGCAATCTGATCTTCTACAGAAGTATTGCCAACTAGTCCTTTTAGGCTAGTGATATCTGCAGCCATAGTTGCCGCCTCACTACCATGTTCAGCAACGTAGTCGATTAACTCTTTATAGCTATTAACTACTTTGTCGTCTGTAACATTTGTAGCAAACTGATTGATTGCTTCATCTACAATTTGTTTAACAGAGCCTTCGACATTGCCATCTCCATTTAGAACATCAACAGCACCTTCAACGGCTTCAACTCTGTCCATAATTGTAGCTGCGCCTTCTTTAGTTGTTCCAACAGCCTTCTTTAAAGCATCAACATCTGTCTGAAGTGCACCAACTGTTGTCTGTAATCCTTCAACAGTTTCAGTAGAAGGTACAACCCATTCAAGGCCGTTTTCGCCTTTTCTTGGCTGTGCACCAACTTCTGCTGCATCAAATCCCATTAGCTGAAAGGTACTATCTTCTAGCACAATAGATTTTCCATCAGCAGTAATATTAGCCTTTACACCATTAATAGGCTCTAATTTTTCAAATGTAGTGTCGCCATCACCAATTTTTAGAATGTTTTTGTCTGTTACAAAACATGGTTCACCTGCAGCAGGGACTACGTCTGGATACTGCGCCCATTCTTCAGCAGTGGCTCTTCTAAATTGAAAAATCATTTTAATTTTGTTTGCCAATTTGTTTTCCTCCTTTAAAAATTTTTTTATATAGAACCGCTAGCCTTAAATACCAGCAGCGCTTCCACCATCAAATATCTGAACATATTCAATGTCATCGTCATTAACAATACCATTGGCATCGTCGCCATCAAGTGAGATAGTGATTTCATCGCCATTTTCATCACAGATAGGAGATAGACTCTTATCTTCTTCAACAATATGCGCAACCCACTTACCACCAAGTTTAATTACAACAATGTCGCCTGATGTGCCTTCTGAAATAGCCCACTTAGCGGCGTCAACCATATTGTTGAATTTCATAAACTCTTGTTTGCCTGCCTCAACATCTTTGATAAGAATTTCAAGCATTTCAAGTCTAGTAGTGATATCATCAATAACATCGTCTTGCCCACATACATAATCAACAGGAATTGGGCGCTTCATAACTGCAAACTTAACAGATTTTACAGTTTTTCCTACACCACTTTCATCTGTAGCGTATGCGTAAGCAATTAGATTTTTTGGCAGCTGTAAAAGTAGGTCTGGAATATTAACCACTCTTATGCCATCTTTATTTGTGTAAACATTTCTTTTTTTAGAATGTTCCATATTTCTGTTTGAAAAGTGCACTTCAGTTACACTTTCATCAAGAACAATAAGCTTCTGCCCAGTATCCCATTGCCAGAAGTTTGTTCTTCCGTCGTAAATTTTAAAAATATTTTTCGGCATTTTGCCCTCCTTTTTCATTGAAGGCTCCACGCCTTCTTATACTTTCTTTACATAATCTTTAGTAATGCAAATAAAGCTGCTACCTTCAAGTGGACCTTTCTTTAGTAGTCCCCAAGTGCCAGCTTTGTTTGTCTTTACAATTGTGTATACTTCACCCTTTTTAACAGTACCAATTTTTTTGTACTCTGTGCTAGGGCCTCTTCTAATATTTAAAGAGCTAGTAGTGATTTTAACTTTAAAGTCCTTAACGTCTTTTAGTGCCACAGAAACTTTTGGTTTGTTTAGAGCATTCAGTTCTTTCTTAACCATGTTCTTAAATCTAACCCAACCTAATTTATTAGTTCTGTGCGGGCAGTCTTTATTAGCCCAATCCTTATGTCTTTTAACTCTATCGATGCCCCAACCTCTTTCTTTTAGAAGTTTAGCAATAAGTTTTGCAGCATTCTGTTCAGCGGCAGTAAATCTCTTGCCACCTGATTTAGAATAGCAAATTTCTACAGAGATAGACTTTCTGTTACCTTTGCCCTGTCCGTCCAGTACATTCACACAAGGTCGTTAATCTTGTGCCGTTCTCTTATGAACTGCTACATGTCGCCATGTAGTTTAGACCATATCTTCATCTCATATAACATGAGAGTCTCCCATTTCCACTTACTTAAGTGTACTTCCTGACAAGGAATGGTCGTTGAACCTTCATATTATTATATTTCTTTCCATTTATATCCTAAGTAACTTTTTTTATAACCATTGATAACTGCGCTAATCGAACTTGATCTTTTACGAGGTTTGTTTAAATACTCCATTGCATCTGCCTGAGTATCAAACACCTTTAAAATATTTTCATCCATATCGCACATTGCAATCTTAGGTTTTGTAGCTTTTTGTGGAAAAGTTTGGTTAGCGTATTTTTCTGGATGATTAAAATCATAATTTTCATACTGTTTCCATTTATAACCACAGTATGTTTGATCTTTACCACGAACAACACGTCCAATTTTTCCACTTTGTCTACGGTTTTTTCCTAGCCACTCCATTGCATCTGCGGCAGTATGCCATATGTATAAAAGATTATCATTCAAATCATATTGGGCAATTCCAAACTGAATCTCATCTTTTAGTCCCATATCTAAAGCATGCTTACGATTTTCGTCATTATCACACCACTCAAGATTTGAAATATCATTGTTTGACTTATCTCCATCCTTGTGATTTATTTGTGGCTGAGGTTCTTCATTAGAAAAAGCCATCATAACTAATCTATGCACTTTTGGACACTTGTAGCTTGTGTTTTGAGATCTAAAATCATAATAAAAATAACCTTTAGTATCTTTTAATGGGGTTAAAAAACTATTTACTGATTTATTAAACATCTTTCCATCGCTATAAATAATATAATTACTACAATTCTCAAATCCATTAATTTCATTTAAATTTTTATACATATAAGCACCTCCTTTAAAAAATAAATATAATAATATGCTTGGCTGCTGATTGTCTTAATCTCGGGCATACAGATTAAGAGTTTCCAGCAATTAGAGAGATTCTTATACACTGTCGCCAGTGTATCAGGCAACGTATTTACCTGCGTTCCAAGTGTTTCTATCTGTTGAAACACCCTGTACAACTCTATAATCATCAACTGCATAGTGATAGCTTACCTGATTGTTATTACCAATCATATATGAAATCTCAGACATAGCTGATGCATCGCTGTATGTATTATGCACAGTGATGTATTCTGGCTCCATTTCATAAGGGCATTTATATTTATATTTTGCTTTGCTAACAAGCATTTTGGTAATTGTTAAAGCCATTATTTCACCTCCTCACCGATACCATCAGTGATCTTGTCTTTGAATAACTCGCCATTTTCAGCCATATTTTTTTCATATAGCGCTTTGTCGAATTTAACTGTTTCAACTTCAAACTCATCGTCTGCAGTGTCTATAAATTCGATTTTAATATCATCTTTAACTGCTGCGATTACTCTTGCGCCAATAGTAATTGGGTTATCTTTCCATGTGCCATAACATGCTGTTAGGGCGATGAATAGAGCAGAGAATACCTTATATGCAGTTGAAACCTCACCTGTGTAGAACACTACTAAAATAATATTTACTAGTGCTAGAACTAAAAGTGCTACTCTTAGTTTTGTACCAATACTAATCTTTGGTACGTCAAATTTAAAATTGTTCATTTTTTGTCCTCCTTATACATCTAATGCACCTTCAAATTCTGAAAGCGTCTTTAGATATTCGTATGCTGATTTAATAGTCATGTTTTCATCATAATCAGTCTCATATGTAATTGCTTGCTGATATGAACCAGGAACGGCTCTTAAATCTGCGTCAATATGTGACACTACTGCGATAGATGTGTGACTATTTACCATTTGTTGTAAAAATAAAATACGATGATACTCTGTAGTAACACCGTCATTTTGTCTTATTGTTTTTTTTAATGCCATTTTTTACTCCTTAATTAAATGTAATCGTGCCATACCATACTATACCAATTGGTTCTGCTGTAGTTACACCGCTAAGAGCCTTGATCCAATTTGCCTCAATTGACACGCAGTTTCCATTTCCACGCACAAGGGCAGTATAATTGTCTGGTTGAATATAGGTAGTACTAGTGCCACCAACCAGGCTGCCTCCTTGTCTTAAGGATGTAAAACCATCTGTTGATACAACAGATACAGAATTCACTCCTACAACAGATTTATTTATTGGCACAATAAACGAAATTCTCTTTCCATCATTTGCAACATACCCCGCAGTAGTCACACCAATAGTGAAACTATCTCCTGGCGCATAGTATGGTTTAATGTAACTTCCAGTTCCTGAATATAAATATGTTTCACTGCCAGCTGAACTTCCAACAACAACATTGTTATTTTCACTTAAATAAATCAATGACCTTGTATCGCTGCCATCATTTGTTTCTGCACGCAGAGAAGTATAGTTGTCTAATAAAGGGTTTCCTTTTATTTTTAGCATTTACACTACCTCCCTTACAGCCATTGCAATTTGTGTTGCAACTGGAGTATCGCCCACAAGAGCAGATAATTGCTCAACTTGCTGCTTTAGTGCATCAAACTCTTCACGGGGCACGTAGTTATTGTGTATGTGTGCGCTCAGTGCGGCATTTAGCTGCTCGGCAACTGGTGTGTCTCCGACAATAGAGTGAAGCTCGTCGAATCTTTCGTCAAATATTGCTTTTAAATCCATAACAATGCACCACCTTTAATTTAATTCGTGGTTTTGCCACTTTCGGTAAAGCTCCTGTACAAGAGGAGTTTTGCGAAAGACAAATACTAACGAATCATCTCTTTTGACATTGTCGTAAAGAATATCAACCAAGTCTGTATTTGCGCCGTTTTTTAAATACCTAGCCACTTGAAGCATGTTAGATATATAAACGACGCTTTGATTACTTGGGTCGTAATATTTACTTAATAGTTTTGAGTAAACCATTAAAGTGCCTCCTTTTTTGAACATAAAAAAATAAGGCACCTAAACCTTATCGCATAAAGTTAAGTGCCTTATTTATTTTCTTCTTGTTTAACTACTTCATGTGATTTTTTCTTAGCAACAAATTTCTGTGGTTCTTCTTCCACTTTCTTTGGTGCCATTTTAGGCTCTTCACCTAGGATTGCTTTTAAATCTCTCTGTACACATTCTACATATTCAGAATGGTCTTTAAGAGTAAGTGCTGAGATTGCTTCTTTTGCTTCCTGTTTAGTAAGCATATTCATGTTGTGTTTTGTTGCTACAGTCCATAGATCTTTACATTCCTCGCTGCAGAATTCTGCCATCCATGCAGGCTTTCTCTGATCTTCTGCACATGTTGGGCAGTATTTGTATCTTGAATCACAACAAATACATTTTCTATCTCTTCTTGCCATGATGTTTACTCCTTTCAAGTTGTAGTTAAGTTAAGTTTTAATTTTGTGTTGTTGAGGTTGATATATTATACAGCAACTCTGATTTTGTTATATAAATATCTTTTCCCGACGTATTTAATATGTATTCCTGTAGTTGTTTTGGTGTGGTATTATGTGTACCATATATATTATGAAATGAACCTTTTTTAGTTGAATCATGACAATCCTCACATAAAGTTATGCCATTATTAATATCATATCTTAATTCTGGATAATCTGAAAATTGATTTATATGATGTGCATTCAGCCTACCACCTTGTTTACCACAGCATTGACATGTGTAGCTATCACGCTCGTATACAGCAGTACGCCATTTTTTATACTCTTTACGATGTCTCAAAACATCATTCTCTCCTGCAATACCACCGTTCCAAAAATGGCAGCCTTCTCCGCGCATTCTTACACTAGTTTCTTCTAATGAGCATTTTGGGCATTTATAGTTATATATAAAAGCATTACTTAATCTTTGTAAATAATCCTCATGCTTGCCATTAGGACATTTTAACCATACTTTTTGTTCAGAATGCATAGAATATTCATATGGGCTTTTTTCATTTTTATCAGACCATCTTTCAATTATTTCTGGATATAATGATGCAATACTGTCATTCGGATGAACTTTTCTATTAATACAATAAGGACATCCAACGCCTTTAGTAAAAGAAGATGCTGCTTGCGAATACACATGATAATCCTTTTTATCGCATTGGATTATAACATTATATTTTGCACTTTTTGCGGGAATATCCCAAGGGCTTGTTTTATTGTCGCTATGCCAATGAATATTAAGGTAATCCTCACCAAATTGATCTATAATTGCTTGTGCAACACTATTGCATTTTCTGCATACAAGATTTCTTTTTGGATTGTTTGTCACAAAACACATAAAATATTTATCACTTTCATGCATATCTTTCGGACATTTAAACCACCATTTTTTATTACTTTTATAACCAACATCTTTTGATGTGCAACCATTTTTATCCTCATCAAATCTATCATTTAAATCCATTCTATCATTTTCAATACACCAATCATAAAATGATTTAACTACATTATGCTGATTTCCATATTTCATTTACGTCGTTACCTCCATAACATAACCTCCACTCAAATTATTAACAAGAAGGCTAGGGTGGAGGCCCTAGCCGTATCAACAAAGTTAATTACTCTTTGTCTATCTTGTGCTTATTATACCATATTAATTTTGTATTGTAAAGAACAAAATTATTATTCAGTAACTTCTTCATCTCCAGGGATGATGATGTTAAATAGTTTCTTCAGTAATATTCAACAAAGGTCGTTACGCTTTGCCAGTTCTCTTATGAACTTCTCACACTTTCATATGAGCTTAGACTATATCATCACCCGCTTGTAGCGGGGCCACTCGTTTCGAATCACTTGATTCTACTTCCCTTACGGGGAATAGTCGTTGAACAGTATTCTATTCGAATATATGCTGCTGAAGACCCATTGTTACAACACTTAGGATTTAACCTTATGCCATCCATATTGTTTTTTCTGCTTTCGCAACCATCACGTTTATACTTATTTCATTATTCCGTTGTGGTCAATACGGCTTTAGGGATTGCCAGCAATTGTTGTGGTGTTGGATAAATATATCGTTATTTATCACTATGCACAAATCGCTCTGTGCACGGAGCAGAACGTCTATAATTATATAAAATTTCTATGTTACTCCTTGTCGCAGTAATCCTGCTGAGCTTTACCTGAGAATGGGTGTGTTCCATCTGTAGCAACACTCCAGTCAAAGTCAGGTGATAGTTTGAAGTTAGGGAATACTACGTAAGCGTAGATTAGGTTTGTCTGGTCACAAACGTCACATCCTAGAACTTCCATTACAAATTTACATCCAACAGGGAATTCAGTTGCTGAGTTTACAACTTCTACTGCGTTTTCAGTTTCATATTCGTACATAACGAACATTTCTGTACCGATTTCAACGTTTGTAGGTAGAGAAAGAACTCTTTCTGCTACAGAGAATACTCCGTCACCAGCAGCTGTCTTTTTAGAATATTTAATTCCAAAAGTGCTATCTGAGTTTAGTTCGTAGATTTCTGTAGGAGCAGCTTTAGGAGCGTGCTTTAGTTCGTATGTTCTGTCATTACCTACTGTGAAGCTTTCCATAGCAGGAACTAGGATTTTTTCTGTTGCAGAAGCAACTTTTTTCTTAGTACCTAGCTGTGTAGCCATTAGGTTCATGTCGAATAGTGCGTTTTCAGCTGAGAATTCAGCACTCTTAGCTCTGTAGAAAGTAGCAATAGGTGTACCTAGAGCGTCTACAGCATCAGCACTTTCTGATGCACAGTTTAGAGAAACGTTCTGCATCTGATTTATAGAGAAAAGGACACTATCATCCTTCTGTGATAAAGCCACACCACGTACAACTCTCATTTGTGTTACTAAATAACTTCGTTACAGTTATTTAGGCTTTTATGTATGTTAAACAAAACTCCAAGTATAACCACCGCATGTTTTTCGCTTTCCACGACAACACTGCAAAATTGAACCACTCATAGTATCACCAATTCCTAAACTAACACAAGCGTCTTTTGCACAATCAAACACGATATTTAATTCGACACATAGTACAGGCGATCCCATGTTTGATTTTCTAATTTTTTCACGAGTCGCATCATCATGTTTCTTTCCAGTATGAGACTTACTCATTTTTAACTTAGTTTCGTCACTTACACGGTGCCCAGATACAATATTGTAATGAAAATCAATCCACTCTTGAGTGGCACATCTTTTTTTTGCGGCCTGACTCATTTTATATCTTGTTTCATCACTTAAATTTTCTTTTTTATGAGATTCAGATATCTTACGACGAGTTTCATCGCTTAAGCGTTTGTTACTATTCCCGCCACTATCAAGATTATACCCGCACTTTCTATTACATGTGTTGTAATGTAAAATATAAAACTGCTCCAACTCATCTAAGTCATCAACATCACATTGTTCAATTATATTAAATACAAAACTTTCTTTTCCATACTTATTCCATGAGTTTTGTAAATATGTATTGCGATGAGTGTTATTATTCAATTTATTGACATGAGATCTATATCGCTTATACACATCTACGCTTTGTCCAATATATCTTTTTCCATTGATTATATTAAGTATCTCATAAATTCCACATATTTTGTTCATTGTTATTTCCTTATCATACATAAAAACTTTCTTGCACTTTCATGCAAGATCAGACTATATCATTCACCTTAGTCAAAAAGACTTTAGGAGGCTCCTACTTCGGGATACTTATCCCTAATGCCATTTCAGGCAATAGTCGTTGAACTTTCTACCAAAATTATACCACATTAATTTTGTATTGTCAATATTGGCAGCTTAGCTGCTGATTACCCAATCCTTTTGTTTTTTAAGCATTCACACTCGGCTTTACAGCCCATGTTGTAGCAAAAAGGCTCTAAGGGTTTTCCAGCAATTCAGGAGCATACACTATTCCGTTTCCAGTAATAGCGGACTAAGTAGGTACGTGTCTACATTAATCGATTACAAAATTGTTAATATCAAAAGCCATAATTATACCTCCATAAAATAAAAAATTTTTTAATAGTTTTGATTTTTGTTTTTTTATTATAAAAAAACCATAGTTTTCACTATAGTTCTTTCATCCAGTTTAATTCACTTTTATTAATTTTCTTCATATCTATTGTGCCTGCATACGCAGCGCTTAGTAGGTGATCTGCGTTATTGATAACCTGCATTCTAGCTATATCATCAAAAAATTCATACAATCCCATATTTCTAACATAATCTTTAGTATATCCCTGCTTCACCTTTACAGATGAAATCAGCGGCAATAGATATGATTTAAAAGGCTTACTTTTTGCAGTAAGTATTTTTTGTCTATCTTCATCAATAAGAATTTTCTTCGTCATCTTATTAGCTGCTTTTTCTACCTTTGGTGTGATATTATGCAACTTACGAAGATAAGACATAATTCTCATATATACCATTTTATCGACAATAGCTCCAGTTTCTTTGTCGGCTAAAACAATATCGCCATTTACCTCGCTTCTAAATGGCTTAAGTTTGGAAAAATCAAAGTCCCCAAACAGGATGCCAGTTTGATCTGGCGTTAAAGTTTGTGTGAGCATCATAAAAAGCTCAAAATCTTCCAGTTCACACCAATCTAAACCAAGGTCCCAAAGTTGAGATTTCATATCGCTAGGAATAGCTGTAAGGGTATGAACCATAGAAAAGTATTGTGCTTCTCCGTATTTAATTACAATATCTAATGTGGGCTGAGTGATTACAATATGCTCGTTGATAACATAATCGTCTCCAAAATATAATTTCAGCTCATCAACGTCTAAGATTGTCATAAGCTCCATCCATTCTTGCTTTATTTAGATGATTTGGTTTGGTCGCTTCAAACACTAATGTTCTACAATAATAGTCAGAATCCACAGCACGCTCTTTGTTTTCAATTAGTTTAAACTGCAGCCCAAACATATTGGTCCAGTTAAAAGTATCTCTGATCAAATATCCTAAAAGATCGTGTCTATCAATTCCATATTTTGTTTTCATCATGTCTAAATGACATATCGCATGAAACTGAATGTATTGTTTTTTCATAACTTCATTAAAGCGATGTTCTTCAATATCGTCTACAGTAAAACATATATAACAATTAACTTCATCCTGAATTTTTGGTACTCTAATAAAACCATAAATATTATTATCTAAAAATTCATCTGGGCTATCCAAGTCAAGCTCAGAGTTATTTAAAGTTTCAAGAATATCTGGATCGCTAATTAGTTTTTGTTTTATAAGACGTTTCATTTCAACAATATCATCTTTAACATTTTGAATGTTTCTAATCATAGTGAAATCACCTCACATTCAATAGATTTTGTACTATACTCACATTTTGCGGTAATTGTAAATGTTTTTCCTATCAGGTCATACTGTGGTAAACACTTAACTTTAAATACATTGCCTTCAACAGACGTTTTAAGCTGTGTTACATCACCTTCTGGAAAATCAACATTCCAAACTACCTCAGACTCAGTATCAATTAAAGCACCATCAACAAGTGTTTTCAGTGTAAATTTCTTATACCCACCACCTGCACGAACAGCTGGTTGGCCAGAATATACAATTTCTAAATCACTTACTGTTGGATGTTCTTCCATTTCTGGCAATTCAGGTTCTACATTATAGCGATAATAATTTGCTATCATCAGTTCATCATTATCTGTAGCTGGATTAAACTGCTCCTGAGTCATTGTAAATTTAGTAATTGACCCATTGAAACTAGACATAATTTTACTTACATGCCAAGCAATAGCTGGTTTTCTTTCTGGGTCAGATATTAAAAATCTTGTTGCATATTGAATGGTACGAGTATCATCATTTGTTGGGAGCATAGCAATGTGCTGGTTTTCTGGCACGCTAAAAACGTAGTCTAACCATTCTCCAGAGTTATAAGAGCTCTGGTTTCTAGGTGCACCCAAACACTCATGAATAACTCTATGCCCATCTTTGACGGATACCCATTTGTATGTCCAAAGACATTTTAGAATAGAGAATTGCCTAAACTGTGTACGATCATCTAAATGTGTAATAATCCACCATTCAGGCTCATCCATTTCATTTACAATCTGAACATAAGACCCAACTTTAATATCAGGTCTATCTTTTAAATCCTCTAATCTAACTTGTAATAAATACGCAACTTCATCTCCAGTAATATTATGATATGACTTTATGTTGAATTTAGCATAAACTGGAGTGTCATCATCTTCTATTACTGGTAGACCTTTATCAACCCATTTAATATAAACAGGTTTGGTAGCTGGATCACGCATCCAAGACGCATCCATAATTTTTTGAGCGTTTCTGCGCCTTGATTCACCAGTGTATGAGCCAAGTGCAGCCATACGAACTTTATATGAATCAAGCATCGCATTCACCCTCCTTAATAAGCTTTACCAAACCGCAAGCATCAAGAATCGCTTTTCTGTACTTCTTAAAATCATCTTCATCACGTGCATACTCAACTAAACTTATAATGGTAATAACTTCTGGCTGAAAACCAGAAAGCTTATTAAAACCAATCAAACGTTGAAGCACTGACTCGAAATAACTATCCAAAAAAGCATAATTGTCTTGTTTATATGGTAATAATTTAAAAATAGCAGAAAGAATATATCTTTTTTCTATCGCTATTTGTCTAGATGGTACTTCTGTGTAAAAATCCATAAAGCACCTCCTAGACGTTGAAATATGCACTGTTAGTATAAGTGTGGTAATTATGAAGAGATTTCATCTCTCTTTTCACTTCATCACGTAATGATAGAAGTGCTGAAATATGTGCCGCCTGCGAATAGTACTTTTCTTCCTTTCCTCCAATAAACTGACGTATATTTTCAGTAGAATTTAAAGACTGTCCAATCCAAGCATCAACCATACCTAGTGCTAATAATTCAATCTCCAAAACAGATAAATCGTCTTGAAATTCCTCAAGCTCATCATCTCTTAAAGATAAGTCATGATCGCACTTTCTGGTCCTCACAATTGCAGTTTCTAACCACCCTAGTAGCATTTCATTTAAAGAATAATCGTCCATTTCAGCCAAGTCAAAATCTATGATTTTCTGCCCAAAACGGTCATATATCTTTGAATAAGGAGTAGCCAATTAAGTCACCTCCTTAAACTAACCAATATATAATTTAAGATCTGTTCCTAAGATTTCATCAATTGCCTTAATCTTAGCTAAGCTATCAAGAGACCCATTCATAATCTGCTCGCCAGCAAGATTCTTAACCGCCTGCTGAACTCCTTTTGGAGCTTTTCTAAGCTGCGCTTTAAGTCTGTTTACTGGTAATTTAAGCATTTCCTCAGCATCAATTTCTACAATACCTTCGTACATAGAACTTAGATCCTTGCCCCACTGTTCAACTAGCTCTTCGTCTTCGATAATAAATCTTGGTCTAAAGATATAACTTGATTTTTTAGACTTTAGGGCCTGCAGGTCCTGAAACTCTACTTCAGTTACATCATTATAATTTGACCAAGAATATAGAAGTTTAGATTTAGTTCCAGTTAACAGAAGCTCTCCGTAAGTAATACTACGACAAGGAATTAGCTCATCTGGTGCAAACTTACGAACAGCCTTCTTTTTTGGAGCTTCTTTTTCAGTAGCTTTTCCTTCAACAGTTCCTTTTTCTAATTCTTTATCTTCAATTTTTTTTGCCATATCTTTTATTCTCCTTTTATTCCTTTGTTAATTTTGTATTGTTAAAATTAAACTAGCTTCCATTCGCCCCATAGAGTACCGATCTGAACAGCAACACCCATTTTGAACATATATCTGTAATCATATGTCATATCCTGGTTAGTTGTTCCGTCCTGTACCTGACGAATTTCAGCTTCGCCTTCGTTAACGATCTTAATGAATTTAGTATCGCCAGTTAGAGGCATGATGAATAGAACTTTATCATCAACTAGATATTTAGTTGTATCCTGTAGAGCAAATCCCTGTTTGATTTCTACACCTTTATGTTTAACTACTTTTATTTTCCAATTTTACCCATGTTAATTTTTCGCCAGTAACTGGGTGTTTACCAGCGTGTTTTTGCTTGCCACAAAGGCAATATCCAATAGATGTCTTGTTAACGCCATATTTTTCTGACGCTTCTTTAATAGTTGTAAATGTTTCATTTAATTCTAGACAATAAACTTCAACACCATTTTTACCCTTATTTGCAGAACTTATTTTTTCACGAGTTGCCTGCGAGCATCTTGTGCTTCCACCATTCCCAGCTCTTTTTGCAGCCTCACTACGATTTTTATGTTGAATAGCATTCCAATCTACTGATTTTATTTCTTGTTTTTCACATTCTGACATGTTTATCCATTCACTGTAATACATAAAATCACGATGTTGTTTTAACATATTAAACATTGTAAAATTAGTGATATTATTATCAATACAACACTCTTTGACTGTATTGTATATCTTGTTGTCACGTAATCTTATTACTTGTTTTGCAGATGGATTTTTACCACCAGAAAATCTTTCAGCATATATTTTTCTCGCTTCTTCGTATTCATCTGGTGTTAACTCATATCTTTTCTGGTTACCATCTTTAACAAATGCCATTAATGTATATGCACGAGCTAATTGATCATCATTAGCATTTTCTTCAGCAAGCAGCTTATGTGCAATAAAATGCTCTTTTGCATACAAATCTATCAGATTGTTTTCATCATCTGTTCCATTCTTGCATCTAGGTATAATATGATGTCTTTCATGATATTCATCATTATCTATAAAACGTCCACGAGTTTGTAAGATGTTGTCAATAAATTCTTGATAAGTCATATTCACCTCTTAAAAATATTATTGGAAAATAAAATACAGAGCGCTACCTCTGTGTTGTTGGAAAATCCAACCTCCACCTTTCGGTAGAGAGCAGACTATATCTTCATCCTTTCGGAGTGCACCACTTCGGACACCAATCGCTTGTGTCCTACTCCCAGTCACGGGATAGTCGTTGAACTTTCTACTAACATTATACACAATTAATTTTGTACTGTCAATGTTAGCAGCTTAGCTGCTGATTACCCATTATCACTACACTTAGGGTTTAACCATATGTAATCTGTATTCGTTTTTTCTACTTTCGTCGCATTCACGCTCGTTCTTGCGAACCACGTTGTAGCCAATACAGCTTTAGGGTTTTCCAGCAATTCAATGCAATATTTTTCAATCTAATTTCTTAAATTGCGACCTATTTATTTAAGTCTAATACCTTCCCACATACCTAGTTTACCAGTAGTGTGTCTTTCGTTTTTCATTTCGTTAGAAATCCACTGTACGTTCTGTAGACCAGTTACTTTTGATAGAGCAGTTTTAGTACCCATGATAACTACTTCGTTAGCACCTGAAGCCATCTGAACGTCTTCAACTAGCTGAACTAGAGTTTCTCTAGTAGTTTCATCTAGAGCACCAGTTTTAACCCACTGACCTGTACCTGTAGCTCCGCCAGGTAGGTTTTCTGAAGCAGACATCATAGCCTGGTAGATAGTTTCGTTTAGGTATCTGTCGATTGCTTCATATAGTTTTGTAACAAACTTACTGAAATCTTCAGCACCTGTGATTAGTCTTTCCATTTCGCTGTAGATACCGATTCCGTACCAAGAAGTAGAAACACTGAAGTGTTCTCCGAATCCTAGTCTCTGTCTATCGATATCCCAGTGGTTTCCAGATACTTTTGATACTGTTAGGATTGAATTGTCTTCAGTAATGAAGTCATTTCTGTCTCCTAGAGCGATATGTTTGATATCACAGAATTCTTCCATGAATGTTGAATCCTGCCATCCACTGATTAGCATATCTTCAACTACATCTTCAACTACTTCAAATAGAACCTTCTGGTTTCTACGAATAGCCTTTCTGATTTCTGGTCTAGTTGAGTTTTCATCAACACCGATGATCTGCTTGAAAATGCTTACGATTTTGTCGTTAGCGTCTTTTGCAGTTACTCCTTCTTCGAAGATTCCATTTTTAGTGTCGATCATTAGTTTATTGAAAGCTGTAAATTTAGCTTCATCATTTTCAAATACGTTACGAACATTGTCGTTAAAAGTAATAAACTTTGCCATAATTCTTAAATCCTCCTCTCTATAAATTATACACTTTCTACAAGTAGCTTGTATTTAATTACATTGCTCTGAACAATTCTAGTTAGAACTTTTGCACAGAACTGGCTGTCGTCTTTTGCTGCAGCTGGTACGTACATTTTAGTACCTGCATCAAAAGTTACATATTCGCCAACTACAGGTTCTCCATCAAAAATAACATCAGATAGAGTGAATCTGTCGCCAACTTTAAGAACGTAAGCTCTTACATCTTCATCTTTTCCATTGTAGTATGCTGTTTCCTGTGCATAGCTTGCTAGATTGTCAAACTGTAGTAGAGGTGGGTTTAGAACTAGCATAGCTGGTTTTCCAGCTTCGTAGTCAGCTGCCACGTAAACTTCATCTTTAATATAATCTCCTCTAGTGCATAGAACGCCATTGTCTGCATCTTCCTGCATTCTAACACTAAAAATATGTTCGCCCCAAGTAGTAGCGCTTAGAGCAGTGCTTTCTGCAACGCAGTGTTTAATATCTCTATTCATATCCTGCATAGTTTTTACCATTCCTTTCATGTTTATAAAAATTTAAATTAAAAAAACGACCAATTAAGTCGCCGTACACTAATTGTTATTTATCAGAAAAAAGTCCAGCATAAGCTTCAACTTTCTTTTTAGTTTTTGCACTAAAGTTCATGCTTACGGCATGTGGTTTTTCTTCTTTAGCTGCAAAATTAAATTTCTGCTTCATAGCAGCTGCAAAAATTAAATCTGCCTTAACACTTAATTCTTCAACAGAATAGTTTTCTGCTTCAGCAACTAGGGCTGCAAACTCTTCAGTTTCACGAATTTCATCATATTCCGCTTTATTAAGAACAGCCTGTCTTTCTTCATTTAGCTTTTCTGCATCATAAGTATCTTTGAAAGATTTTAGTTCTGCATAATTTGATTTTAGCGCCTCAAGAGCATCTTTTTCATCTTGAGTTAGCCATTCAGTAAATACTTCTGTAGCTTCACCATCAAGCGCAATGTTTTCACCATCCTTGGTGAATTTCTGACGATAATATCTCCAGTTTTCTTCATAATCTTCATAAATGAAGTAAGATTCATAGATTTCTGCAATCCATTTGTATGAATTTCCTTCTGTGTTGATAATTTCATACAGAGCGTTACGAACATCGCTATGGCTTAGTTCATATGTTAATTCGTAAACATCTTGCTTCTTTGAAGGTAGAGTATCTTCCACGATAGCACCTGCTTCTGTAACTTCTTCTTCCTCAGGTTCTTCAGTAGGTTCCTCTCCATCTTCTTCTGCAACTGGTTCGTCAATCACTTCAGGTTCTTCAGTAGTTTCTTCAACAGTAGTAACATCTTCAGATCCTTCTTCGCCTTCAGCAGCCGCATCACCTTCTCCTTCACCAGCGCCTTCGCTTGCATCATCAAATTCTTCCATGAATTTAGTTTCAAGCTCTTCATCACTTAGTTCTTCATATTCAAAGGTAACATCTTCTGCTGTTAGACCGTACTTTTCAAGTAGTTCGTTGAATTTGTCCATCTTTGCATTTCCTCCTTTCTGACTTGTTTTTTTGTTAAAATCAACTAGCGTGTCATTTAGTTTGTCTAAAACTTCAATCATTTTTTCCTGATAGTTTTCCATAATGACACTGTTTTCTTTTTCACTAAAACTATCAATAGTAATTTTACTACCTTTCATGCCTTCTTCGATTTCAGTAACACCATCTTGTTCATATCCAAGAATAGTTACACCTCTAAAACTGAATGCATCAATAGATAGATAATCTTCCTTACAATTATAACTCATCTCATCAACAGCAATTTCAACAGAACATTTACAGGTCTTACGTCTCTGTAAAATTTCTGCGGCTCTTGAGTAATCTGAGAAAATTGTACCATTTACCATTAGATAATTTCTATCCATTTCTTTATCGTACTCTAGATATGGGCTGTCAATCTGAGAAATTACGCCAACTGGCTGCTCAATGTATTCAACATATGTTTCATTTCCATCAGTAACAATTTCCATATCATGTGCACGGAATTCATATTCTCCAGTATCTGTTTTGTAAATTGCTCCCAGAATCGGTTTGCCTTTAAAAGTATCTTTGTATAGCGCCATATTTTCATCAGTAATACCTGAGTTATTAGCATTCTTACCTGTATGGCAAGATTTTAGCTTTACTGGCATTAAACCATCATCTGTAATATCACTTGCTTCAAAAGTTCCAATAGACTGTACCACTAATGGTGCGCCTTTTTCCTGAGAACTAAATCTTTCAAATCTATTCTCTTTACAAAACGTATACAAGTCGTCAATTGTGTAAAATTTTCTAACCATGTTTATCGTCCACCTCCTTTTCTATAAATTCTCATATTCCTAAATTGATAAAATATTTGTATAAACTATCTTCTTTACATCTACTTCATCAAAATTAAAATGCTGCGGAGGTTGGTTAATGAATGTATAAACATTGTTAATTTCAGATACCAATTTAAAACCACTTGTTTTTAATTTTTCTGCAGTTAGTTTATCATTTACAATTATAAATTTATGTTTATCCATCTTGCATCTCCTTTATTTTACATTCTTTTCATCATCTCTTGTAGCCTCACCCTCGTCAGTCAAAGGCTCGTCATCTTTAGTTTTTCTACCCTCTGAGCCATCTCCATTTTCAAGATTGCCAGACTGTACGTTACTTGAAACAAGAGGTTTGTTCCATTGAGTATCGCCCAAACCAAGTGCTTCTTCCATAAAGCTCATACCACGTTCCCTAACAGGGTTTGCGTTTGTAAGAGATGCTAACTCAAGTTTAACTGGTAATCCATACTGAGCTAGTTTTAGCAACTGATCAATTTTATCGTTTGTAAAATAAGGTGAGACATCGCTGTATTCCACAACCATTCCCGTCTCTCCAAGATGATTTTTAATCCATAAATTCACCCATGCGTTAATCTGCTCTACTGGTGCCATGGCATCCATAGAGTCAAACTGAAGTGCTAGTTTAAAACTTGCACTGTTAGTAATCTTGTTTTGATTTAAAACAATACCACCATTAGCATTAATAATATTTTCATATGCCTTAGAAATAACATTAACATCGTTTGCGCCATTACCATCAAAGTCGATTGTATCCAATTTCATTGGCGATAACGCTATATTAATACCTGGAGGTAACATACCTTGCATTTTTTCATAAAAAGCGTATGCTAAATCTAAGTCAATTTCAAAATCGTCAACTTCTTTACTTCCAGAAATTGTATCAATTTTAGCGTATAATAATTTGTAAGCATCAAGCTCATCCTTTAAATCCTGAACTGCTTGTAAGTCAACCAAATTAATAACACTATCAAATAAACCACTTAAAGGTGGAATAGGATAGTCTAAATTATCTGTATTAATTTTAAGACAGAATGTATTTTCAATCGGCAACTCTTGCCATCGTAAATTTTTATCTTTATCATATTTGTTATACATCTTCTTAAAAATCGGATCATAAACATCCAAATAATATTCGTTTGTTCCAGTGAAGAAAGAGAAGTCAAACGCAAAATTTAACACACCTTTGTAATATTGCTGACTAGAAATCTTGCAATAATCTGGATCTAAAAGGTGTATAAAAAATTCTCCCTCTTTTTCTGGGTCACCATAGCAAAATCCATATACAACATCATTCTTCCATGCCTGTAGCATGCACTTTAAAATCTGACTCTTCATGTCCATATTACGTACATACTTTGTAACACGGTCATAGTTTTGTAAAATACTATCTGTATCAGGTTCTTCTGTCAAAGGAATATCTGGATAAACAGTCCATGATTTTAATTGTGGTTGATACGCCTTAAAGTTTATCAGTCTTCTATATACATGAGATACTGTATATAAATAATTACTTAGCTTTCTTAAACTTTTCTGGTTTCCCTCTGAAGCAGGGTTTTTTAGATAGTTTCTTAAACTCTCTCTAGAATATGTTGTGTAAGTAATACTCTTACTTTGAGTTAAGTCAATCAGTGATAGTGCATCTTTTACTGATGCAAAAGCGGCTCTATTACGCTCTTCACGACTCAACATCTCAATTCTTTCTTTATCTGTTAATTGTTTTGCCACAAAATATCACCGCCTTCCTTATCCGAATATTTTATTTAATGGCTTTCCAGGAGTAACCTTGAATTTGTCAATTAAAGATTGTGCATCTGGTTTTTTACGAGCACGAATATGCTCAAGTCGTTTCTCTGACAGACACCATGCACAAAGTGCTGCGCAATAACTTCTGTCATCGTGTAATTTGTTTGCTTTTTCTGGAGTAAGTTCAAAAGAGTCCTTACCAGAATCTCTTTTTTTACGGACCATGTTTACCATTTCTTCTTTCATGGCATCAATGTTAGCTAATGCAATTTCTTGGAACATATCAAGTTTAACCGTTTTTGTATTAACACAAGAAGCGTTCATTAGCTCTTCGTCTAACTTTTTATTTAGTTCATCTCCAGAATATCCTTTTTTATCTAATTCTTCTTTGATTCTTTTCTTTTCTTTTGCCAATTTTTTCTCATCTGCTTCAAGTACTGTTAGATAACCCTTATTATCATAATCACTAGTAAACTCGATAGCATCAATATTAATCATTTCAATTAGTGCTTCATAAATAATAGATTTATACTGAGCGGGGGATACTAACTTTAGTTTATTTACTGCATTTGGATATCTGCCCACATATTCTGCACTATATTCTTTATCAATCAGACCACGGTGCGTTCTACCTTTATTATCAGTCCAATCTTCCATCAAGAAGTCTGCGATGTTTACACCGCCTCCACCAGAACCCGCATCAATCAATACACATTCAATATTTTCATAATCTGGTGCGTCACCATTATAATCTAATATCAATTGCTTTAGATACTGAATCTGATCTGGTGTTCTCATTGGACTCTTAATTTTCTTACCAACATCAAGCAAGTTTACGCAGTTTACAATACGTCCTTTATACTCACCGTCTTCATTCTGGTACAACTCCATAACAAGAATAACCGAGTTATCTCGGCTTCTCGCAGGGTCGTATGCTATAACAAATTTTTTATCATTTGTATCATTATAAAGTAGAGGAGGGCGTGTTACACTATTTCTAGTAATTGAACCACGTCTAATGATCGCATTCATGCCCGCATCTGTGGTAAACTGACAATAATACTCACGCATTGCCTTTTCAGGATTGGTGCGCATTTCTGTTTCAATAGTATTACGGTCAAGTAGTGCATTTACAACTTCACCACGAATTGTCGGTTTTAAAACAACTTCGCAGTCAACCTGAATTACACAATAATCCCTATTACCCATGATTTGCTTTTTGCAAAATTCTCTGTATAAACTATAAAACTCAGTATCAGTATCTGATGCCGAGCTGATGTAAAACTTTTGGTTTGGTAGATTTAAAGCAAAAGTTCTTAGACGGATAGGGTCAATAGAATGACCATCTCTGTCTTTACCTGAAGCAAAGTTTTTATTTACGGCAGCAAATGCCCCGTAAACTTTTAACATTTCTGCAGATAGGAAACCGCATTCGTCAAATATAACGCTACCACGTTTACCTCTTTTTCTGTCAATATTACTGTTCAATGTCTGAGTAAAAGATCCATTGTATAAAGTATATTTAAATCCATTACTACCATGACTAAACCCATCTCCAGCTGCATTGTTAATTTCAACTTCATGTTTAAAAATATACCCAGTAGAACCACGCATTTCGTCAATATTATCGTTTGCAATTTGCTCTAACTTGGTAAATGTTTCTTCGGCCTGTGAACCAGAACCTGAAGCAATGTAAGTCCACACGTTACAAAACAACATGTCTTTTGACATTAAGATTAAGTCAATTACTGTGGACTTACCAAAACCTCTGGAAGCAAGTACAAGAACATTGGGGCAATTCCAAGTTCTTTGTACAACATATGCTTGTGCGTCCAGTAGTTCAATATTAAAAAAATCGTCAATAAACCTTACAGGATTGCACTGATAGTACTTCTGCAACTTTGCAATATAAATCAACGATTCGAGTTTTCTAGTAGACATGGCGTAAACGCCTGGCTTTACATAAATTGTATTACGCTCATCAAAAAGTGTTTCTAACCATTCGTCTTCGATCTTATCTACTATTTTAAAATTGTAATCATACAAACTACTCATCGTCTTCACCTTCTTCCGCAACACTTTCTACGTCGCCGAAAGCAGAGAATAACTCTTTTAGATTTTGTAGATTCTTAACATCTAAAATACCCTCTTCTTCAAGAGTGTCTCTTAAATCAATGTTCTCTCGTAGCAAAATTCTATTAATCTCTCTATAAATATCTCTCTCATTCTGAATATCGATAAGTTGTTGTCTTTGCTCTGCAACCATATCTGACCACTCAGACTCATCTAGGGCCAGCTGTTTCATTATGGATGCATCACTCATTTCTAATACTTGTTGCATTCCTCGACAAGTATTGATATCAAAACCGTTAACTTCAGCCTCTCTTAGATTTAAATCTTTAAGTTTTTTAATCTTGCCCGTCCATGTGTTTTCACCTTTACTAGCATTCTTATTATGCTTTAAGCTTAAACAACTTTGCTCAGCAAGCTGAGAAATATTTGAACTTAATTTCTGCTTTGAATCTAACAGCGCCTTAATTTCTGCGGTGTTAACATTAGTATTGGCCATCGCCTTAGCTATCTTATCATCTATTTTTGCGTTTTGTAAAAATCCACGAACAATAGTAATAGCTGATGACGTTCTCATCATATCATCATTACCATCGCCGCCAGTATCTAGATATCCTATTAACTGTGCGTATAGTAGTGGCTGATCTTCAATTTTTTCATACTCAAATGGGTCATAGCCAAGAAGTCTGATAACATCTCGTTTATTTTTCTCAAACTCTTCATTGATTTCCGAGTTAACCATTTGAGAACCTTCTTCTTGTTTTCTTTCTATATCCGCTACATGTTTTGCGTCCTCAACGTATGTATTAAATAAATCTCCATCTCTCCAACGCATTGTTCTATACTGTTTCATTCCTACATTCTTGATGTACGCTTCCCAAATACTTGCAAAGCTGTTTTGGTTGGTTTCATCAAACACCTCGTTGTGACTTGCTTCCCATAACACATCAAGAAATGGCTTATCAATATATTCTAATGCTGTCATTACAGATTTTTTGGTGCACTGACCAAATTCCTCTCTGTTGTCGTCCCAGTTTCTAGCAATCTTTCTGGCGCAATCCTTACACATAGAAGTAATACCAGTTAGCACACGTGGGTCTGTAGATATGTAGAATTCTGTTCTTTTCTTTTCTTTATTACAATACGGACACAGATACTTCTTATCATCTTCAGCTGTTTTTTTCTTAGAAGGAGTTTTCTTTCCAGGATTTTTGCCTGCCATTATATCACCCCCAACTTTTTATTATTCAGCTTCTTTTGCCTTAGCAATTTCTTTATTAATTCTTTCAAATTCCATTTGAAACTTTTCGTCATTTCTAAATGCTAAAACAGTCTTATCTGGATTTGTTCTATCTGGCTTGCAATCAACTATAGTGCAACCACACTTAAGTAGAGCTCTAGCCACGCCCATATTGAAAACTAGCTTAGCTTCTTTTTTTACGTTTTCCATAACTTGCTTCTCCTTTTCATTTTTTTGCATAATAAAAAGTGGGCATTTAGAACACCCACTTATTTTCTTCTTTTTCTTTTTAGCTCACTGCGTAGTTTATCTCTTACAGATCTTTTAAATATTGCATATGGCACTACCTTTTCTGGTGTAATAATAGGAGAGTTATCTTGTGGGTTTACAGATTCTTGTTCTGGTTTTCTTTTTCCACAAATAACAACGCCTGGTGCAATATGCAACTCTGAGTCTTGATCAAAGTCTGCGTTCTGCAAACTTTCAAGCACGATTTCAGAAAGAGCTTCAACTACGTCCTTCATGCTTTTTTTATAGTAACCAGTTTTGGTGGCTAATAAGTCTATTAACTCCTTTTTCTTAATTACTTTTTCCATTCTTTGTTGCTCCTTCTATAAAATTTACTATTAATATTCTTCATCATAACCTACGCTAATTTTAACAGGCTTGCTATCAAAATCTCTAAATAGCTCTTTGAAGTAAATCATTGTGCCATCATCTGGATTTTCAATAAAAATGCCGTTTTCGTCAATTCCGATAATACCCTTAGCGGTTAGTGAATACTTACGCATAATTGCTGCCATAATAAGACCTCCTTGTGTTTTTTAAAATAATTCATCTATATCTTCGACAATCTTATCTACAACACCAAGTTCTAGCGCCTCTTCCTCACTTAAGTACCAATCAGAAACAGCTTTCTTTTTGAATTTTTTTGGATCAATCTTTGTTCTTGAAAGTAGGTACTCTGTTGTCTTTTTAGTAAGTGCATCAAAATACTTTTTAGTAGATGCCACCTGAGTAGCCTCACCTGCAAAAGAGCACTGACCTGTATGTAGCATAACATGAGAGCCTGGAAGAGCATATCTTTCATGGCCCGCTGCTAGAATCTCCGCTGCCGCACTATAAGCAGAGCAGTAATTGATTGTGATAATCTTTGTCTTACTGATTCTAATAAAATTAATAATAGTCCACATGAATAAAACATCTCCACCTGGGCTGTCAATAAATATCTTAATTGGAACTCTATCTTCTGTAGGAATGCCTTTATCCTCTTTATTGCAACGAATAATCATTCTGATTAGCTCGTGTGCGCAAGTTGATACGTCATGAGTAAACCAGAATATTCTGTCTTGTTCGTCCTGATAATAATCTCTTAAAATAGGGTCTGGTAACTGTAGGTTGGCAGTATCCTCGTCGATGTTGCCCAAAATATTTTTAAATTCTTCGTTCATTTTTGTGCCTCCTTTGTTGTATCTTTTTTAAAGTGGTTTAATAGAAAGTAGGGTAGAGCAGTGTCTACCCGTATGCCTTCTATGCTATATTTTCTTATAAAAGAGAAAGTATTACCTTCCCATTAACTACAAAAAAAGTAACGATTGTAAAAACAACAGTGTTTTGTTGTTAATTTTGTACTGTAAGATTTTTTCTATTTTTTTCTGCCCAAAGTCTTTTTTGCTCTGCAATAACAATATCCGCACAATCTTTGCAGTATTTTTTTGGCTTAGTTTTACTTTGTTTTATTATTTTATTACACTTTTCACACCTTGTAAAACCAACACCTTGATTCTTCCAACTCTCATAAAGATAAGCAAGCTCTTCAAAATCTTGTTCATTTACAGTTAAAACTACCTCATCATCAATACCATCTGATATAAATTTCGCATATCTATGTTCATCATCGACCTTAAATGGTGCATTAATAAACTTTTTAACAAGTAAGTTATGCATAAACACACCCCTGTCCACAGAACGTATATGAACTCTAGCTAGTTTGAATATATTAGTCAACGGGAATTTATACTTTCCATTGTTATAACCAAAAATATTATGTTGTAATTTTGCAATACACAATACAACAAATAGGATTTTTTCTTCTCGAATATCATCTGCAGTTTGAATTGCGTCTAATTCACTTTTGTAAATAACCAAATCATCACTTTCTAGTAAATTATACGTGTGTGCTGCTTTTATTTTCTGTAAAACAACATCATTTAACTCTGTCTCAATATAATACTTGTAATTAGCCTTTAACCAATTAGTAATACATTCATAATTGCTTTTATCGTCCATTTGATGAATTCTAAAATTGTATTTTGCCAAACTGCTAATCACATATACTATATTATCTTGAGAAATCTCTCCAGATAACAATATTTTTTCAATATTTTTCTTTTCACTAAATATTACATTCTTCATCAACAACAACCTCCATTATCGAAAAATATTCACCATCAAAACATATATCTCCATTTTCATCTCTTGTAGGAATTTTAAAAGTTTTATTATTTTTTTCCAATAAATTCTCAATAATTTGCTCACCACATATATCCCAAACCATTGCTTTTGTTCCATTTGAGTTGTAGCAAATTTCTAACAAAATATTAGTCAATACCTTTATGTTACTACAAACAGATAGACACTTTTCTTTCCACGCCTCTTTCATTAAAAACAAATCTGCTGCCATATCATCACTTGAGCTGTTATTGTTTTTTGTGGCATAGTATTTTTTAACATTTCTGATAGAAACTATATATTCATGATACAATTCTTCAATTGTTGCAAATTCAGATTTTGTATACGTTGCGCCACTAGTCAATATATGATAGTCAAATTCTGCATCTGGAAATACATCCATTGTTTTAAATTCATCCTCAATCTTCCAGCATATCCTGTTAATAACACCAGGCGAGCAATCTACTGGCATGTATTTATGGTAATTTTCAATAAATTCTTTTTCACTATCAGTAGTGTTATCTGAAGATAATAAAACATCCAATGTTTTACCAAAATGTAACTGTGCGTTTGCATTTACGTTTTTTATATATTTGGTATATTCTTTTTTTAAGTAATCGTAGTTATAAATAAAGAAAAATGGTTTTTTCACAACCAGTTTTTGATCTCTGTTTTTTCTCTTTATTGTATCTTCATCATCATCGTCATGAATTATATTAGCTTTATGGTCAACCCAATGTTTTGGCATTGGACGACTCCATGCGCCTTTTACAGCATCAATCTGAGATTGTTGTAACTGTACACAGCAAATTGCCCTAAATCCTAACGCTTCGTATTCTTCAGAACCCTCTTCATATGCTGCTTGCATACTTTTTTGACCAGTACCTTTATTTGTTATAGCACCAATTTGGTCATTAAAACCACGCTTTTCACTTTTAACAAAATCATCTTCAGTTGGTACGATCTTATCAGGGCTCTTTGAAACACAATCGATAGCAGGAAGATGTCTATACCTTCTCAATAAAACGGCATTATCAGTTGTCATAAAAGTATCAGAATCATAATCACAACCACACTCTCTAATACAAATATCACTAAAATTATTAAGTATAATGGTACTTTTAATGTGCTGATACCAAAAATCTATATCTTCATTGTGTACAATTTTAAGTTTTCCAACATTATTATGAACAATCATCGGGGCACGAAAAGCAACCACTTCGTCAACATTTTTATCAAGCCAATATTTGCTATACGCCTCACCTGTGTCTAGTAGTCCTTTTTTTTCTAATCCAAAAATTGACTCTGCTAAACAATACGGATCTCCAGTAATGATTTGAAAGTTACCATGAAATTGAAGAACGCCTATTTTGGCGTCTTGTATGCTTTTAGAAATCATTTTTTCAATACGTGCACGAACATACTTGTCATTAACAATATCAGGACAAATCATAATGGCTTTTGCAAGAATATCTGCATATTTATAAGTTTTTTCATCCAGGCCCTTGCCGCACATATATAATAACAACTGCCTCCAGTCCATACCTAATGCGTCTTTAATTTGTTTTACAGTAGGGTAGACTAGCTCATCTATATCATCATCTGTTAAATTGGTAAAATCTTGAAGAAACTGATAATTAGATGTTTGCTGAGAATCTAATTTATGTGGTGCTGTTTTTGCTATACAAAAGTCAAATTCATGTTCATAGCAATTTTTTACATAATCTTCACAAGAAGAGTAGCTATCCCACAACTTCAACATTGACTCAGTTAAAATTACATCAAAATTTCTAACATCTTGCATATCTCCCCAAACATCTTCTACAATAAAATTACTTCCCGCTTTCTGTTTTGCAAATTCTACAAAATCAAACGGAACAAGCATACCTTTTGTAAATGCACACCTAGAGTTAAAGGTAACACATTCATTTGGATCTCCTCCAAGTTCGGCATTTACTTTTTTAGAAAACTCTGGTGTCATTAATCCAAACCCGTCAGAACCATTTACTTCAATTTCTTGATTGTGCCTTAGTTCCATAACTGGCTCGTCTTTTGTCATATCAGTGTAATCCAAGTGTAAAATTTCTGGAACAATTGTATGAGTTATACAATCTTTTACAACCATAATACGTGGAAATTCTTTTAACGGTATGCTACCTGAGCATGATAAAGATAAATATGCCTCTAATTTTGCTGGAACTAGTGGTTTGCTCATGTTACGTCCATTGTTCATATGCCACATAAGCTTATCATACACTTCAACATTTACAAAAATAATAGTATTTTTTTTAATAGAGTTTGCGGTGCCTATAAAACGTCTATATTTTATCGTTTCTCCGTCTATAGTAATTGTAAAACCCTTTCTCGCCCTATCGTAATGGGTTTTTTTATCAAATATCACCATCATATAGTCAGGAGTGAAACGTGTTTTATAAAGTTCTTTGTATTTTTCACTAATCAACATTTTATTTGACTTGGTAGATGGTTCTTTTTTTAATTTTTTAATTTCAAACCTGATTTTCTTGGCAACTTCATCCGAATCCTCAGTTCCCTGAATTTTTGACAACCAACGTAAAACCTGGCTATCATTTAAACTGACTACTGCGCGAGAATCTTTTCTAAGTTCCTCTATGGTAGTAGAGTAGTTCCACCCATAATTATTAAGTAAAGTACTATGCAGTTTTAATGCATAAGTATGTGTTTTTTGTAATTTCAATTTTATTTACCACCTTAATTAATTTTGTACTGTTCAAATAAATGTTGCTGTGGTGCGAATTCACCAAAGTATTCTTTTTCTGCTTTAAGGCGAGCTTTTATTGCGTCTTCTTTATCCAAAAAGTACCCTAGACTTACAGACTTATAATCCACACCAATGCGCGCCTGCCATTTACCATCTCTGTCATTCCACGTAACTCCTGTAATGCCTGATGTATTATTTTTTGCCAAACTACCATTCCTTGCATTTTCCTTATATGTTGCTTGACGTAAATTCTTCTTTCTATTGTCTAGCGTATTTCTATTAATATGATCGCAATACTTACCAAAAACCAGTCCGTGCATCATAATATTTTTCCCAGTGATTCTATCTCTTGTGCGAAGCGAACAATGACCATCAGGTTGAATATACTTTCTCCAGCAGTAATCTTTAATTTTATCATAATCCTCTAGATCAAAATAAAATTCTTCATTTGTATTAGAAGTCCAACCAATGCCATATTCGCCAGATAAATCATATTTATTTGTTTTTTTCTCAAATGCCATATTCATCACCGCCTTAATTAATTTTGTACTGTTAACCTTCTTCAATTTCATAGCAATTGCTACAAACTATCGTTCCATCGACAATCCTAACGTATTCGCCATCAAAACAGCGCCCACACACATCACATTCTTTGGCGAAATCATACACGCCGCCGCATTTAGGGCACCCGTCCCAAGTCTCATAAGGAGGGTAGGGGAGACCGTGTGTTTCTGTATACATTTTCGGTTCGTCAAACATATGTCCACAATCTAAACATATAAACATAAAAAACAACCTCCTTTTAGTATATATATTTTACCAAAAAGAGGCTATTTTGTCAATATTTGCGCTATTTTTTACGGCTTCTTATGTAATCACACCATGCATTTACACATACAACTGCCATAGGGCAGAATACTAAAACCCATGTAGGTTTACCGCCGCTAATACATAAAATTATTTCTGCAATAAATAATAATGTCCATGCTAATGCAAAAAATAAATTAATGTTCTTTTTCATAATCTACCTCATTTGTTCTTTCAAAACTTCCATTTTTACACCTATTTACTTTCTGGTATGTATTCCACTTCTACCTTTACCCTGATATCATCACCAAGATACCATCCACCATCATTGCCAACATCATATATAGTACTATAAATCTTTTCCATTAGTATTTCTATATGGTCTTCCGTTGGCTTACATGGTTCAAAATTATCGCCACGCATTTCTCTTAATATGTTATTGTATTTAACAACACTTTCTTTATCTTGGATTGGAATATAATATTCAAGAGTGTTTTTATCCATTTCTATTTACCTCCATAAAACTATGTTTTTATATACTTATTCCTTATCAAATCCATGTTTTCTAGCATATTCTTGATAAGGATATTGCCACGAATCTACCATATTATTAATACCACGTAAAATATGATAATTCTCCATTTGATATTCTTCGTTCCAACCATGAACATCAAAGTTGTGACCAAAACATGTATATCTGATTCTTGACCTTACCCAATCATCTTTATCATGTTTCTTACCAAGCATAAATGTAGCTGCCCAAGGTGTAGCGTTAGGACTAAAATATAAATATAATGGCATCCATTTACCATGATAAGGCAATGGTAATCTCCAACATATGTATCCATATTTCTTTGTGTAAAAAGTACAGCCCCAGTGCATCGCATTTCTACCATATATAGTAAGATTGCCAATACTAATATGACCTGACATAAAATCATATTTGAAATAATCCTTTATTTTATTTAAATATTTCTTCATACTCACCTCATAAAATCAAGCTTTTATTAATTCTGGATTATCGAAGATATTACTAATAACGCTCCATTCAAGTCGTGCATCTTTAATTACATAATCTTCTCCAAATCCTTCAAGTCCATATGTACCTAGTTTGTTATCCCAAGCAACACTTCCTACCAAACCATTACAGCCTTCTTCGATAATGTCATGCTCCCAAATCTTATTACCTTCGAAATCAATCATTCCTGTATATTGACAAACTGTTTTAGGGTCAATTTCAATTAATCTAAATTCATTTGGCAATCCCCAATCAAGCATTCTTTCTTGAATAATATAATGCTGTGTTTTTACTGGAAACTTTTCATAATCTGATTCGAAACAATAAGTTGTTTCTTGTTTATTGCAATAAAATCCTTCGACCCATTTATTGTGTTTTGGATTCGTTTGCCAGTCTTTTAGTTTTGCTTTAAATAATATTTCTCTCATATAAACCTCTTAAAATTAAGTTTTTATGTGGCACTAAAGTCCTTTCCATTAGCTAAATCAACGCCAAGCCACATATTCTTATCGCCAATATTTACATTTTTAATATCAACAAACTGTTCAAAGAATTCATTATTAGACCATTTTGAGCAAATAATTTCTTCTATTGTTTCTTCTATAATATCAAATAGTCTAAAAGATAGAATAAATCTTCTTCTTTGCTCCTTTTGCTTTCTCTTTTTCTTACCAGATATTCGAGTGAGGGGCAAACCATGCATTCTCTTAACATTGTTAGGCATTAAAAATAGCAAGTCTGATTCTGAAACATTATTAGAAACAATCATCTTTTTTCCAAGTTCAGTCCTGCTCCAATATTCGTATATGAATTCTTTGTTTTTCATTGTCTACTCCTTAAAATTACATCGTCAATACTCATTCCCCAAAGTAAATCAGCACGAGCATTTAACAAATAGTATTCATAAGTATGAATATCTCTAACACTTTTCTTTCGTAATAGTTTTAATAATTCTTGTGATTTATTAGCATTATTAATGATTATGTAAATGTCATTTTCTAGCTTAATAATTGTATCGAGTTGATTTACTTCTCTCATAACTATTCCTCACTATAATCTTCTACCTTGACACCAAAACACCATTTCCACATTAACTTCTGAAACCAATTAAAGTGTTGGTCTACTGGAAATGTAGTCACACAATTTTCTCCAATGGTAAATCTACTGCCATTAATTATTTTATAAGGCTTATAAATACCAAAATATTCTTCGGTCTTATCAAGGTCTAAAACAAAACTTCTATCATCGTTCATATCTCTACCTCTTAAAATATAATTTTTATTCTTCTTCATATTCATCAAACCAAACTTCATCTTTAAAATGACCATCTTCAAAATAAGCTGCTCTATACTGCCTATTCCATTTATCATATTCTATAATAAAACTGTCATTCTCAAAGACTTTTATAAACTTTCTTTTAACATATTCTTCGCTCTTCATATGTTGTCTCCTAAAATATAATTTTATAATTCATACTCCTTTTCCTTCTTGTTTCGACAACTTCTTTACAAATCTTTTACGTTGCCAATTTGGTTTGTCTTGTAATATCAACCATTCTACATACTCTTCGCTCGTTAACCAAATATGCTCGCCAAATGCGTAAAGCTCACAATGCCCTTTTTTAATACCTCTTGATGGGGCAGTGTGGTGTATGCTAATTATCTGTCTCATAATTTATCTCCGCTTAAAAGTATATTTTTATTTGTTATCCAAAATCTTTTTCCATTCTTCTTCTGTAAAACAGAAACTTGTGCATCCAATGTTATTAAATTTGTCTATAATATTGCTGTCGAAATCATAATCCAAGTAAACACCATCAGGCACAAACCTAACACAACAATTGTTATGTTCGCTCACAAATGATTCTACAAATTCGTCAACAGATTCAAAGCCAAGACCTTCTATAGCGTCTTTATGCCAAAACATATTTCTCACCACCTAAACTTCGTTTTTATTAGTTATCTATGTAAATGTGACTTTCTTCTAGCTCCCAAGAAAACTCTGAGAAATCGCCATCGTTCGTTATAAATCTACCACGCAATAAATCTAATTCGACAATTTCGTGATATTCACCATCACCGTTCTTATAATAATAAGTAATACCACCAGACGGATAACCATTTAACAAATCTTGCATTTCCATATTCAACATTTCTTCAAGACTTATATTCTTCATAAATCTCACCACTTAAAACTTCATTTTTATTTATTAATAAAGTGACAGTTGGATTTCATCTGCCAGCCTTACCAAATTATCTATTTCCTTATCGCTCATAGACTGAATTTCATCAATAGAAAACGTTTCTTTAATAGCATAATAAGGATTATACCAATTTTCAGAGCAGCCCATTCTGTTTCTCGCATCAGTTGTTATGGGCTTGTTTATATATTCTATAAGTTTTTCTTTTTCTGTCATATCATTTACCTTAAGATTCTTTTGTTCATCTATAAAATCAGTATTAGCAACTAAATTGTTACTCTCGTCAACGACATTAAGTTTTAAAATTTCACTATCAAATTTGTTATGTTCTAAATCTACTTCAATTATATATTGCAATTCTTTATCTGCTTCTTCTTTTGTCATATTCCCCAATTCAACCTGACGATATAAATATGGGGCAATTAAACTCCAAGTCATATTATCACCTCTTAATTACTATATTTCTATAGCCCATTCACTATCATTGTCTGCACAAGTAAAGCCCCAGCCACAAGGAATACTACGCAACATACAATAACCACCTTCAGTCATACCACCACCATCAACATAATGCGAACAAGAGCAGCAGTCTCCAAGAAAACTACCAAATGGCTCTCTGCAATGTAAAACGCCATCAGAACTTAAAACAAGTTTCACATTTTCTCTATCTTTAATATGTTTGTTATAAATTTCTTCAATGAATTTTTCTTGTTCTTTTATTTCTTCTTCCTTTGTTAGAAAGAATACACGTCTAAGTTTGTTTGCCATAATTTCACCATTTAAAACTCTATTTTATTTATATAACTCCACAATATCCCTTTCGTTCCAAGTAATTTCAATCCCATTTTCTGCGTTTTCATCATATAGATATTCACCACACATAGGACAATAATTATATTGATACGTAATCTCAGACTTCATTGTTTCTGAACTCAATCTACTTGGGTTGTGATAGAATCCGCATTTAAGACAAAATGCATAGATAGCTCCGTCACCTTTAAACTTTTCGTATTTCCAAATCATATCATACCTCTTAAAAACTCTATTTTTATTCTCAAACTTGTATCTGCAATTTTGCAGTAACTTGTTTGTCAAAAACTTTACACATAAGTTAACTATAAAATTTTATTTTTATTAGCCATTATTATTTCTCAGGTCTTCACCATATAATTCTTTGTATCTTTTCACTAATGCGTTCACAACATATTGTTGTCGATTTAATTTGGATTTAAGTTTATTATATTTGTCGCACTCTTTGTCAATTGTTCTTAACCAATTATTTCTACAAAATAATTCAAAACTTTCTTTAAGTAATTTTTTCATATCCTACCTCTTAAAAGTTTGTTTTATACATTACCATCGTTAATCGCTTTACAATTTTTATCCAAATATTCGGAAAGTCTTTCTTTTCCACATTTAATACATTTTTGTCGGCTTCTATACACAGGAAATCCCGAACTTATGTAATTTATATAATCACCGTAAAAATTTGATACAGTAACAAACTCATGATTACATTTAAATCTCTTTATTATTGTAAGTATCTTCATAATTACACATACCTCTTAAAAGTTTGTTTTTATTACCTTAGTATTAACTCTGGAATAGGGATAACTTGATAAGCAGTACCGCCACCATATCCACATACCTCTCTTGAAAGTATCAAACACACTTCATCGGTTTCGGTATTGACTCCAATAAAATCATCTATCCAAGCGTCTTCTCTAAGCTGTTTAACCATTGCAATTTGTTCTTGTGTCATAATCCACCTCTTAAAATACGCTTTTTACTCTTTTACCTCTTCTAATGGACATTTTTCATAGTGTGCAAATAAAACACAATGAACGTTATCGGAGTCGTCATACCATTCTACATAACTAAGAGGGCAATAATGACAATAACCCAATTCAAAATCTTCATCTGCTTCAAATTCATATTTGTATCTCATACAACTCACCTCTTAAAAATTTGTTTTTACTCATAATGTCCTTTGCTCTTTAAGAACTCTAGACACTCATCACATATATCTGCTTTAAATTTTCTTGGTTTTCTGACTACAAAGAAACATGAATGGTCATAGCCATTATTGTCTTTCCAAGTTACTCTAGTTGTATTTTCATCTTTTGACATATCTCTGCCACATAAGTCACAATGTAATTTATACATATATCCACCTTCTTTCAAACTTCTTTATACCATATGGTAATAATAAGTTAAAACCACTATTTACACCTCTGTATATTCCTTATACTCGTTGATCTGTGCCGCAATCTCTTCAATTCTTTTCTTGCCGTGCTCCTCGGTCCAAACCTCACCTTCTCTGACTTTAACAAAGAATTTGAAATACTCAGATAGCTCCTCAAACTCTTCGGCATCTTGGGCAAAAGAGTGAAGGATTAACTCCTTGGCAACTTCCATAAGCCCGTCTGCAGTTTTGATCTTGTCATTCCACTCATGCTCAACTTCCATAGTTGAAGACTCGGGCACAGAGAAGTAGAATGATACATGCTCGCCGTTGTCACTCGGGGCCTCAAGCTGCACACCGATGTATTCTAAAAGTAATATTGTTTTTGCGTAAGTATTTGCGTTTGTCATATTTTTTTCACCTCTTAAAACCTTTATTTTAAATCCTCAAAGCTTTTGTGAAGTTTTTTATATTCTGCGATAGTATCTTCATCCCAACCAAACTCATTTCTATATGTTTCGTCTTCCCATCCAAACACTATTGCATATATCATCCTGTCTCTTTTATCAACAGACCAATCTCTACTATCAAAAGCAATTATACACTCCAATACTTCTAATGGATTGGATACTTCTTTACTTCCAATCTTCATATTACCACCTCTCAAAATGAATCTTTTAATCATCCATATCTGGAATTGTTATTGTAAACATTGTTTTTTCTTCATCGTCATCTGGCATGATACAAAAATCATATGCATAATTTGGCTCTTTTGCTTTAACGGTTATAATTATTTCTCTTATTTTACCGTCTTCTACTGCGTCAAAATACATTTGGCAATTATAATAAGTTTTACATTCAGACAACTCATAAATTATCTTCTTTGGTTTTGCTTCTTTGTATGACGTGATATTAAAACTTTTTACTATATCACCAACTCTTTTAATTTCAATCATATTTTTACCTCTTAAAACTAATCTTTTATTAGCAACCATTTTGATTTGACGTTGCCATCATAACTTCATGAATTGTTGATTCTAAATTTGCTCTAAAGTTCCAGTCATTGCATAATCCATCTACCATTGTTTTCATCATAATATTCTGTAAAAGTTTACTATAATTTTCTTTTAATTCAGTAATCATTAAATTCTGAATCTCTTCATATGCAGGAGATAAATCAAAGTTCTTTGCAGCTTCAATCATTACTTCACTTGGTTTTTCATAACGATAATTACCCCAATAATCCTTTTCTGGATTAGTGAAAAGACATTTTAGCGTATTGTCATTATGTAATGCTTCAACAATACACTCCCTAATAATGTCATGCAGTTCTTCTTTAGAAAAAGCATTTAATTCATTTTCAATAACATCTTTAAATTTTGTTTCATCTACATTAATTTTAATTTCCATACTTACACCTCTCTTTAAAATGTTAGTTTTATTGTCTTATATCTTCTTGCCAAAAATCCTTTTGATGCTTTCTACTGGTGAAGGAATTACCATCAAAAGTAGCCCTGTATTTGATACCCTTAGAAGTGACTGTTATCATTGATATTTTACCAACCATGTTCTTTGTTTTGTCGTAAATATCAGGAATCACTACAGTATCACCAATATCTTTTAAAATTTTTTCTTTCATAAAATCTCCAAATAAAATTAAACTTTTATTATCTCAAAATCTTTGTCGAAAGCGGCATATTGTACACGAATTCTTTTTCTACCCCTAATCAAATGATATAACCATCCATCTTCCAACAAGAAATCAAACACTTCACCCTTTGTATATACGCAAATCTTATCTACAACTTCTCCTTGTTCCCATTTCTTTTCATAAGCATCATTTATGGCTACACATACGCCGCTTTGTTGTCTCATTATTTCTACCTCTTAAAATTCAGCTTTTATTTACTAACTAACTTAAACACAAACCTAGTGTTCTGAGTGGTTACAATAATTTTCTCATTACCAATATATATAAGTTGATCAATTACACTAGTATGTATTCTGTGCATATTACTAAACCAGTCTTTAGATTCCCAAAGAAACCACCCGCGCTCTCCAACTGCAAAATATGCTGGGTAACAAACTGCACCTTTTATATCTTTATATATAGGATTGGGCTTATTGAATTCTTCTATTTCTTCAAGAATGTATTTTTTACTATACATGTTTTCACCTCTTTAATCTTCAGATTCTAACAACTTAATTCTATTACTCCAAGTATAGTCAAGGAAGATATCAAAATTCAACATTACCTGTTCATATATATCAACCCTAACTCCTTTATCTAAACGTACACTAAAGTATTTACCGTTTTGCTCCTGTTTTAACCTATCCAGTTCTTTTTCTGTAATATAAGGTGGGTAAGAAGATATTGTGATTTCGTGCTCTGATTTGCACCAGAAATAATAGAACACATTGGATCTTAATTTTTTAGCAAACTCTTCTTTGTTATTACATTGTTTAAAATCTTCTTTGATATCATTGTAGAAGCTACCATGATCAAAAATATTAAATGAAACTACTTTGTTTCTATTAATACTATAACGATATACATTCCACTGCATATTTACCTCCTTGGCTTAAATTCACGCTCAGAAATTTTTAAGCGCATTTATATACTTCATCAAAGACTTGGTCCAGAACGATATAAAAATCGATTCTAGATCCAAAAAGTTATGTTTTTGCTCCCAGACGACACCTATAAGCAGCGCGGCAGGGGGCATTAATTTTGTACTGTTATATATAGTATAACACTTTTCGACAAAATGTCAATATAAAAAGTTAGTTTTTTTACTATATATAAGTATAAGTTTAAAAGAAAAGAACCAAAAGAAAATTGGGCACAGCACATACGGGCACAGCAAAAAGAAAGAAACAAAGAAAAAGAACCAAAAAGAAATAGACGCAGTGCACAGGAGCAAAGAAAAAAAGAACCAAAAAAAGAAAAAAGAGAGTAAGATCCAAACAAAAATTTATAATATTGGCGCAAGACAATATTATAAATTTAACCGTGAGCAAACCAGCGCGAATGCGATGGATTGCGAAGGGCAAGCGGCGCAGCCACAAAGAAAGAAAAAAGAACCAAAAAAGAAAGAAACAAAGAAAAATAAAAGCAGTGAAAGCGGCGCAGCCAACGGTGCACTATTTATTATTATAGGGGGTAAATAATACCCTTGAAAACCAGTTGAGGCGGCGCAGCCACCAGTAGACAGTTTATTCTTATAGGGGGTAATATTTACCCTTGAAACTGCATTCGGGCTATAAAATTCTCTACTTCTTCGTGCTGGTATATTAGGTATCTTCCTTCTTTTCTGTTTTTGCCAATTAGTTCTTTTTTGAGTAGTCCTTTGGCGCATAGTCTGTTTATAGAGTTTTTTATGGTTTTTTTGCACGAAAGTAGTGAACGGGCAAGCTGATCATTAGTCATGTAAAAATCTTGTCCGTTTATGTAAAAGGATCTAACCATGCATAAGATGTTGAAATCTATGATTGTGAACTTTTGCTCTGGGGCAGTGCTGTTATATATTCTCATGGCCTCTGCAATCCTAAAGTAGTTTTTGTAATTGTAATCTTTAAATACCATGCTTATTCCTTTGTGTAAGTGCTAATGAAGTGCTCCAGGGCATCTTGCTGCAACTCTAATGATTTAGTGTTGTCGTGCGCAAGGTGCTTTTTTATTAGCCCAAAAGTGCACAGTTTGTTTATGGATCTTTTTACGGTTCTTGTGGAGCTCATTGTTAGATGGGCCAATTCTTCGTCTGTGACATATGAGTCTGATGCAATAGTTTGCATGATCAGGCTATCTATTAGGATAAAGTGGCGCTCATGAGTGCTGTTGTAGTTATTCATGGCGGCAGTGATTTTGTTTATATTCATTTTATTATACCTCCTTAATGTGGATATTCTAGCATGGGTAAAAGGGCTTGTCAATATGTCAAGTGGAGATTTTTGCAGGGAAGAACGGATGTTTGAGTTTTGGATAATAAGAACGGGTGTTTGTACAGTGGGTGGGAGTTTTGGGGTTAGTTTAAAGGTGCCCCTAGGGGTATATTGGGCAAGGGGTTATTGATGTTTTTAGGGTGCGGGGTGTGTAATTGGGGGATTTTAGGGGTGTGAATTTTGGGTGTTGAATGGCAAGGATGGGCTGTTGTTTTGCGAGGATGTAAGGGGAGTTTGAAGGTAGCGGGGGTACGGCAGGGCAGATCTGGTGTTTTTGTGGGGTTGGGTGTGTTGAGGTGGAAAGGAGTTGGAGTAGTGAAATATTTGTTGGGTGTTTATTTTGAGGTAAGGTTGATTTTTCAAGTCAGTGTGTAAGAAAACCACCTTCTATAGTAGCCTGAAACCGTTGAAATTCCAACCGTTTTAAGGTGCCCCGTACAAATATGTATTTGTTTGGTGTTTTGGGTTGTATTTATATTTATTTATGTTACTATATTGGTGTACCCGTTAGGAACGGGGCACGGGGGCAACCCCGTTAGAATATCGTTAGGAGCTACCCCGTGAGAGTAGCAGAAAGGAGAAAACACAAGCACATATATAGACGGGTTCGGTGTAGAGAATACACACGGGAGAAAACACGACCACTCGCCGAAATTCTAAAGCACTCGCCGAACGGGAAAACCAACATCAGGGCTATATGTGGGGCTAACGTACCTTGACAAACAACATACCGGCTATATTGGTGCTAATGTATAGCACGGGTGTTTATAACAGTTTGTATCGTATCATCAATAGTAGGGTGAAAGGACTTGAGATGTTACCGATAAAGTGGATAGAAATAACTTGCGATGATGTCGCACGGTTGCCCGTTGGGAAATGGGGCAACCAGTAAAGTGTGATTAGTTAGGCACTACCCGTATAAACGGGGGGAGTGGGACACCCGTGCAGAATAAAAGCACAAGACAGAGCAAGTAACAACCTATCGGAAGATACAAACGGGGAGAGTGTACCCATAGAGAACAAATCACTCCACTAGTCGCACTACACCCGTGAATATAGGGTTCAAGTCCCTACACGGGGAGTAGTGGGTGTGCAACTTCTAGTGTGTGCTTTAATGCTACCACTCGCACGGGTGCCGGTTGCAAGTCCGGATAAAAGCAGAGCAGAGCAAATTTATTTCAATATTATAATTCCGTGAGAACACGGGGAAAGTAGGTACAAAATGAAAAACACTAACAAACTAACTAACATCGCTAATGCACTAATCGTTAACTCAACTATCGCTAATGCAAGCACTAGAAGACTGTCTACAAAAAATGGCATCGCACTTGAAGACTTTGTAAAATGGGACAATGCTATTAAAGCACTACACGAACACGGTTACAAGGGACATTGTGCAATTCTAAACAAGGGCGAAGACAAAGACCTTGAAACACACAAAAACGAACTATACAATGCAACTAAGGAAATACTAGCAATGTTAGGCACTGTAAACGGCTACAAGTGGAAAGTTAGCGAAAATCTAGCACTAACACTAGCAGGGTTCTCTTTCAAGAAAACTACAGAACTATTAGGCGATGCTTTTACTAAAAAATCAGAACTTAACAATGCCCGTAAAGAATTACGCAAAATGCAGAACGGCAATGGCGAAAAACTAAATGGTATCAACGAACAGGCGTATGCAGAAAAATCAGAACTTGTAGAAAAATTAAACAAAGAACTAAAGGCACTAAAGAAGGAAGAAAACTCTGGAGCAGTGGGCTACGACTATGTAAAATACGAAAAATTCAAGACTGATGTTGAAGACTATCTAGCAGCAATGGTAAAAACTATGAGCCTAAAATCATACGAAGAAATCCAGGAAGAAATCGAGAAAGAAAAGCAGAGAAGAAAAGAAGAAAAAGCAAGAAAGAAAGCAGAGAAGAAAGCAGAACTAGAAAAAGCTCAGGCTCAGGCATAATCTAACACAAGCACACACGGGGGCACTCTGCCCCCAACCTTAATGCAACCAAGGTCGGTCACAAGTCCGAGTAAATGCAGAGTGGGGTTAAGGCTCATCACTACAGGTGGGTCTATTTGCAATATAATCAAGGGGGCAATCTAACTATGAACATCACTAAGCACATCAGGGCATTATGCCACGACACAACACAGGGCTATAACTATGACCACGAATATTTTGGGGACTACTGTATCCACGAAGACACTCAGGAATACTCTGCACGAGAAGAGTTTGTGCACGAGTGGTATGCACTTATGGAAGAAGAATTAAGGGGGTAATATAACTATGAATAAAATCACACACGAATACAAGTTCACACCAAAGAAGACACTTGTACACAAAATCTGCGACTTTATGCCACGAGTACTAGTATCAGGCTTTGTGCTACTTGGGGGAGCACTAGGGCACTTGCATTGGGACGAGCCGACATTTTCAGTCATCTCATATGTAATCTCAATGTGCGTACTATTTTCAGGACTAGAAAAATCAAAATAAGCACCAGTATATCAAGGCGACACTTTGCACTCAAGGTGTCGCTATTTTAATATCATACTTAAGCACTCATCATGTACCTTGGGGTTGAAATTTAGACCCCATTTCCCCCTTATTTCAGGGGATAAATGCCGAGTGTTTAACTATGCTATTAAGCATAATATCTATAAAACCAAAGGGGGGTAAACTATGAAGAAGAAGTTATTACTAATCATTGCACTAATCCTGTGTATAATGTTCGGGGAGTATCGCTACATTATGACACACCTAGACATTGAGCGTGGGAATGGTGGCACTATGTATGTATCAGCATTTGGACGCACTGAGACATACCATGTTGAGGGCTGGCAGGAATATGCGTATGCCGATTATCTAATGAGAGGAGAGGAGTAGACTATGTATGAATATACTAAGTATCGCTTAGAACTAGTGCGAGAGAACACCACTATGTCCGAGCACCACTACAAAATATCAAACCCTAATGATATGCACAAATTCTTAGTGGATATCTGCAGAATTAACTATGCACCACAGGAAGTGTTTATAGTTGTAGCACTTAATGCCAAGGGCAACATTGTTGGGTATCACACCGTGAGCATTGGGGACATCTCTGCTAGTATTGTGCACCCACGAGAAGTGTTTAAGTATCTAGTTACTTGCAATGCGTGTGGTACAATACTATGCCACAACCACCCTAGTGAAGACCCTACACCGAGTGGCGAGGACATTAAAGTTACTCAGCGACTTGTGAGTGCAGGAGAGTTACTAGGTATCAATGTGCTTGATCATATTATTGTGGGCAATGAGACTGAGTATGTTAGTTTAAAACAAGAAGGATATATTTAAGATGAAGAAGATTACAAAACTACTGTGCATAAGCGAAACACCAAGAGTAAGAGAAGTATAAAGGAGAACAAGGGAAATGACAAAAATTATTATCAACGAAAAGGCAACTTGTAACGGAAATGGATAGCCATATTGCAGAGCTTGAGCACTTTGTGGGCAGATAAGGGAAATGAAAAAGGAGAACAACTATGAACATTAAAGAATACAAAAGCAACCCAGAACTTGCGTATGCAACTGAAATTTTTAACGCAAATGCAAAAACACTTGAAGAACTTACGCACGCTATTAGTAAGGCAAATAAAATCAAGCACGAATTTGATTACATAATCAAATTTGAAGATGAAATAGAAGATTCATACAGATGGCTAGAGATGCACGATGACATACTAGGCAAAATATGGTGTTTTAAAAGACTTCCAATAGCACGACTTGGAATGGAATTTATAAAAAGCAACAACGATGAGTTGATAAGAGAAATTATAAGAGAAGCAGAACGCTTAGATGGTACAGTTAAAACTACAAGTTATTCATTTGAAATCAGAATTGGTATATTTAGAATTTCGGTTTGTAACGGAAGTGATAATGGTATAAAAAGGGTTGTAGTACACATCGATGAATGGAAATGGTTTCATATCGAAGACATGGATGATGAAATCGCATACGAAAGGAAATGCATTAATGATTGGGAAGAAAACATTAAGTCATATCGCACGTGTATTGAGAAGGCTAAATGTAGAATAGAAAAAATAGAAAAGGAGTAAGGCAAATGAAAATTTATGCAGTAATATCACAGGTTGATTGCAACAACCAATGGAATACAAGTTTTGATGCATACCCATTGGTTAAAACGGAAAAGTATTTCAGCACAAGGGAAAAGGCAAAACAATACATAAGCGATATTGAAAGCCCTGAAATCTGCACATTATTTGATGGACGCTTCAACACAAGGGAAATAGAAAGCGACGACTACGGCAAAACATTTGTGCCAGTTGATAATGACTATGATTATTTTACACTTGACTTTTATGTTAAGGAAATTGAAGTTGAGTAAGGGGTAGCACCAATGGAAATAAAACACATAAACAATCACTATGAAGTCTTCTACAACGGAGACTTCATTTTTAGTGCAGACACATATAAAGAAGCACTAAGGGAAATTGAAATTTATATTCAACAGCACAAAATTAATGTGCTATAATTGAAAGGAGAACAGAAAATGATTAACACAAACACAAACATTTACGAAGTTATAACAGAAATGGAGCGATATGCACTTATCCAAAAGGTAAAGGAACTGCTTGGCAGATACGAGTGGAACTTCACAGACCGTGCAGTTTCAAAAATAATTGACACTTGGGCTGTCAATAAGGCAGATAAAATCCTTGCCTTTAAAAAGCACCCAAACTACATAGGCAACTTTATGATTGCTTACGATGTTGAATACGAAAGGGAAATTGACCCAAGAGAAATTCACAATTTCTCTAGATGGCTAGATAACATCATAGGCGAAACTGAATTTCCTGAGGAAGTTACTGCCGAAATGGAAAGGGAAAAGGCAGAAGGTAATTATAGTTGGTATTACAATGATATATTTGGCAACATCGGAGAACGCAAACTGTCATACTATCATAGAGATTTTCTTCAGGGTTTAGGGTATTACCCACACAGAACTGCATCTAAGGCATTTGCTAGCAGAGCAAATGAACTCTTCCCTAATGCTCATATCCACGAGGGTATGAAAATGAGTAAGGCAATTAACAAACTATGCACTTACCTAGGGTTCAGTAAGCACCCTGATTACAACAGAAAGTTTGCAAAATGTGCAGATGCACTAAGCCCGTTGAAAATCACAAGGCATACGATACTTTCAGTCAACCCACTTGACTACCTAACAATGTCATTTGGTAACAGTTGGTCATCTTGCCACACAATTGATAAGCTAAACATAAGGGATAGCGTCGATACATACGAGGGACAGTATTGCTCAGGTACATTAAGTTATATGCTTGATAGCTCTAGCATGGTACTATACACAGTAAGTGCCGACTACAACGGAAATGAATACTATACACAGGAAAAAATCACTAGACAGATGTTCCATTACGAAGACGGGCTACTTGTGCAAGGGAGATTATATCCTAGCAAAAACGATGGACATAAAGACCATTACGACCAGCCAAGACAGTTGGTGCAGGGTATAATGGCAGACATCTATGACTTACCAAACTATTGGGTTGTTAAGAGAAATGATATCGGTAGCTATATTGATAGCAGTGGTACTCATTACGGAGATTATTACCACTTTAGCGACTGCACACTATCTGTGCATAAAGAAATTGACCCAGAAGGGAAATATATACACATAGGACACGACCCGATTTGCATTGAATGTGGACATCCACACGATGACGAAAGGCAAATCAATTGTTGCACTTACCTAGCTGAAGATTACTGGACTTGTGAAGACTGTGGCTGCACTATATACAACGAAGATGATGTCTACTATATAGACGGAGGTCATTACTGTGAAGACTGTGTAGAATGGTGTAATTCATGTGATGAATACCACAGAAGCGAAACATACTACATCGAAGGCTACGGAAATGTATGTGAACATTGCTTCAACGAATACGCAGAATCTTGTGACTGCTGTGGAGACTACTATTGGAGAGAGGATATGCACTATGTGGAAAGCGAAGATGAATGTGTATGTCGTCATTGCTTAGGGGAATATTACAGAGACTGTGATAACTGTGGAGAAACTTTCCACAGTTCCAACCTAACGGAAATTGATGGTGGATACTACTGTGAAGACTGTAGAGAAACAGTTGAAATCGAGGAGGTAATTTAACTATGAAAAAGTTCTTTAATATATGCCGTATGCCACAAGGCAAATTAAAATCATATGTGGCAACTGAATTGGAAAGCACTCACAAGGAAATTGTGGTAGATGATGGCTATGTATTTGCACAGGGAGATTTCCCTGTGTTACTTGTGGCCCATATGGATACAGTGCATAAGAAACTACCAAAGTTCATCAAGAATAATAACGGAGTGCTATCAAGCCCTAACGGAATTGGTGGAGATGACCGATGTGGCATATATATGATCCTAGACATCGTAAAACAAATCAACTGTTCTGTGCTATTCACAGAAGATGAAGAAATTGGTGGCATCGGGGCAGGTAAGTTTGCTAGGTCAGAACTAGCCAAAAGCCTAAAAGGGAAGTTTAACTATGCAATAGAATTTGACCGAAAGGGAAATAAAGATGCCGTATTTTATGAGTGCGACAACCCTGACTTTGAAAAATTTATCACAAAGGAATTCTTTAAAACAGACTTTGGTAGTTACTCAGATATTGTTGATGTAGCACCAGTGCTAGGGTGTGCAGCAGTTAACCTATCTTGTGGCTATCATAAGGCACATACAAAAGAAGAGTATGTTGTATGGAAAGAAATGAAAACGAGCATTGAACAGGCAGTGCGAATACTTGAGCGTACAACGGAAAAGGATAAGTTTGAATTCATCGAGGCAGATTATGGCTATGGATATTATAGTGGCTATTATGGTGGCTACGGTGGTTATGCTTGGGGCAACGAAGATGATTATATTGTTGAATACCACGATAAGAATTGGAATTACAACGCAGAGTTTGTGTCTGCTGTAAGCGAGATTGAAGCAGTAGGGTACTTCTTAATGGATAATCCTGAATTAACATACAACCACATTATAGATGTGTACCTAGATGATGCTTATATAACGAAAGGGAAATGGGACTAACTATGATTACACCAAGCGAAATCAGACATATTAAGATGTTGCTAAAAGACTTCGGTCTTATGAGAAGAGCCAGTGATGAGTGTGCAGAAATTGTGCACTCTATGGAACTGGACGAGATAAGTTACGACACGGCTCACAAGCAAATGATGAGTTTGTTTAGTAAGATATATGCGTAAAGGAGAAGATATATGAAATTATATTTACTTAAAAACAGATTTACATACGATGAAATTGAAGAAAATGTTGGCATTTTTGATACTAAGGCAAAAATGGAGCAGGGCAAGAAAGATTATATGAAGTCAATGCCAGAACTTAATAAGAGCCATTTTCATTTTTCGTATGAAGAGTTCGTCTTAAATCAATTAAGCATATAAAAGAGTGATTTTATAAAACGAAAGGAGAACAGAAATGAACGAATTTGTAAAGGAAATGAGAATTAAACAGTTGCGACTAATGCACGAACTAATGGCACAGGCAAATGATGAAGGTATCTACTGGACTTGGTCAGGGGTTGCAGTGCCCGACTGTCCAACAGATGAGGATTTTGAAAGCATCGCAGAAGATGAAGAAAACTACAACGAGTGCTTTAATGCATTCGTTAAGTTAATTGCAGACAAGGGAAACAGATACTAAGGGGGTAATGAAAATGACAATGAAGAAACTAGCAAAAGAAATCTATCTATACTGCAGACAAAATCACCTTTGGGGAGACAACATCATTTACTTTGATGGTAAGGCTTGGAGTTCTAGTAGTGAATGGAGTGGAGTGCAAGGGAAAGAAATTGCACCAGAGTTGTATGAGTATGAAAATAAAAATCCTGAAGATTATATAGAATACTCAAACCCAGATACAATTACAATGTCATTTGAGGGTCCACTACACACAGCCCTAAATTACGGCTTTGAATTTTCAGCATACGCTAATGTAGAAGAAGAGTTGCAAGAGATTTTTGGTAAGTATGGACTTTATTGGGAACAAGGCTATTCGTGGTCTTTAGCAGGTTATGAATTATAACAGAAAGGAAAATAGGGTGATAAATATGCTATACAATACATTACAAGAAAGGCTAACAAAACAGTCGGTAATTAGGTCAAAACGCTTATATTCTGCACAAGAATATATAGAAAGAGTAACTGGAAAACATTACTACAAAGTTAGCTCACTTGACGAAATTGAAGATATTGTGGGTGAGCAATTATGGAATTATCCATTAACAGAAATCGACCATATCATAGAAAATAAAATCAAGGTGGTTTTGGTAATGTTCCGTAATTGGAATGAAAACAAAAAGGAATTTGAAGATGTTTTAAGATGGTGTGAAGTGCCAGATGATTTTAAAGGGTAATGGAAATGATAAAAATGTAATTTTATGAGGTAAGAGATATGGAAGAAGTAAGAATCTTTTTAGAACTTTTAAAAATGCCAGATGGCAGAGTAAGTTTTGTAGTTGGTGGTGGAACTATTAATGATGGACAGATGGAAGAACATTATGATTTAGCAAGTGCCATCAAAGATTTAGAAGAAAGAGTAGTTATTGATTACAAGAGATTAAAAGGATAATTTTATAGGAGGTAAGGCAAATGAAAGTATATGTATTAGCTAAATGCAAAGATTGTAAGTGGTTAGATATGACCCAAAAAACTTCAGTTGGTTATTTATGTACCAACACTACAAGGATAATGTATGGAAAAAGTCTAACATCACGATTAAAGGCCCCAACATCTCCAGCTTGCAAGACTGGCTTTGAACCGAAAAATATGTAAAAGAAAGGTAGGTAAAACTATGAACATCACAAGAGAAAACAAAAAGAAAGAAGCAATTAAACGAATGAAAGCACTGGGGCTAATCAGTCCGTGCATAGAGGAATTCGACAGACACAACACAGTATGGCTAAGTGAGCCAAACGGTGGGCTGTATGAATTCAGCAGTAACGACAAACTAATCGAAACTATTGAGAGAGTGGAAAGGGAATTCAATTCCCTAGTATACCATGTAATTCATAGTCGACTTGAGTTTGGCGATATGTACTCACTACTTCTTGTAAGCGATTACGAGGAAGAGTGGGAAATGGACCGTAACGATATCGAAGATGGCATCGTTATGACATACACTTGGAATAAGACATTTGAGCATTTCAGTGAATTTGGTAGCATCGGCGTGCTTAATATGTTTGGTGGCTTGGTAAGAACTTGTTAGTATAAGGGAGGTATAGTAATGCATAGCAGAATTTTTCAGGTAGATTGTAAACCTATAGACAAAGAAGATTACATCACAGAAAGTAATTTTTGGGAGCATTGGTTCACAAGAGAGTGGGCAGATTATGTAGCCGAAAGTAACAGAGATGATGACATCAAATGGATAACTCGACACGGAAAAGACAAGGGAATTCAGGTTAAGAAAAGCAAAGGAGAATATACCCTAACCGTAACAGACAAACTTGAATACTTCTCACACTCGTTTGAGAGATTTAAGAAAGCACTTGATGAACTTAACAAGAAAACTATAGAAGATTTTTGTAACGGAAGTATGATGATGTGGGATATAAACGACGCATATCATGACAAGGGAGGTTTTTATATCTCATATGGAGAAGAACTATTCACACTTGATGAGTTCGTCAGAAATGCCGAAAAAGGTGACATTTACTACCTAGGTGGCACATTAGATTATCACTGGTAAGGGAGATGGTTTATATGGACGATTTAAGAAAACTATGTGAAATGATCGTAGAAAGAAACGGAAACCCATCTGTACAAGATGTGGTAGATTGTGGCTATACTGTTGAGCATTTCATCATTATAGCACAATCTCGCATCAGCACAGAAAAGTTATTGAAAAAGGCAAAACATTATCTTGAGAAAGGGGAATAATTATGGCAAATATTTGTAGTTTTAATATGAAAGTTATTGGTAAGCACGAAGATATTGAGAAGTTCTATAACGCAATGTCACAGAACGGAAATATCTATATGGGCAGAGGTGCTGCGGCAGAAATTAACTACCACGATGATTATGCATTTATCGATGGTTGGTGTAAATGGAGTGTTATCAGTGCATTGATACATAATGCACAATCAATGAGAACAGAACCAGAGAGATGGGCATTCCACAATACTGACCCAAGCAAACTTGAATTTATCACTATTGTAGAGGCAACTGAAAAATGGAACTTGGTTGTTGAAGTGTACTCAGAAGAATGTGGTTGTTGTTTCCAAGAACACTATGTGTTTGATAACGGAGATGTATTAGTTGATGAATGTGTTGACTATTATGAGCACTGGATTGAAGAGTACGACACAAAAGAAGATGCTGAGGAAGAGCTAGGTATTTTCATCTCAACAAAAGAATGGGAAGAAAATGAAGGTTATATCATTCGTGGTGGCTTTGATGACTGGGAGTTTACAATTTAAACAATACAAAATTAACGGAAAAGGAGAATTAAAATGAATAACAAATTAGTAGCAATGGATATGGCATGTGATTTTATAAATTATATTGTTCAGCACGACGCACCATTTGTGCAGTCTGTAATCTGTATGATGATGGAAGAACTTGCAAAGAAAGAGGATATCGATGTAGTTGAATTGGCTTACAACATTGCAAATACAGTAAGTGAAGTAAATAAAATTTACGGTAAATATTAAAAGGAGATGATGTTAATGAAAAATACTATCGCAAGGTGCTTTGCTATCATTTGTACAGTTTCTTGCATTTGGGCAATGTTACTTTTGATGGGCAGTAGTAATGGAGATTTGGTATTTTATGCCCTTGGTGGTATATCTATTACTTTAATATGTTTAACACTTATAACTTTATGGATTGGATTTCTTGTTGTTTTCATTTCGGTTATTAGAGAAACGCTTAAAGCAGGTAAAGGGTTAAAGTACTTAATTTCTCATTTGATAGATAAGAAAATTACAAACAAGGAGGTTTAGACATGACAGATATTTTATTACAGAAATTCTTTGAAAAAGAGAGATGGGAATCTGCAATAGATGTCGGTGTCGGAAAGCATATAGATAAGGGCGAGTTATTAAAACTGACTCGCCCAGAAGTACGAGCTGCTTTGTATACTGCTATCCGAGATGACAATTATGAGATAACCCCGCCGCATCAAATCAATATCCCTAAGGATAACGGAGATATGAGAACTGTTTATGTAAATGAAAACATCGACAGAATATTCTTGTCAATTGTAAACAACCTATTCTTTGAAATGTTTCCTGACTTTATTCATCCAAGATGTAAGTCATACACAAAAAATATTGGTTGTGGAAAGATCGTACAGGAAGTGTCAAGGCAAGTGGTTAACGCAAATGATAATATAGTTGGTGTAAAAATGGACCTAACAAAGTACTTCGATAGTGTGCCAATTAGATATGTTGATGCACTTCTTGATGAAATGGAATTCAACTTAGGCAAATCAAAAATCATTGATGTTGTAAGACAATATTACCATACTGATTTGTGCTTTGATACTAACGGAGAATTGATTGAACATTATCAGTCATTAAAGCAAGGTTGTGCAGTAGCATCGTATTTTGCTAATGCAGTGTTGTATGACATCGATAAGGCAGTAAGTGAATTAGATGTTGAGTATGTGAGATATAGTGATGACTTGCTAATTCTCGGCAATGACTGGGAAAAGGGATTTGAAATAGTTAAATCAATGCTTGCAGAAATGGATATGACGCTTAACCCTAAGAAGATAGAAATTCTACATAAAGATAAGTGGTTTAAATTCCTAGGCTTTAACATCAAGGGAAGTCAAATAACACTTTCCAAGACTCGTGTTAAGAAATTCCAAAAGGAAATTGAAGCACGCACAATTAAGCAGCGTAAGATTACACCGATAAGGGCTATTAACCAAGTGAATAACTATCTGTACAAGGGAGATGGTGTGTATTCTTGGGCTACATCAGTATTACCGATTATCAATGTGCAAAAGGATATTGATGAGTTGAATGAGTTTGTACTTGACTGTATCCGTGCAGTACAGACTGGCAAAAAGAAAATCGGTGGTCTTGGTAGCGTAAATGACAAAGATGATTACACAATTCTAAGGGGTACGGGCAGAAATGTAAGTGCTAATCGTCGAAAAACAGACAAAGAAATCGAGGGGTATATGAGCCTAGCTTGTATGCAGAATGCAATTTTAACCAATAAGCAAATATATAACACCTTGGTAAGACAAATGTAAGGAGTATAAAACATGGCAAAGGCAAAAGATTTAACAGGGCAAAAGTTCGGAAGATTAACGGTACAATATAGAGGGGAAAGTACAAACAATAGAGTGTCAAGATGGTGGTGTAAATGTGACTGCGGTAATCCAGAGTTAGTATTGATTGCAAAAACCAGTTTAACTAATGGAACAACTCGATCTTGTGGATGTCTGCAAAGAGAAATTGCATCATCTATACGGAAAGGTTATAACGAATATGATTTAACTGGAGAGTATGGCGTAGGTTTTACTACAAACTGTGATTCTTATGGTAGAAACGAGTTTTATTTTGACCTAGAAGATTATGATAAAATTAAAGATTACTGTTGGTATTTTAACCAAAAAGATTATGTACATGCAAGCGATATAAAAGGTAATAAACGCAAAATTTGTCAGATGCATCAAATAATATTACCAACAGATGGCGAATATGTTGTAGACCATATACATGGGAAAACAACAAAAAATGATAATAGAAAGTCCAACTTAAGAAAAGTAACACAAAGTCAAAATGCAATGAATGCGAAATTGAGAAGCAATAACAAATCTGGGGTAACTGGTGTTTCTTATTATAAAAAAACCAATAAGTATAGAGTGTTTATTCAATGTAACGGTGAAAACCATTATCTTGGAAGTTTTGATAATTTTGACGATGCCGTGCGTGTAAGAAAAGAGGCAGAAGAGAAATACTTCGGCGAGTATTCTTACGACAATTCTCAAGTAATGTAGCACCAAAGCATATGGCAATGCAAAGTTACAAGGCAAGTATATTCAACAGAAGGTAAATTAACCCGTATAGATAACCGTCGATTCCCTCCTGTAACCTTCAGGAACCTTCCATCGACGGTGAACATACGGCTATTTACCTTCGAATATCAAGCACATAAAGTGATGCCACAAATTTGCAGAGTAACTTTAACGGAAATGTGTCCGTGAATTACAAGGTAACAACATTCAAATTGACGCCTTTAATAAGCTTAATACTGCTCTCTTGCAGGGTAACCCCTGCATTTCTAGCAGTCTAAAGCTTCTATAGGCGTCATATATCAAACCGTTAAAGCAAACACATCGATGTTATGAGTAATTCAGCCCGTAGCACAACGGCAAGTTGCAAGGCAAACCAATTCAATGACCAGCCCCTTTAACCTGTAATGCAGATCATGAACCTCCGATTAACATAGCGAGGTTCATGATCTGAATGTACAGGCAGTTGGCTGGTAATATCAAACAGTTAAAGTGATGTGCCAAATTTGCAGAGCAACTTAAATATGCAGTATGGCATTGAATAACAAGGCAAATATAATTCAACACCCAGGCAGTCAGCGATATATCCAGGATTCAGCCCTGACTACCTTCAGGGATGTAAATCCAGGATATAGTCTAACCACCTGGGTTAATATCAAGCACCTAAAGCAACATACCAAATTTGCATAGTTATTCATAAAAGAAAGGAAATGATATTATGACAATTTACAAAGAACTGCTCGAAAGGGCATACAACGGAGAGAAATTCTCCATTAACTTTAAAACAGGCACACTTAAAATCGGCAGAAATGTGCTGATAGATGGTTGGGCTTGTGATGCAGATAGGGAATTCATTGATGATGATAGCACCGATGTGCTACGAACTATTGAAGAATACTATCAAGCGTATAAATATTCGCTACAAAGTGAAAGAAGTGAAAGTGCAAGAAGAAAATATTTCAAGGCACTACCGATTAGTGAGATACCTGATGAGTATCTATTCATTGCAGAAAGCAGAGAATATGCTCGTGCAAGACTAGAGGGGTATATCTTGTGCAGTATCGCTAACGGAAAATTAAAATGGAATGAACAGTGGGGTTCATTCTTTTGGCAAAGTAAAACTGACCCTGACTTAATTTTATTAAGGGACTGGGTTGAAGTTAAATAAATTTTATAAAAAGAAAAGGAGAAAAAATTATGTTAAAGAGAAACGAAAGAATGGAAAAATTAGTTAACGCTGGAGTAAACACAGGTAAGTATTTCACAGTAGACCTACCAGAAGGACTTGCTGCAGGAACAAAAATTCATCTAGTAATTGATGAGAATGGAGTGCCACAGTATGTAAGTGAAAACAAAAACACAAACGAAAACGACCCTATCTTAAATGAAATCATTGAAGATGGTTATGTGCGTAATACAAAACTATACAGAAGATTTGTTACTGCACAGATGTTCAAGATGTTAAACTACAAGTCATACGACGGAAGAGAAACAGGTTACCACGCAGCACTAAAACGTTACGCATATAGCTACACATTTGATATGATGCTTGAAGAAGTTAGAGTGCTAAGCAAACTTGAAGTGAAAGACAGAGAGTCTTTTGAAGAGAGAAGTCGTTTCTTTACTCAGAGTGTTGTGGTCGATGTATGTAGGGATTATCTAGACAAGCTAGATAAATTCATCGAAAGCAAACCTTCTAAGAATTGTAAGGGAAT
>JAEIGA010000363.1_pt1 | contig 66138 bp, 158 predicted proteins | sample 9270691 | NCBI WGS metagenome assembly JAEIGA01 (sample SAMN17057246, study PRJNA624740) | gut metagenome | biome: biome; isolation source: fecal sample | host: Bos grunniens | place: China: Xizang | collected 2019 | reverse complement strand
TCCATAATCTTCATATAAGAAAATTTCATCAATACCAAGATTAAAATGATGTTCTAACCATTCCTCTAAATAATCTTGTTCATCTTTAATAATTACACATATACAAGTCTTCATAATTTATACATTATAATATTATTTTTTTATCATCTATTAGATGATAAAAACTAAAAATCAATTTACTTTAGGTTATATGGTTAATTAATAATATCCATAATAACTACCGTTCCCTTCTTCAATTTCTTCTACTTTATTAATGAAGATTGCAGTTTTGTTTTTATCTTGAAAATTTTCACATAGACTATCTAGCGTAGTATTAACATCCCAAATGATATTTTTTATAGTAGAATTACGATTATAAATATCAACCGTTAATTTTTGTATTGGTTGAAGTTTAAGGTATGTATCTCGTAATGAATCAGTTAATTTAACAATATTATTTGTTGCTTCCCAAGTTTCACTAGTTCCAGCATTAAAGATAACAGTTTTGTTAAGTTCTGTTGTAATAATATAAGGATATTTGTCTTTTTCAACATAATAATTTATTTCCCAATCATTTGGTATACCACTAATACCAGTTGGTAATGATGTCATAAAAGGATTCTTAACAAATACACCATTTGAAGAAACACCATTTACCCAATTAGTTAAACAATTACTTGCATTAATATTAGTTGCTAACATCGTAATTTCATTTAATTTACTGCAACCATAAAACATATTACTATAAGAGTTTACATCTAATGTTGTTGCTTGTAACTCTGGAGCAATAGTTAAATTTGTACAACCATAAAACATTTCACGATAACAACTATCTGCTAATATTGTTGCTGGTAACTCTGGGGCAGTAGTTAAACTTGTACAACCTCTAAACATTTCACGATAACAATTACTTTCTAATGTTGTTGCTGATAACTGTGGAGCACTAGTTAAACGTGTACAACCCCCAAACATATAATAATAACAATAACTTTCTAATTTTGTTGCGGGTAATTTTAATTCACTAGCATCTACTAATTGTGTACAACCACTAAATAATTTTGAAAATACATGCGTATCTTCGATTGAGTTTTTATTGCCATATAATGACATTATATTACCACTAATTTTATAAGTACTATCACCATCAATTGCAAATGTACCAATCCCATAAGTTGATGATGGTTCTAAAGAAGATGCAATACTTACTGATTCATTTTGTTTTATTGTTATGCTTGTTGTTGTTGTCCATTCACCATCATCTACTTTATAAGTTAAATTTTGGTTTTTTGTATTTTGTTTTAATGATATTGTTAATGAGTTTCCCCCAGTATTTGTTATTACAAATGGTTCTAATTGTGTTTCATTATAAAATATTTGTTTTGTGTCATCACATACTGAAACATTCGGTGTAACAAAATCATTATTATTAACTAGGAAGTTAGTGTATTTTTCTTTTGTTTCAAATAGTGCTAAATATTTTTCTATTTTTTTCATTTTATTAAAATTATTATAAATTAGTTATTATATAATAAATATAAATAAAATTTTTATTTATATCAATAAATAGTTTTATCATTTTTTATCATTAGGGTTATAAAATAATTGTTTTTCATAAGAGCAATATGAAACATTTGGTTTTATAAATTCACTACTATTTTTAAAAGTTTCATAATCAATTTTTTTCTTAAATTTTTTTATGTGTTTCATTTTATTATTTATCTTTATTATATATAAATAGTTCTTAAATGTGTTGTTTAATTAATTTTTAATTAGTATTTTTGTAAAAATTATATATTTTATATGAAAAATAATAAAACTTTAACTGATTCATTATTAATTTGTGCTTGTGGTTCAAAAGAGCATCAAATAATTATTCAAAAAGATGATGATTGTACTGATTTTGTCTATATGACAATTCATTTAGCACCTTTATCATTTTTTAAAAGACTAAAATTAGGCATTAAATATATATTTGGGTATAGGTCAATATATGGCGAATTTGAAGAATTTATTTTTGATAGAAGTCATGTTAAGTCATTAAAAAAATTAATAAAGCATTTGGAATATAAAAAATAAAGTTTTTAATATTTGAAATGTCAAGTTATCAAATTTAATTTTTAATTTTAAAAAAGTAAAAAAATAGTTATAAAATGGTGGAAACTAGTTGTTTAGTTTCCACTTTTTTTATATCTTTGCATTGTAATTTAATATTTATAGATAAAGAAATGATTTTGATTATGACATAAAGCAAGATAAACAAAAAAATAGATAAAACAAGGTGGAATCATTTTATTTAGATATTTTTATTTTTAAAAAATAATAAAATAAAAATATTTTTAAGTATGAAACAAGTAATAGTATTAATTTTAACTTTATTGGTTTGCATTTCTTGTGCAACTCCTAGTCAAAGATTTTTAGCTAGAAAACACAGAACAAATGATTCTGAAATTAAAGTAATTTGGGAGGGTAAACCTAAGTTTACCTATTCTCCGTTTTTGGACATGAAAAATGTTATGGATTTTAGTGAATTATATATTAATGAAACGAATTATGATTCAATATTAAATGTATATAATACATTAAAATTAGATAACATAAAAAAAACTAACTGTATTTCTTTTGATGTTGTTTATAAACATAAAAATGACACATTAAAACAAAAACTATTCTTTATTGAAACTAGAAATTATCAAATAACGCATGATAATGATATTATCAATAAGATGTCTAATATCATTGAAAACAATTTGTCTCGTTTTACTGAAAATAATAGTGTAATAATTAGACAAAATGTTCAAGATTCAATATTTATTTAATAATATAATTAAAAAATATTTAAATAAAATGATTAAAAAATTATTATTACTCCTTAGTTTTTCTATTTTTTTTGTATCATGCCAAGAAACAAGAGAAGAAGATTTCTTTAAAAAGAAATATGACACTAATAATGTGGAAATTATTACCTTAGTTGAGACTGATAGTGCATATTCTCCACATGAACATATTGATAAATTATATAAAGTTACTCATAAATGTTTAACAGAAGATAATTTTGATTCATTATTTAATGAATTTTTAACATTAAGAAGAGAATTTATAAACCCATCATATAATAATTGCATTAAAAAAACATATGCTATTAAAATAGATAATAATGCAGTTCAAATACATTCTTTATTTTATGTGCAACATCGTGGAAATGTGTGTATACATGATAAAGAAAATATATTTAGACAATTTAGTGATATTGACCATAACTTTTATCACTTTAAAAAAGAAAAAGAACTATATCTAAAAAGTAATAATAATTTAAATAATGATTCTTGTATTTATGAAAAATAATTTAATTATTATAGCATTAATTTTAATATCTTGCTTGGGTCTTAACTCATGCGTTGTTTATGATACCATTGATTATGAACCAATTGTAAGAACACATACAATTTATACAGTACCTAGTTATAATACTGTATATTATAAAAAATATTATTATAGACCATATAATCACCATAAACCATATTATAAGCATAATTATAGACCAAGACATAAACATAATTATAGACCAAGTAATGGTCATCATAAACGAAGATAAATGATATAAAAGAGGAGAATATAAATTTCTTCTCTTTTTTTGTTTGCTTATTAAATATTTTTTATGTATTTTTGCATCAAAAATAATAAGTAAGATAAACAATGAATAAATGTAATCTGTATGGAATACATAACTGAGGAAACAATAAAGAAAATTCAAGAAAGTATAAATAATAAGTCATATTTTTGCAATGAAATTTTTGAAGAAAAAGTAATAAATGAAATATTAGATATAGTACGTAACGATAAAAAATTTCAAGAATTTTCAAAACAAACAATGAATAAAATAATTTTAGGTGAAATATAAACAAGGATGTCAACCACACCTCCTTTAAGCGTATTGGAATGGATGCTAAAGTATTTTATAAATCTATTGGTACTATAGGTGGCGGTAATCATTTTTGATTTTTATGATATTTATATATGAAATAATAAAAAATATATAAATATTATGGAAAAAAAATATTGTAAGGTTTGTGGGGCATTATTATGTAAAAATAATAAAACTGGATATTGTAAAAATCATATTGGGTTAACAAGATGTGGGGAACAAAACTCATTTTATGGAAAAAAACATAGTACAAAAACTATAGAAAAACTTAAACGTAAATGTGCAGAAGCAACTAAAAATAAATGGTTAAATCCCGAATATCGTAATAAGGTTATCAAAAATGCAACTGGAGTTAGAAGAAGTGATGAATTTAAATTAAAACAAAAAGAAAATGCATTAAAACAATTTTTAAACCCGCATCAAAGAGAAATAAGGTCTCATATTATGCGAGAAAATTGGCAGAATGGTGTATTAGTACCAACATCAAAAGAATCATATAATGAAAGTAAACAAGAAAAAATGTTTTTTGAAATGTTAAAACAATATGGTTATGATATTTCTTTTAATTCATTTTTATATAAAGATATTAATAATAAAAAACATCATTTATTTCCAGATGGAATTATAGAAAACAAAAAAATTATTATTGAATATAATGGTAGTTTTTGGCATGCAGACCCGAAACGTGGTTATAAACCTAATGATGTATTGTTTCATAATATCACTGCTCAAGAAATATGGGATAGAGATTTAAGAAAAAAAGAAATTTATGAACAATACGGTTATAAAGTGCTAATCATATGGTCTGATGATTTTTTAGAAAATAAAGAAAAATGTATTAATGAATGTAAAGAATACATTGAAAGTTGTGAAGATAATTAATGTTTTTTAACGAGATATATTTTTATATCTCGTTTTTTTATTGTATCTTTGCACTACAAACAAATATTAAATATGATATTAATGGGTCAATGACAGTTTATAGTTTAATTGAAAATACATTACATAAATGACGGTTAAAGAAAAATATATCAAGTTATATATTAAATTTTTGAAAAAAGAAAATTTAATGAATGATAAAATATTATATGATTTTTTTATCAAATATATTAAATCAAATAAATATACTGTTTTACCTTATGCTTGGTTTAATCATATAAGGGGTAAAGACTTAAATATTAGTGATAAATATTGGGATTTTATTGAAAATGTCTTTATTAAAGATATTATGAAAATGTTTTTCAATAATCCTTACACTTCAAGTATGGATAGAAATGAATTGGAAAACATAATTAAAAAAGAAATGCGTAGATATGGCGTTACGAGTTTTTGTTGTTATAAACTACACAAAAATATGGATATTATGTTACAAGATTTTTATGAAATATGAAAGAATTAGGTAGTTTTTTTAAAGATAGGATTAATGAGGTTGTTTTAGCGGATGCTATTAAAAAATCTGCAATACGTTTTACAATTTTAGACGTTTTACTTGATGCGTTTAAACGTGATACTATTAATAAGGAAGATTTGTCTAAAAAAATTGATGAAACAAACCAGAAAAATTATGTTTGTGGTTATATAAATGGTGTTGAAGATGCAATTAAAGGTGATTATGGGGTATCATACCTATATCCTTCTTCTAAAACCAATTGCGATTTGGTTAATAATGTAGATTTTGCTTTGGTATTCACTTTTGGAGATAATGATTTTGGCGGTTTTTTTGAAGAATGTGCTAAAATATATGAAAACAATTGTTGGGATTGTTTTAATAGATTAAATATATATAGTTCACTTGAACAAGGTCAATTAATGGTGGATTCTTGCTTAAAGGAAATTAAAGAAATGCAGAGTAAATCATTTTTACAAACATTTTTTAAAACCACTTTTTTGGGTGCTTATTTAAAACAGCGTTTTGATTATTATGACTGTTTTACTGAAATGACATATGAAAAATCATTGGAAAAAGGGAAATATCTTACTGAAGAGTATATGCCATTTAACAATGATGATAATTGGTTTATAGGCACTTGTGCTGAAGTAGACACGTATTTAAAAGAAAATTATGAAAATACGTTTAATGGTAATACAACGATATGGGATAATGGTGAAACATTAGTTTTCAAAATTCAAAATGGTGTAATTGATTATAAAATAATTTAAATAATGATTAAATATAGAATTAATACTTGTGACCAAATCAATAATGAATTGATGATACATTTTACACAAAAATGTGAAAATCGTTGTTTCTTTTGTGTTGATGCAAGAAATCAAGGTGTTTCCAAGAAACGTCCAGAAGTTGATAAAATGATTCAACAAGTAATTGATTTAAAAGATAAGGTTGATAATATTACAATTAGTGGTGGTGAACCTTTGTTATTTATGGATGATGTAATTACATTTATTAATAATATAAGGGAAAATGCACCAAATTTAAAAATTAATCTTATCACATCTTTCCCTTCAATTTGTTGGAAACAGAAAGATAAATTATTTAAGATTATTGAAATGCTTGATAGTCTTGCATTTTCACCTCAACATTATAAAGAAGATGTCGCTGATAAGATAAGAGGAGTAAAATCAAAATACAACCATCAAGAATTGTATAAAATATTACCACATAAAGAAAAAATATGTGTAAATATTAATTTGAATAAACCTTATCTTTATCTGAAAGACGATGTTTGTAATTGCATTAAACATTATAATGATTTAGGTTTTACAACAATTCGTGTTGCAGAATTATTTGAAACAGAAGATAATTATGTTTCTTTTGAAGATATATTTGGTATTAAAATGAAATCTCCTTTTGCGCATGGATGTAAAACTAATAATTTCGATATAACTCCTTGGATTCCATCGTTTAAAGGAAATTTGATTGTTAAAAGAGTATGTTTTTTAATGTGTAAACAAAGACACTGTTCATTTAGTGATTTTATAAAAGTATGTACACGACATTGGTTTAGAAAACCTTTTGCTTTCGGAGTTGTATATGAAGATGGAAATGTTTATCCTTATTGGAAATAAATTATATATTAAAATTATATATTATGAATAATACTAAAGATTTTTTTGAAAAACTATTATGTGAAGCATTTATGGATGAATTGGCTGAACGTGTCGCTAATAAGTTAGCAAAACGTCATAAACATCAAAATGTTATTTTTAAAACAAAAACACCGAATAATACATATGACAGTTGTGGTTCTTCTACGACAGTTTATGATAGTTGTGGTTCTTCTACGACAGTTTATGATAGTTATGGTAGTTGTGGTAATTCAACTTATCGTAGTGGTTGTTAAAAAAATATTAAAATTTTAAGGAAACTATTTGTTAGTTTCCTTTTTTTTATTTATCTTTGCAGTGTCAAATTAAAAATAAAAAAAATTATGGTAACAAAAGATTTTTTCGTAGAGTCTCATCAAACTTATAATAAAATCCAAACCTTATATAAGAGAGACACAAAAGGTAACATCATTTTGGGTGATTTTTCTCGTCCAGAATTTGCTTATCTTTATGATGTTAAATGGAAAGCATTTGAAAAGGTTGATGGAACTTGTATGTCATTTTATTGGGATGGGCATAACATGCAAATTCATGGAAAATCTGCAAATGCTTCAATTCCATCTCGTTTACTTTCTGTCATGGAAAATCTTTTGACAGAGGAAAAGTTACGTGAAGTGTTTCCAATTAAATATGATGAAAATGGAAATGAAGTGCCATTTATGGTTCGTATCTATGGTGAGGGATACGGTGTTGGCATTCAAAAGTGTGGTGGTTCTTATATTCAAAATAATAATCATTTCAGAGTATTTGATATTAAGATTAACGAATTTTGGTTAGAATGGGACAATGTTCTTGATATTGCTTCTAAGTTAGGGCTTGATGTAGTGCATTCATATGGCGAAATGACACTTGCTGAAGCGGAAGAAATGGTAAAGAATGGATTCATTTCACCTATTTCTGAAAATAGAGAATTAAAGGCAGAAGGTTTGGTTTTGAGACCTCTTGTACAATTTACTAATCGAATGGGTGAACGAGTAATGGTTAAAATCAAAACTTGTGACTATAAGTAATGAATGAAGTTTTATGATGAAAAATTTAATGACTATTTTAACATTGTTTTTTAATACAATGTTTTTGTACAGTAATGTCAATGATTCAATTTCTTATAATATTGATGAAGTGACAATAGTAGGTTTTTACAATAATAGTTTTACTACTAATGAAACTATTACTAAAAAATATTTAGATAAAAAAAATATATGTCAAGAACCATCTTATATATTATCTGAACAACCTTCAATTATGGCATATTCAGATACTGGAAATGAATTTGGTTATGCTTATTTTAGAATTAGAGGTATTGACCAAAGTCGAATTAATATGACACTTGATGGTATGCCATTAAATGAAGGTGAGGATTTAGGTGTATATTTTAGTAATATACCTAATATGTTTGGAAGTCTAGAAAATATAAATGTTCAAAGAGGTGCAAGTTCATTACAAAATGGTACGTCTGGATATGGTGGTAGTATTAATTTTGAATCAATTAAATTATATCAACCAAAATACACTAATATTAATATAAATGGTGGTAGTTTTGGTACTTTTTCAACGAGTGCTGAATTTAATAGTGGACGTATAAATAAATGCAGTTTTTATGGAAAAGTAACTCATAAACAGACTGATGGATATAGAGATTATGCTTCTAATAATTCTCAATCATCATTTTTGAAATTTGGTGTTAAAATTAATGATTATCATAGTATTGATATTTTATCATTTACTGGGTTTTCACGTAATGGGCAAGGTTGGATTGGTAATACTCAAGATGAATTAAAAGATAATAAAAAAATTAATGGATGTACTAAAAATGAAAATGATAAATTTTTACAGACAATCAATAAATTATCTTATAAAGGATTTTTGAGTAATAATATAATTCTTTCAAGTTCATTATATTATAATTTTTTGGATGGGTGGTATGATTTTGATGTTGATAATTTTAATTATCGTATATTAGGTGACAAAACGAATACATCTGAAATATTGCGCTATAAAATGAAACATCACATGTTTGGAGGTAATGTTGCTATTAAATTATATGTAGATGATTTTATTTTGACAAGTGGTATTAATGGTTCAACATTTAATAGAAAACATATTGGTCTTACAAATCTTTTATGTGATAATGTATTATATCAGAATAAAGGATATAAAAATGATATTAACGTATTTCTAAAAAGTGAATATGATAATAATTTAGTACATTTATTAGGTAATATTCAATATAGGCATGCTGATTTTAATTATAAAGGTAATGTACCATTCAAAAAGATTAATTGGGATTTCATTAATTATAATTTAGGTGTAACATTTAAAATTAATTCTTCTTTGAACATTTATACAACATTTGCTCATACCAACAGAGAACCTACAAGAACTGATATGTTTGGAGGTGAAGATAATTTTAATGGTTTAGTAACAAAACAGCATGAAACTGTTGATGACATAGAATTTGGTGTTAAATATTTTACTGATAAATTTAAAGTTAATACAAACCTTTTCTATATGGATTTCTCTAATGAATTAATTTTCAACGGTGAAATGGGAAAGAATGGTATTATGCTTAAAAATAATGTAAATTCTAGTAGACGTATGGGTATTGAATTGTCTGCTACATATATGCCTTTATCTTGGTTAAGTTTTACTAATGCAAGTTCATTATCTAAAAATCAAATAATTGATAGTAACGGTAATACATATAATCATACTATGTCACCTAATTTTATGATGAGTCAATCTATTGATTTTAATCATAATGGTTTTTCTTGTGGATTTATATTTAATTATCGTGATAAAATGAATGTTGATTTGTTAAAAACATTTATTTTAAATGAATCTATTCGTTGTAATGCATATGCTTCTTATTCATTTAAACATTGTACAATTAAAGGTGAAGTAAATAATATATTTAATGAAATTACATTTTCAAATGGTATGAAATCTTATACTAATGAAAATCTTTATTTCATCGATTCACCTTTTAATTTTAATATTGGTGTTAATTTTAAATTTTAAGTAAAAAAAAATGGAAAATTATTGTGGTTTTCCATTTTTTTTTTGTATTTTTGCATATGAAAAAGTAATAAAAAAAAATAACAATTGTGAATAACATTAATAAAAAAGCATTAATTATTGGAAAATTTATGCCATTTCATAAAGGGCATAAAGAATTAATAAATTTTGCATCTAATCATGCTAGTCATGTAAAAGTTTTGGTTTTAGGTCATTATAATGAACCAATTGATGTTAATCAACGAGTAAAATGGATTGAAGAAAGTTTTGAATTAGATTATACATTACAAAGTAAACTTTATGTAAAAGCAATTACTTATGATGCGAATAATCTTAATTCATCTTCTGAATCTGATATTAAATCATCACAAGATTGGTGTGATTACTTAAAAGATGAATTGGAAGATATTGATATTATTATTGGTAGTGAAATGTATGTTAAATATATGGCAGAATATTCTAAAAAAGAATATTTGTTTTTTGACATGGAACGATTAAAAATTCCTATTTCAGCTACTAAAATTAAAGAGAATCCAATTAAATATTGGGATTATCTTACACCAGCAGTAAAACGTACATATGCTCATCATGTATGTATATGTGGTACAGAAAGTTCTGGTAAAACAACTTTAGCAACTGCACTAGAAAAAGAATTTGAATATGTAACAATGATTCCTGAAATTGGTAGATGCCTTGTTGGAAATGCTATAACTTGTGATTTAAGCACGTTAAATTCAGTTTTATCAATACATAAAACTCTTTTGACGCAAGTTATTAAAAATCCACCAACCCCTATTATTGTTTGGGATACAGATAATCTCACAACTAAATCATATATGAATTTTTTAGGATGGGAAAGTTATACAAATGATTTCCCAATTGCAGATATTTATTTTTTCTTAGACAATAATATTCCTTATGAAAAAGATATTACAAGAGTAGAAGAAAGTGTAGCAAAAGAATTGAAAAAAAATCATATTAAAACATATAATGAGTTTGGTGTTAATTTAATTATGTTAAAAAATAAAATTGACATTAAAGATTATATATCAAAACATATCAAAAACATCGTAGATAAAATTATAATTTAAATAACTAACTAAAAAAAAAATAACATTATGGATTTATTGAAAAGAATTACACTTAACGGTTTAAATTGCTTTCAAAATGCAATTAATGAATTGAAATCAACAATTGAAGATTGTGATTTTAATAAGTTTGAACGTGAATTTGAAGAAATGTCACAAAAATGGGAAAACATTAAATCTAAATTTAAGGAAATTACTGATAATTTTGTTGTTAGAGTTCCTTATAATGCAGATTTAAATGTAATTAAATATGAACTTAATGGTAATACTTTTAAAGTAAAAGTTGTTAATGATGATTCAAATAATAACAATAACACATATTTGTTTTCATATGAATCAACAATTCCAAATGATTTAATTGGTGGTACTATTACACAAAAGTATTTGAAAAATAAACATGAAATGTTGTTTATCTTTAAAAAGTCAACAACACCATCTAATGTGGCAAATGTTGATGAATTAATTAATACAATTAATGAAACATCTAATGTTGGTGATGTAGATTCTTTAATTAATTTGATAAATGAAACACAAAATGAAGTTGAATACTGTCAAACTGTAAATGAAGAACAAAATGAATTTGAAGTTTTGATTGAAAATGATGAAAATAATCAAGTTAATTATGAAAATACTGATGAGCAACCAATGACTGAAGAAGAATATAGAAGACAACAAGACGAACTAATTTGGCGTTTATATACTGAAGGTAAGTCATATAGAAAAATTGCCAAGCAAGTTGGACTTAGTGATAAGACTGTTGCAAAACGAATTAAAAAGATTATTAAACGTACAATTTAAAAAAAAGAGGTAAAATTATGATACCATAAGAAAAAATATGAACTACAGTTTTATTAAAAATAACACATTAGATATTAAACGATATATCAGTTTCAGAATAATAGAAGAAGTAGTTGTTTATAACGAAGGTCAGATATTTGATGAATATGTGAGATTCCGTGGTTCGCAATTATTTGTACAATGGAATAATAAAGATGACATAAAATTAGTTGATAACGAAGACGATGCATCAGTTTTTTCAAATGAAGACAATCCGCAAGGTGTCTATCTCTTGCTTATAGATAAACTTAAATCTGGTGAAATAAAAGGCGAAGGTATTCAAGTTATTGAGTATGATGAGTTACATAATCGCTCATCTGAGGTTCTACAATACCCTAATAATCATTATCAAGATGGTATTCAACCTATATCAATATTCGATGGTAAATATTCAAGAACTTGGCATAAAGCGGTTGAACGAAAGAATAGAGAACTTAGAAGTATTGCATTTTATCAATTTCTTTATTATGTAGAAAGCCGTGGTTGGAAAATAAAAAATGAAGATTGGTATTATATAGATAATTTGGGTGCAAGTGGTCTTCGACATCTATTAGAAAAAAATAGAGGTAGAAATGATTTGTATATTCCTAATCGAAGAATAAATTATGAAAAAGAAATACTGAAAAACTCATTAAAGAATTACAAAAAGAATGATACTAGTCGAAAAACATATAATTAAATCAAATGATACTAGATATAATGTCATTGATGAAGCAGCGTACAAGTCAAAAAACTTGTACAATGCTTCATTATATGCAATTAGACAACATTTCTTTAATACAAAAGAGTATCTTACATATGCAAAACTACAACATATCTTTCAAGAAGAAAAACAATTTGACTATTATCAATTACCATCCAAAGTGTCACAATGGACAATGAAAATGGTTGACCAAAATTTCAAATCATTCTTTAAGTCTTTACAAACCTATAAAGTGACACCATCTAAATTTAAAAGTAGACCCAAATTACCTAAGTACTTAGATATTACTACTGGAAGATTTTTACTCATTTATACCTCACAAGCAATTAGCAAACGAGAACTTGATAAAAATAATGTCCTTAAATGTAGTGGACTTGACATTACTGTAAAGACTAAATTACAGTATAAAGACATCCAACAAGTACGTATTGTTAAAGGATTGAACTGTTATACAATTGAGATATTGTATAAAGTTGCTGACACTCCATTATTAGAAGACAATGGACGTTATGCTGCAATTGATTTAGGTATTGATAATTTTGCAACGGTAACAACTAATATAAAAGGTGACATGCCTTTTGTAATTAGTGGTAAAGAAGCAAAATCTTATAATCATTATTATAATAAGGCATTATCTAATTATAAATCAATCTTAGAAACCCGTAACAGTAAGAAAAGTAGTAAGAGATTTCGTAATTTAACATTCAAACGTAATAATAAATTGACAGATTTCATGCATAAATCAAGCAGATATATTGTGAATCAATTAGTTTCCAAAGGCATAACCATTTTGGTTATTGGAAAGAACAAGAATTGGAAACAAGACACAAATATCGGTAAGATTAACAATCAGAATTTTGTTCAATTGCCTCATGCGAAATTCATTAATATGTTAAGTTATAAATGTGCATTATGTGGTATCTCTGTCGAATTAGTTAATGAGAGTTATACAAGTAAGTGCAGTTTTCTTGATACTGAATCCATTGAGCATCATGAAAATTATATTGGAAAACGTATTAAGCGTGGGTTATTTTGTAGTGGTATTGGAAAATTAATTAATGCTGATGTTAATGGCAGTTATAATATTTTGCGCAAATGTAAACCGAATGCATTTGATGTTGACGGTGTAATGGATGTTGTAGTTCATCCAGTTATCATAAGAATAACGAACTAATATACATTGAACTTCAATGTTTTTAGAAACTATAGCACTTGTGTAAATATTTATGCTTGTGAAGATGGTTATGTTGGTATTTTTGGTGTTAATCAGTTGTATAGTAGCATGATGACTTATAGTGATTGTGATTGCCATTGTGAGGCATCGGAATATGAAGAAGTGACAACGATTACTTATAAAAAGAAAAGTGATAGTTAAAAAACTATCACTTTTTTTAGATAAAAATTTTGTTACATTTAAAATAAATGACTATTTTTGCATAACCATTTAAAAAATAATACATATGACTTATAAATATTGTTTATACCAAAGAAAAAATAGTGTATTTCAAATAACATTATCAAATAATTTTGATGATGTGGAAATAAAAGATTGTACTCTTATATATGATGTTAGAGTACAATTTGTTGATGGTGATGTTATAATTGAAGGTATTGAAGATAGAGTTTATTTTGAATCTTATCCAACAAAATTGGTTGATTTAAAATATACACCAAGAAAAGAAGATGTAAAAATGTCTAAAAAAAAATAAATTTTTAGGCATAACACTTAATGATTCTTATTGTTATGTTAGAGGTTGGTACAGAACAGAACCTATTGACAAAGTAAGATATATTTTTAAAAATTATGCAATAAAAGAAATTATAAAATAATCTTAAAGTTATGGAAATTTTAAATTCTTTAAACCAAAAAATTAAAGAAGCTATGATTAATAAAAATGCTTCTGAACTTAAAACTCTTAGATTAATTAAGTCTGAAATTACAAAATCAGAAAAAGATGGTATTGAACTTAATGATGTTACAATCTTTAAAATTCTTAATAAAATGTTAAATCAAAGAGAAGATGCATATAATCAATATATTAAAGCAGAAAGACATGATTTGGCAAATGTTGAATTGGAAGAAATGAATGTTATTAAATCATTTATGCCAAAACAACCATCTGAAGAAGAAATTAATAGTGAAATTCAAAATACTATTGAAAATTATATTTCTTCAAAAGATGAAACATTTAAAATTTCAATGAAAGATATGAAAACAATTTTAACAACTGTACAAATTAAATATCCAACAGTTAATGGTAAAATTGTTTCTGAAATTTTAAAAACTTATATCAATTAAAAAAAAATCGTGATTAAGAGAATAATTTTATTATATATTCTCTTAATCACGATTTAATTATTTATATAATAGTTAAAAAAGTTTAAATCTTTTTTTTCATCTATATCTAAAAAGAAATCAGATGTATTTTCAATTAAATATTTTTTTGATTGATTCCAAAATATATGATTAGAATTTTCTCCATTAATTACTTTTATTAAAAATTCTGTTTTCATCTTATATATACAACCATCAATCATTTTTACTTGATTACATAATGAACCTTTTCTTTCATAAGATTCATACATATATGTATTATCATTATTTAATAAAAATATCTTTCTATTTGGTACATATGTATAAGTTGTTATTAAATCATTATCGTTTAATTCTGTATTAATAACTTTATTAATTGTTTCAATATTACATAATGGTTGAGTAACTGGTAATAAAATGAATTCATTAATATTGTTAAATTGATTCATTTCATTTAAGTAACCATATATCGAATTAAATTCATCATGTTGTTTATTTTTATCCTCAATATAACATTTAACATTAAATTCATTACATATCATTTCTATTTCTAAACTATCTGTAATAACAATAATATCTAATTCTAAATCTTTTATTTTATTTAATGTATATGGTAATAATATTTTATTCTTATTAGGGCATCGTATTGATTTCCCCTTTACTGTTATAAATAATGTCATCTATTTCAGGTATTAATCTTTTTATTTTTCCATCTTCTAGTAATTTTTTTAAGTACATTTCTTCTTCATAACCATATTTACTATGTGATGTTTTTGCCCAAGGAGCACCATATTTCATTAATTCACCACGTCCTTCAACAGTTATACCACATATCCATATTTCATAGTTTTCATACCATTCTGGGTCACTAGTTAATATATCTAATATTCTAATTGTCGTAGTTATTTGAACTGCTTTTATATGTTCTTTATTATCACGAAAAGAAAATAATTTAACATTATCCCACTGCTCTTTGGTTAAATAATCTTGCCAATTATTTTTAAAATTTCTTTTTAAACTTTGAGTTAAAAATATTTGTTTTGCATTCTTAAATTCATGCTTAAATTTTCCACCATGATAAATTTCTAAGAAATCACGATAAACTCCAATAAATAATCCATCAATACGTTTACCAGTTGTTTCAAAATTTGTCATTCGATTAATTCTAAATACGTAATCAAATTCATCTACTTTTTTAGATATATCAATAGGTATTGGACCATTTCCAATTAGTAATAATTTCTTCATAGTTTTTGTATATAAATATTAATAAAATAAAAAAGTTCAAGATATAAACCTTGAACTTAAAACATATAATAAAATCACTAATAAATTACAAACAAATATATAAGTCCCCAAAATAACATTGATTTTGGTGTATGACCGTTTAGAAACAATAATTTTTTTTCACCCACACTTTTAATTTATCAACAACATATCTACTATTATTAATATTAAGATATTCGTTAATTTCTTTAATAGTGTAATCTTCAGACCACATTTTAAAAATTAATTTATATTCAGAATTGAAATGATTTTCAATATCATTTAGTATTATATTACAGTCAATACTTGAAACATTCATTTCATTTGAATATTCTTCTAACTCGCCAAAATCACATTCATCATCACTGCGTAGTGCATTGTTGGCATATTTAAGTTCTCTCCATCCATTAAGTTTAATGGATTTTGCAAAATATGGAATAAAGTCATTTTCATTTATTTTACCTAATTCCATTTGTTCGACACATTTAATTAATGTGTCATGAAAAATATCTTCACAAACATCTTTTGAAGATAAAAACGACAACTCCTTGAGAGCCATTTTCTTTAATTTTTCATAATTGCGAGTAACAAAAATATCCGTTTTCATCTTTGAATAATTGTTAATCCATTATTTCATTTTTTTTTTGTTATTAAGTTATTTTTAGTTTCATATTATTATAATATTTTAAAAGAGAAAAATTGTTAATAATAAATAATAAAATATTAAAAAAAATATATAAAAAGTATTGATTATTTTTTATTTTAAAATATTTTTTTATTTTTTTACAAAAATTCCATTCTAAAGTATTATGTTATTGGATGCGCATTACAAATTAAACAATTTAAAAACTAAACTAACAATTAAAAAAACAATTAAAAATTATGGCTGAAGTAATCGAAACAACTATGCATAATAATCATGAACATTATGCTAGTAACGCAAAAGCAAATGCTGGATAAAATGTTAGTTCAGCAGTAAATAAACTCCTTTAATTGCTGGAAAACCCATAAAAATTTGGGCAATCAGCAGCCAAGCATCTTTTAATTATAAGATGAAGGTTCAACGACTATCGAAAAGGCATTATTAGATAATGAAACTAAGTAGAGTACATTACAAGCTTATGGTAATGGATGTGGGGAGCATTCTTTAAGAATGAAGATATAGTCTAAACTATACGTATATATAAAGGTATAGAAGTTCATTAGAGAACTGTATAGAACTTGCGATTCTATATGAATAATATGTAACAACGGGTATTATTGGTACATCGTTAGCAGGTTTATTAACACTTGGTGCATTAAGTAATGGTCAAGGTATTTTAGGTGGTTTATTTGGTGGTGGAAACAACTGTAATAAATGTCCTAACAATAGCAATGGTAATTATGTTATGACTGATGAAGAATTGTATTTGGAACGTAAACAATGCCAAAACTTCTTAGATACAACTAAACAATATTATCAAGGTGTTATTGATTTTAATAAGACACTTACTGATAGTTTCTTTGCTGCTTATGAACGTGATGTTAAAAATTCATTTGATTTATACAAATTAAATCGTGACACAAAAGATGAATTATCACGTAGAATTGAAGATGTTGACAAGAAAGTTGATATAATGGCTGCAATCAGACCTTATCAAGATGCGTTAATTAACAATAAGATTGACTGCAATGCAATGGTAGCAGACTTTAATTTGGCACGTAGAACTTGCCGTATGATACAAGGTGAATTAGTATTACCAAGCACTCCTACAGTAACAGGTTATGCAAGTTATAACCCATGTGGTTGCCAACCAAGTCCAACTACAACAACTTAATAAGTTGTTAACTACCTTAAAAAGAATATGGGGGCATAAATTGTCCCCATATTTGAAATAAATTATAAAAAAAAAGATATTTTTTATGAACATATTTTATCATAATGAAGACCCGTTATTATATCAACGAGGTCAGCAACAATATTTGCAAGATGGTCAACAAGTAAACCCATTACAAATGAATGATATGTATGCACATTTATATAAACAGCAAATATTAAAAGAAATGCAACAACAAAATTCTGTTCAACCACAAAAGGATTGGATAGGAGAATTAGATAAAGTAATGAAGAATTTAGATTCATCAACAGCAGAAAAATTAAATAATAACAAAGAATTTTTATCATTAAATGGTGAATTACAAGGAATGATACAAAGTGAAATTATGGGTATTGTAAAAATGAAATTAAATAATCAAAATAACACCATTGATAACATTAAAAAACAATTAGACATTATTGACCAAACCTCAAAAGAAATACAAAAAGTAGAAAAACAGAATTTAGCAGAATTAAATGATTATATGCAAAATTATTCAAATTTGACTTTTGATGAATATAAAAAATTAAAAAATAAAGAACAACAAAACAATTAAAAAATTATGAAAATGAAAATAGATGAAGTAAAATTAAGAATTAATCAATTTATAAATGGAACAATTGATTTATATATCCCTCCAACATCTTTATTTGATAAAATGAAACATGCAACTGCAAAATTATGGGTAGACCAAAATATGTGGAGATTATATAATATAATAGATAAATTTGGTGACCAAAACGGAGAAATTGATATTGAAAAAGTTTTATCATACTATGAAGATGTTTTATTTGAGCATGATGAACTTAGATTAGATGTTAAATCAATGATACCAAAAGAATATACTTGGATTAATGAATATCTACCAAATAAAATAATTGTATTTAAGAAAGAAGACTTAAATTATCTTTTTTCCTAATAAATAAGGACTATCAATTTTATTAATTTTGATGGTCCTTATATGTTTATGTAATATATATAACTTAATAACATGATTTTAATGAAAAAATATTTGTTTTTAATTATTTTTTAATGTAACTTTGCATAAAGTTTTAAATTATAAAAAATACTATGAGTGGAAAGAAATATGATGTAAATGTTGCAAGAAAAATCCAATTTAAATTATTTGAAAAATTTTTAAGGGTTAATGGTTTTTATTGGAAATTTATAAAAGGAATTGAACTTTATAATAAATCACGTAGATTGAATATTTCATATGAAACGTTTATTAGGTGGAATGTTTATAATGATAATTTTCCTATGGATTCATACACAAATTTTTGTAGTCATGCTATTAAATATAATTTAATGACATATGAAGAAAAATTTGAATTAGAGGATAAATGGTACAAATTTATTAATAGATATAAAAGAATAAAAAAATCAAATTATAATATATATGGAAAATAAAGTAATGGAACTTTTTGAAAATTTTGTTGAAAATAATCCAACAGAAACTTGTTATAAAGACGAAATTTCTGAAGAAGTTAATAATGAACAAGAAGAAAAATACAACGAACTTTATGACAAATATTTGAGACAAGTTGCTGAATATGATAATTTCCGTAAGAGAACATTTAAAGAAAAAGAAGAATTAAGACTTGTCGGACATAGAAGAGCAATTGAAACAATTTTACCTGTTATTGATGATTTTGAAAGAGCATTGATTAATATTTCAGAAGAAGCAAAAGAAGGTGTAAGTTTAATCTATAAGAAATTCATTTCAACACTTCAAACGTTAGGTGTTGAAAAAATTGAAATTGAAAATAATGTAACTATATTTGACACTGATGTACATGATGCAGTAACCATGGTTAATGTAACAAATGAAAATCTTGATAAAGTAATTATTGACTGTGTACAAAGTGGATATATGTTAAATGGAAAAATAATTAGACATCCAAAAGTAATTGTTGGTAATTATGAAAATAATAATTAATATATATAATATAATAATATTATTAATATCAATGATATTATGGTTTGTGTTATCATTAATAACTTGGTTTGAATTATTAGTTATAACGCCAATATATTTCTTATATAATAGAGAATTATATTTTATGAAATATCTACCATTTTGTTTAACTTGCGCAACATGGTTTTATTATAAATTTAAAGTTAATAATGAAAATAATGGAGATTAATTTTGTTAGTCTCCATTATTTTTTATAAATTTGCAACAAATATTTAACTAACTATACAAAAATCATGCAAAAAAATATTGTTAAAACATTTGTTACATTCTTAAAATCTAACAAAGCATTTGAAGAATTTACTTCTAATTTAATTAATGATGGGGAGTTTAGAAAACGTTTTGGTGATTTTATTGACCCTACTGAATATCTTACATATAAATTAAATAAAGAACCAGTTTTAGTATTAACGGATGCTTTTGCTTGGGGAAACACACAAGAAGGTTTTGATTTTTGGGATAATATTGATGTTTTATGGAGAAAAAAATTAAAATAAATGATTTACATGTTAAATTGTTTATAAAATTTTTAAAAGTTAATAAATGTTATAAACAATTTTTTGAAAACAATAAACTTAATTATTTACCGCATTATCGTTCTTTTATTTTATCGTCTTTTGTTTGGTCAAACACAAAAGAAGGGCAAGATTTTTGGGAAAATATACATCTAAAATGGATAAAAATTGTTGAAATAATTAAAGCATATGAAAATAAAAAATTAAAATATAATGAATAAGAAAAAAGTAAAATATTTTTTTAATGAAGGTGACATATTGATTAAAAAAAATTGTACTGATGAAATAGAAATAATTAAAATAATTAATTTTGGTGAATTATTTAAAAATTGTTTTTATTATATCTATAAAAAATTATTGATAACAAAAGATAAAATATTCTTTTACGATAAACATATTTCAACAATAACATTAATTCACGAATATTATAAAAAAATATAATGGAAAAAATATCACAAAATTTATTAGAATCTTTAATAAATAATGGTTATGAAAAAACAGAAACATTACCAACAGTTGAAGAGGTTATTGATTGGCTAAAGAAAACACATAACATAGAAATTAAAATCAAATTCATTCCACACACTTGGATGTATACAATAAATGACACTAGTGAAGAAAAAAGGTTTAATGAATATACAATGTATATTTTTAAAACTTTTTATGATGCTGCATTTAATGCATTTGATTATATTTTCAATAACATTCTTATAAAATAAATTACATGACACATACACATCAAGCATTCATAAGAAAAAATACGTTTGAACTTAGAAATAAATTAGAAAAACTAGGTTATAAAAAACATGAGTTATCTTCTGTACATGTACCAAATCAACCTTATTTGGTAACTAATATTGGTCATGATGAATCATATTATTCATCTTGTTACACAAATTTTCCAGCATTATCAAAAGATTATATTGATTGTGAAAATAATGAAAATCTATTTTTAGCAATAGCTGCATTAAGAGATGATACCGATAAATATCAATGGTTTACAGATGATAATATTTGGGAACTTAATAATGATGATTTGCCATCAAGATATATGCAACTTGAAGGACATAAGGCAACAATTGATGAATTAATTAACCATTTTAAAAATTAAAAATTATGTTAGATAGAAAAGAAATTTTAGAAAGGGCATATCATGAATGTATGGCAGAAATGTATGCTAAATCTCAACCATCTGCTGACTATAACCAACTTTTGGAAGACGCTAAAAATGGTAAGATTGGCAAAGATGAAAGAGTATATGAACGATATTACCTTTCTCATGAAGAGTTTAAGTATATCCTTAATAAGTATAAAGAAGCATATAATATTAAATCTCATTGGATAGATGATATTGAAGTTCTAGAAAGATATATCAAAGAAGGTGGTTCTAAGGATAAATACATTGAAGCACATACTGATGAAAAGGGTAATTATCATCCAGGATACAGAAGTTATGAAAAAGTAAAACCTCTTAAAGAACAACTATCTGATGTACTAAAAGAATATAGTTTATATGATGAAAATACGCATAATAAACTGTATGACACAGTAACAAATATTATCAATACTTGTAAAAACTTTTATAGATTTGATAGAGAAGAATCTTCTTTTGATTGTTCAGTTGCACTTGGACCTTCTCCAAATTCTTGCGCAGAAGCTGTTATTCAATATTGGGCGCACCAAGGAGTAGACATTAAAATTGAAGAGCGAAATCCGTTACTTCTTTGGGAAATGGATTATTATGGTGATGACTTTGAAGAGGTGATGAAGGATGAGTATGGTGATAATTGGAAAGAGTATTGGGATAAGAAATGGAAAGAGGAAATTAAAGATAAAATGAAGCATTAAAAGAAAAATAGTGGGGAATATTTTTTGTTATTCTCCACTTTTTTTGTATTTTTGCATTATATTAAAAAAAAAAAATGAAAATTATGGATTTTAAAAATTATTATAAACTACCTTTAAAAGTAGATGAATATTGTCCGTTTTATATTATGACATCTGATAATGAAATGGCATTAAATTATTTAAATGAAACAAATATTGAATTAAATGAAACACGTGAAGTATATGATATTGTTGGTGTAATTAATGGTTTTATTAATAATAATTTTGAAGCCAATATAAGTAATGTTGGTGATGATATAATTGATATTAATGGTGTGCCAACACTAATGATAAGAGGATGGGGAAATTTAATAAGTAGTGGTGGTCATAATTTAACTTATGAAGAAGCAATTGAAGTACAGAACTCATTCAGAGATTGGATTATTAATAGATTAAACGGAAATTTATAATTATGGTAACTTATGCTTTTTTAATTATTGGAATAATTTTAATTATTGTTGCAATTGCAATTGGTGAAACATCTTTTCATTTATATAAAAATAAAAGAGAAAAACACGCCATGTATAAGGGATATATCCTTGGAATTATATCAACATTTATTGCTTTAATTGGTATGTTTTATGTTGTTATTTATCCAATGACACAATTTAATACCCCAAAAGAAACTATTGATTCAGTTAGACAAATTAATGTTATTAATTTCAATGAAACTGATAGCATTAATTTTGATTCAATTGATATTTGGAAAATTAATAATACTATTACATCTTAATATGATTAACAACGATATATTAATTAAGAAAATTTTCATTAAATTTTTAAAAAATAAAAAAGTTTTTTCTTCTTTTATTAAATATGCAAGATTATATGACTTTGATTATAAAAATCATGGAATTTGTATACGTTTTGATAATTATATTGATTTTTTAATTACACTAGGTACATATAAAGAATTAATTAATTATTTGATAACTTGGGAAAATACATCTGAAGGTTTTGATTTTTGGGATAATATTGATACTGAGTGGCGAATAATATCAGATAAATATATTAATAAAATATTTTAGATGAATTATAAAATATGGTTGAAAATTTTCTTTTTATTTTTAAAAAAAGAAAATATAAAAATAAAATTCTGTTTCAATATGGAAAATAAGGATAGATTAGAATCAATTTATAGAGACAGAAACCCTAGTTATTTCATAAGTCATGCGTTTATTTGGACAAGAACTAAAGAGGGACATGATTTTTGGAAAGATAAAGATAAAAAGTGGAAGATTATTATAAAAAAAGTAAAATATTATACTAAAAAGTATGGCTGGAATAGATAAAACATGGTGTCAATCAATTATGGAATACGATGCATTTAAACATTGGGCGATTAACAATAAGTTTAAAACCCCGTATGGTGAAATTATTGACTTCACATATTGCATGTATAGTTTTGACAGTACACTAGAGGAGTTGATGGAAGAATTAAAAAATTGTAGGTCAATTCTTGTAATGAATACATCCATGGTTGAGGATTATTATCTTATCAAATATTGTGATATTCCTTTTGTTCAATCAAGAATGAAAAGTGTGTACAGTACAGAGATGTACGAAAGTATTAAAAATGGTACTTCTGAATTCGATACTTTCGATAGAAATTCCATCATGGGTACTCGTGTTAAATGTATCCAAGAATCTGAATATGGCAAAAAAGATTTTCTTTATAAACGAAAAGGAAAGAAATTTGTATCCGATTATTGGATAGAAGTTAAAAATAAAAAACATTGGATGTCTTATAATGAACAATTCGATTATTGGGTTATTTATGGCAAGGAATTAATGAATAACGATACTAGTGTATGCCATAAACCTATTAAATCACGTAAAGCTCTTATTAGACAAATCAGAAATTGGAAGCTCCCGAAGGGAAGTATTGTTAAATGGAGTGGTTATTACTATAGGGATGAAATAAAATTTAAAGTTTATTAATATAAATTATGATTGCAACAATTATTATTTTATTTTTGGAAATTCTTAAACTTGGTGTAAGAATTCCTTTTCACGGTAAAGAAGTTAAATTTAAACGTAATTTCTTTATTGATGTGATTAGTTTTATTATCACAATGGTTTTATTTTATTTTGCTGGACTATTTGATAAATTTAATTTATAATTAAATATGATACAAACACCAACACTTTTTAGATGTGAGACATTTGATGGTCAAACATTAATATTAGGTACAAATGAAATAATGTCATTGAAACCAATTAAAGACTTAGAAGGCAATTCCTATATTATGTTAAATTATAATAATTTAGAATCTTGTCTCAATGAAACTGTAATATGTGAAAATATAGAAATTTATAATATAGAATAATATGATTGGAAAACCTAAATTTAAATATAATGACAATGTTAAATTTACTTATGTTAATTCAGAAGTAAAATATGGAGTTATATATATTATTGACAAATATGGAACATTTGAAGATGATTCAGATGTTAGTTATGATATATTTGTTGAAAATGATAATTGTTTATATAAACATATTAATGAAAAATATGTAACAAAACTATGAGTTGGGTAGAAGAACAATCTTGGTTTGGTTTAGAACCTGAAGATTTAGAATGGTTAGAAAATGTACACCAAAATAATATCAAGCAACTATTTCTAACAAAAGGAATTTGGACAACAAAGACTAATAATCATATTCATATAACTGAAATGAAAACTTCACATTTGAAAAATTGTTTAAATAAATGTGAAAGAGAAAATTGGAGAACATATGCAATAACATTATTAAAAAAAGAATTAGAAAAAAGAAAATGAAAATAAGTAATATAATTGCAATAATTTGTGCAATATTGGTTATTATATGCGGTACAACAATGATGGTTATAAATCTTTATACAGCATATGATTATTTAATTAAACTTCACCCTTCATTATTTCGAAATATTACATATAGTGTAATTGGAGTATTTTGGATAATTGTTGGAATTATAGCAATATTTTTTAATTATAAAAATAAATAACTTATGAAAGAAGAATTATATAAGTGGTATCCTATTATTGGTGAAGATGATTATTGGTTAAATGCTGACGCAAATCCGTTAGATGACACTCCCATAAGAACTATTGTTACAAATGGTAGATTGTTATGGACTTATGAAGATTGCAAAATTGGATGGAGTTTAATGGTGAAACAAGGTAACTGGAAATATATGAGAATTAAAATTGATGATTCTGTTTGTAGAAATGAATCATTAGATGATAAAATGATTAGATGTGGTATTGACTATTAATTATGAAAAAAAGAAGTACAGTAAAAATATATGAAAAAATCTTAAAGAAAGATAAAGATTTTGATTTTGCTTATCTTCTTATTCTTGAAAGATTTAAACTTAAAAGAATGATTGATTCTTTTTCTAAAGCAACCATGCCACATGAAAATATATCATTTAATATTAGAGATATGAAAATATGTGTGAATTGTATTGATATTATCTTAGAAGAGGATATTCATTCAGTTAATCATTTTAAAAAATATGAAGATTTCGATATTAAATTACATACAACTGAAAATGAAGATGGTACTTATACATTAGACACTTCTAATTGGATTTCACCTACATTTGACCATTATGTTAATATTAATAATGCTAAAAGATTTAATTTTGAAATTATAAAAGACGTAAATCAAAATCTATTTGAACACATGAAAATGGATTTAAGACAAATTAAAGCATTACATTTATATAATCTTATTCGTAATAAATTAATGAGTTGGTGGTGGTAAATTAAAAAAATTATTATTATTTTTGCACTATAATTAAATATAATAATGGTATGAAATCTGAACGAAGAAAATTAATATTGAAATGTTTTATTCACTTCTTAAAAAGAAAACACTTATATAATGAGTTTGTAGAACGTTTAGAAAATGATGAGTGGTATAGAAGAGAATACGTGTCTGAAAACTATACTTCGGAAACTACATATATTATTAATCAATTAATATCTAATCCAAGTAGATTGATTATAAATGCTTTTAGTTGGTACGATGATAGATATGAATATACTAATGAAACAAAATGGGAAAAAATACACGAAGAATGGTGTGAAATATGTAAAATTAAAAAATTTAATAATAATTTAAAATAAAAAATATGAATTTGATAACAATTTTAATGCTTATTTTTGTAGTTTTTAGTGCTATTGCAATTGTAGTAATTGATAAATTCTTTGCAGATGAGAATGATAACTATATTGATATAAAATATACACTAGCAATTTTTGGTGTAACCTCATTATTTTGGTCAATTGTTAGTTTTATTATCAACATCTTATCTTTTTCTTTTTAAGTTATGGAAATATTAGATAAATAAAAGTTGCAAATTAAATCAATTAAAATATTATATTATTATAATAATATAATTAAAAAATAAAAATAATATGGAAATTGATTTAAAAATGTACCTAGGAAAATGGTATGAAATTGCAAGAATTAATAATGATTTTGAACCAAATTTAACTAATGTTATTGCACAATATAACTTAAATGATGACAATACGATACAAGTCATTAATTCTGGTTATATAAATGACCAATATATACAAATTATTGGTACTGCAATAACAACAAGTAATAATAGCATTCTTAAAGTTTCATTCTTCTCAAATATATATACTGAATATAAAATATTAGCAATAGATAAAAATTACCAATATGCATTAATTGGTGGAATTAATAAAAATCACCTTTGGATTCTTGCTAGACAACCATCAATACATAGAAATATATTAAATTCTTTTATTGAAGTTGCTAAAAAATATGAATATAATACAGATAAACTTGTAATTACAAATTAATATTAGTATATGACTCAATTTAAATTTCTTCAATATGTATGTAAAGAAAACCCAATAGAAGAATCTTGTGGATTTTTAATACATAGTTATGATTATGTGGATGGTGAATTATATTTATATTCTGGTACAAATAATATTCCACATCATATTTCAACATTAAAAACAAAATATCAAAATAATATATTAAAACTAATAAATAATAAATAAAATTTTTATGATTTTAAAATCTATCAGAGGATGCATATGTGATTCACTTACTGTAAATGGTGTTGAAGAAATTAATCTCACCAATAAAGTCAGAAGAGAAGTGTTAAATCAAATTGCATGCTTTATGGAAACAATTGATGATGATAAAGCAAATTATATCTTGAATGAATATCTATTAACTGTCACCAATGAAGAAGAATATGAATGTAGGAATTATTTCTATGATGCAATAATTAATGAATTTAATCTTCCAATATATTCACAAATAACAGATATTAAAGAAAATGAAAAACAAATAATATTAAGTAAATTTAAAACACTTATTAAAAATTATTTGTTAAAATTAAATACAAATAAACTTAATTATATATTACAAGATATAATACCTTTGTTTGGTACATACTATTCAGATGGAATACAATGTCAATGCTGTGGAGATTATGTTGAAGAATATACATTAGAAATAAAATAATTTTACATTTTTTATTTGTTATTTCAAAAAAATATATTAACTTTGCAAACATAAATAAGTTAAAATATGGAAAAAATTGATATTGAATGGTGTAAACAACATGGGATGTCATTTGTTGAAGTTAATGTGGCACGTGATACTTCTTATTATTTAGAAAAAGATGGAAACGTTATATTTGTTTATACACAATCCACAACAGGAGAACAAAAAATACATATAATAAATCCATACAATCGCAAAGAATGTGCATTGACTGTACCAAAAATAAACAGAGACTTAGATAAATTAAACACATTAACTGTTGATGATTTTAATAAATTGTGCGAATTAATTGATTTAGAAAATCCTTTTAAATGAAATATTATGTGGATAGACGGAAATGGTAATGTACATTATGGGCACAGTTCATACATTGAAAGAAAACTTAAAGAACAGCGTTCCCAAATGACTATTGAAGAAAAATATAAAGAAAAGGTAGAAGAAGCATGTAAATGGTTAAATATTCTTCTATATTCAGACCCTAATAATCTTGAATACATTAGAGTTCATCCTCTTGCGTATAAATCTAAAAAAGAAATTATTGATGATTTTCGTAAAATGATGCAGTTTGATTAAATATATATTAGTTATGGATAAAGTTAGATTAAATAATTTCATACTTTGGTGTAAGAATTGGTATGAACCTATTGATAATAGAATGGATATTATTGCACAAGCACAGAAAATCTTAACTCTTGATGGTTATATGTCTTGTAATAATCCTATCACTATAGCATTAATATTTATAGATGAATTGGTACAAAAAGAAATTATAAAACCTATAAGTCTTTTTGTATGGAATGATGAAATTAATAAATACAAGTTTGTGTGTGAATGTGATTATAATTCTGCACTTATGTATAGAATTAAAAACTTCTTTGCATTTGAGTGCCGTAAACTTCAATTAACACCACCAGTTTATTCAAGAGATGTATATAAACTAGGATTTGTAGGTCCTAGATATTTAGGTAATTCATATAAAATGTTAAATTATAAAGCGAGAACGATTTTTAATAAAAATTAATATTATGGAAAAGATTAACATAGCAGAAGTTCTTAAGTATTACCCAAAGGGTATGGAGTTGGATTGTACTACTTGGGAGAATGTAACTTTTGAAAAGGTTGTTAATGATGAAATTTATATTAAACGAAATAACAAAACCCCTTCATTTGATAAAATAGTTATACTTAATAAATATGGTTGCTGCACAAACCACCAAGACGAAAAATGTAGAATTTTCCCCAAAGGTAAAACTACTTGGGAAGGATTTGTACCACCTTGTAAATTTAAGGATGGGGATATATTAGTACATACTCAGAATGACAGATTTGTAATGTCTGTGTACCATAAGAGAATTACAGATTATATAATTAAAACTCATTGTGTTCTTTGGGATAGAGATGAAGGTTTAAGTGTAAATAAAGAAATTTGTTGTTATAATGATAGTGTAAGATTTGCTACCGAAGAAGAAAAACAGAAACTATTCCAGACCATTAAGGAAAATGGGTACGAGTGGAACGTTGAGACCAAGACTTTGGAGAAGATTAAACCAAAGTTTAAGGATGGTGATGTAATATTCAAACAGAATTTTATTGCAATAATATCATATATAGAGTCAAATGGTAGAATTTGGTATCATTGTTGGTATAATACAAAATACAAAGAATGTAAAATTAAAACTGACTGTGGTATTGGATGTATAAATGATGGCGCTGAGATACGTTTTGCCACCGAAGAAGAAAAAGAAAAGCTTTTCCAATCAATCAAGGAAAATGGTTACAAGTGGAATGCTGAAACAAAAACTTTGGAGAATTTGATTAAACCAACGTTTAAAGTTGGGGATAGAATTAGAAGTAAAAAAAACACATGTCATATAAATATATCGAATGTAATTATAACCGAAGTTAGTAAATATGGTTATAACGGTATTATCGCAGATACAACAAACAAAGCATATATTAGTTTTAAACATCAAGACTACTATGAATTAATGCCAAACAAATTCGATATCAATACCTTAAAACCTTTTGAAAGTAGAGTATTGGTAAGGGATTATAATAGTGAAAAATGGAGGGTGTCTTTTTGGGGATGTTTAGTAGATAACAATGAAGAATTTAAGCATGATACTGTCCGAGGAAATTATAAACAATGTATTCCCTACGAAGGCAATGAACACCTTCTTGGTAAGACTGATGATTGTAACTACTTTTATAAAACTTGGAATGATTAATTATGATTTATCTTAGAAGAATATTATTTTTACTGTGTAGTATACCAGTTCTTATGTTAAGTGTGTTTTGGATTATGGCACAATTCATACTTATACCTATTAATTCAGTATTATCATATATTATTAAAGGTAAGTTTAATGATAAAGAAGTATTCTCATTTATTGTAGATTATCCACTCAAATGGGTTAAGAAAATAAGTCCAGACTATGAATAAACGTAATATTAAATGAAACATATAATAATCAAAGATAATAAATGGCATGATATAAAAACAGAATTGCCCGCAACGACAACAAATGTCGAATTTATTAATAATGACGGTGAAGTTGTTACAAACGGGCAAATTTTCATTGACATGTCAGGAGCATATGCAGCTCTTAAAACAGATATTGGTTATACTTGGGATTCAATAGAAAAATATAAATATTGGAAATTTAAATAATGATTAATCATGTTTGTAACTATTTGTATATTAATTTGGTTGATTTCAACTATCATATGGATTATATGGGTATATAATGATGAAAAACGTTGGTTATATAATGTAGGAGACCTTATTGATAAAACTGAATTTTTTATGTGGTTTCCAATTATCAATACTATGACTTTGATAGGTTTTATATTAGTATTGTTTTTCTATAAAATATTGGTGGTATTACTTAAATTAGATGTTTTATGGGAAAAGTTTAGAAATATTAAATTAAAATAATTATGACAGAATTAGCAATTAAAGGTCACCCAACTCGTGGCAAAGAAGTAATTGAAATCCTTGAGATGTTAGGAGGAAAAACTAGACGAGTATACACAGGCACTGAGGGAAATTGGATTTATACCCTCAAAAATGGGAATATAATAGGGGATTTTCTATGTGATGGTGATAACTGCATTATTTTTACCCTTGAAGAGTTTCTTGAAAGATTCCCATATAAAGTTGGAGATAAAGTTAAAACTATTTACGGGAAAATTGGAATTATAAGCAAACCAATATGGAGTAATAGAGATGAATGCATAAGATATGAATTAGAAGCTGATACAGATAGTTTTTATTTTGTTAACGAATTACAACCATATAAAGAAGAAACTATGGAAGAACAAAAAGCAATACCACCATATATGGATTATGATGTGAGAACAGAAAAAGATATGGAAGAAAAGTTACTTAATGCAGAAACTTATTTCAAAATATGGAATAAAACGGATAATGGTTATGAGGTTGTTGTTAATGATAATTATGAACTTAAACAAATAGATAATCATTTTTATATAAAAAAGAAACAACCACAATATCCAAAGACTTATGAGGAATGTTGTAAGGTATTGTTCCCTAATAGCATTGCAATTGGAAAAGTTTTGACAAGTGGATATAATTGTGAATTATTGAAAAAGTTCGGAGAACTTCTCATCTGTCGTGATGCTTATTGGAAGATAGCAGGTGAGCAGATGGGATTAGGTGAACCATGGAAACCTAATTGGAGTAATGATTTATCAAAATATTATATTTCATTTTATAAAAATAAAGTAGATAAAGGTGTTATAAGTTACTCTAATCAAATCCTTGCTTTCCCGACCGAAGAAATGCGAGATACTTTTTTTGATAACTTTAAGGAACTAATTGAACAATGTAAAGAACTGCTATGAAAAATATATTTAAAACTTTATTATGTGTTTCTTTTATCTTTTTAACAAGTTGCATAAGTGATGAAGAAAGAGAACAAAGAAAATATTGTTATCAAGTAACTTATAATATCTTATGTCCAGATTCTACAAGACAATTTATAGGTTATACTTATCTTGGTAAAGCAGAAATACACTTTGATAAAAATGGTAATTATTTGTTATATGATGATGTAGGAAATTATACTATAACAAAAAGTGCGTACCCAATAACTATAATTAATCAAATTAAAGTTATAAGACCAGAAGACATTGATTATATATATACGGTTTATTATTGAATATCAAATTTTTACAACTATGGATGCAATACTTAAGCAATTGAAAGAATATTTCAACAACACTCCAAGAGATATAATTGAAAAAGAGTGGCACGAATATGACGAGTATAACAAAATTGGACCAACTGTAAACGAATACTTGTCATTTGTAAACCAAAATCATTGTGAAAACAGAATGTTATAATTAAATATCTAAATAGTTATGGAAAAAGAACAAATACCCGTCATAGGTAAACAATACCATTTTTTTGATGACGGTAAAATACGTGAAAGCCGTCACTATATTGCAACAGTATTAGAAAAAATTACTCTTGAGCAAGCTAAAGATATTTATATGAATTATCAAGGGACGGATACCTCGGTTTCATTATATACTATATGGAGAGAAGAAATTGATAGCCATAGACAAGGTAATACCTTTAAAGTACTTACTAGTGGTTCTATGGAAGAAGGAGCTCCTTGGTTGTATGCTGAGGAAACAGATTATTTTATTAAATGCTCTATCCCAGTTTATGATGAAAATGATGTATGGTTTGTGCGCACAATAAATGGTGAATGGTTTTCATTAAATACTGTAGACACATGGATGGCAGGTATATTGGATGTAAGTGGTGAAAGATTTAAAAGTTTGGAGGAATAGCAAAAGATTTTTGCAGAAGATTACTAAAAATAAAATTCAATTATGACACAAGAAGAACAAATAATTCACCTTCTATATGATGGAGGTGGTATAGGCCAATGCAGAAGCATCTTATCTAACTTGTTAGATTCTGATTACCTTGATTCTGACTTAGTGTTAGATGTCATCAAGAATATCTTAAAGGACAATAAGCGAACTATCAAAGAGAATTACATTATCCCAATAGATAGATGTGATTATTTCCTAAATGAAGGTAAAAAATATGCTTGCCTTGATAATGATTTAAGGTTTTGCGTTGCAGAAAAAGGTTCTCCAGAATGGAGAAATGTGTCTCATGTAATGACACAGATGGATGTTTCACGGGCTTTAGAAATAATAAACAACAAATTATGACACGAGAAGAACAAATTATTGATTTATACCTACAAGGGTATCGAAATGGATGTGAACAATCAAAGGTAAAACTTATTGAAGCTGCTTGCAAATGGTTAGAAAATAATGTAGAGAATTATGTAACCCAAGTAAACTCTGATGTCTATTATTCAGATGTCTATTCTAATTTGGTTGGCAATTTTAAAAGTTATTTATATAGTGTATTAGTTGATTAAAAAATAAAACCATGGACAAAATAATAGAACAATATTGTAAATTAAAAGACAAAAGAATAGAACAATATCGTGAATTAAATGATATTCCACAAGATATATCTATAAAACAATATTGTCTTAAAAATATAGATAAAATAATTTCTAATCTTCAAACAATTAAAGATAAAATTTCTAATGATATCCAATTAGAAAATGAAGATTGGATAGCAGTTGCTAAACCCTTAGATAATATAATGACACCACTAGCAAATCATTGGTATATTAAAAAATAAATAAAAAACATAATTTTTAAAGGAAACTATTTGGTAGTTTCCTTTTTTTATGTATCTTTGCATCATAAAACATTAAATAATAAAATCATGATTAATTTTAGATATAAAAAAAACTTATATAAATTTTATAAATTTTTAATTAAAAAAAATATAGGTGAAAAATATATTTTTAATGCGAAAAATTGTTATCAATTTGATAATGAATATATTATAAATTTTCTTGTGAATGCAATAAAAGAAAACTCTGAAATAATATTAATTTCATCCGCATTTAAATGGAGAAGTACACACGAAGGACATGATTTTTGGAAAAACATAAACGAAGAATGGAAAAAATATCTTGGTATGTATGAAGATGAAAATTATTAAAAAATTTTATAAATTTTTAAAATATAATGGATTATTAGAAATTTATATAAAAAATTTATATAGTAAAAACGGAAAAAGATATAGAAAAATGTTTGGACATGAAAATGACCCATTTAATTTTTTATTATTTACATTTAAATATAATGAAAAAAAATTAATTAGTGAGTCATTCGCTTGGGTAGGTTCAGACGAAGGATATGATTTTTGGAAAAAAATAAATAGAAAATGGCGTGATTACGTAGAAAAATATAATATAAATTAAAACTATTAATTTTAAGCATTTTTAATTATGGATTTGAGAATTAAACTTAAGCCTCGTAAATATACAATTAAGGCACAAGATTTGAATTGGGCATATTATCAAATTTTAGATAAATTACCAGCATCAGCTTGTTCTACATGCGGCATCAGACCTAATGGTTCACAATTCACAGGAAAATATAATACATGTACTGAAATGTTGTATGTATATAATGTAGAAACATTTAAACGAGGTAAATATCGTAAAAATAAACATTATGACGTTTATGTTTATTCAATCCCAATGAAGTTGCTAGATATTGTAAAAATGGAAGTGTGCCAAAAGAGTAGAAATTTTACTATTAAAATGCTATAACACATAATAAATTATGAAAGGTAATAAAGTGATAATAACACAAAATATTTTAAATTATATCAAATCAAAATTTACATTTGATTTAATTCCAGAAGAAGGTAGTATTTGGGAAATAAAAAAAATTACATCATATCCAAATGTTTATGGTGGTTTTCCAATTGTTGAATTAGAAAATAAAAAAGGAGAATGGTTGAGAATACCAAAGTCATTGTTAAATAATTAAAATAATAATATAAATTATGATTTGGATTTATGTAATTTTATATATTTTATTTGCTTTAATAACATTTTCTGTTGGTTATATTTTTTGTGTGAAAAAGTATATAAAAGAAAAAAGTGATTTAAAATTTAGAGATTGGATTGTAGATTATTATCTTATATTAATATTTTCAAGTTTAGGTTGGTTTATGTTGTTACCAATAGGAATCATAATTTTTTTGTTAAATACAATTATTAACAAAATTAATAAACATTATAATATTGAATAACTATGAGATATGTAGGTCTAATTCTATGCTTATTCGGAGTACATAAATGGGAATATGTACTTGATAATAATATATTTCCATTTGTTCCTTATAAATATTGTAAACGTTGTGGTAAAATTAAAACTAATTTTGATTAATTATGGGATTTTTATGTAAAGAATTTATACAAAAAAATACTCAATAACCATATCAAAAAAACAATACTTAAATCTATGAATTATTACATACGAATTGGAGAAATACCAGAGGGGGAAATCTCTAAAATACACAGAGGTGATGCTATAATAGGAACAGAAAAAGGTGTATCTGTGTATAATGCTGTAAATATAAAAGATAAGTGGCACATTGTAATGCCTACTCCTTTCAAAGAAGGACAAGGGAATACTTATGAATGTCTTATTCAAAATGTTACAGAGTGTCGTTTCAAAATAGAGCAACCGCAAAAAGTTTATTTAGTAACAGGAAATGAAGTTGGAACAGGTTCAGACAATGAACCTCTAATAAAAAATATAAAAATAATACAAGAAATAACAAAACAATACTTAAACGAATAGACTATGGAAGATTTTGTATCATTTGAAATCGCAAAGAAACTCAAAGAAAAAGGGTTTTAAGAAGAATGTTTAGCATGTTATATTGATGATACTCTTTATTATAACTATTCCAAAAAAGTTTTAAAATATGAAAAAGAAATATTTTAAAAATATTGAAACGCAACATATATACAAAGAATCTAGTGATAAATTTGGTTATCAATACTTAAAGGTTACTCCATGGGAAACTGGTGAGGATAGACGTACTAACATTAACGAGTTGAAAAAACTTGAACTTGAAGGTAAAGTTGTAGAAATTTCATTTGCAAAAGCTCGTGAAGAACTTAATACAATTTGGAACAATACCGACAGATATTGGGTATACAATAATAAAGAATATCGAGTATTAAGTAATGTTAATTTATTTGAATATCGAAACATGCCACCTGAGCATTCTTGGGACCATAAATGGAAAGATATGCAAGGTAATGAACATACAACAACTTGGACGTGGTATCTTGTAATGTTTCAAGGACGATTTTATTGGACATTGAAGACACAATATTATCCACAGCAAGAAATAATTAATTTTAAGGGATTGGATATTGAACCTAAATTTGAACACGGTGGTCAGTGGACTAATGTAAAAAATCTTCATCCAATATATGTTAAAAATGAAAATAATGAATGGGAATTGGTATGACACAAGATAAATTTAAAGATTTAATTGAAGCACCTATTAATCGTGAAAAAGAATTTTGGAATAGAATATCTATTAAAAGTGCAATTGCAAGGACTTTAAGATTAACACTTCAATATCCTAAACTCGCACAAGAGTATTTAGATAGTTTGCCAAAAGCAGTAAATGAAAATGTACCAACAATAAGTGATTAAACAAGAACAAGTTAAAAGAAGTTTGACAATCCAAGAATTTTAATACTATAATTTTATGTACAATATAATTGAAGTAACAATTAATGGTCAAAAGGTCAATCCCAAGGATATTGTAGTAAAGTGGATGGAATGGGATGGAAATGAATATTGCGGTGAAATTGAATCATACGCTTATGCGGTTGCACAATGCGAAGTAGGAATTGCCGAAGCTGGTGAAAATTGGTAAATAATATAAAAAGATTTTAATTATGAAAGAAGTAACAAAAACAATATCAGTATTTGAAGCAGAAGACGGTACTTGTTTTGATAAGAAAGAAAATTGCGAAAGATATGAAGACCAATTAAGATGTGTTGAATTTTTTAAGGTTTCATATAATCTAGATTTGACAGAAACAGGTAACTTTAATAGTCATACATATTTTGCGGTATATTCAAGATTTGGATATAATAAGGCGATTCTCGAAGAATATATGAGAAAGGAAGCGAAAAGACCGATTATTGGACCATCTGTAATGGGTTATGGTCTTCAATTACATTATTATATTACTAATGTTGAACGTTCAGAAATTGATTTGAAAAGATTAACCGTTTTATCACCAACACCACTTGATTGGTACTCTGTTGAAAAATACAAATATTTTGATTATATGACAGAATGGGGATTAAAGTAAGCAATTAATAATTTGAAAAATATGACATCAAAAGAAGTATATAATAAGTTAGAACAACTTATAAATAGCGGACAAATAACTGGTAATGAAGAATTTGGTTTTTGGGAATATTCATATGAAGAAGGTGACTTTTTCTGCTCTCCAGACGATTTACATATTTCTGATGATTATACTAAAATAGAAATGATATGAACGATAATGAAATAGGTGTAGTTATAATCGGATTACTTATATTTATAGTAATATGGACAATACTCACAATAGATAGTAAGAAAAATGCTAAGTTTGATGTTGGAGTATTTTTTGGTATAGTTTTATCTATATTAATGGTGGTAGAAGTTGCTTTACTAAGTTCAATATTAGAAGACCCTAAACCTACTGCAATGGATGTATATCAAGGTAAAACTACACTTGAATATAAAGTAATTGATAATGTTAAAATTGATAGTGTAGTGGTTTTTAATAATAATGAAAAATAATTTACTTACTTGGTTTTGGGATACTTTTCACGATGACTATGATGAATATGGTTCACATAAAGTATCTACATTTGATTCCTATTTTGCTCAAGAAGTTGAAAAGGAAATGCTTGAAGCACGTAAGAAAGATATTATAAACGTTTTAAAGATACTTAATAATCATTTTCCAATTAGTGATGGTGGACCATCTTGGCTAGATGAAGACAATTATGAAGATGTTGCAAATCAAATATTAGAATTTGAAAAATATGACAGTTAAAGAAATAAAACAAGGTAATGCTATAACGCCTTATTGTTTTAGGTCAGACAATGAAGAAGAATGGTATAATATAGGTTTATTGCATGGTGTTGAAATTGCTGAAAATGAATTAATTAATAAGGTTTGTGAATATCTTAAAGCACATATTTGGCAAACTACAGATGCAGATGGAGACCCAATTATTGAATCAGTTAATAACATAACCAAAGAGGATTTTATTAAAGACTTAAAACGAGTTATAGAAGAATAATAAAATGAAACTTTAATAATTTTTTATACACGCATAAAAATTTTTAGGGAAACTATTTTGTAGTTTCCTATTTTTTTTATAATTTTGCATTATAATAAAAAAAAGTAAATGATACAAAAAATTAAAACTTGGTTCTCTAAGTATAAAAATTATAGAGAAAAACAAAGAAGGAAACATACACTTGAAATCATCAAGAAAGCAAAACAAGTATATTTAGATGGCAAAGAAAATTGTATGTGTTTTAGTTTCATGAGGGTAGAAGATTCATTTTTATTCTATGAGAATATTGTTAAAAGAATCCCTGAATTTACGCCATCTACTTTTGGTTTACATGAAACCAATCCAAATAGTGTTTGGTGGTCTATTACAGACAGAGAGTCTAGAATAAAAGCATTTGACAAACTTATAGAAATTTATAGTAAATAATTAAATTATGAAACTTTGGATAGCAAGAGATTTAGATACCGATGAACTTTGGTTATATAGTAATAGACCATTGATAGATGGAGAACAATATAAACCAAATTTAGATAAAAAAAATTGTCGTAGTGTAGAGTTGCCAACTGAATGGTTTCCTGAAATAACATTTGAAAATTCGCCACAAGAAGTTGAAATTAAATTGGTATAATTATGGAGTTGAATAGTCAAGTTGATGAACAAATAACACAATATAAGGAATTTATTGATAAGATAAAAGATGATATGGTAAATATAAGTGGTATACCCGCATCAAAATTTGAAAATATATATCCTAATTCTACTGGGTTTGGTGGTAAATATAATATGGGTAATAATCCTTGTGAACATTGTCCTAATAATCCCAAAAATAACCCATTTAGTTCAGGTTTTTGTAATTGTGCATTACCAGCATTATCTAATCTAATTTATTAAATAAAACAATAAAAAATTATATGAAACTTTGGATAGCAAGAAATAATGACAATACTTTAGTAGTATTCCAAAGTAAACCAATTTTAAATGATAATCATGAATGGGATGAGATTTTAAACGAAGATTGTATGTTTATACCTGAATATCTTTATACAGAAGTAACTTTTGAAAATAGTCCACAAGAAGTTGAACTTAAAATTGTGTAATTAATATGAAAAAATTTTTATCAATAAAAGGTTGGAATCCACAAGTATATCAAAGAGAATTGATTGCAGGGGATTACGTTGCATTTAAGATGGCACATTCAAATATCTTACGAGTAGGCATAGTAATTAAAGCACCTAAAGGAAAAATTGCACCAGCAATTAAATGCCTTACTAATAACAAAATATATTACCCATATTCACAAGACATATTATTGTTTAACGACAATTGTGTGATGAATATTTTAGTATCTAAAATTGTAGAAGTTGATAAATAAATAGTTATGAGTGACAGACAGAAAGACGAATTATTATTTAAAATTGTAGTCATATTTATATTATCACTTATGTTTATTCCTTTATTTTGGCATTAAATTGATTTAGTTATGACACAAGAAGAAAAAGAACTTTTATTGAAAGACCTTTGTGCGAGATTACCTTATGGAGTTAAAGTTAAAGTAAAATACTATGATGATATTTGGAAATTGCTTACAATTTACACAAATGGTACAACTTATACTACAAGAGATGTAGGAGACCCTATTGAAACATATTTTGAAGATTGTAAACCATATCTATTTCCCCTTTCAAGTATGACTGAGGAACAAAAAGAAGAGTATAGAAAGGTATGTGAATTAGATACTGAAATACTTTCAAAACACCCTATGGACGGAACCCCATTTCCTGCATTGTATAACTCTCAAGATTGGCTTAATGCTCATCATTTTGATTACAGAGGTCTTATTCCAATGGGATTAGCCGAAGATGCCACTAATAAAAACATATATTAAATTGGTGAAATATTGATAATTATGGAAATTTTAATTGGAATATTAATTGGTGTATGTATAATCGCTATGTTATTAGCAACATTGTTATCGGCAATAATTTCATTTTTGATTATATTCGGTATTTTAAAATTTACTACAAAAGGGTTTAATTTTTATACACAATTGATACTTTATTCATTAATAGTAGCAATTATAAGTTTTATATGTATAATTTTAATTAAAACACCGTAAACAATGACGCAAAAATACAAAGTAACATTATTTACAAAATATTTTGAAACACCTCTTTCGTTAAGTTGTGAAAATATTATAAATTATGTATATATAAACGCTAAAAATATTCATGAAGTTAAAGATATAATTTATAAAAAATTTAATGATAGAAAAGAAATATTAAAAATAGAAAAATATAAAAATGGGGAAAGTTAAATGATATCCAATAATAACAATATATTTAGTAAATTTTATCATTTAAAATTGAAGACAAAATATACAAAAGAATTAAATATATACTGATTATGACACAAGAAGATAAAGATTTACTATTAAAAGACCTTTGTGCGAGATTGCCGTATGGAGTAAAAGTACAAGATGAATTAGGAAGAATTAATAAATTGGTAATAGGAAATGCTGATTTAATTAGATTATATTACAACGATTTTTCAATATATAGTGAAGAAAAACTATCTTTACCATATCTCTTCCCTCTTTCAAGTATGACTGAGGAACAAAAGAAAGAATATAATCGTTGGAAACATGAAATACCTATTTGCCATTATGAGTATGGTGATGTTGTAGAGGAAATAGAATTATTTGATAGTCCCGAATCTTTTGAATACCTTATTGAGAACCATTTCGATTATTATGGTCTTATTCCAAAAGGACTTGCAATTGATGCAACTAATTTAAATATTTATTAATTATGGCTGAATTTATATTAAAAATTAAAAAAGGTAATACAGATTGTGATGATTGTCCATTTTGTGGTGGGATTAGATACCATGGAGACGGTGGAGAATATATTTGTAATATGCCATTGAAAATAGATATTGATTGTGAAAAATATGATTTGAATACAATGCAAGTTTCAAAGAAAATTATTAAAATAAAGGATGCTAAATAATATGACACAAGAAGAAAAAGATTTATTGGTATCTCTTTTGGAAAAGGCTAATCAAGATAGTTTATTACATATATATGATAATAATGAAAATATATATGATATAGATTGGATATATATTGATAAACAAATATGTATTAACATTAAAGAATTTTAATTATGACAGAGAAAGAATTAAAAGAATTTCTAAAAGAACATCTAAAAATTGAATTATATACCCATTATGAAAGTTATCGTTCTTATTTAGGAGTACAAATTAAAATAGATGGAGAAGAAATCAGTTCTTCTGTTAATTATGATATTGAACTATGACACAAGAAGAAAAAGATTTTCTACTCAAAGACCTTTGTGCGAGGATTCCATACGGAGTTAAAGTACAAGTATTTAATTATGGTGTAGAAACAGTTGAAACTTTATATCAAATAGATTTAGATGGTTATATATCTACAATAGAAAGTGACGAACTTAAATACTCTTATAAACCATATCTCTTCCCTCTTTCAAGTATGACTGGGGAACAAAAAACTTCGCATAATTTTCTTAAAAAATCTGCATATGCAAACCCTATTAAATTAATTAAATTTTATCACAAAAACCATCTTGATTATCAAGGTCTTATTGAAAAGGATTTAGCAATTGATGCAACTAATTTAAATATTTATTGAATTATATGGAAAATGTTATAAAAGGTCTTATTAAAGGTCAAATCGAATCATATAAACGTCAACCAGAAGGAAGTTCTGTTAAGAAAGGCGAAATATATAATGAAATTAAGAAATTAGTTATTGACCTTTCGTGTGAAAAAATAGAAGAGTATAATAGTCTTTATCGTACTGACGAGGATGATTTTATGTTACAATCACAAAGAGATTTATTCGTTGTTGGTTTCATGGAAGCTATAGATTGTTTTATTAACGATAAATGGTATAAGTAATTATGACACAAGAAAATAAAGATTTGTTATTGAAAGACCTTTGTGCAAGATTGCCGTATGGGGTAAAAGTTGAATCAGTATTTATTAATCTTGACACAAAAGAACATAAATCGTGTGGAATAGAAGTATTTGATGCAACAAGCTTATTGATGATTAGGGATGGACTTGGAGAATTTAAACCCTACCTCTTCCCCCTTTCAAGTATGACTGAGGAACAACATAAAGAGTTTTATGATAAATATTGTTGGAATGATGGTGGGGATAATTTTGAAATGGACTCGTGTTCACATTATTACGCTTTGGAAAAATTTGATTGGTTAAATGCTAATCACTTCGATTACAGAGGACTTATTAAGAAAGGTTTAGCAATTGACGCAACAAGTAAAAATATTTATTAGTTATGTGGGAAATAATTAAAAAAATACTTATAAAGAAAGCTTGTTTTCACGAATGGAAATTAGCTAAAGAGGTGGAAATAGGGTTTTCAAAACATTATATATACATTTGTCAAAAGTGCGGAGAATTTAAAAGAATTGATATTAATAGATAAATTATGAATTTAGCAGAGCAGATGCAAGCACAAATTGCATTAAATAAAGTATTACCTTTAATTCAAATGCAACTAACAAATAATTCTTTTGCATTAATTGATTATCAAGATGGATTGCAAGAGTTGCTTATTCAAAATGGATTTGATGTAAGTTATAATCAACGTGAGTGTCAATTAGTCGTTAAGTTTAAGTCTAATACAGGATTTTGGTTTAATAGATAAATATATTATAATATGATATTAGGAGAATTTTATGATAAAATAAAAAGTTGGTCATCTGATACAATGAATTTCAGAATTGAAGCTGTATTTTCTTGGAGAGGAAGTTATTATGAACCTTGTTGTGAAATTTCTATTGAAGAAACATCTAAACAATATAATTTGGATATGTTGAGACGTTTAATAAATGAAGTATTTATTGGATGGAAAGGCGGAGAATTTACTTATACATTTGAAGATACAATACATTTTGAATGTGGACAAGGTTCATATACATCAAATAATGAATATCTTATTAGATTCATAGCGAATAATTATAATGAAGAAGTAAAACATATATTCGGTTAAACTATGACACAAGAAGAAAAAGATTTGCTATTCAAAGACCTTTGTGCGAGGTTGCCTTATGGGGTAAAAGTTCAGCATCAGCGCCAAGATTATCTTAATGAAGTACAAACAATTGAGATTATAAGTAAAAAATATGGAGAAATTGAAACAGAATCAGTATTAGGTTTTGTTGATGATTTTAAACCATATCTATTTCCTCTTTCAAGTATGACTGAGGAACAAAAGGAAGAATTACAATCATTGATGATACACGACTCTTACGGTATATTATATCATACAATTGAATCAATTGATTATCTGTGTAAAAACAATATAGATTATCGAGGTCTTATTGACAAGGATTTAGCAATAGACGCAACGGATTTAGATATTTATTAATATGTGGACAATAGATGTTAAAATTTTAGGAGGACAATTATTATCGGAATATATAGATAATATAATACCACACAAAGATGAATTTTTAAATATAAACGATATTGTATATAAAGTATCATCTGTATTGTATGACTATAATTCTAAATTTGCAAGTGTTCTAGTTAAAGAAGTTTAAATATGACTTGGACAGAAGGAATAATACACATATCTAACAATTTTAGTATATGTGGTGGATATTTAGGAATTTTTACTTTTATTTTACTTGTATTATTTATTATAGCATTCATATTATTTGCAGGACTTGTTATGTATTTTGCTGTGGATACTATTAACGAATTAAAAGAATAATTAATATGATATTTTCACTATTTGAAATACAAAAAACTGAACATAAGGTACAATTAAAAAATCCAAATAAAGTGGTTATTGGTTCAGGTACAGATTTGGAACGAGCATTTCAGATTGGAAACTTTATGAATATGCTTCAATATAATATTGAAAATAAAAGTCAATCAATGACCAATTCTGTCATTAAACATAACTTAATGGTTGAAGTTGATTTGCTGATTAAACATTGTATTAATAATAGTAATGATGGGTGTGCCGAACAATGGCATAACCATCATAAAGACCAAATCAATACTATTGTTGAATCACTTGTTAAGGAATTGGAATTAATAAAGAAACTTGAAAAGGAATTACCACATCTTAAACGAGATGTTAAAAATGAAACAAAGGAACTTATCAATTTAATGAGAAGAACCGCTGTAACAAAATATAATATGATTGTTGATGAAATCGTATTTACATTTCCTGAATATTTTGAATATATTAAACATTAAATAATATTAAATATGTTAGCAACTGAAGCAAGAAAAAATGCAAGTGAAATAATTTGGAATTCACTCCCAAGTATATTTCGTAATAGTATCGAAGATGCCGTAAATATGGGTAAACTCAAGTGTGAAATTATTTTTAAAGAAGAACATGTAGGTAAATTTAATGATGCTATTTGGTATTTTAGTCTCCTTAAAGAATTAGGATATATACCTATAGAGAATAAAGTATATGACAAATATGTAATTACAATTATGTGGTAATATATACAAATGAACAACTTGACAATGATATTAACACAGTTGTTGAAATTACAAACCGATTAAAAAATATTGTTTGGTGTGAACAAACGCTTGAGTTCAATTTTGCTAGAATGCTTGAAAATAGTCTTAAAATGTATAAAAATTGGTTTAGAAAAAATGGTTACGGCAATTAAACAAAATACAACGAAATGTAATAAATGTTCAAATGTATTAGCATTTGACAATAACGATGTAAAAGAAATCAATCAAGGCGGTTGGGAAGAATATATTGTTAAGTGTCCAATTTGTGGGACACATATTCAAGTATGTTATATAAACGGTAAATGGAAATAAATATGGAAAAAGAATTATATATAGCACGAGATGATTATAAATTAGCATTAAGCGAAAGTAAACCTCATTTGTTTCTTAATGATATATGGTTTGCTGATGGAGAAGTTTCAGTTGTAATAAATCCTGATTGGTTTCTTGAAATTACGAAGGAAAATTCACCTAAAAAAATAAAACTTATAATTGAATAATATGATTAGAGAATTTAATAAGAATATAGTTAAGTGTCATAATTGTTCTACACTTTGGACATTTAGTAATGAGGACGTTCAAGAAGTAGAACGAAACGATGTATTCTTTGGTACATATAAAGAACATTTTATTAAGTGTCCTAAATGTAATCATTTTCTTGAGTTATATAACAAAAATGGAATTTGGCGATAAATTATATAATTATGAAATACAGAAACGATTTAAAAATTGAATTTAAGGCAGAAAGTTTTGGTTCAACTGGTTCATTTCATGTGTTAATGTATCGTATTAGTCCCGACCAAGACTTGACTTATACAGAAGAACGTTCCTTTTTGGGTTTCAAGTTTAATGTTAAAAAGAAATTTGATACATCTTGGCACAAAGCATATCAGTATTTAAATTATCCATCGGCGCATTTGTACAGTGAACCACAAACAAATCCTGTTTTAATAAAAGAATATAAAGAATTTGAAGAGTGGAAAACAAATTGTAAAACAATGGGTGAATTTTTTGCTCGACTTAATAAAATAAATGAAAAGGAAATTAATAAATGGAAACAAGATAAAGAAAAATATATAAATAAATGTAAAACTTGGCTATAATAAATTTATATTACTATGAAATTTAATGAAATTTTTCCAGAATTTGAAGATGGTAAACCAATTCGTAGAAAATCTTGGCCGATGAATATGCGAATTTCAAATAAAGAACAATTATCATTGTGCCATTTTGATTATAGTGCAGATGATTGGGAAGTTTGGGAAGAGACTCCTTATGATGAATTTCTTGAAGAAATGAAACACTATCTATATTATGAGTTGGAATTCCATAAAAATAGACAGTCTCGATATTATTCTGAAGAATATATGGGTATTGCCGATATATGGGAAGTTATAAATAATTACTATCTTAATGAGGAAGAACCTGTCCGTAAATTATTGAAATATATTAAGGATAATAATTTAGTAAAGAAACAATGATGGATAAAAATAATTTAATAGAACTCCTTAAGGATTGCCCACAAGGTATGGAGTTAGATTGTACAATGTTTGATAATGTAACATTTGTAAGAGTTGACTATAGTAAAAAACAATTCCCGATTGAGATTGCAGTAGGTGGTATGCATTCTAAGTATCTAACAAAAGAAGGATGTTTTCATGATACTACACTTTTACCAGAAGCTAAATGTGTCATCTTCCCTAAAGGTAAAACTACTTGGGATGGATTTCAAAGACCTTTTGTGGATGGTGATATTATATATGTTTGTGATGAATATAGTGATGCAACTTATACTTATGTAGCAATATTAAAACAAATAGAAAAAGGAGGAGAAATTAATACTCATTGTTTTTATAATTATGAAGACGATGTATTTAGTACTAACGATTTTCTGTACGATAGTTGTAATATAAGATTTGCTACCGAAAAAGAAAAAGAGGAACTCTTCAAGGCGATTAAAGATAACGGTTATCGTTGGAACACAGAAAACAAAACTTTGGAGACGTTAGTTAAACCAAAGTTTAAAGTTGGGGATATAATTAGGCATAAAGATGATAAAACTGTAATTATTATTACTGGAATAAAAGATAAATATTACCTTATTCAGTTTTATAACTTAAAGAAAAATGATTATCAAAATGAAAAAATTTCATTCAATTCCCAAGACTACTATGAATTAATTCCCAATAAGTTCGATATCAATACCTTAAAACCTTTTGAAAGTAGAGTATTGGTAAGGGATTATAATAGTGAATTATGGAGAGTGTCTTTTTGGGGATGTTTATTAGACAACAAGGAAGAATTTAAGCATGATACTATCCGAGGAAATTATAAACAATGTATTCCCTATGAAGGCAATGAACACCTTCTTGGTAAGGCTGATGATTGTAACGACTTTTATAAAACTTGGTAATAATGACTAACGAAGAAAAACAAAAAATTCTTGTATTAGAAAAAATACATCGACTTGATGGAGGGATATCGCCAGAGTTTAGTTGCCACATGTGTAAAAGCAAGATAAATCCATCAACTTGTGAAGGATGTCCTGTATATGTTACTATTTTTAACCCAGATTGATATAGAAGATATGACGCAAGAAGAAATACTTAAATATAAAGAACTTGAATGTAAATTTAATGCATTGGTTGAAAAATACTATAATGAATATCTCAAGAATCCGTATGAAGAATATAGTGATTGGAGATGGTCATCTGAAAATCCCAATGAAATCATTGTAATATATGGTTTTTGGAATTATCATGATGAATGGGATTGTGGTAATACCTATATAACTATTGAAGAATTGTCTAATTTTAAACCAAATGATTATTAGTTATGAAAGAATATATGTTATATATAACAAACGCTTCAAATCATAATAGTTTGATTACAAAAGATGCTAAAGGTAATCCTTTTACAAAAGAAAGTGCCATTGAATATGGTAAGCAAATTAGAGGTAATTGTGTATTTTTAATTGAAGGTAAGAAAACTTTAATACATGCATAAGAATTTTTAGGGAAACTATTTTGTAGTTTCCCATTTTTTTTATAATTTTGCATTATGTTATTAGAAGATGTATCAGAAGAAACATTAAATCACAATTAAATAAATAATATTATGGAATTAATCTCTTATAAAACCCTACAAGGAAAATATTCTAGACCTATAGAAATTGATATTAAACTTCCTAAAAATTTAAAATTGATTTATACTGAAGGTATTATTGGTAATGGTTGTTATAAAACACATAACCATTTTATCGGTTTTGTTCGACAAAATGATTATTTAGACATTGATTTTGAAGAAGAATTATATGAAAATAATCATGCATGCATTAATATGTCAACTTTCATGTTTGGAGATTTAATTGCAATAGTATTAACTGATATTAAATTCATTTCTAATCATCCAGATTTTTATTCAAGTTCAGATGAAATCATTTCTGATTTTAATTTACGTGATTATTATATTGTGCATTATACTGATGATGTTTATAATAAAGAAAAACTTGATAAATTATTTAAAAACGAAATCGTAATTAATAATGTTGAAGAATTAATTGATAAACAAGGAGAACCGTATAAAATTAGTAAAATACAAACTTTCAACGGTCCATACTCAGTCGATTTGTTTACAATAACAACAAAAAATTATTATAACCCAAATATTAAAGAGTTATCAATTGAATTAGAAACAAATAATGATATTGAACGTGTTATAACATCATTTTCAATGTCAAAAGATAAACAACCTAAAATTGTTGTGATGAAAAGTGCAAATGATTTATTTGAATCTATGAAACTTGAAGTTCTAAATAATATTAACTAACTATAATGTACCTTGAAGAAAAATAAACAAAAAACAATATTACTAACACCACAAGAATATCATGAACAATTAAATGCATGCATAAATTGCATACACGAAAATAATTGTACAGACTTATTACCATTTCCTTTAAATTTATCTGAATGTTGTCAAAATTATCAAAAAATAAATAAAATATTTGATGAAAAATAAAAAAATATTAAAAGAATTTATTATTTTCTTAAAGAGAAATAAAGCTTATAAAGATTATATTGTTAATTTAAAAAATGATGATTTTTATCATAAACACAACTCTTTTATAAAAGAACAAGATGAAGTAATATGGTTAGTAAATACTATTAAAAGATGTCCAGCTAGATTAATCCTTGATGCTTTTAGTTGGCCTTATGATAGAAATGGTATTCAATGGGATAGACTTAGTTCTAAATGGTTAAATAAAGTAAAAAAAATAAATCATGAAATATATTAAAGAATATCTTGCAGAACGCATGAAAATTCAACCTTTGGGTGAATTAAAAACAATTGATGAGGAAATAGAACCATGCGTACCAATAGGTCAACGTATCATTATTGATGATATTACAACAGATATTGTGGTCTGGAATGCTGACTATTCAATATGGATTGAAAAAAAATATGATGAACTAAAAGAAAAATATAATGATTAAAAATATTTTTTATACAATATTAATAACAATAATATCTTTATTTTTTATATGGTGGGTGTATGGATTTATTATTATTAAAAACGATGTAATAATTAAACAAACAAATACACACTTATATGTAAAACAATATTCTTGGTATAATAACGATTCTATTGTCAAAATATATAATAAACCAATTATATATAATGGAATTATCATAGAAAAAAATATATATAAACGATTCGTAGGTTTAATTGGAAAAGGTGGACACTATAAAACTTGTTATGAAACCATCGTAAAATATAGTGATACACAATATATATTCAATGATATTGAAACTTATCAAAAATATAATAAATTAGATAGAGTAAAAGTTGTTGAAACATTCTACCCAAATTATTATATACAAATACATAAATAATAAAATGAATAATACAAACATTTTAAAAGTATTTATTAAATTCTTAAAAAGTAATAATGCATATAAAGAATTTTTATATAATTTAAAGATACAAATTTATTATAGATGTGATGATTATAAAAATCCAGATTATTATGTAAAAAATATGATATGCCAAAAACCACAAATGATTATTAATTATGCATTTGGTTGGTGTGATACTGAAGAAAAACATAAATTTTGGTATCATTTACATTGTAAATGGTTAAAAACATGTGAAATCTATGGTATTTATTGATTTATGAAAAATAAAATCATTCTAAAAAAATTTATTAATTTTTTAAAAAAAGAACACGCATATATACCATACGTTAAAAACTTAAAAAATGGTAAAAATTTTCGATTAAGATATGCAGCAATAAGAAATGCAGATGAATTGTTATGGTTAACCGAAACAGTAAAAAAACGACCAGAAACATTAATTATTGATGCTTTTCCATGGATAGATGATAATGAAAATAACATTAAATCTTGGGTACTAATAAACAACAAATGGAAAAAAATAATTGACGAATTATGATAAAATTTAAAAGAGAATTAAAATTATTATATAATCTTCTAAAAGAAAATAATCTATTAGAAGAATTTATTTTTAATTATAATAATGACACTTTTTATAGATATCACCATGCATTTTATAAAACACAAGACCATGAACTTGAAGATTATCTATCACTATATATAAGAAATAAAAAATCATATAGAATAATTTCTGATGCGTTTTCTTGGAACAATCATAAATGGGGAAGATTAAATGATAAATGGCAATTAATCTGCGAATAAATAAAAAAACTATAAAAACAAAAATAATTTACATATGACACTACAAATTTATTGGGGAACTGATTTTACAAAACATAGAGGATATACTATGTTTGATATTGAATACTATAAAACTAAAAGTGAATATAATAACGAATGGTATTCGGAAATTAAAGTGCTACCTTGTGTAGAAGGTATAACAAAATATGTTTATTCAAAAAAAGATGATAAAACATTTAATGTTGAAGAGTTTATTAAAGATGCTGAAGAAATACAAGAACTAAGAAGATGGTTATGGGAGATTGAAGGTAACAAGGATGAAACAAAACATTATAAAAGTAGATATGAATATATTAAAACAATGCTAAATAATTTTTCAGAAAAATATAACCTTTATCTCAATATAGATTAATTTAATGAGTGATTATGAAATAAAAAAAACTATGACTTATATAGAATTTGCAAACTTTTTAGATTACTTTATAATAAAAGATAAACAAGGAAATTGTCATCCTATTAATAAAAAAGAAATTTTAAAACAATATAAACGAATCATAAATCTATTAAAAAACACAAAGAACTCAAACAAATAAAAAATGAAAAATAAAAACGATAGAATGATATTAAAAACTTTTTATGGGTTTCTATTATCTAAAAAAATACATGATAAATATTTTAATTATTATATAAAAAATAATAACTCAACAAAAGAATCTTTTATTAATTTCCTAATAGATACAATACACTATGGAAAAGGATATCGTTTTTTTACAACAGCATTCATTTGGAATGATACAAAAGAAGGTACAAAATATTGGCGTAACATAAATAATGAATGGACAGAAATTTTATTTAATTTAACACCATATTCAAAAATGTGGAAAAATTAAAAACCACAATACATAATAATTAACGAGATATTTTTTGCATATCTCGTTTTTTTTATTTATCTTTGCAACAGAAAACAAATAATAATACTATATGAAAAAATATAATCAACAAACACAAAAATTAAAATTGTTTATATCATTCCTAAAAAATAATAATATATATAACCAATTCCTATATAACCTAAATAATGATGAAACATTCAGAAATAAAAAACTAAATAAACCAGTAAATTATATAGTACATCAAATAAAAACAGAACCCGCCTTCTTATTCCTTAATGCATTCGATTGGAGTAATTCTAAACAACTAAACGAAGAACAATGGGATAAATTACATTCAAAATGGTTGAAATTTTATTACTCATTTAGTAAAATAGAGTACATAACATGCTGATTTTTAATGTAAAACAAACAAGGTCGGTAAAACTAACTGATAATCAATTATTTACATAGATGTATTTATTAATGTGTTGATAATCAATAATTTAACTATTATTATATGATGTAATAAAATGGTTAAAAAAGCACTATTTTAGCGTGTATTCATTTTAAAAAGTTTTAATAAAAAAAATATGACAAGAACTGAAGCAAGAAATAAAACACTTTGGAATATACTTCCAAAACAAATTAGAAATGATATTACAAAAAATGTAGAATATGGTTTCTTTTTAAAAATGTATTATAAATCTGAAAATACTAAGTTATTTAATAATATTAATGGAACTGTTAATGTATTGAAACAATTAGGTTATGATGCCGAAATAGAACAAATTGGAGATATTGATTCTAAACTAACTATTAGATGGTAAATTAAAAAAAAATGAATATGATAACAATTATTATTTGCATCCTACTAACTATTTTATTTGTACTTGGAATAATCTATGCAATCTATACTGAACGAAAAGATTTCAATAATGGATACTGCCCAAAATGCGGAAAAAAATTAAAATTGTTCGATATGGATTCACAAGGAGGTAGAGGATATTGCTGTCATGATTGTATGTACTATGCATGGGTAAGTTATAACTGTGTTGATAAAAATTATAATAAAATGAAATGAAAGCAAAATTCATATTAAAATTGTTTTTGAGATTTCTTAAAAAAAATAACGTTTTGGAAGAATATGTTAAAAGTCTTGAACGCTACAAAGGAGGAAAAAATAAATCAATTAGATTTATCGTAAGCTGTTGCAATTATCAACCTTCAAATTTATTAATGGATGCTTTTACTTGGTCAGAATTTAGTTTAAAAAATAAAGGATTTACATGGGGATATTTACATAGAGAATGGAATCTTTTATTAATCTATAAAAAACATGCATTTCATCATTATATTGACTATTGAAAATTTAATTTGATAAACATAACATGAAATTAGTGCTATGGAAATAAATGATAAATTAAAACATGAAATGAAATTAAACCATGAAATGGAATTAAAAGAAATGAAAAGAAACCATGAATTAAAAATGAAACAATTAAACCATGAAATGGAATTAAAAGAAATGGAAAGAAAACATGAATTGGAAATGCTAAAACTTCGTGGTGGTTGTTTGGGAAGAATATTTGGATGTAATTAAATAATAATAATAAAATGAAAGAACAATATATATTGAAATTATTTATAAAATTCTTAAAAGAGAATAAAGCCTATGAAGAATTTATCATTAGACTTAATTCTCATAAAGGTGGAAAAGAACAATCAATCGATTATATTGTATTACAATGTAAAAATAAACCAATAGATTTAATCATAAGCGCATTCCCTTGGATTAATCTTAAATATATAAATTCAAAACTTAAATGGAGTGATTTACATAGACAATGGTATTTTTATTACGTAAATAAAATGGAATAAATAATTTGACCAAGATAACAATACAAAATAATAATTAATATGTTAGTAGTACACATTAAATCAACAAATGATACAGAAGATTTTGAAAAGGTATATTCTGATTTGAATGCAACAATTTTAATCAACCCTTCAAAGTCAATTCTTAAAAATGCTATTATTGAAGAAAAAGAAACTATTATATTCATAGGTCACGGTACAGAATATGGTTTGTTAAACCAACAACTTAATGGTTATATTATTGATTCTTCACTTGTTCAAATTTTAAGAGATAAAACAATTATAGGGATATGGTGTTATGCTGGAAACTTTGCTGATAAATATGGACTGAAAGGATTCTTTACTTCTAACTTCATTTCAAACATTGAAGAATTTATTGACAATGATTTCAACCATTTTGAGTCTTGCGAAAACATTATACAAAAAGAAAATATTTTGTTTAGCGAAAGAGTAAATAACCTAATAAAAACTAAAACACCATTGAACGAATGGGTGGAATATCTACAAACAAATTGTAGTGATTATGATTTCGTAAAATATAACCATGAAGCATTATATTATGGAGAATAATAAAAAACAAATAACAATGAAAGATAAGATTAAAAAAATTTTAGAAATATATCAAAATGATGACAAATGGTTTGGAGGATACAGTGCAATTAAAAGATTGCATTATAGTGCTCCAGAAGATTATATAGAATCACGAACTGAATGGGATACTTTAAAAGACCATGCTGATGATATGTATTATATGTTAAATGAAATATTTAATATCGTTGAAGAAATTAATGAAGAACTATGATTATAAATTTAACAGACTTCTTTCAATTTCTAATGGATTATAAAATATTACATCCATATATGAGATACTTAAAAAAAAATAATGAATGGAGAAAAAATAACACTATTATAGATAATGAAAGCACCTTCCTAAAAACATATATAATAGAAGATACATCAAGAGAATTTATTATATTACATGCATTCCCTTGGGGTAAAACATATGAAGGATATAACTTTTGGGCAAATATACATGATAAATGGATAACATATATACAAAATATTAAACTTGCTGAAATATATAATTTGGCACGTATGTCATGTATAGAGGACTTAAAAGGATATAATAGAATAAATAAAACTTAATAACTTCAAATAATGAAAAGAGTTGGAATATTTCTTGGGACATTTAATCCACCACATATTGGACACATTAGTATGGTTTCTGCATGTGTAAATGAATATATAAAGAAACAAAATTTACTTGATAGCATTTGGGTAATTCCTGCATATCAAAATCCTAATAAACCAAACACAAATAATTATAGAGAACGTCTGTTTTTTTGTGAACAGTCAAAAGGCGGTTTTAGATATATTCCAAATGTGTTTGTCCGTGATATTGAAGGTGATTTGAAACCTAAAAATACAATTGAACTTATTGAGTATCTAAAATCAAATTATACTGATACTGAATTTGTATGGTTAATTACTTGGGAAACATATTGTGAACTTCTTGATGGTAAATGGTTTGCAAGTTCACGATTGCTTGACGAAAATAAGTTCATTATTATAAATGAAGGTAAAATTGATGAAGATATTGATATAGATTATATTCATTTTCGTATCGGACATTCAAATTTAATTAGATGTAAAAATGTAATTTCAACAATGAAACTACCTAATCGTATTGATATATCTTCAACAAAAATACGAGAAATGATAAAAAATGGTGAGTGTCCTATACCTTATATTACTTGCGATATTTGGGAAACATTGATTATAGATTATATAGATTAAATAATAAAAGTAATATGACACAAGAAGAAATATATAACATTGTCATAAATACCAAATGGGAAGATACTACACTTAAATTTTCTTCAAAAACAGAAATATCAGAAATGGTAGCATTCTATAATGATAATGTTTCATTTGTAGTACATGCAATAAGATTAAAAGAAAATAAAAACAAATACTCACTAATAGTTACACAAATAATACCAAATGAAAAATTTGATATTGATTTAAATGATATTGATATTGATTGGAATAATAATAACCTTAAATCAATGAAAGTATCAGAAATGATTAAATACCCAAATATACATAACGAGTTTTTAAAAAAGAAATAAAATAGTAAATTAAAATATATAATATGAATACAATAATAAAAGAATATTTAGACTTTGTTAATGACACAAATCTAAACATAGAAGGGGAAATATGGAAAAATCACCCAATATTCACAAATTATTATGCATCAAACCTAGGAAGAATAAAATATTATAATAAACAACAAAAAAAAGAACTAATAAAAAAACAATATGCAAGACCTGTCACAAATAATTTAATGATAACAATTTATTATAACCACTTTGATTGTAAAACATTATATGTACCTAAATTTATTTTAGAATGCTTCCAAGGAATAAATGATGAATTGTTTACAATGCATATTGACGGAAATTATTTTAATAATAAAATAGAAAATCTTATATATACAACAAAAAATGATATACAAAATAATATAAAAAAAGAAAAAAATAAACAAAAGAAAAAACAAAATACAATAAACGAAAACGATATTATAATAGAAAATGAAATATGGAAAAAACACCCCATATTAAATATTGAATGTAGTAATAAAGGAAGAATTAAATGTATAAAACAAAATGGAAACTATAATATCACACGAGGAAGAAAAGACATAAACGGATATTGTAGAATAAGTTTAAATAAAAAAACTTATCAAGTACATAGACTAATAGCAGAAACATTCTTAGATAATATAGAAAATAAACCATATGTTAATCATATAGATGCAAACCCATCAAATAATGATTTAATAAACCTAGAATGGTGTACACCAAGAGAAAATTGTATGTCAGAAGTAACATATAATAAACAAGCACATAAAATAAAATCAATTGATGATGAAGGAAACGAAATTATATATAAATCATTAAAAGACGCTTATAGACACGGATATAGTGAAATTAGTATAATTAATTGCATTAAAGGAATACAAAATAAACATAAAAGACTTAAATGGAAATATGTAGAATAATACCAAACAATAATAACTATGGCAGACAACTTCTTATAGATTTACCAAAATAAATAATAAAATGATAAATCTTATTTATGAGTAGCGGAATATATAAATGAAATAATAATCTAACCTAGAATGTTTATATAGAAAAAAAAATAGCGTAATCTTAATTGACTACGCTATTTTTTTATTTGCTAAAATGAAAATAATTTTGTATCTTTGTAGAAAATATTATATTAAAAGAATAATGAGTAAAAAAACAACACAACAATTCATTGAAGATGCAAAAAAAGTTCATGGTGAAAAATACGATTATTCAAAAGTAGAATATATTAAATCAAGAACTAAAGTTTGTATTATATGCCCCGAACATGGAGAATTTTGGCAAAGACCTGAAAATCATTTACAAGGTAATGGTTGTCCTAAATGCGCTATTTTTTTAAGTGGTTTTAATAGAAGATTAGATAATAAACAATTCATTGAAAAAGCTATAAAAATTCATGGTGATAAATATGATTATTCAAAAGTTATTTATGATGATACTAATACTAAAGTTTGTATTATCTGTCCAATTCATGGGGAATTTTGGCAAAGACCATATAGTCATTTACAAGGTAATGGTTGTCCTAAATGCGCTAATAAATTAACAACAGAAAAATTCATTGAAAAAGTAAAAAGTAAATTTGGTGATGCATATTCTTTTGAAAAAACAATATATGTTGATAGCGCAACTAAACTTGTATTAACTTGTAAACAACATGGCGATTTTACAGTATTACCTAGTCAATTATTTAATGGAAGACATTGCCCTAAATGTAGACGTACAGAATATTTGTTAAGAAAAACAAAAGAATGGAAAAAACAATTTATTGAAAAACATGGAGAAAAATTTGATTATAGTTTAATAGGAGACATTATTGAATATAATAATGTTAAATTACCAATTATTTGTAAAAAACATAATCATTTATTTTATCAAGATGTAATACATCATTTAATTAATGAATATTGTTGTCCCTTATGCCAAAAAGAATGTGTATCAAGTTTAATGTCTTATGACAGTGAACAATTTATTGAAAAAGCAAAAGAAGTTCATAAGGATAATTATGATTATTCAAAAGTAGAATATATAAATAATCAAACTAAAGTTTGTTTTATATGCCCCGAACATGGAGAATTTTGGCAAACACCAGCTAGCCATTTACAAGGTAAAGGTTGCCCAATTTGTAATGAAAGCCATTTGGAACGTGACGTGAGATTATTACTTCAAAATAATAACGTTAAATTTGAAAGTCAAAAACGTTTTGATTGGTTAAAATATAAAGATTCATTATCACTAGACTTTTATTTACCACAATATAATATTGCAATCGAATGTCAAGGAGAACAACATTTTGAATATGTACCATTTTTCCATAACTCAATAAATGAACTAAAATTAACACAAAAAAGAGATGCTGTAAAAAAAAGATTATGTGAAAAAAATAATATTAAACTTTTATATTTCTCAAAATTAAAATATAATGAAGAGTGTATCATAAACTTAAAAACACTTTTACAAGAAATAAAAGTAATTGATAATAAAATTACTACTATATCATTACAAAAGTAAATAATGATTGAAAAAAAAAACATATATATTAAAATATAGTAAAATATATAACAAAATGGTTAAAAAAAACTGTTTTCCGTGTAATTCCTGGAAATTTTTTCCTGAAAAATTTTTAGATTACATGTATTGATTTCTTTAGTCATTTATTTTGTTATTAGAAATATTTTTTATATTTTTGCATTATGAATTATAATATACCTTATATAGAATATGTTAGTATTAGATGGTCCTAATTTAGATATTTCATTATTATTTAGTGAATATATTAATCGTATTAATAATTTTGTATATAGTTCATCTTCATCATCTTTATATGATGATTATTATGAGGATTATTATGATGAAGATATTAATTATAATTATTATGATGATTATTCATTGAATAGTGATGACAATGATGATTATTTTTATGATAATGAAGTATGTATATATTATTATCATAACATTAATGATTACAACAATCGTATTAAGTTTGACAATTACAATGATTTTGATGAGTTTTTGACTGATGAGGGTATTCATATTACTCGTTATGAGATTCGTAAGTTAATGAGTCGTAGTATTAGTCATTGTTGTATTGACACTTGTAGTATTGGTTTGAATAATGAATTATGGTTAATTAGTGATTGTAGTTATAGTGGTTTATGTTGGAGTGTTAGTAATGATAATTATTATAGTGATAATGTAGACGATTTTCCTTTTTAGTTATGTTGTGTTATAAGAATAAGTGTTTTGATGAGTTATTCAATAAGTTTTTATTGAATAATAGTAAGAAGGTTATTACTAGTAGTAATAATGTTAACGTATGTTATGGTGGTACTAGTAATAATAGGATTACTGTATATTTTTATGAATGGAGTGATATTAACCGTAGTCCTAGATATTTTTATAATGTTGATTCCTTTATAAAGTTTTTGAATGATTGTAAGATTAGTTACACTAGTTATCAATATAATCGTTTGCATGAGAGCAGATGGTTTTATTGTAGTTGTGTAAAGGGTGAGAGTAAATTAATATTATGTGAATCTTATCTTGGTTTACGTGAGCGTTTAAAATTTTGTTAATATATATGTATATTTATAATTTTTTTATGTATATTTTTATATTTATGTATATAAAAAAAAAATTATTATATATGGTTAACAATTTATTATATGGTACTCATAACAGTGGTACTAGTAGTAGTTTAGTATGGTGGTTACGTCCATTTGGTTATTTATTAAATTTAGTTAGTCGTTGTCAGTCTCGTAGTATTATTGAGCAATTGGAAGATGGTGTAGTATTATTTAACTTTCAAGTATGTTATTATAAGAATGACTGGCATTTCAGTCATGGTTTATGTATATATGATGGTTTATTATTTGATGCCATTCGTGAGATAATAATTCATTTACATAATAGTAAAGATGATAAAAAGATATATATTCAATTATCATTAGATAAGAATTTTTTAGTTGGTCAGAATATTGATAGATATAAGGAATTAGTTGAATATATTATTAATGACTTACATAATGAGCGTTTAGTTATATTATGGTGTGTTATTGAGGGCAGTGGTGAGTATTTATATTTCAATAAATCTCATGGTTTAAGTTATAATGAGAAGTATTGGCTTAAAGGTTTTAATATTGAAGGTCATAAGAAGTCATTATTAGATTATTTACCATTACCAAAGTATCATGCAAAGAAGTTTAATAATAGATATATTAGTGAATGTAATAAATCTGTATTAATGTTAGATTATTATGAATTAAGATGATTATATAATAGTTTATTTTTAGATATTATTAATGTTAAAGGTGATAGAATACTTAATTAAGTACCTATCACCTTTTATTTTTTATTATTATATATTAAAAAGAATTAATTAGATTATTTTCCATATATTTCCAGAATTCTTCTATATGATTATTATCACATGGGTCGATATTAGAATATTTAATATTTTTTATTAGAATTGGGAAATCATTTTGTATTATTTTTAACAATGCGTATCCATATGTTTCATATGGATATTTTTTTTGATGTTCTATTGTTTTAACAATAGTATTTTTTTTATATATTTCGAAATCTTTTTTTGTAAACATAATATTATTAATATAAATTATGTATATAAATATATTAATTTTATTATTTTTATGTGAATAATTATTATGTTTAATACACGTATGGCAGTAAGGGGTAATAAAAAAAACTAATAACATTGTGTACAATACTTAATTAAGTATCTATATACGATGTTATTAGTTATGATATTATTTTATTTTGTGTATATGAATTTAATTAATTCCATCAATTGTTTTTTATTTGTTTTTTTCAATTTTCCATTATAATACAGATAGAATTGATATTTTTTATTTTTAACATCTTCATTACAGTGTATGATTGAAGTTGTTAATATATTATTTATATCCCTTTCTATTGCGAAATCTGTATCACAATAAGTGGCACATTCTGTATAATCATCATGTATACTCATAAATTCTTGCCAATCCTCAATATTTAATACAAAAACTATTTTTTTCATGACTTAACATTTATTTATATTTTTTATTATATAAATAAATATATATTAATAATTGTTTTTTATATTAAATTATTTATTTTTTTTTTTACATATATAGATTATGATAATAATACTTAATTAAGTACTTATGGGAGGTCCATTTAACATATTATCATCAAACGGTGTTATTTTTATATGAATCATATTATTTGAAATAACTTTTACATATATATTATTATTTAATAAATCTTTTATATTATTAATGATATCATCATTAAATTCATTATATGATGTGATTATTATAATCTCATTATCATCATCAATAATTGAATTCATTAATTTTATATTGGTATTATTAATGATAAATGATAATATAATTCCTAATAATTGATACAAATGATTCATAAATAATATTAATATTTGATTTAAGGGCATTTTAAGCGTTTATATGGGGTTTACAAAAGAATTATGATAAAGTTATCATAAATGTATAATAAACGTCTTAAAATGGATTTAAATGGTATTTTTTGGTATATATGATAATCAGGTTATTGTAGGTATATTTTATAGATGGTGCAAAGATAATAATAAAGATTATTCTACAATACTTATTTAAGTATTTTCTTTTTGTTCATTATCTAGATTAATAAAATAACTTTCAATTTGTTCAAAAGGTATTGGTGTATAATTATGTAATTCACAATTGACGTTATAATATCTTCCAGTTGATTCATTACGTTTTTCATTAATGTGAATATGTCCATGAATATTACCTCTGAAGAAATTTACTTGTGAGGAATCAATTGGGATATGTGTACATATGAATCCTTTATATTTAACACAACCCATAACTGGGATTCCCATTGCAGATAATTTTTCACATACTTTACGTGTATCATGATTGCCACCCACGACATATTTAATTCCGTGTAATTGATTCATATATTCTTCAACTTTATTATGATTTTCCATAACAATATCACCAAGAATATATACAACATCCTTCTTTTTAACTTTTTGATTCCAATTTTTAATAATGAGTTTATCAGATTCTTCTGAGCTCATTCCTCTGAGTTCTTCACAAAGATTCTTATGACCAAAATGGAGGTCACTTATAAAAAATACAGCCATAATTACAAATATATACTTAATTAAGTATCTAATTAGATTTTAAATTGATAACAAATGAAAATCATATAACATCATTAACCAAGGTTCTTTCATAATATTAATAAATAATATTACTTGTATGACAATAGCAATTAAAGAAATTAATAACATAAATGATTTTCCCAATGTTGGATAATCTGAATCTTCGATTTCTTCGTCAAATATCGAATTTAATCCAAAGAAAGTAACTACGATTAATACCAATAAAAAGAACAATGGGATAATTACAAATCCTATTAACATAAATAAAGCACCAAAAATAAATTTCCAGCAATCAGATGGTATAACAAATAATGATATTATAAATAATAATATCAACGAGGAAATTATAATTTGTTTGGTATGTTTATGTTTATTAATTATATTTTGATATAATAAGATAAACTCTTCTTTTAAATTATTAAAATACATTTATTAAAATTCTTTATTATAAAGAATATGGGGATTAAATATATATTATATAACCCCATATTCTTGTTGTTATATATAGATTATAACCCCATTAAGGATTATAAGGTACAAAGGTAATAAAATAATTTAGATTATACTTAAATAAGTACAAAAATTTATTTTACTTTAATTTTTTTAGGTAAAATAATCTTTTGCCAGTGAGTTACTGTATCTAAATCAAAACCACATGCGTCATACCATCTTAATTCTTTATAATCATTTCGTGTCAATGTAGCAAATTCTACCCATCGTTCTTCCTCAACTTGACAGCACACAAGTACCCCCGTATTAACACGTGGTAATTTATCTTTTACATTTATCCAATCATTTGGTTTCATATTAACTAAAATGTTTAATAATTTCTTCTAACGTAGCTTTTCTGAAATAAGAAGGCATATCTTCCATCAATGAATAATAATCCCATTGTAGCCATTCACCTTCTTCAAAATATACAGTTATTTCACCATAATAATTTTCATCCCACATTGTGTCTTGTGCAATGAACCATTGATGGTCATTAGTATCATCACGAAGTGCAGATATTGCAAGGAATAATTCTTCATTATTACCACAATCAATTCTATCACCATTATTCCACGTAACATGGGGATTTATTGAATCAAATCTTGATTCATCAATAACAGTGAAAGAATCATGAGTTGAAGACGTTGCAATACATCCAGTATTTACAGAAGTGGAATCCGTTTTGTATCCCATTTCTTTCAATTTCTCTTGTAAATAAGGAGAATTTTTTCTTATAAATGCAGATTGTATAAACATATTATATTACATTTTAAAATCAATATCTAATAATTCCATGAACATATTAAATTGTTCAATAGTTTGAAAATCTACTGAACCACATGATTCTTTTCTTTCATTATCAATTTGGATTGCCCATTCTCTTCCAATTGTATTAGAACCATTCCAAACCGTTAATTTATATAATATATCTTTATTGGATTTAATTGGAACCAATTTAGTAAAATATTCTTCTTGAATGAATTTAGGAACCAATTCAGTATAATATCCTTCTTGAATAACTTTAATTACTTCACATTCAAATCCATTGTTAATAAGAACTTCTTTTGTTACCATAGTTTTAAAATACGCTTAAATTTTCATATTCATCAATAATATCATCAATAGACATATGACCATTTTCTCTTTCTCTAACAAAATTGATTAAACAAAATGCATCAAATTCAATACCTCTTTGCTTTGCAATTCTAATAATTTCATTATCATTCATAATAGTTTATTTTTTCAATTCAATTACAAAATTATAAATTTATTTTGACATAAACAAATAATAAGGTTCTTATTTTTTTACTTAAGAACCTTATTATTTTTATTTATTTACCATTCACATCTTGGGTCATTTTCCATAATAACAAACTTTGTATTAGGTTTAACAAATTTCCCATTTACATAATCATTAGCAGTTGGATGGTAATGTAAACCCATAATATGTGATTTAGGGTCTAAATAACGCATATCATAATCATTTGCATCATGTACGGGATAACCCATAAACTTTTTAGGCATTTTACCAAAGAACACAACTGCTACCTTTCCTTCATTTTCAAGGTATCTTTTACAAACAGTATTATTATATCCCGTATAAGATAATGTTACATCATAATTAGGATATTTCTTTGTCAATTCAACTCTTTGAGGAACTTTAGAATAATCATAGAATTGTACATCAGGAAATATTTCCAATATGTTTTTTCCATCAAGAATAAAATCTTCGGGAGAAATATCACTTGTACCATTCAATCTAACAGAAAATTCCTTTCCCATCATCTTTGCTTTTTCTCTTTCTTGTTTAATTTCTTTAACAAGTAGATTCATAAACAAATCTTTATTCTCAAAGAAACATCTTGTTTTCTTGATTCTTGATTTATTGATAATGCTTTTCTCAATACCATGTGAAAGAATATCACCTTTATTTCTTCCAGCACCATTCAAACAAAATGCTCTACAATGTTTGCTATTTGGGCATACTTCATGACCACTCATATTTGCTGGTGCTAAATATACACAATATGTATTTGTACCGTTACGATAAGAATACTTCATTTTGGCACTATGTGTAATACCACCTAAATAAGATACACCAATTTCTTTTCTTAATGCAGTGATTGATTTGTTGTAGAACATAACTAAATGTTTTTAATAAGTTAATAATGTTTATCTCAATTGCAATGCAAAGGTAAGAATAATATTTTAATCCTGCAAATATATTATAAAAAAAAATAACACATACCAATAAAAAAAAATTGATATGTGTTATTATATTATCTATTAATGACTCTACTTTCTTTTTCTTCTGTAATAATAAATTCAGTCATATCAGAATCTTCTGCAAGTTGTCTTGCTTTTTCAAGTGCATCACCTTCATCTTTTGCATCAACCACTTTGGTTATTTTTGCATTATAATTTAATTCAATTGTATAAAGCATAAGTTATTTAATTTGTTCAATATCAATAAAAGTTAATTTGTTATTTGATATATATTTGTTTATATAATCTCTTTCAAGTCCACCAACATTTTTATGCCAAGTTTTTGACCAATTTTTATGTGTTTTAAATAATTCTTCTCTATTATCAATATCAAGACACATTAAATGTATGTTAGATAATTGAAATTTATTTAAAAGATATGATAAACAAATTACATCAGTTGTTGGAACATTATCTTTATAATTTATCTTCCATAAATCCTTTTGATTATATAAAGAAAAAGAATCTTGATTGGTATAACATATATTATTAATGTTTTTTATCTTTGGTAAATTAGTTAAAAGAGATTGTTCTGTAATAAAATTTTTAGTTTGTTTATCCATCATAATAAGTTTATACTTATCATAATCTTTATCACCTAAATTACTTTTAATAGCATTCCAATTCCAAATATTTAACCACCACCAATCAATTCTACCACCAGTTTGTTCAAGATTATTTAAACCATTACATCTAACAATTATATCAAAAGAATTAATATAATTAATTTGATTTTCTGTTAATTGTTCTATTGGTTTATTTCCAATCAATAATATATTTTTATTTACATAATCAGTAATATTCAATATAACCATCTATTCATTAATATAAAGTCTATTATAAGCGATTAGAACGTGTTCTTCTTTCAATGGTGTATGTTCATCAAGTTCAAGAAATTCTCTTGCATTATCCTCAATTTCCTTTGCAATCTTCATAAATTCAAGTCTTGGATATTCCATATAATATGTTTTACCATTATAATTTGGACAAATTGCAAAACCATCAAAAATATCAAATTCAAGAATATGTTGCTCATCATCACCAAAGATTGGGTCAGATAATTTAATTTCTTGTCTTGAAACAAATTTACTATTTGTTGCCTTTTCAAAATCTTTAATTGAATATTTTGTCATAATAAAATAATTTAAATAAATGAATATATAATTTCAATGCAAATATATAATAAAAAAATTGGAGAAACAAATATTCCCCAATTTTTAAGTAAATTATTGATTATTCATCATCCTCATCATCCCATTCATCACTACATTCGTATGAATTGATTGTAGTAATGGTTTCAGCAAGGACAAGAATGTCATTTACATTACATTCTTTAAGACATTGCTCACCATATTCACAAGTGATGATAACATCTTTCTTATCTTCATTCCACTCCATTTTTTCAACAAGTGAAATTGGATTGGAAGAATAATAGATTGCGGGAGAAACATCTTCATAATCCGAAGAAATTTCGTAAGCACCATTTTCTTTCACTTGCTCACGAATGAAGTTACGGAGTTCATTTACCTTGTTCCATACTTCATTAATCATGTCAATTACTTTGGTTGTATCCATTGTAATAAAGCAATTCCCTAATCATTGCGAGGTTAAAAAAGTTAATTAATCTTCAAATTCCCAATCAACCATCAATGCCTCTTCTACATCTTCAATGTCTTCATCTGCATCTTCAAGTTCATTATTCATAAACTTATCATACCAATCTTTATCAACAAGATAAGCAGATGAACCATATTTTTCAAGTCCCTTTTCCGAATTGATAAGGGTACAATTATCATAAAAACCCTTCTTTTCCATTAACATTTGACT
>JAEIGA010000362.1_pt1 | contig 66144 bp, 57 predicted proteins | sample 9270691 | NCBI WGS metagenome assembly JAEIGA01 (sample SAMN17057246, study PRJNA624740) | gut metagenome | biome: biome; isolation source: fecal sample | host: Bos grunniens | place: China: Xizang | collected 2019 | reverse complement strand
CCATAGATAATAAACGAACTACAACATGACGCAACCCTTTATGCCACCCCTCCGGGGTTCCAATTGATGGGTGGATAACCCGGGGTTCCGCCGCTGCGCGGCTCCACCCCGGTCTATTTTATATCGCCCCTCAACCGGGGCTCAGAATTCGGCTCGCTGCGCTCGCGGGTTGGAGACGACAAACTCGCATTTTTCTGCCGATTTTATAGCCCAAAACGGCAATTTGTAGAAGTACGAGAGACGAATTCCGAAGGACGAATTTTAGAGTTCCGCTCGCCTCCGGCTCGCAGGGGAAACGGAGTTTATCAGTCGGCTTGTGTTCCGCGCTCAAGGCGCGGGCGGCAGCTTATGCTGAGCTTTGCTATCTTTGCGCCGTAAGGCGCGGAACAAAAAAGGGCTCCGGAGAGGAGCCCTTTGCAAAAGATGTTCTGTTGTATTAGTGCGTATTCAGCTGCTCCATGAGGTCGCGAAGAGCATCGCAGCCATAGTAGTCGTTGGCTACAATGTTCTCTGTGGCAAGAGCAACGCGCTCACCACACTGCACGATGACACCAAGAACGCGGGGCAATACGGCCTGCTGAACCTCAGGGGAAGAGGCGGAGATGGCGTCCATCTTACGCTGCATTTCAGCGGCGCGAAGCTTCAACCCCATCAACACATTGGCTGCGGCCTCAGCAGAGGTGGAGTCGTTTACGCTTTCCAATGCCTCGGTCATTTCCATCATAAAGCCCTCAAACTCGGTGATATAAGCGTTGGCTTCTTCCTGTGTAAGAGAAACAGAGAAGGACAGGTCGTCTACCTGGGCGGTGGCTGTCATTGCTGCCGTGCTCAGCAGAGCTGCAAGGGCAAGGTTCTTAATCATGGTTGTATATCAGTTGGTTGTTTTTTTGCGTTTTCTAAAGCCGGCAATCATGAGGACAAGCCCCCACACCAAGTCGAGCCCGGAAAAGGAGTACATTGTGATTTGCAGCCAAGTTTCCTTAGCATCATACCCGAATACGGCGAATACAATGGCAAGGAGGATGAAAATAATGCCTCGGGGGATTGCGTATGCCAACATAAGAAAATTGGGGTGGAAAATGAATTACTTGGTGAGGCCCAGAAGCTCCATCTCGAAAATGAGTGTGGAGTTCGGTCCGATGCTGCCGGGGCCGTTAGCGCCGTAAGCCAAATTAGCAGGGATGGTTACAATCCACTTGGAGCCAATGGGCATGAGGGTAAGAGCCTCCGTAAAGCCGGGGATGACCTGACGAATGTTGAACTCGATGGGTTGCTTGGATTGGTCGAACACCGTACCGTCTACCAAGGTGCCCTTGTACATGACCTTAGCCTTGGGGGCCTCGCCGTGTACGGCGGCATCATACTTCTCGCCATTGCCGGCTACAACTACCTCGTACTGCAAACCGCTGGGCAGGGTTGTGACTTCGGCACGCTTGCCGTTCTCTTCCATGTACTTGCGACCCTTTTCAAGGTTGGCTTCGCCAATCTTTTCGGCACGCTTGTGAATCATGGTAAAGAATTCCTTCTGGTAGTGGTCCACCATCTCATTGATGTAGGCGGCATCTTGTTCGCCCTTCATGGAATCGACAATGCCCTTCACGAGGGTTTCACCGCAGATGTCGTCGCCCTCAATGCCGGGAGCCATTTGGGGAATGATACGGCTGCCGAGCTGGTACCCGATGAGGTACCCCATCACTTGTTTCGTTTTTTCCTGTTCGGTCATGGCAACATTTTACGGTAAATAGAAAAGAATGCAAGCATGGAGCGAGACATATTTACATCATTACTTGTTGGTGATAACCTTCTTTTCTTTGAGTAAACGCAGGGCGGCCTCATCTGCCTGCACCGCATAGACGGCTTGTATGCCGAAGTGCAGAATGGTCTCTGCCTCTTCCACGGATAAATGGGCTGTGATAACGGTGTTGCCCTCGGTATCATCCTCATGGGCTTCCAACAAGGCCGTTACGGCGTTGCTGCCCGTGTCCGCTGATTCGGCAATAATGTCGCCATCCTCCAACAGCAGGCAAGTGGCCTTGCCGGTCTGAATCTTGGATAAGGCTTTGCTGTGCTCGGCATCGTAGTGGAGACGGCGCTGAAGCTGTGCATTATTCAGTTTGTTATGGAAGGCATATTTCATGCGAAAATCCTGCGCTGCTTCTTTGGAAATTAAGCCGGCCGGTATTTCTTCTAATAGACTGCACAATCTGTTATAAGCCTCATGTGTTTGAGTAGGATAGGATGAATCTAAAGCCTCTCTCAAGATGATGAGGCGGATAATATAAATAGCATCAGCCATTTCCGGGTGCTTTTGGGCATAGCCCTGCAAGGCATCATCGGTCCGGGAGGGCAATAACTCATTGTTTCTCACGGCTAACAGCAGGGCTGCCAGTTTGGTTTCCTCATCCGTGGCCGTGTCGGCAATTTCTTTCCAAACACGGTTGCTGCCTATAGCAAGCGCTTTTTGTTTGATATAATACTTCGCTTCATCATTCGGAGTGAACGACATGTATTTGCCTGCGGAAAAATCTTTTCTGGAAAAGAAGTCGATGGCCGAGGGTTCCCATGAGTCGTAAGCGGAATAGAGCGTGTTGAACGCCTCTTTGTTGTTGGGGTCTTGTTTGAGTGAGTATGTGGCCCATTGGGTAGCGGCGCCTACATCGCCTTTATCCATCGCCTCCTGCCATGTGCAAATCAGATTGATGAGTGATTTGCCGGCTCTTGTGCCACCGCATCCTTCTCTGTATATGGACGCTTTTCGGGCCGGCGCGTTGGAATAATCCGCTTCGTTGAGGCTAGCTTGTTTCGTCACATCGTCCAAGCGTTTCCATTGCTCCGGGCTAAGGTCTTTGCCCGGCCACAAATCCGTATGGACGAGCGCCTCCTGTTCGCGAATGTTGACGGCTAACTTGAACATGGTGACTGTCCAAGGGTTCGCGGAATATTGGGACATCTTATTTTCATCCACCATGAGAGTGCACTTTGATAAGAGTTTGGCAATACGGCATCCGGTCAGAAACTCCTCCTCCGTGCTCATGTAATAGGGAAGGTTAAAACTTCTATTCCAGTTGCCGCTGCGGCTGCATGCTTCGTTGGCATAATCCGTAGAGGCATCCCATCCGGCTGCTTTTGCCTTGTTTTTCAGCAAATCGATCTCTTCTTGCGTTTCTGCGTAGCGGAGCAATTTCATGGCGGCATCGGGGTGGCCGATAGCCGTGGCCGTTTTATAGCCGACGAAGGCTTTATTGTGACTATCGTATCCCCAAGCGCCGGGGTGTTGAGCATCGCACAGTAAGCCTAATCTGTACCATAGACGTGCATTTGTCTTAAAGTTCTCACCGTTATTGCAACTTAATGCATGTTCGATGCAGGCCATGCGCAGTACATTGAAATCCGGACCTTTTAATTCGCAATAGCGCTCCAAGGCTTCCCAGATACCCGGCTCTATCTCTTGCGCTCTTGTTGTGCTGAAAACATAGTACCGGGTGGCCGATTTGAGGAGTGAGACGGCTTCATCTGCATCAATGTCACCATACTTGCTGAACAATCTGTTAATGGCAGCATTGGTGAGGTTGAGCGGGTCCTTGCCGTCTTTACCGCGAGAGATGAGCGCGTTGATTTTCTCCTGCTTTTGCGTATCATTGAGGTAAGGATTGCAGTGAACAAGGATGCCGGCAAAGGTGATGGCTCTATCGTAATGGCTCACCAACGCTTCTATCTCATTTTCTTTCTGCTGCTGGAACTCCGGGGTGATTTCTCCTTTTGCCAAACGCGCCAAATATGTGTCCAGATGAATGGCTGCAACGAGGCTGTGCTTTTGTTTCTCAATCGCCAATTTTAATAATGTTTGTTGCTCTTCCGGTGTGTCGGCTGCAATATACAGACAAACGAATGCAAGATCCTGCGCGGTGAGCAGATACTCGCGAAGTCCGGGCGAGGCTTGGGCTGGCAGCTCAAAAGCAAGCAAGTCGGCAGCTGCCTGCTGAGCCGAGGATTCCGCGCCAACTGTGCAGAGCTCTGTTTGCTCAGCGGAGCAGATGGAAGCGCTCATCAGGGGCAGGGTAGCCAGTAGAGAAGAAATCACAAAAGCTTTCATGCCCCGATTCTAGCAAAACCGGAGCATGATAGCAAGAAACTTGTAATAGTGAAGATGTTATTTTTTTGCGACAGAAAGTTGCCGCTCAATCACTATTGCGTTTGTTGAGAATGTGCACAATCAACACCGGCAGCCCGAATACGAACAGCAGAATGCAGGGAACCACGCCCCAGATGAAGATGTTGAGGTAGCGCGAGCAGGTGGCGTCTCCGGCTTCACTGCCTATCTTCCACCATTTGAACATGGCTGTGGGGCTCCACTCTAACTCTCCCCCGGGGATGATGTGGCAGAGCCCGCGGCGGGCCATGGCCTCCACCACGTTGCGGTCACTGGCAATGCGGTACCAAAGGTCGGCTTGTTCTTTGGCGCCGACGCGGTCATAGTACAGAGCCAGCTCGTACGGGGCACGGCCCACATACCACTCGTTACCCACGCTGCATCTATCAGAAATACGCTTGAGGGTTTCGATGGCCATTTCCTCATTTTTTTGCACACCCTCAGCCCCATGGAGCTGAATGAGTGCTGCGTGCATGCCGGCCTCCGGGTTGCCCATGGATGCGGCGCGGCTAAAGTTGATGAAGGCTTGCTTGTTTTTGCCTTCCTTTTGCTGGAGCAGAGCTTTGCAGTAGATGGCGGGGGCTATGTTTTCGGTATCTGCAATATCCAGGTATTTGTTGCCCAATTCCGGGTTTGCCTCTAATCCGTATTTACCGTTTAAGTAAGCATCGGCCATTACCCATGCCATTTGTCCGGTGTGGGGACTTTTAGGATTCATGTCCGCCAATTGTTGTGCGTAGCTCAGTGCTTTGAGCATATCTGCCTCAACGCCTATACCTTTAACGTAGACTTGGAAGAGACGCATGAGCGCCGTGGGGGTGCCGGCTTGCTCTAAGTGGGTAATACCGGTGTCCGTTTGCTGCTCTGTACCAATGCCGGAAAGCTCCATATCACCCAGCATTTCCAGAGCGTGGCGCCGGTCTGCTTGCAAGTCATTGCTGTCGGCATCGGCCTCTGCAACGGCTTTATAAATGTTGTACGCTTTGGCGTAAAAAAGCTTGCTGTCCTCGGGGGCTGTTTTGCTGAAGTGCTCGCCCAAGAGGATGGCCGCTGCTGCGTCTCCGGCTTCTGCGGCTTGCGATAACAGGGTGACAGCTCGTTGCGGATTAGGGGCCAGATAAACATCGCCGCGCAAGTATAAGGTGCCCACTTCGCGCATGGCATCCGTGTTGCCGGCTTGAGCCTCTTCTTCTCGCAGCTGTAGCCAGCGGTTAAACCAAGCTTCGGCTTGCACTTTGTGGCGGTTGCGTGCATAGGCCGCGTACACTTGAGCTGCGGCTGCGGCATTTCCTCCCTCTGCTTGGTTTTTCAATTCTGCTAAGTTGCTTTCCAAGCTTTCATCCGTACAGCTGTACTGTGCCGGTGCCGGGGCTGTTTCTTTTGCATGGAGCAGGGGGGCTGCAAAGAGTAACAACAAAAGGCGGGTGGGAATCATACGGGGATGTTGGTTGCTGTAAAATTGTACAATAAGAAAATCGGATGTTGAATGAAGTTGCCGACCATTCAACATCCGATTGTTTTAAGAAATTACTTCTTTCTTTGGCCGCCAAACCCGCCTCTGCGCGGGCCATTGCTGCCAAAGGAACGACGCTCGCCACGGAAACCGCCCTTGCGCTCGCCATCACCAAAGGAACGACGCTCGCCACGGAAACCGCCCTTGCGCTCGCCGTCACCGAAGGAACGGCGCTCACCACGGAAACCGCCCTTGCGCTCGCCGTCACCGAAGGAACGACGTTCGCCACGGAAACCGCCCTTGCGCTCGCCATCACCGAAGGAACGACGTTCACCACGGAAACCGCCCTTGCGCTCGCCGTCACCGAAGGAACGGCGCTCACCACGGAAACCGCCCTTGCGCTCGCCGTCACCGAAGGAACGGCGCTCACCACGGAAACCGCCCTTGCGCTCGCCGTCACCGAAGGAACGACGCTCGCCTCGGAAACCGCCACGGCGCTCGCCGTCGCCAAAGGAACGACGCTCGCCACCACGGCCAAAAGACTCGCGGCGGGCACCGGGTGCCTTGCCGAAGGGGCGATGTGCGTTATCACGCTCGGGCTCAAAGGCCTCGCCCTCTGTAAACTTGGTGGCGGACTCGAGGGCTTCCTCCTCTGTTTCAAAGTCTGCCGGATTGAAGACGTAGCTGTCTTCCTCATCCTCAATGCGGGAATCATGCTTCTGAGCCTGCGGGCGCGGCTTGAATACCTGCTTAGCCCCCATCAGACCCTTGCGACGGCGCGGATTGGTGGTAGCCTGGGCAATCTGCTCAGCATCCATCAGCGTAACGTGGCCGGGCTCCAAATCGCCGCCCCACAGGGAACCGATACGGACGCGCACCAGTTTCTTAACGCGCAGACCTAAGCAAGAGAACATTTGGCGCACCTGGCGCTTCAGCCCTTGCTCCAGCACCACGCAAGCGCGGCGGGCGCTGAGGCGAGATACGTATTTGGCCTTGGCCTGGCCCTCAGGAATACGCACTCCCTTCAGCAACTGAATCAGCACGCTGCTGTCGAAAGCCTGGTCGAGCGTGACCCAGTATTCTTTTTCAATACCGCCGGTGGGGTGGCCAATGCTTTGGCTAAGCGTACCGTTGTTGGTGAAAATGAGCAAGCCCTCGCTATCGGCATCCAAACGGCCGATGTAGTTGGCATAACGATACTTGGCGGGCAGCAAATCATATACCGTGCCGATGGCGCCTTGAGCATCGCGGCTGCATACAAAGCCACGCGGCTTGTTGAGCAGCAGTACAACCTCCTCCTTAGGCGTGGCATGGCGGCCATCCACCTTCACAAAGTCGGTGGGCAGTACACGCAGGCCGGGGGTGTCTACCACCTTGCCGTTGACTTCTACACGGCCCTCTGCAATCAAACGGTCTGCTGCGCGGCGGGACTCATAGCCGCATGTAGCCAAAAATTTATTCAGTCGTACGCTGCCCTCCGGTGCGGGCGGGTATGTGCTTTCTTCTGTCATGGTAACTTTCAGGGTTCGCGCTCGCGCGCGTATAGCTTAACTTTAAGTAAATTGAATCATAAAGAGCCTCGCGGTAATATACCGAGAGGCTCCGGAAAATGTTGTTTGTAACCCTCATTTGCTGAGGGCCGGCGTGAACGGCATCAGGCCTCGAACTTGGTCTTGGGCAGACCAATGGGGCTCTGACCCTGCTTCCACTGACCGCGTTCCTTCATGAGCTTAACACGCTCAAAACGCTTGAGGACAGAACGCTTACCGCCAACGGTACCGGTTGCTTTAAGTGTGGAGTGCTTGGACATATTCGTGTGTTGTGTAAAAGTTTACCCGCATCACTGCGGAAAGGTGGTCGCCTTTTATACCTCATTTGCTTGCATTTGGCAAGCCAAATTTACGTCTTTTTTTGATAAATCTCTATTTTTTATCAGGCAAAGAAGCATGGGGAAGGCTTATCATCAGCAAAGTGAGGTCTTAAGCGCGATGAATAACAACCTCACTTTGCCGAAAGAATGGGGAGCAGGTGCTTTACAGACCCAGCTTCTTAAGACCGCCCTTGACAGCCTTGCCGGTAGCCTTGCGGGCTTCCTTTTCAGCAGTCTTCTTAGCCTCAGCCTTAGCGTTCTTCTGGGCATTCTTGGCGGATTCTATAGCCTTCTTAGCGTCGTTCTGAGCGGTTTCGAGCTTGTTCTTGGTGTCAGTAACAGCGTTTTCTGCACCGGCCTTAGCAGCCTCAATCTCGGACTGCACGGCGTTGGCCTTGTTCTGCACGTCTGTTACGGCCTGCTGGGCAGCAGCGGCTTTGTTCTGGAGCTCCGTTACCGTGGAGGAGGTGGTGCCGGTGACGCTGTTGGTTACTTCTGTTACCTTGGACTGCACGGCGGTGTCCACCTGAGTTTTGGCCTCGTTGACGGCGGCATCCTTAACGGCGTTCAGGAAATCATTGGCTTGTACCGTGCCGGCAACAGCGGCACACAGAGCGGCTAATACGCTAATTTTCTTCATGGTATGATGTGAGGGTTAAATGGTATCGGATGCCCCCTAATGTATCATGCCGCGGCGAGATGTCAAGGCCGATGACAGTCAGCAGTGCTGTTTCTCAGCGTCATTCGCCGGTGGCTTTTTTGCGGGTGCGCGGCTTTTTGGGGGCATTCGGATTTGCCGCTTTTGCGGTGCGTGGCTTGGCGGGGGCGTTGGGGTCCGCCGCTTTCTTTTTGCGGGGAGCGCGAGGTTTTTTGGTCGGTTGCGAGGAGGACGACAAGGCAAACGGCTCCTCAGACAATCCCAGCGAGGCATGCTCGCTCTTGGTTTTCTTGGGCGAGCTTGTTTGTGAAGGTGCTTTCTGCTTGGGTTTTGCCGGGGCTGTTTTAGCGCGTGGCTTACGAATCATGAGCCATGCAATTGCCCCACAGATAAGGGAGGCGAAAAGGTAGAGAGCGTGCCCGCCCCAAAGATAAGAAGCACGATTGGGTTGTACACCTTCCGGTCGCCAGGGGGTGCTGTCCGGGGTGGTAGGATTGTAGGGATAGGTGCGTAGTTCAATAGCGTCGCCTATGCGGCAGGGCTCATTGTCCGGCACCGTTAACGCAAGGCGATGTATGTAGGCGCCGTTTTCAAAGGCAAAGGAAACGATGGGAAAGTAGGCCATATCGCCCCCCCAGGAAAGATTGCCGGAGTCCAGCGCTTCCGCAAACGACTCAAACGGACGCTGACGAATATCGATAATCGCCCCGGTAATGGGTACGGTTTCGTGCACGTACATGGCAGAAAGGCACAGGCCGCGCAGTGCGGTCAGGGTGCCGTATGCAGCGCCTGCTATCAGGCAGATGATGAGCAAAATGCGCAGTGCTTTTCTTTTTCTACCGGTCATGACGATTCTTAGTTGACAGCAACGCGCATTTCGTACGGTTCGACACGGCCTTTGGCAATGCAGCTTTGTGCCCATTGAAGGGCCGCAGCCGTAGCCGGGCGGTGCTGCGCTGTAAGCAGGGGACGCTCGCGAAAACGGGGATGGGCCAAGGTGGCAACGGGTAGTTCTGCCAACAGGGCTCGTGCGTGTTCGGCATCGGCACGGAAAATCTCATCTGCTCGGGGCAGGGTGCCTGCGATGGTGACATCGGTGCTCATAATGCGGATGCCGACGCCATACAGTGTTGCCAATTCCGTGAGTTCATCCGGCGATTCAGCCTCGTCTGCAATGATGAGAAGCTCTGCCTGTTGAGCGCCGAGGCTGCACGATAAGGTGCGGAAAAAGGCGCGGCGGCAACTTTCCGCATCATCGGCCACGGCTACACATACAGCGCGCAGGTGAGGTGTGGTATCTGCCGAGTCTTCAAAAATGTAGCTGCCGGATTCATCCGTTGTTCCGGCGGGCCATTGCACGGCAATGAGGTCCGGGTGCTCCCAGCTTTCTTCCTCCTCCAAGGGATAAACAAAGACGCCCATGCCTGCGGTATCATACAGGCGCACGGCTAACGCCAAGGCAATGTGCAGCGGGTCTTGCCCATCGCGAGAGGCGGCAGCCTCACCGGCAAACATGTTGTGCAGGGAGGGAGCTGCTTCTTCCGTGCGCAGGTAGTACCCTTGGCCGTTCTCAACGCGAGCAAGAAAGGAGTCCGGCTCTAAGGCAATGAAAGAGAATTGTGAGCGTAAGGAGCGGTCGGAGTAGTCATTCCCCAACACTGCACGCACTCTGGCAATCAGCTCCGTGCCTTTAATAGCATCCTCCTCGTGGGTGGGGAGGAGTTGCGGGAGAATATCTACCAGTTTGTCGCGCAGGCTCATAAGGCAATACGAAAAAAATTAAGCACGGGTTTGCGCCCCGGCCAGTCTCAAGTTAGGATCCACCGGGGTATCTAAGGCGGAGAAATCACCATTGCGGGCACGCAGCAAGCCGGCAAATGCAATCATGGCTGCATTGTCCGTTGTGAGGCTATTGGGGGGCAGTACCAATTCAATGCCCCGTTTGGCGCAGGCATCTGCCAGCTGACGGCGCAGGGCAGAGTTGCAGGATACACCGCCGGAAACCGCCAAAACACGGTGCCCTGTTTGGCGCAGGGCTTTCATGGCTTTGTGGATGAGGACGTCCAAAATGGCTTGGCGCACCCCGGCGCAGAGGTCGCACATGGTTTGCTCGTCTATATCATTCGGGTTGCCACTCTCTGCCAACTTGGGTAAGGTGTAGAGTACGGCGGTCTTAAGCCCGGAGAAGGAGAAATCCAAATGCGGTTCATGCATCATGGGGCGGGGCAGCTTAAAACGCTCTGCGTCGCCTCGCTCGGCGCGCTTATCAATCTCCGGACCGCCCGGGTAGGGCAAATCCAGCATTTTTGCCACCTTGTCAAAGGCTTCGCCGGCGGCATCATCGCGCGAGCGTCCTAAAAGCGTATAGTTGCCGCTCCCTTGTACATCAATAATGAGCGTGTGCCCGCCGGATACCACTAAGCTGAGGTGCGGAACGAGGCCCTGCGGGTGGGTAATGAAGGGGGAGAGCATGTGCCCCTCCAAATGATTGACGGCAACAAAGGGTTTTTGTGCAGCCAAGGCCAAGGCTTTGGCTGCGGTGTTGCCCACCAAAAGAGCAGCCACCAAGCCGGGGCCGGCCGTGCTGGCAAAGACGTCCACCTCGTGAATGCTGCGGTTGGCTTGCTGTAACGCCTCGCGCAGCACTCCGGGGAGGTTCGAGGAGTGATTGCGCGAGGCCAGTTCCGGTATAACACCGCCGTAAAGACGGTGCAGGGGAATCTGGGTAGAGATAACAGAGCTGAGCACACGGGGCTGTACTTCACCCGCCACCTCTTCAATCAGAGAGACTGCTGTTTCATCGCAGCTTGATTCGATTCCCAGTACCAACATGGTTAAGCTTTCTTTTTGCGGGGTTTGCTTGTAGCGGGCTTAGCTTTTTTTGCAACCTTTTCACCCCCACGGGTGATTTGCGGTGCGGCTTTACCCAATACACAATCTTCTGTTACGGTAATGGCGGTAATGCTCTTATCGCTTGGTACTTCGTACATGATGTCGAGCATCAGACGCTCGAAGATGCCACGCAGCGCACGGGCGCCGGTGCCGCGTTCGATGGCCTGGCGAGCCATGGCACGCAGGGCGTCATCTGTTACGATAAGCTCCACGTTATTCATCTTCAGAAGCTTGGTGTACTGCTTCACGAGGGCGTTCTTCGGCTCGGTCAGCAATGTTACCAGCTGCTCCTCCGTCAAGGTGGTGAGCGGTGCAAAGATGGGTAAGCGGCCCACAAGCTCAGGAATCATGCCGAACATGAACAGGTCCTCCGGCATGGCCTTGGAGAGTACTTCCTCCTCCGTAAATTCCTTCGTGTCGCGGTCTGCGTCGATAGAAGCAAAGCCCAGCGCGCTGGAGCCGATACGCTTGCGGATAATCCCCTCAAGCCCCACGAAGGCACCGCCGCAGATGAAGAGGATGTTTTCCGTGTTAACTCGAATATACTCCTCATTGGGGTGCTTGCGGCCTCCCTTGGGCGGAATATTGCACTCGGTGCCTTCCACAATTTTGAGCAGAGCTTGCTGCACACCTTCGCCGCTCACGTCGCGGGTGATGCTGACGTTTTGGGTTTTGCGGCCGATTTTGTCAATCTCGTCCACATAGATGATGCCTCGCTCTGCTTTAGCCACATTCATGTTAGCGGCTTGCAGAAGGCGCAAAACGATGTTTTCCACGTCTTCACCCACGTATCCGGCCTCGGTAAGCGTGGTGGCATCCACAATGCAGAACGGAACATCCAAAATGCGAGCCAATGTTTTGGCTAACAGGGTTTTGCCGGAACCGGTGGAGCCGGCCAGCAGGATGTTGCTCTTCTCAATCTCTGTGCCATCGTCGCTCTTAGGCTGGCGCAGGCGCAGATAGTGGTTGTACACGGCTACGCAGAGCGTGCGCTTGGCGTAATCTTGCCCAATGACGTAATTGTCCAGCATGGCGTGCATCTCTGCCGGAGTGGGCAGGGCAGCCATGTCTTTGGTTTCTACCGGGAGCACAGGAGAACCATCGGCGTCATCCTGCGGAAGTATCCACGGATGCGTCTCTTTGATGTGGGTAATCATGTGCTCTGCTGCCTGGTCGCCCATGGGCTCCATGAACATTTTGTGCACCATGTCCTCAATGCAGCTGAAGCAGAGGTTCAGCCCATTCCAGGTCAGCACGGGCCATGTAGGCCCTTCCTCCGATTGGCAGGCGGCGCAAAGGCGCGGTGTTTTGTTTTTTGCCATGGTTGCAGAAATTATGCTTTGTCAGCCACAGGCTTGTGGGTAAGAATGCGGTCTACCAAGCCGTACTCCAAGGATTCCTCTGCGGTCATGTAGTTGTCGCGGTCTTGGTCTGCCTTCACGGTATCGAAGTCCTTGCCGGTGTGGTGAGCCAGAATACCGGTGAGGCGCTTATCCAAATTCAACATGAACTTGATGGTGCGCTCTACATCGGCTGCGGTACCTTGGGCGCCACCGCGTACCTGGTGAATCATGACATGAGAGTTGGGGAGGCAGAAACGCTTGCCCTTGGTGCCGGCGGAAAGGAGAACGGAAGCCATGGAGGCGGCAATGCCGATGCAGTAGGTATTGATATCACAGGAGATGAACTGCATGGTATCATAGATGGCAAGGCCTGCGGTTACGGAGCCACCGGGGGAGTTGATGTAGATGTGGATGTCCTTTTTCGGATCCGTCATTTGCAGGAAAAGCAATTGCGCAATGACAGAGTTGGCCACGGTGTCATCAATCTCGGTGCCGATGAAGATGACTCGATCCAACAGCAGTCGGGAGTAGATGTCGTATGCGCGCTCTCCCTGGTTTGTCTTTTCAATGACGGTGGGGATGTAATAATTTTTAGGAGTGTCCATAACTTGTATTTGCGGGTATTTTAACACAGTGTGGCGTCTGATTCAAAGCCCTTTTCTGGCATAATAGGCCATCCGCAGGCACTTTTCGTGCCTGTATTCGGTTTTCGTAGGGGAGATGGGATGAAAAGAAAAACTCAGCCCTCCATATAAAGGGCTGAGTTCTGAAAGAAGTGTCTTTGTTGCTAAAAGATTAGCGGATGGTCTTAACGGTGACAGCCTCCTTACCAACGCGCTCGCGGAGGTAGTTGAGCTTGGCGCGGCGTACCTTACCGCGAGTCACAACCTCAATCTTAGCAATCTTGGGAGTGTGGATCGGGAAGGAGCGCTCTACACCTTCACCATAGGCGATCTTACGAACGGTGAAAGCTTCGTTCACGCCGGAACCACGCTTGCCGATGACGATGCCCTGGAAGATCTGCACACGTTCCTTACCACCTTCAATCACGCGGCAGTGAACCTTAACCGTGTCACCTACGTTGAAGGGCGTTACTTCGGCCTTCAGCTGTTCCTGTTCGATTTTGTCGAGAATGTTCATCTTGGTCTCCTTCTGGTATTAGTAAATGTTTCAGGAGCCTTTCGGCTCTGGCGGTTGCGCGAGTATACACTATTTTTATGAACTTGGCAACCGAAATTTGTGCAGATGGCGCATTTTTTTTATTTTTCTTCAAAAATTGGGCCTAAAAGAAGTGGTTCGAGTCGCTTTCTTTCCTCATCCGTATAGGGAGCGGGAGAAAAATCTCCCATTCTGCGAGAGACAACAATGCGAACGATAGCACTCACGCCCTGAGGGCCGTAAATAGTGAATTGCCAATGCAAAGCTGTTGAACCAATGCGGGTGAGGGCGGCCTCTGTGCGGATTTCATCGCGGAATTTCAACGGAGCCACAAAGTCGGCTTCGGCGTGGACACGGGGGTAGCGCATATCGAGGCGTGTAAAGCCGTGTGCAGCAAGTGCCTCCACCTCTGCTTCCTGCGCATAACGGAAGAAATTAGCGAAGTACACGATGCCGGATGCATCAGTATCTGCGAACGTGACGCGAGAGGAATGAACGAAGGGGGGCATGGCGTATCAGATGAAAGAGGCGTTGTTGAATTGATAGATTTCATCATTAATGTAGGGATGACTGCGGCGTTTGTCCTCCGTCTTATCCCAGCCGAACTCGAAGTATTGCGGGAAATTAATGATGGTATCGGGGGTGATTTTCGGGGCTTCTGTCTGCGGGTCTACCTCATTGGTGCGCAGATTGAGAACCATAACGGCATGGAGTCTGCCATCGGTAATGGTGAGAAAGCGTGCGTATTCTACGCCCGTGGTGCTAAGGCGCATCGGCATATACTCCAGTTCGCTGATTTGCTCATTGCGGATGAAGGTGCGATAAGCGGGCGAAGCTTGCCCGAGTCCCAGCCATTTTTCTGCCTGAGTCACGGTGCGCCCATCCAAGGCGCGTTCTTCCTCCGCATAGCGCATGACACGCAGCGCGGCGTAGACGGCACGCGTGGTGCCGATTTCATTGCCGGCGGCATCGGTCGTGGTTTCGTACATGGCCTTCAGGTCGCGCTCCAAGGCTTCCTTCTTATCCGGTTGGGGGTAGAAGAGGAACCAAGCGGCAACAACACAGGCGGCGCTCAGCCAGCAAATGCCTTTTAGAGTGCGCAGATATTGCATGCGTTGCAATAAAGCGCGCAGGTGGGCAACCAAACTCTGGTCTGCCTCTCCGAATTTAAATTTGGGCTGCACCTTGTGGGTGTCGCCGGCAATTTCGCGAACCGTTCGGGCGGATTCTGCATCCGGGGCAATATCTGCGGCCTCCACTGTATTAAACTCATTTTCTTCGCGTACGGTGTTAATTTTGGTAAGATATCCCAGCACCACCAATCGAATGAATGTGCTCAACCCGAGGAGAATCCAGAGGAAGGGGAAGCCGTAGGAAAGGCATTGGTCACGGTAGGCTGAATCTTCATGCAAAAGGTGTACTTGGTTCAGCTCTTCTGTCAGCGAAATGTGGTGCACGACATCGCGGAAGGGAGAGTGGATAAGCTCCGGTCTTGTTGCATGAATAATGGGGTAGGCCAGCATGGTGAGAACAATGGCCGTCAAAAGACCGCTGAACCATACCAAATTGCGGCGCGGTCCGGCTACAGCTGCCAGTTCCATGAGCAACCACGGGGCTACCCATAGCCAGTTTTTCCATTCTACCAGAAACTCGTGGCTTACCTCAGGAATAATGATGGTAGGTTCCTGGCTTACCAGCGTGCTGGGGAAGGAGAGCATGAGCATCAATATAATAGCCGCAAAGGCTGTGATAATGATGCGGATGCCTATGCCGGTGGCACGCGTTAAGTTGCTAAAGGAAAAGGTGTCTCCCATACTTGTTATTGTATAAAGTAAATGAGTCGCTGTCAAGCTCCGTGGGTGTAAGTATACCCGTGTTACTTACATGGCACCAAGGTACAGTCGTAAATGGTGAAGCTCGCGGCAGCCTTGCGTTGAGGCAATATGGATGAGCTTTTCCTCAACATCCGGGGGCGGGGGCATGCAGCGGCGGGGTAAATCTGCCGTCAGCAGCTCTAATGCGCATGCGTTGTGCAGGGCCATGGTGGTCTCTATAAAGCACATGCGCGTGGGCTCTTCCAAGATGAAATTGAGGGGCTTCTTTTGGTTGAGTACGCGGCTCTTGGGTATCTTGGTGCCGAATTCGTCGTCAATACCCATATTGGCCAATAATATGGGGTGATTCATGACGGTTTCGACATCCAATCGGTTATGCAGCGCGTTAAATTTACCGGTGGCTGTTACTAAGCACCAAGCGTGGGCTGCGCAGTCGTTGAGGGCGGCGTGGTCGTGTACATCGACAAAATGAACACCATCCGGCAGCTCGGCGCTCTTGTCTACGGTGTCAATTACGGTTACTTCCATCTCATGTCGGCGGGCATAGTGCACAATGCCACGGCCTACTTTTCCATACCCCACAACGGCGATGTGGCGGCCTGCAAAATCGGCGTAGCCCAGTTGCTCGAGGGCGCGGAATAAACTCTCGCCGGTGCCTAAGCCGGTTTCAATTTTTTTGATGAGACCGGAATCCGCCACAATAACGGGGCGCTTGGTACGCTCGTAGGCGGGCACCCCGGAGCGTGTCAGCTCAGCATAGCCCAAGCGGGGCATCAAATGCGCACAACTTCCGGCACAGTCCAAAATCATATCAAAAATGTCATCTTTTGCGGCGGTGCGTATGCCGAACTCCGGAAGCATGGCTGCAATGTGCGGGTTGCGTGGCATGAGGGTGCGCTCCGGCACATATACCTCTGCACCTGCTGCCAGTAGTACCATGAATTTAGCTAGTGTGTTGCGGTAAATCGGGGTGGCATCCAGAATCTTCAGGCCTTGCAACGGCATGGTCTTGGCCCATTCTGCTGCCTGATGGCGCAGGGAGGGCCATTCGTCATCCGCGTAATGTTCGTTCAAATAGCTCTGAATCTTTTCAGCAAACGCATTCATGCCCTCCAGTCTACTCTGTGCGGCGTCTGTTTGCAAGTGTAAATGGCCACCATAATAGGTAAAAGCGGGTAAAAACGCCGGTGTGGCGCAAGATTTCTGTTGCAAGGGGCGTGCGCCTGTGTTAAATTTGTTGCTGCAATGGAGAAAACACTTTTCCAAAAAATAGCTGATAAGGAAATCCCGTCTGATATGGTCTACGAGGACGAGCTCTGCGTAGCGTTCAGGGATATTACTCCCGTGGCGCCCGTGCACGTGTTGTTAGTGCCGCGTAAGCCCATTCCGAGCATCGAGGCGGCAGCCGCAGAGGATGCTGAGCTGCTGGCACACCTCATGCTTAAAGTGGGAGAGATTGCCCGCGCTGAGGGAATTGCAGAAGGCGGTTTCCGCACCGTGATGAATACCGGCGCCGATGCCGGTCAAACTGTTCCGCACCTTCATATTCATATTATTGGCGGACGCTCCATGCAATGGCCTCCGGGCTAGTGAGTGGTGGCGGTTCGCTTTCTGCTATGGCAGAGCTTCCGTATATCAGGTACACAGAATGGGTAACCCCGACCACCTTGGAGTTGGGGTTTCCTACGAATCGTTTGCGCTTATATTTTGCAGAACCCGGAGTGGTGCGCTGCCGCTACGTATCGCACCCCGTGTTTGAGAATATACCTAGCTATGGTATTGCTCCGGAGTATGAGTACCAAGAGGTAAGCTTAGAAGAAAAGCGCACGGCGGAGTATTTGGAGCTGCGCACCTCGCGATTAGTGGTGAGGGTGCGCTGCAAAGATGGCGGCTTAGAGTTTTATGAACGCGAGAGCGGGGTGCTGCTGAGTGCCGATGCCGAAGGCATGGGCCACCGCTTGCAGGAGCGCACGGGTGATGAAGTGGTGTGGGTGCTGAAACACCTGCCTGAGCAAGCTCACTTCTTTGCCTTAGGTGATAAACCCTGTGCGCTTAATTTGCGTGGCCGCCGTTTTGAGATGTGGGGCTCCGACCACTATAAGTTTAACCCGGATAGCGACCCTCTCTATAAGAGTATACCTTTCTTTCTGTGCCTGAACAAGGGTACCCAGTATGGTATTTTCTTTGATAATACCATGCGCTCCTATTTTGACTTCGGCAAGAATAGAGAAGACCGTCTGCTATTTGGTGCGGATGGCGGTTGCATGGATTATTACTTTATTTGCGGGCAGGATGCACTGGACACGGTGCAAATATACACCCGCATGACCGGTTTGCCGCCCATGCCGCCCTTGTGGTCCCTAGGCTATCACCAAAGCAAATGGAGTTACTACCCGGAAAAGGTGGTGAATGATTTGGCGGATGAATTCCGTAAGCGCCGCATTCCGTGCGATGCTATTCATTTGGACATTCACCACATGAAGCAGTACCAAGCGTTGACCTGGGACCGCGAGCGTTTTCCGGACCCTCCCGGTATGATTCAGCGCTTGGGTGAAAACGGGTTTAAGGTGGTAACGATAGTTGACCCGGGCATTAAAATCAACCCCGACAATTATGTGTGGCGCAGCGGTTTTGAGCGCAATGTGTTCTGCCGCCGGCACGATGGTGCTTTGCTGGAAGGCGAGGTATGGCCGGGCGCTTGCACATTCCCGGACTTTACGAATCCCATCACCCGCTCATGGTGGGCAAGTTTGTTCCAACGCCAGGTCGGCGAATACGGTGTGCGCGGCATTTGGACGGACATGAACGAGCCGGCCCTGTTCCCGGATAAAACATTCCCGGATGACACGCGCCATAATTATGACGGTTTCTATTGCTCCCACCTCAAGGCGCATAATGTGTATGGCCAGTGCATGGCGCGCGCCACACGCACGGGGATGGAGCAGGCCGCGCCGCAGCGCCGCCCCTTTGTGCTGTCTCGCGCAGGATTTGCCGGGTTGCAGCGCTGGGCCGCTACGTGGACAGGGGATAACGATGCGGATTGGGATAACCTGAAAATGGCTAACCTGATGGTGCAGCGTTTGTCTGCCAGTGGCGTTTCCTTCTGCGGTGCAGATACCGGTGGCTTCTTGGGTCGCCCCTCGCCGGAGTTGTTCTGCCGGTGGATGCAAATGGCGGCATTCCATGTGTTCTTCCGCAACCATAACAACGGAGAATACGGCGGGCAGGAGCCTTGGTGTTTTGGCCCTGTGGTCGAGGGCTTGGTGCGCCGTGCTGTAGAAGAGCGTTATCGCCTGTTGCCCTATATCTACACGCAGTTTTACCGCTATTCTACACAGGGTACGCCCATTATTCGCTCCTTGGCACTCATGTATCCGGAGAACCCCGATACCTATTGGCGCAGTAGTGAGTTCTTCTTGGGCGAGGCGTTGTATGTGGTGCCGGTTCATCACCCGGGTGAGGGCGGGCGCTTCCTGTATGTGCCGCCCGGTCATTGGTATTCTTTGTGGAATGATGCCCCGGCGCCGATTACCAATGCCGAGGCGTGGGTGTCTACCTCCATGTCTACTATCCCCGTTTTGGTGCGTGGCGGTAGTGTTATCCCGCGATGGCCGGTGCAGCAGTATGTGGGTGAGCTGGAGAACCCGCCTGTTACGTTGGATACGTGGTGGGCTCCGGAAACAACCATCCGCAGCGAGCTCTATGAGGATGCCGGCGATGGTTTGGAACATCGCACCGGCGATTACCTCCTGCACCATTTCGAGTTCTGCTCCGAGCTGCGCCGCATGAGCCTTAGCCACACCATGCAAGGCAAGCGCCCGTTGAGCCGCGATACCGTTGAGTTTGCGCTGCATGCCTTGCCGCATAATGCCACGCCGGAAGCCGTGGTGGATGGTGTGCCGGTGCAGGGCGAGTTTGATGCCGCACATGTGTACCGTGTGGAGTTGCCTGCTGCTTTCCGAGAGTTGACGCTGTTGTTCTGATAATACATTCTCTTCCTCCATCATGAAACGCGATACGCTTGATAAAATTGTCAACCGCTTAGAGCATTTGGAGCCGGATGAACTGCGCCATCTTTTCATGCGACTGGCAGCGGAGAAAGGCTTGATGCAAGATGTGTTCGATGCCTTGCGCGATGGGTTGATTTTGTTTGATGCAGACGGGGCTGCCAGTTTTGCTAATAAATCAGCATGTGCCATGTTTAATCGCTCTCGCCATGAACTATTACGCATGCCCTTTGAGCGCTTGGTAGGCGGCACCTGTCGTTGGGAAGAATTGGCCGGTAGTGGGGTGGCCATCACGCGCGATTTGCATGTTAATTACCCGGAATCGAGGCATTATAACTTCCTGATGAGTCCGGTGGCTCAAGGCTCTGAATACCTGTTGTTGATTCGTGACGATACGGAAAGTATTGTGCGTGGCGAGGAAGATGCCGAGGCGGAGCAATTTAACCTGATTACATACATGGCCGGTGCAGTGGCGCATGAAATTGGTAATCCGCTGAACTCCTTAGGGTTAAATCTGCAGCTTATGCAGAGAAAACTCTCTAAGCTGGATGGTGCCGCACGGGATGCCTTAACGCCACTTCTGGATAGCGCCTTGGTGGAAACGCGCCGCTTAGATACCCTGTTGCGCCAATTCCTGCAATCCATTCGGCCCGGTAACATGCAGCGTGAATCCGTGCAGCTCAATGAGGTGCTGGAGCGTGTTTTACAGGTGTTGGAGCCCGAGATTGCTCCGCGAGGGATTGCCATACAGATGTCATTGGCAGAGGAACTGCCGGAGTTGAATGCGGATTCCGGGCAGCTGTTTCAAGTGTTTTATAATCTGATTCGCAATGCTTTCCAATCCATTCCCGGAGAGGAAAACGGCGGTATTTATATTCAAACGGATTTCAATGATAATGATGTGCGCGTGCTTATCGGCGACAACGGTACCGGTATCTCGCACGAGGTGATGGGCAATATGTATGAGCCGTTCCGTACTACGAAGCGTAAAGGCAATGGGTTGGGCTTGCTCATTGTGCGCCACATTATCAAAGAACATGGCGGCACTCTTTCCCTTGCCTCCAAGGAAGGCACCGGCACCACGGTGACCATCACGCTTCCTCGAGCAGACCGTGTTGTGCGTTTGTTGCCGTCCTAACGCTGCGTTAGTGCGCGGTGCGGCGCGAGATGCACCACACACCGGCTGCAATGCAGAGCACGGCTACAATTTTTTGCCATGTCAGGGTATCCACTCCCAGCATAATGCCCACTGTTGCAGCGATAACCGGTTGAATATAGTTGTAGGCGGCTACGGTTGAGGCTTCCAGATGCCGTTGCCCGACAATCATGAGCAAATAGCTGATGAAGGAACCGAAAAAGACAACGTAGGCGGTTCCGGCAATTTCCGGCAGTTGCAGCTCTTGCCATGGTAAGCTGCACAACTCCGGCAGCCAAATGGGGGCTGTTAATACGGCAGATATGAGGAATAACCACCGCATGAGGATGATTGGGTGGTATTTCTTAATAACACCGCTGAAAAAGACAAAGTAGCAGGAGGCTGATAGCTGCGAGAAAAGGCAAATACCGTCGCCCAACGGACTGCCACTGCGGCCCCCTTGCATTTGTGAGCCTAATATAAGAATAAGTGCGCCCATGGCCGCTAAGGCTAAACCGCTTATTTTGCGCCATGTGACGGCGGCATGTAAGAAAATTGCAGATAGCAGGAAGGTGAAGACCGGTGTGCTGGTGGTGATAACGCAGGCATTGGTGGGGGATGTATATTGTACCCCGGTGACATAGCAAAATTGATTGATACCCATGCCGCAAAGGGACATGATGATGATGGACTTCCAATCCGCTTTATCAATGTGCTGCGCCGGAGCGGCAGGGGAGATGAGCCAGAATAAAGCAGCTGCGCCGCATAAACGAAATGCCGCCATGCTTACGCCGTTGATGAGCCCTCCCTCCATTGCCCATTTGCACAAGGGGCTCATGAGCCCGAAGCAGAGAAAGGCTGCCAAGGTAATCAAGTGGGCTCGCATGTGTTGAGAGTGAGGCATATTTCTTGTTTCCGTTTGCAGTGGGGCGCCACCATAGCATATCGATTTCCGATTTTCAAGGCTTTTGGCACTCTATTTTATTCGTTGCTGCGGAGCTGCGCTTGCCGGAGAAAATGTGCCGATAGCCGGATTTAGGGGATTTCTGTGATAGTTGTCTTTGAATCGGCTTGCTATACCCGGTAGGCTGGGGTATAATACGCGCACGCGTATGAAGAGCGAACCTAAACAGTGCAAGGTTGTTGGGAGTGTGCCGAATTGGCAGACGTGGTGCAGTGTTGCCGAACAAGCCGTCCTTCCCTGTGATTGGGTGGAGCTGCGCGCAGACTCCCTGCCTGCGGAGCTATCCCTGCAACAGGTGCTTGCAACGCGTCCGGCTGCGCCGGTATTGCTGACGGTGCGCCACCAATCCGAAGGCGGTTTGCGTGCGTGGATGCCACAAGAGCGTGAGCATGTGGCTTTGCAGTTGTTGCCCATGGCTACGGCTTTGGATTGGGAAATTGAGCAATGGGAGCACTCTCTGCCTGTTATCCAAGCGGCAAAAGATGCCGGTGTGCTGCTGATTGCATCGCATCATAACTTTGAAAAGACGCCCTCTTTGGCGGAATTGCAGCAGCGCGAGCGCGAGGCCCGTGCCGCAGGGGCAGATGTCGTTAAGTTTGCTTTTCGATTGAATGGTGCAGAGGATATGATGGTGGGGGTAGAGCTGTTGCGACAGGCCTCCGGCCCTATGGCGGTGATGGGTATGGGGCCTTTGGGCCCGGTAAGCCGCTTACTTTATGCTCAGCATGGTTCGTGCCTTATTTACGGATTTATGGGCGATGCCCCGACAGCGCCGGGCCAGTGGAGTGCAGAGCTGTTTCGCCAATCGTTGAATCATTTGCCTTTGTTGTAATCTGCTATGTTTGATATTGTCCTTAATTCCTTTTTAGCGACCATACCGGTTTTTGTATTCTTTGCAATCGGTTTTTGGTTGCGTTACAAGAAAGCGCTGGAGCCGCAGCATGATAGTGTGATTATGCAGCTGGCGATGGATATCGGTTATCCGTGCCTTATTTTCTACAACATCATGAAGTACATGGTGGTGGAGGCTGTGCCCGGTATCACGGAGTTCTCCTTTTCAGCGCAAGCTATCGCCTGTGGTTTTGCTGAGCTTTTGCTGGGTGTTGCCGCGGCTTGGTTGGTGGCAAAGGTGCTGCGTTTGAAAATCGGCACAGGTTTGCGCACCTTTACCTTAACGGCCGGTGTGCAGAACTATGCTTTCTTCGTTATTCCCATTATCCAGATGCTGTTCTCCTCCCCGGGAGATCCTACGATGGGGGTGCTTTTCATCCATAACATGGGGTGCGAAATCTTTGTTTGGAGCTTGGGTGTGATTTTTATGTGCGGCGGTGCCTGCAACCTGCGCTTGGGTCTCTTCCTGCGCGGGCCGTTGCTGGCTGTGTGCGTTTCTCTGATGCTGGCATGGACCGGTTTGGGCGATTATGTAGCGCATCCCCCGGTCATGAAAGCCGCTGAAATGATTGGTGCCGTGGCCACGCCGATTTGCCTGATTCTCTTTGGTTGCTCCATGTTTGATTTAACGCGCAATTTCCGTTGGCAGCCGCGCATGCTGGTTTCCGGTATTGTGGCACGTTTGGTGATAGCCCCGGCCTTGATATTGTTGCTGGCCTGGGCATTGCCTGTGGATCCTATCATCAAGCGCATTATGGTTATCCAGAGCGCTATTCCCAGTGCGGTTATTCCTGTGATTTTAGCAAAACGATTCGGGGGCATTCCGGAGGTAGGTACCCAAATTTTATTGGCAACAACCCTGTGTTCTTTCCTGACGCTGCCGATATGGTTGGCTGTGGGTAGCCATTTCGTCATCAAATTAATGTAAAGTTGAGCGTATGTCTGTGTTAAAACCTGAGATTCTTGCCCCTGCCGGCAACTGGGATTGCGTGCGTGCGGCCGTAGCCAATGGGGCTGATGCCGTTTATTTTGGGCTGGACCAGTTCAATGCCCGCATGCGTGCTGATAATTTTACGCGCGAAGATTTGGCAACGCTGGTTCCGTTTTTGCATGAGTGTGGGGTGCGCGCTTATGTAACCATGAATGTGCTGATTTTTCCGGCAGAGATGCCGGAGGCCTTGGCTTACGTGGATGCCTTGGATGCCGCCGGGGTGGATGCCGTTATTGTGCAAGACCTTGGGTTGGCTGAGCTTATTGCAAAGCACCGCCGTGAAGGCCGACTGAAGATTGAGCTGCACATCTCCACCCAAATGACGGTAAGCAGCCCGGAGGCGGTGCAACTGGTGGATGCTTTGTTTGACCCGCAACAGATTGTGCTCTCTCGCGAGCTTTCACTTAAAGAAATTGCTGCCTGTGCTGCGGCTACCTCTAAACCCATTGAGGTGTTTTGCCATGGTGCCTTGTGCGTGGCTTATTCCGGCCAGTGTTTAACAAGCGAGTCGCTGGGGCAGCGCAGTGCCAACCGAGGTGAATGCGCGCAAGCCTGCCGCATGCCGTATAAGCTGGAGGTGGATGGCCGCCTGCGCGATTTGGGCGAACGCCGCTATGTGTTCTCTCCGCAAGACCTTTGCGCCCTGGAGCGTGTGCCGCAAATGCTGGAGGCAGGTGTGCGCAGCTTTAAGATTGAGGGGCGCTTAAAAAGCCCGGAGTATGTGGCAGCCACTACGCGCGCCTATCGCCGTGCGCTGGATGCTGCCCTAGCCGGTAAAGAGGTGGGGGCGGTTGAGCAGGCGGATTCTTTGTATGCGATGCAAATGGCTTTTTCTCGCGGATTCTCCTTCGGCTGGCTGGAGGGAACAGACCATCCTTTGCTGACGCATGGCCGCTTTGGCAAGAAGCGTGGTGCCCTTGCCGGGAGAATTGTGCGCTGTGGCGAAGGGTGGGTTGAATTGGCCGGTGTTCCGGCTATTCCTATTGCACCCGGCGATGGATTTGTGATTGATGCCGGGCAAGACCGCAACGACGAACAGGGCGGACGTATTTGGAAAGTGCAGGGGGCTCGCCTCTTCTTCCATGGAAAAGGCAGTCGTATTGATTGGCGCTACGTGCGCCCCGGTGACTTGTTGTGGAAAACGGCAGACCCGGTTTTGGAAAAACGCCTGCATGCCACGTGGTGTAATTTTGCTCGCAAGGTAGAGGCGCCGTCCTCAGCGCTCAACATTCACTTTGAAGGGCGCATCGGCGCTCAGTTGACTGCTACCTGCAGAGGGATTACCGTGGGGAGCGGTCAGCCGCTGGAGGCAGCGGAAAAACGCCCGCTGACAGCGGAGGTTATCGAAGCTCAGTTCAGCCGTTTAGGCGGAACTGGCTATACCTTGGGTGCCTGCACGTATGCGTTGGAAGAAGGCTTGATGTTGCCGCTTAGTATCCTTAACCGCATGCGCCGCGAATTGGTGGAAAAATTACCGCAGGAGGAGCAGCAAGAAGAACATACACCTTTGCCGCAGCCGGAGTGGAATCAGGAGTTTCCGCCCCTGAAGGCTGCGGAAAAATACAAGTTATCCGTGCTGTGTCGCGAGCCGGAGCAAGCTATGGCTGCCGCGGCGGCCGGTATCAAACGCGTGTATTTGGATTTTACGGACCTGAAACAATTAGCACCCGTTACCGCCCGCTTGCGCGAGGAGTACCCGGGTACCTCCGTGTGGATTGCGACACTGCGTATCATGAAGCCGAAGGAGGCCGGTTACTTCAGGTTTATCAACGAGGCAAAACCGGATGGCGTGTTGGTGAGAAACTTAGGCGCATTGCTGTACTTCCGCGAAAAAGGCATGCCCATGGTGGCGGATTTTTCGCTGAATGCCGCCAACCCGCAGAGTGTTCTGCTGTTGCGTAAGCTGGGAATGCGCGCGGTTACGGTTTCTTATGATTTGAATGCGCATCAGTTGGTAGACTTGTTGCGTAGTGGTTGCGGGCCGGAGCTGGAGCTGACGCTGCACCAGCACATCCCCATGTTCCATACAGAGCACTGTGTTTTCTGTACCTTCCTGTCGCAGGGACATAACTTTATGGATTGCGGCCGCCCGTGCGAACACCACCGTGTGCGCGTGATGGATCGCACCTATGCCATGCACTATCTGCGCTCCGATGAAGGATGCCGTAACACCTTGTTCAATGGTAAAGCCCAGACGGCTGCTCGCTATGTGAGCGGGATGCGCCGTGCCGGGCTGTCGCGCTTCCGCTTGGAGATGCTGGAGGAATCTGCAGAGCAGACAACGAGCCTCATTGAATCCTACCGCGCCTTGATGCGTGGTAAAGTGACACCGGATGCGCTGATGGAGAAGCTGGATGTGCTGGACCGTATCGGCGTGACGGAAACAAAATAAGCTTATCTCGGGCCGATTTTGATGAAAACCTCGTTGCCGAGTGTGCGTACGCTACCGGTGGCGGGCCATGTGGGCATGGTGTTGAACTCCGTGCCCATTTTTGCATAATCGGCAGAGTTGCCGATGTGCATGTGGTTGAGTTTCAGATAACGCAGATAAAATTGGAGGAAATAAGCCCAAACCAACGTGTGGTCGGAGGCTTTTTCCGACACGTTAGGACGGCGCATGGGCTCCCCAAGTAGGATGACTTTGGGCGTTTCAATGCCGGCTTGCAGGGCGGCGGCATTAGCTGTGCTGCGCAGTTCGCGCATTTCTGCCATGCTGATATCGAAGTAGCGCGCTTCGTTTCTCGCCCACTCGGCATTGGCATACATGCCTTTCACCAAGACAAAACCTAAGAAAAGAAGCAAGGCCTGTTGAAGACGCGGGGATACCTGCAGCGGTTCTGCTACAAAAAGTCCCCAAAAACCGGCAAGCATCACCGGCTCTGCTATGAAGGTCCAGGGTGTCTGTTGGCGCAGCAGCACAAAACCCAGTGCATACGGCACAATGCAAAGCAGCAGCATGGCAGCAACTGCGGCTGTGCATACCTTGGCTCCAAATCTCTGCTTGAATCGCTTAGCCAAAAGCACCAGTGCTACCAGGGCAGACAGGCATACCCATTGGCCCCAGTAGCCTATCATAAAGATATTGCGTATGATGGTCAGTTTTTGCTCTGCGCTGCCGGCGATGAATTGAGGCCAACAACTCAAACTGCTTTGGTAGCCCTGTGCGTAGCTCAGTTGCTCTTGCGTGACGAAGGGAAGATGCACTGTGGCGTATTTGACAAGCAGCCAAACGGTTGCGGCTCCCAGCCCGGTAAGAATAAAACGCCCGATGCGGGTCCATCTCTCTGCGTTTTCTCCTAATTGGAGTCGCCTTAACTCCATCACCAAAAATAATGCCGTAAAGTAAAAACAAGTGGCCTGGTAGGTGCCGAAGGCTAAGGATAAAAGACCTATGCCGCCCAACAGTGTCTTGTATCCTCGTTGCTGTACCATCCAGATGGCTCCGGTTACGGCTAAAAAGGAGGCAGCAAGCGCATCGCACAGAAAGCTGAACTGCAACATGTGATTGAACTGTATGCAGCCCAAATAAAAACCTCCGTAGACCAAGCGTTGCAACGGCCCTTGCAGCTTGAGCAACTTACATTGGCAGACGATAACTGTGCTGAGCAAAAGCCCGCTTGCTATGCCCGCTGCCCACACGCAGGCGCCTAAGCCGAAAATGCCGCGCCACAGCACTATGCCCCATCGCCCGGCGGCGGCGTATAGCCCGGTTTCTTCGCCGTTAAAATCATACAAATCATCTCCATACATGCCCAAGCGCAGCACGCTGTAGCCGTATACCAGCAGGAAAATGCAGAAGTAGAGCACAAACCAAGGCCCTTCTTCTTTTAAGAGGCGTTGGTACCAAGGCATTTGAGGGGGCGCGACTTGCATGGTTATGAGGTGTAGGAGGCTGTGAGTAAAAAAGCCCTGCGACGCTGCGCCGCAGGGCTTGTTAAAAATATGTTTGTTATTAGTGGGGAACTGCAATGGTTTGCTCGCGGTCCGGACCCACACCAACGGTGCCTACGGGGCAGCCGATGATTTCGCCGAAGCGCTTGACGTATGCCTTGCAGTTCTCAGGCAGCTCCTCCCATGTGGTGCACTTGCTGGTGTCCTGCATCCAACCGGGAAGCTCTTCGTAAATCGGTTCACATGCCTCCCACTCCTCGATAAGAGCAGGGGGGTACTCGAGGATTTGGTCGCCCAAACGGTAAGCGGTGCAAATCTTGATGGTCTTCATCTCGTCCAAACCGTCAAGGTTTGTCATGGCCATCTCGTTGAAACCATTGAACATGGAGGAGTAGCGCAGTACAACACCGTCTGCCCAACCGCAACGGCGGGGACGACCGGTTGTTGCACCGAACTCACGACCAAGGCCGTGCAGATAATCGCCGATTTCATCATCCTCGGTAGCGAAGGGGCCGGCACCCACGCGGGTGGTGTAGGCCTTGCATACGCCAATGATGTGGTCGATACGGGTGGGGGCAACGCCGGAACCGGTGCAGCAGCCACCGGCGCTGGTGTTAGAGCTGGTCACGAAGGGATAGGTGCCGAAGTCGATATCGAGCATGGCGCCCTGAGCACCCTCGAACAGAACGGTTTTGCCTTCCTTAACAGCCTGATTAAGAACAGGAATAGTGTTGCAGATGTGCGGGCGCAACACATTGGCAGCGGCGATAACGGCATCCAGAGTAACATTGGGGTCTGCTGCGGGCCAGCCCAAGCGCTCCAACTCTTCGTTGGCTGTCTTAATACGGGCTTTGAGAACCTTCTCTAAACGCTCCGGATCCACAAAGTCGGCCATGCGCAGGCCAACGCGGCGTGCTTTGTCGGCGTAGGTCGGGCCAATGCCTTGCTTGGTTGTGCCAATCTTTTGGTCGCCAAGGGCTTCCTCTTGGGCGGCATCGATGTCGCGATGAATAGGCAGCACCACGTGAGCGCGGTCAGAGATAAGCAGGTTTGCAGGAGAAATGGCTACTCCCTCATTGCGCAGGTACTCAATTTCCTCTACAAGAGAAGTCGGGTTGATGACGACACCGTTGCCGATGACGTTGACCTTGCCCGGCCACAGAATGCCGGAAGGAATGAGGTGCAGTACGTACTTTTTGCCCTTGGCAATGACGGTGTGGCCGGCGTTGCTGCCACCTTGGCTGCGGGCTACGTAATCTGCGGTTTCGGTAAGGAAGTCAATAACCTTGCCTTTGCCTTCGTCTCCCCACTGGGAGCCTATGACTAATGTGTTCATGTGTCTGCTGGTTAAGTGTTGGCCGTTGAGGTTATGCCTTAGCGGCCTGAATCATCTTGGTGATTTCCGTGTAGTAGGAGTCAGCACCCTTGGGTCCGGCAATGTCGGAGGGTTGGTATTGTACGGTGAAGATGGGCAGGGTCTTGTGGCGCAAGGCGGCAACGGTGTTGTCGTTCATGTTGGTTTGGATGACCTCAAGCTCTGCGGGAAGACTGTTCTTCTCAACCGTGAAATCTTCGTTCTGGGTGGTGATGAGTACGTGGCCGATGCGCTCATCCTTCACAGGCTGGTTAGCGCCGTGGTGGCCGAAGGGCAATTTCTGAGTCTTGCCACCGAATGCCATGGCCAGCAACTGGTGGCCAATACCGGTGCCGACAATGGGCAACTGTCCGACGAGCTTAGCAATCTCTGCGCTGATGGCGGTGAGGGGCGCAGCGTCTCCGGGGCCGCCGGAAAGGAATACGGCATCCGGCTGCATGGCCAGAACCTCTGCGGCAGGCGTGTTGGCGTTCACTACCGTGCATTCAAAACCATGGCGACGCAGGGTGCCAAGGGTGCTGCGGGTAACACCGAAATCGTAAACAACCATCTTACCGGTGGCGGCAGGCAGCTCGCAGTAGTTGGTCATGTCGCCGGCGGTCTTGTTCGGCAGCTTCCATGCACGGGATTCACCCTCCCAAAGGTAGGTCTCAGCCGTGGTGACGCTGCTGACCAGCTCCGTGCCTTCGATGGGGGCTGCTGCCTTAGCGGCGGCAACGGCCTCTTCGGCGCTCAGCTCTGTGGTAACGCAACCGCGCATGGTGCCGTTGTCGCGAATGTGGGTGGCAATAGCGCGGCAATCCACGCCTTCAATGCCCACCAAGTTGAAACGCTGCATCCAGCTGCCCATGTCTTCCGTGGAGTTCCAGTTGCAGTGCAGTCTGGCAAGTTCGGTTACCACAAGGGCAGAGGCTTGGGGGCATGCACTCTCGTTATCCATCTCACTGATGCCGTAGTTGCCGATGAGCGGGTAAGCCATGACAGGAATCTGGCCGCGTGAGGCCGGATCCGTGATAAGCTCCTGATAACCGGCTACTGCCGTGTTAAAGCAGACCATGCCGGTTGCTGTGCCGGTGGCGCCGATGGAGCTTCCTTCAAATATTGTTCCGTCTTCGAGTGCAAGAATAGCTTTCATGCGTTTTTTCTTTTAAGCCGTGCAATCTTACCAAATTTGTCACCCATAAGCAAGGCTATATTTACGCGTATGCCTTAAAAATATTATAACGAAATGTAGAGTTAAATATAAAATTCGTCATTTTAGACAAGAATGCTTGCATTGATAGGAAAAATGTGGTTATAATACGGCATGAGGCATGCAGCGTTGTGCGCTGGTGTTGCTTCTCGTTAAGTTTCACACAAACCATCAGACAATTATGGAAAACCAAGAAATGAAGACAGAAGGCGGTGTAGTATCCGCTGCTCCCACCTGCGATACGAAGGATCGTCTTGCTGCAGCTCGTGAGTATGCTGTTGCTCAGTACGAGAAGGTTCGTCGTGCCGCTGCAGAGCAATTTGACCATGTGCGTAAGTACACGGCAGATGCTCGTCAGCAGATTAATGCCGGCTGGGATGCCACTTGCTCCAATGCTAAGAAGCTTCACACTGCCGGTGAGGATTTTGTTAAGGAACACCCCACGGGTAGCGTTTTGGGCTCTCTTGGTGTAGGCCTTATCATCGGGCTTCTGCTCGGTTGCACTCGCCGCTGATGCGCTGCGGGTGCCGATATTAAATATCGGGCTCGTTCATGTCAATATTTTCATTCATGAAACCTAAGGTGCTGACCACCCTGCAAGAGCAGGGTGGCAGTGCGCTTTCTGATGCTAAAAAGACGGTGCGGTATATTGTTAACCATGCCGGCTCACTTTTGGCATTGTTGCGTTTGGAGCTGGGCGAGTATATCGGGCAGCAACGGGCTCGTTTGTCTTTATTGGCGGCGGCCTGTTTCTTTTTCTTCTTTTCCTATCTTGCTGCCTGTGTGTTTGTTTGCCTGCTGTTACAGGCGTTGTTGGGCTCTTGGTTGTGGGCCGTAGGGCTTGTAGGTCTTTTTAATGTAGTAATGGGAGGAGTGTTGTTGCTGGCCGCATGGAGCAGGAAGTCTGCTGCGGTAGCCCCCGTTACTCGTCAGGAATTACAGAAAGATTGGGAATGTCTCAATATCTTGCTCAACAAAGAAAAAACGAACTCCTGATGCAGATTGCTCAGGAGCGCGTGCAAATCCTGTCTTCTGCGGCTGAGCTGCAGAAGAGTGTACTTGCCTGTAAACAAGGAGTGCAGCAAAGTAAAAGTTTGCTGAGCCGTGGTGTTGTTGCCGGGGGTGTATCTTTAGTGGTGGGGCTCTTTACTCGCGCTTTTCGTCGGGATACCGGCGTGGTGGATGCCTTTCTTTCTCCCAAGCGTAACAAAAAAATGTACTATTTGGCTAAGTGTGCCGTGTTTTTGTTAACCCCGTGGGTGCGCCGTAAGTGGAAGCAAATGGCGGCGCTGCCGGGAGCGGTGCGCGGGCGCTAAGCATGATTTTCGTAGTCGGTTCTTTTTCTCTTCTCTCTCAATTTTCAATTTGCATATATGACCAAGGTTTTCGTTTCAGGTGCATTTAACGTGTTGCATGCCGGGCATATTCAGTTCTTTAAGGATGCTCGTGCGTTGGGTGATTACCTTATCGTTTCTTTCCCTCCGGCAGATTTGCTCTGGAACCTTTACAACAAGAAATCCGTTTTGGAGGATGCTGATAAATTGGCCTTGTTGCGTTCTATTTCCTATATTGATGAGGTTGTGCTTTCCACGGATGAGGATGCCGAACAGTCATTCCGCTCTGCATTCGTGGAGCTGAAGCCGGATATTCTGGCTGTTACTACGGATGATTTGTACGTGGAAGCCAAGCAGCGGCTTTGTGATGAGGTTGGGGCTCGTTTGGTGGTGCTGGAAAAGACGCTGCCTGAAGGTAAAAATACCACCAGTTCCGAGGTGGTAGCCCGCATTCGTGCGCCGCGCCATGTGCCTTTGCGTGTGGATTTTGCCGGCGGTTGGCTGGATGTGCCTGAAAATGCCATCCCGGGAGAATACGTCGTTAATTGTGCGGTGTCTCCCACGGTGTCTCTCAAGGAATGGAAATACCGCCAGGGTGCCGGTATGGGCGGCAGCGGTGGCTGGAGCGTGCTCAACGGTTGGGACCCCGTAAGTTCTGAATTGGGCTTGGGCGTGGGTTGGCAAGACCCTGCGGTTATTGCCGAAACCGGTGCCTGTGTATGGCAGTCCGGGCGTTATCCTGTGCTAGATTTCAAGAATACCGGTGATTTTCTTCAAGGTCGCATGGCGATATATGATACGCGCATTAAGCACAATACGCCCGGTTTGGCCGGCTTGCAGCGTAATTTCAGAAAGATTGCCAAGGCTGCCCGCGTGGCGCGAATGGGCGTGTTGGAGCAAGATGTGACCGTGCTTGCTGTGGGTGTGCAATTAAGTTACCAGTTGCAGCTGGAGGAAGGTATGGCTCCGCTGGAGAGTATCGGTGCCTCGCTTGCTCACAAGTACTGCGGCGGTGGCCACGGCGGTTATGCTCTGTATCTTTACGAATCTGAGGAGGACCGCGCTGCTGCCTTAGCTTCCTGTCCATATCTCTATCCGATTGAGCCCTATTGCCGAACCTTCGGAAAGGATGAGCAGGTGCCGTGGGCTCCCGAATATCTTGAGCGTTTGCACAAACAAAATGTGCATAAAGATAATTTCTAATTTTTATTCAGTTATGCCAAAAGTTTTTGTATCCGGTTGTTTTGATGTATTGCATAGCGGCCATATTGCCTTTTTGGAGGAGGCTGCAAGTTATGGTGATGTGTATGTGTCTCTCGGTTCCGACGAGACGGTGCGCATGCTGAAAAATCGCGAAACAATGTACAATGAGAACGAGCGTAAATATATGCTCGAGTCTATTAAGTTTGTCAAAAAAGTTTATATCGGGCCCGATACCGGCAAGATTCTTGATTTTGCTCCTTTGTTGGATGAGGTGAAACCCGATATCTTCTTCGTGAATGCTGATGGCACAAGCGATGATAAGAAGGCTTTTGTCGAATCGAAGGGAATTCGTTATGTGACGAGTTCTCGCATACCGCACGGCAATTTGCCGGTGCGCTCTACCACCAGTATACGTGAAACCCTGAAAAAATGAGTGCGAACGGTATTAAATACGAGGTTGGTGACGAGGGGGAAAGACCGTGGGGCACCTGGAAGGTGCTGGATAAACAGTCTCACGTTGTCGTAAAGAAAATTCTCGTCTATCCCGGTGAGCGCCTTTCTTTGCAGCGCCATTTGCACAGAACGGAACGCTGGATTATCACCGAGGGTGTTGCTACGGCCTATTGCGATGGCAATGTGACAACGCTGGAGGTGGGCGAATCTATCATGATTCCGCGCCGTGGTATTCATCGCCTGAGCAATGAGCATTCCGGCCCGCTTGCCTTGATTGAGGTGCAGCTGGGGGATATCTTGTCAGAAGACGATATTGAACGCTTTACCGATGATTACGGTAGAGAGTAAAGCTTAATTTTCTATTAAACAATGCTGTCTTCTGCGCTTGCTGAGTTATATGCTCAAATTGATGGAATTCTTGTTATTAACATGGATTCCAGCCCGGAGCGTTACGAGCACTTCATGAGTACGGTGGGCGTGCACTTGCCTGCTGAAAAATTGGAGCGAATCAGCGCTGTTGCCGGTAGAGAATTGCCTTCATACGGCAAAGCTCCGTGGTTTACAGAGAAAACCGGCGAGCGTGCCCGTTTTTGGGGCGGCACCGGCGGTTGTGCCTTATCTCACCGCAATGCCATTGCTCATGCTCGTAATAAGGGCTGGCGCAATGTGTTAATCTTTGAGGATGACGTCTGCCTGGAGCCCTCAGAAGATGCTATCCCGTTGGTGACGGAGTTTCTTAAAAATAAAACAGGTGCATATTTATTTTATGCCGGTTATAACAAGCCTGAGCCTCGCGGTAAGGTGATAGCACAGAATGGCGAAGCTGCGCTGTGGCGGACTGATGGCGTTATTGCGGCTCATGCGTATATTGTTTCTGCTGATTTGTATGAGCCGTTGCTGAATGTCTTCCCGACGAATGACGATGATATTTGGGAATGGTTGGCAAAATACCGAGCGGTGGATGTGTTGTATCGTGATTTCGTTCCGTTTTGGCCGAATGTGAATGTTTATGTGCTCGACCCTATTTTATTCCATCAACGGGACGGGGTTTCCGATATTGGGTTGAACGCTGCTGAAGGTGTAGCTGCTGCAAACAGTTTCTCGCCTAAAAAGATGAAGGGGGCGAAAAAGATGTTGAATAAACTGGCCACACCGCTGCGTCGATTGAAAATACGCCTCAACTCTCTGCGTACCTATTATCGTGCCTCGAAGCACGGATTGCCCGGTTACAAAAATAAGCGCAAAAAACGATGAAGCGCTGAAAATCTTAAAAAAAGCCCCGCTTGCCATTGATTAAGCTTGATTTTCTGCGGCTTTCAAGGCATATTAGGGGGACACGATACTATTATGTCTGAACAGAAAGAAAGAAAGACACTGGAAGAACGCAATCAGGCAAGCGATTTGGAGCGTTTGCGCCACTCTTGTGCGCACGTGCTCGCAGCTGCCATTTGCCGTATATGGCCGCAGGCTCAGCTTGCTGCCGGTCCTGCCGTGGAAAACGGCTTCTACTATGATATTGAACTTGACCACAATATCTCTGCCACAGAGTTTGAATTAATTGAGGCTGAGATGAAGAAAATCGTCAAGGAGAATCAGACATTTGAGCGAACTACCGTTACCCGTGCTGAGGCTATGCAGATGGCTCAGTCCGGTGAACTCGGTTCCATTGGCCCCCGTGCCGTTCCCTCCAAGTTTAAGGTGGATTTGCTTAACCGTATTCCTGACGATGAGGAGATTTCCATCTACCGCAACGGCGATTTCACTGATTTGTGCGCCGGCCCGCACGTAGGCCGCACCGGCAACTGCAAGGCTTTCAAGGTAATGAGCGTGGCTTCCGCCTACTATCAGGGCGATGCCAACGGCCCCCGTTTGCAGCGCGTATACGGCACCTGCTTCCCCAACCGCACGCAGTTGGATGAGCACTTGGCTCGTTTGGAGGAAGCTCGCAAGCGCGACCACCGCAAGCTGGGCCGCGAGATGGGGCTCTTCACCATCGATGAGATGGTGGGCCAGGGCCTCATCCTCTGGAAACCCAAGGGCGCCATCGTTCGCCGCGAGTTGCAGGATTTCATTACGGAGGAGCTCGACCGCATCGGCTACTCCCAGGTATTTACCCCGCACATCGGTAAGCTTGATTTGTACATGACCTCCGGCCACTGGGAGCACTACAAGGAGAGCCAGTTCCCCCCGATTCCGGATCCGGACGACTTCAAGAAGCTGCGCGACGAGAACGCCAGCTGTGCAGACCTCTTCAATGCGCTTGATACCAAGACCATCACAGGCTTCATGCTCAAGCCCATGAACTGCCCGCACCACATCCGTATTTATGACAGCGAGCCGCATTCCTACCGCGATTTGCCTGTTCGTTTGGCTGAGTTCGGTACTGTGTATCGTTGGGAGCAGAGCGGTGAGCTGGGTGGCATGACTCGTGTGCGTGGCTTTACTCAGGACGATGCTCACATCTTCTGCCGTCCGGACCAGATTAAGCAGGAAGTGCAGCAGTGCATCGGCATTGTGCGCCACATCCTCGGTACCCTCCAGATGAACGATTACCGTGTGCGCCTCTCCTTGCGCGATAAGGACTACACGGACGCCAAGTATGTGGGTACTGTAGAGAATTGGCAGCTGGCCGAACAAGCCCTGCGCGAGGTTCTTACAGAGAATGGTTTCGATTATATTGAAGCTGAGAATGAGGCTGCCTTCTACGGCCCCAAGATTGACTTCATTGTGCGCGACGTCATCGGCCGCGATTGGCAGCTGGGCACCGTGCAGGTGGACTACAACCTGCCGGAGCGCTTCGACCTCTCTTACACCGGCACGGATAACAAGCCGCATCGCCCGATTATGATTCACCGCGCCCCCTTCGGCTCCATGGAGCGCTTCACCGGTTTGCTCATCGAGCACTTTGCCGGTAAGTTCCCGACTTGGTTGGCACCGGAGCAGGTGCGCGTGCTGCCCATCTCTGATAAGGTGGCAGAGTTCGCAGAAGGAGTGCGCAAGGCTCTTGCCGCTAAGAGTGTGCGCGTAACGCTCGACGATGCTCCCGACAAGATTGGCGCTAAGATTCGCAATGCTCGTCTGGACCGCGTACCTTACATGGTTGTTGTAGGCCAGCGTGAGGCAGAGCAGGGCCTGGTATCCATTCGCCACCGCGAGCTGGATGTCGTGGGCACCATGCCGGTAGACGCCTTTGTTGAAGCCGTATGCGCAGAAATTGATGCACGCCTCATCAAGCCTGCTCTTGAGCCCGAACAAAAGGAGGCCCCCCAGCAATAATTCATCATCATTTTCAGGAAGCGCGGAGCGCTCATTCTACAGCGCTCCATGCTTCTCCCCATAAAAACACATATTACACCAAACACACACACAAGTGTCAGCACCACAGAAAAATAATAACCCCGGCAACCGCGGCGCCCGCCGCGAGCAAAGTGCCAAAACGCCGCAGACGCGCGTCAATGACCGCATCCGTGCCCCCAGAGTTCGAGTTGTAACTGCTACCGGTGAGCAGCTCGGTGTTATGTCCACCCGCGACGCCCTTATTAAGGCTAAGGAAATCGGGTTGGACCTCGTAGAGGTGGCTCCTAATGCCGATCCGCCTGTATGCCGTCTTATCGATTACGGTAAGTACAAGTACATGTTGGCTAAGCAGCAGAAGAATAACAAGACTAAGGCCGTGCGCATGAAGGAAATCAAACTGCGCATCGGTACGGATGTTAATGACTATAACGTCAAGATGGCTCGCTCCGAGCAGTTCTTGGATCATGGTCATAAGGTGCGCTTCCAACTGCGTTTCCGTGGTCGCGAAAATGCTCACCAGCAACTTGGTTTGGAGGTAATGGCTAAGGTTGTGGAAGACCTGCGCACCATGGGTAAGGTAGACCAGCCCGCTAAATTGGCAGGCAATACCGTTACCATGGTTCTCACTCCGCTGCCCACCGGCCAACGTGTTAAGAAGTTCAAGAAGTATGAGGAGGACGACTTTGATGCCGATTCCGCCGAGTTCGATGCTTCCGACGACGAATAAAGCTCCTTTCAAACAACTAAAAAAGAACCACTCTGTGTGATGCAGAGTGGTTCTTTTTTAGTTTGATAACCGGCGATATGCGGTGTTAATATCTGTCAGCTTTCAATATATCCGATGAAAGGAAGGTTACGGTACTTCCCGTTGAAGTCCAGACCATAACCTACCAGGAAAAGGTTGTCGCAATGCAGAGCGCAGAAGTCGGCCTCACAATCGTGCTCTCTCCGGCCGCTCTTAGTGATAGCAACAGTGGAAGCCACCATTGTGGCACCATTGGCGCGCAGTGTTTCGCAAACTTCTTTCATGGTCAGGCCGGTGTCCAACACGTCATCAATAACCAATACGCGTTTGCCATTGCAATCGGGCAGGGCATTGTGCCACTTGAGTTTGCCGGTGCTATCTGTTCCCTCGTAGCTGGAGATGCGGATGGTCTGCAACTCAAAGTTATCGGGGAGCCGACGCAGCAAATCAGCTGCATACCAAATAGCGCCATTCAATAAGCAGAGGGCTACAACGGGCTCATCGCCCCCAAAATGATTCTGCACCTGTTCTGCAACGCATTTAACAGCAGCCTGCACCTGCTCCTCTGTGTAAAGTGTATGGATTGTCATGTTTGAAAATAGAAGTTGTTTGAAACTGCGGCGCCGGTCTTCGAGTCACGCGCAACGGCCAAATCTAGAAGCATCAGCAGCGCAAACGGCAAGGTATGAGCCGCTGCGCTGCTGTTTGTGTTGAAAGTAATGTGTACTTAGCCAATGGCTTGCAGAACATCATCCGGCAAGGGGTCCTTGCCTGCTGCCGCAGCGCATTGCTCCAGCTGTTCTACCGTGCGAGCGCCTATGAGTACGGATGTTACTTCTTTTCGACGCAACAACCAACGAAGCGACAATTCCGTGAGCGGAATCCCGGCCCGGTCTGCAATATCCTGAAGCTTGCGGATGGCCTCCATATCAGCCTTCACTTTTTCCTCATTCAGGAATACGGAGCTTGTGTCTGCTGCGCGAGATGTAGCAGGCAGGGTGCCGTTGAGATATTTGCCCGTGAGCATGCCTTGAGCAAGGGGCGAGAAGACGATACAGCCCGTTTTCTCATCATCCACAGCGGGTAGAGTTTCTGCCTCGCAGGCTCGATCCAAAAGGTTGTAACGTATTTGGTGCAGCAGACACGGCACTTTTTCCTCTCGCAGCATAGCACAGGCTTGGCGGAAGAGTGGCGCCGGATATTTGGAAAGCCCCACGTACAAGGCTTTTCCACTGCGCACAATGTCTGCCAAGGCACCGATGGTTTCCTCCAGCGGAGTGTTGGGGTCGGGGCGGTGGTGGTAGAATACATCCACATAGTCCAGCTGCATGCGGCGCAGGCTTTGGTCCAGCCCGGAAATCAAGTGCTTGCGAGAGCCCCAATCTCCATACACCCCGGGCCACATAAGGTGGCCTGCTTTGGTGGATATAAACATCTCATCGCGCAAGGTGCTGAAATCCTTCTTCAGCAAGCGCCCGAAACATTCTTCTGCACTGCCGGGGGGCGGGCCGTAGTTATCTGCCAAATCAAAATGGCAAACGCCTAACTCCATGGCGCGCCCAATCATGGCACGGCATACTGCTTCATCGGCCCCGCCGCCGAAGTTATGCCATAATCCTAAGGAAATCTCCGGCAGCAAAATTCCGCTGCGCCCACATCTTCTGTAAGTCATGCTTGTTGTCATAGCTGTGTAGAGAGCTTGTGGGCTGTTTTAACGTGTAAATCGTTCTGCGGGTATAAGTTCACGCGGAGTTTGTTTACCGTTGTGCGGGCCGCGGTTCCACTCCAGCTTGAGGGTTCCGTCTGCACTTTCACCTTGCACCACAGTAATGGTGATGGGGTGTTTACCGGCTTTCAGCGGCACTCCTTTCTTACCGGTGCGGGCGGCATCCACCTCTACGGTGTTGGCAGCGGAACTTTCCGTAGCCGTGCTGCCGGGCTCATAGTTGAAGTCGGCATCTATCAGGTTGAAATTATGCAGTTTTACAAAGGCCTTGGTGCCCGGCACCTTACTGAGAGTCAGATAGAAATGCCAGTGGTTGCCATCATTCGGCACATCGATGTAGCCGGTGAAGGTGGTAATGGTTCCGGCAGGCAATACGGTGTTGTTGGGCTGGGCCACAGCAGAGGTGGCATCTGCCGGCAGCTCTGAGGCTGCAGGTGCCCAAGGTGCCGTAGCTTTTACCTGCTGCATATTCAATCCGTAAATGCCCGAGGCCTGCAACCCAGCCACAGCGGGTACGAGGTTCATGTCGTAGCTACGGAACCCGCCGCAGGGGTTACGGCGCTGCGGGGCCTGCGGGTCGCGGTGGTAATCGTAAGCGCGGCGATTCCACAAGGCCATGGCTGTGAGCTGTTGTTGCATCTGCGGAGAATTGCCTTCGGGAAGGGGGGTGCTTTCATGCGGGTCGGCCTCGGTGTCGAACAGTTCCCATGTTTCCTCTCCGGTTTTAACACCTGTGCGAATCGCCTTAAGCCAGCGGTTGCTGCGGTTATCAAAGAAGATGAGCACTTGCTGCTCACCACGCACGCGGCCCTTCTTGTTGGCCGTATAATCGCGGTATTGTGCCATGCCGCCACCAAAAGCGTATTCGGCATAGAGCACGCGGCCGGGGGCTTGGCTCAGGCTGTCATTACCTTGCAGCAAGGGCAGCAGTGAGCGCCCATCGCAACGGGCGGGCACAGGCACATCAGCCAAATCTGCCACGGTCGCCATCCAGTCCTGGAACTGCGTGGGCGTGTTGCTTACCAATCCGCTCTTGATGAGGCCGGGTGCGTAAACCACACAGGGCACGCGCAGGCCGCCGTCAAACACGTCGCGCTTAATGCCATCGTGGTTGCCGTAGCTGCGGAAGAAGGACGGATCTTGCGCCGGAGCAGGGTGGCCGTTGAATCCGCCCACGGCACCGGGCTCGTCATGGCAGCCATTGTCGCTGGTGAAGATAATCACGGTATTTTCGGCCATGCCCAAGTCTTCGCACAGCTTCACCAAGTCTCCCAACGATTCATCCACGCGTGTAATCATGGAAGCATGGCGGCGTGCTGTCATCAGTTTGTGACCGGCATTGTTGCCGTAGCGCTGTTGGGCGTATTCCGTCCAAGCGTTGCGGTATTGCGGGTGGATGAATGAGTCCCAACTGTCGGGGCGGGCTGTGTTAATCATCTTTCCGGGCTCACCCAGCCACTGCACACCACCATTCAGCCCACCTCCGGCAGGATATTCTCCGGCCGGAATCCCAAGACGTGCATGCGGGGCAACATAGGTTAAGGCAAGGAAAATGGGCTTATCTTTATCTGCCGCCTTTTGGTCTACAATCCACTTCTTGGCTCGTGCCGTAAACAAATCCGTGCAATAGCAGCCATCCAACGCATCTGTAATCATGTTGTCGCCATCCCACACGGCATTGCGGTGGGTTTCCGGGTCGGCATTGCTCTCTTCTTTCGGATAATGGCGGTGACCGGCCAGGTGATTGTTATAGCCAAAGAAAAAGTCAAATCCGCGTTTGGTAGGCCAGGCCGGGCAGGTGGTGGGGGTGCCGCCGCTTTCCTGGCCGCCGCCAATGCCCCATTTTCCAATCAGTGCCGTGCTGTAACCGGCAGCTTTCAACACACTGGCTAAGGTGTGGCTATTCTCCAGCGCGGCATCAAAACTGTTGTTGCGTATCACTTCGGCATGCCCTTGGTGCAAACCGGTGAACAGGGAAGCACGGGCAGGGGCGCATACCGGGGCGCAGGTGTAGTGCCGACGCAGCTGGGCGCCTTCCGTAGCCAGTTTATCTAAAACAGGGGTATCAATGCGAGGGGTGCCTGCATGTTCCGCAGGTTGGTTAAGCCCCAAATCTCCCCAGCCCATATCATCAACCAATACCAAGATGATATTCGGTTTTTGCGCCGTTTCTGCTGCACTCAGCCAGCCACAGCTCAAGGCCATGATTAATCCTGTAAAAAATCCGCGTTTCATCGCTTGTATTCTAGAATATTCGTTCTGCTCCTTCAAGCAAAAACCGCGTTTCCCCTGAGGAGAAACGCGGTTATACAAGTCGGATTGTTGCTTTTACTTGCGACGGCGGCGTGCCGCCAAACCGGCCAATGCCAGCAAACTCAGCGTTGCGGTGGCGGGCTCGGGAATGGAAAGCGAGACACTGCCATTGGCATAGCTGATGGTGTAGCTGTAACTTTCATCAAGCCCGTTGAATAAACCGTCTGCAGAAATAGACGTGCCGTCACTTATCTCCTTGCCATCAATATACAGTGCATCTACACCGGAGAAAATATCGACTGTGTTGCCGGAGTAAAGGGAGGTCAACATAGACTCCGAGAGCGTCAGCTCCATGCCGGTGGACAGGTCTACCGTGCTGCCCATAGCCAAGGTGCCGCCCATGGTAAGTTGCGAATCCGCCGTAAAGACCACGTTGGCATTCAGTGTGGCGTTGTTGCCCACGGTGAGCTTGCTAAGTGTCAGGGTAGATTCCTGCTGTGTAACAGCTGCGGTGGCGGTGTTATCCTTCCATGCGGTGAAGGTGGTGTTGCTATCAAGGGTAAGAGCCGTTAAGGTGGCATTTTCACCCAATACGGCAGAGGTAATGGAGCCGTTGAGCACTTCAATTTCATCGGCCTTCAGCTGCGCCTGCATGTTGGTGCTCACGTTATCCAGCGTTACCTTGTCTGCCGTAACAATATTGCTGTATTTATCGAAGCCATTGGGAGAGTCGGAAGCCTCTACATTGCGGAAGGTGACGGTATCTGCCGTAATGCTGCCTCCGATGTTGGCTTTGTTGCCCTCAATGGTTACAGCAGCAATGGCTCCGTCTTTTCTGGTGGCGCTACCTTTAGTGATGCTGCCGGTGATAGTGCCCCCGTTGACGAGTACGTGCGTGTTGCCTACGTTGCCCGCATCGCCGCCGGCATTGATGTTGCCGTTTACTGTACCTCCTTGTACAATAATATTAGCGCTGCCGACGGTGCCGTCTGTCTTTGAACCACCAATAATGTTTTTGACAATACCGCCGTTAAGCACAATCTTGACTTGTTCAATGGTACCGCTACCGTTGACGGCGCCACCCACAATGTCGTGATTGGCTGCTGTGCCGACGGTGCCGCCATTGATGTATACGGTGAAGGATTTTGCGATGCCTCCGCCGTATGAACCGGCAATGGCTGTATAGACTCCGTCATAATGACCACCACCGATGGAGCCCCCATCAACTTGCAAGGTCAGGTCTCCGGCCTTAGTGTCACCCCCCATGGCACCGAACACGGTGTGTGTTACGGAGTTGCCTGAGGTTATTTGAGCGGCCACGTCCACGCCTTCGTTTGTAGAAGAAATAAGCCCCACCCATCCTTCACTGGAGAGAGTAGCTTTTGTCGGACTCGAGGATTGGGTGTAAATTTGAGTCCCACTTTTGCTGACGTTTGCGGCATTGCTGAAATCTACCCCGCTGTTGCGGTTAGCAACAAAGCCGCCGACTGCTGCGGCATCCTGTTGGGTAAGATAGGCGTTTTCGGCAGATACCAAGCCATTTGTTGTCGGGGCGTATGCCGTATCCGTCCAGGTAAGGTTTTTAAGGGTGCCGTTAGCTCCGGTGGAAGAAATAAGAATGCCGTTCAGCCCGCCATTCTCCGATGCTGCCAACCCTTGGCCAATGAGCATATCGCCCAGCCACACATAGTAGCCACTCAGCACGTTGTCTTTTTCGTTGCCGTTGTGCCATGCTACGCGCAAGTTGCCCTCGTTGCTCAGGGTGGAATTATCCCAGCAGAACAGCACCTCCGAGCCCCAAGAAATGTAACCCTCGCTCAGGTTGAGCGTGCCGCTGTTGGTGCCGTCTCCTAAAGAGATGCTCAGGGCATTGTCTGCCGCCATCCATCCGTCCGTTGCTCCGTTGCCGAAATCGGCGCCGAAATCAATGGTATACCCATCGCTCATGGTAAAGGCGTTTTCACCGACCATCTGCGTGGTGCCGGCAGCTACTGTGCCAATGGCTGCAGAGCTCCAACCCTCAGTTCCGCTGCGTTGCAGCCCCGCGGTGCGGCCACCAATGCCCATAGCCTGTGCCAAATTGCCGGCCATGATGATAGAGCCTTGGTCGTTGGGGTGCAGGCGGTCACCGCTATTGTTAAAGAAGCCATCGTAGCCCATGAATCGATTGGACGAGGTGCGGTCCACCATACCGCGGGTTACATCCACATACACTACGTTTTTGCCTGTTGCGGCGGAATAGGACTCAGTCCACGCTTCTAAGTTGCGGTTGAACTCCTGCGCGGCATAGTGGTCCATGTCGCGGTTGTGGTTGGAGTGGTTGCCCCACGGCGTAATGGAGAGCATGTAGAAAGTATCATCGCCCTTGCAAACATTTTTGACAATGGTTCCCATAGAGCCCCAGTTGTCGCCTTGCGTCCAAGTGTAGGTGTCATTCCCGGCGTTATAGCTTACCGTACCGCCCAACATTTTTTGCATTTGCTCAACGTACTGCGCTGTGCTCGGGCCGCTATTAGGCGTGTCGGAAAGCAAGTCGTTCGTGCCCATCATGCAGAACCACGTGTTGCTGTCGTATTTTTCTTCCGTTGAGGCAGTGGAATGGCCACCATAATTAACGCCGGAGGAATAAGCGGTTCCGTTTACCGTGGCAGATGTGCTGCCGGAGATGATATTATGTGTGCGGCCGGAGGCTTGGGCAAGGTGAACATTGGCAAATGCTGTACCACCGTAGGAGGTGCCGGCATCTTCGGTATGCCCCGGAGTATTGTGATAACCCTCGCGAGGTCCGACAATCTCGTTCTCGATGCCGTTATCCGTCAGAATCTTAAAGAACTGCCAGCGGTAACTTTGGTCGTTCACGCCATGAGTGATGGAGTCTCCCAAGAAGGTGATGCGCCCCACGGAGGTGCCATCTGTTCGCTGACTGACAAAGGGCAAACTGTAGTCTACAGGCGGTACATACGAGCTTGTATCCAGTTTAGAGGCGGTGTTGAGGGTGACGGATGTTACATAGTTCAAATTCACATAGTAGCCGGTAACACCGGTCATGCTGCCGTATCTAAGCGCTTCTGCTTTATACAGCTCTTCGTTGCCGGATTTTACCGTTACGCCTTTTTGGGTGTCGTTTGTAATCGTGAGCGTTATATTGCCATGGGAATCTGCGCAAGAGCTGAGCTCATCGTATGAAATATTGTTGGTGTCGGCATTCCAAGCGCTGGTTGTGTAACCGCTGAGGTAGGGCTCGCGCTCTCCGTTGTCCACGGTTGTGTCGGCGTTGTCTCCAATGCCGTAGCGTTGTATATCGTTATTCCAAAGCAACATGTAGCTGCTGCCATTGTAGTCGTTCGAGTTGACGTAACTCGTAAGCGAGTCCAGACTAATGGTCAAAATTACTTCGGTGTTGGCATCCGAATCTACGGCAAAATATCCATTGCCGGAGTAAATCACCTTGTTTTCCTCATCACACCATGAGGAGGTCAGGTTTGTATAGGTTGCTGCTTGTGCATTACTGAACAGGCAGCCGAGCAGTGCTGTCAGAAAGAGTGTTCTCTTCATGGCGTGTACGATTGGTGGCGATGTTGCTTTTACCCTACCAAAAAGGTGGGGATGATGTTAGTTTAGCAAATTGCGCGACCATAGCAAGCCTAAATTGGGAAAATCTAAAAAAATTAGGGAATAATACACAGCATTGGCCGATAAAAATGGCAGGATAAACTCGTCATAGGAAAATGCGAACGTAGAAAAATCCTTGCAAAAGCATGGGAGAATGTGTATTCTGTTGGTGTAACAATATATTTTTCATTATGCAACTGAACACACAAGTACTCGAAGAGAAGGGCCTTAAGCTGAATCCGGCACCGGTTCCTGTAGGTTCCTACGTCAACTGCATTCGCACAGGCAATTACCTCCATTTGTCCGGTGGTATCTCCATCAACGGCGATGTTTCCTACTTTGGCAAGTTGGGGCAGGATGTGAGCATTGAAGACGGCCAGAAGGCTGCCCAGGCTGCTATCCTGAATCGTCTGGCTGTGATTGAGGCCGAGCTCGGTGGCTTTGAAAAGATGAAGAAGATTGTGGCAATCAACGGTTTTGTTAACTGCACGCCTGATTTCACCGACCAAGCCAAGGTGCTCAACGGTGCATCCGATTTGTTGGTAGCGCTGTTTGGCCCGGAGGCTGCTCACTCTCGCTCTGCCGTGGGTGTGGTAAGCTTGCCTCTTGGTGTGGCAGTAGAAATCAACATGATTGTTGAAATTGAAGCTTAAGTAAACTACACAACAGGAAAGGGAGAGAGCCATGGCAACGGTAATTTTGGGCGTGTGCGGTTCCATTGCGGCTTACAAGGCTGCAGATGTTGCCTCTCGCTTGGTCAAGCTGGGGCACGAGGTGCACTGCGTATGCACCCCCACGGCCTTGCAGTTTGTTACACCTCTTACCCTCATGACTCTCTCCCGTAACCCTGTTGTTACAACATTTGAGGACGAAACCGGCAATTGGGTGCCGGTGCATATCGACCTCGCGCAGCGGGCGGATGTACTGGCTATTGTGCCCGCCTCTGCCAATACGATGGCTTGCATGGCGCAGGGATTCGCCCCCAATGCCTTGACCAGCCTTTACCTTGCTAACCGTGCTCCCGTGCTTATCTTCCCGGCCATGAACGGCCACATGTGGAATCACCCCGCCACGCAGCAAAATGCCGCCATCTTAGCTGCTCGTGAAAATCACCGCATTATCGGCCCCGAGGCCTGCGGCATGCTGGCATGCGGTGCCGAGGGGCAGGGGCGCTTAGTGAGTGTGGATGTTATTGTGGATGAAATTGTCCGCACCTTAAGTTAACCTACTTCCCTACTACAATGAAACCTTTTTTTGTTCTGCTTTGTGCCTTGCCTAGTCTGCCCTGTGCGGCAGATATTTCCATCACCCCGCAAGCAGCCGCATCCGCCCCGGCTGAGGCTGATGTAGCGGCGCAGAAGCAAGAGTTGTTGGAGGCACTGAAACTCATTGCCGACGAAAAAGCCGCCGCCGCTGCTGTTCAGCAGTTGGAGAAGCGCTATGCCGCCTTGCTGGATATGCAGCGCCGCTATGACTCCGCCGTGCAGCAAACCGAAGCCCAAGCGCAACAGGCAGATGCTGCTTTGCAGCAAGAAATGGCACGCGTTGCGGCCTTGGCTGAGGGTGCCAACTTTTCTACGGATAAGGAGGCAAAACACTTTGAGCTCGTGAAAAAACACCTGCAACAGCAGGGACCCGATACCTCTGCCGTGCACGAAATAGACAACCGCCCGGCTCGCGTCCCGACTTCCGAGGCTCAGCCTCCGTCTCTGCGCCCGCTGCCGCCCGGATTAAACCTTTGATTCTTTTATCTCTTTCCCTATCTTTTCCTCCCATGAAAACGCCCGTCTACATGTTTGCCGGTTTGCTTCTTGCTGCTCCTCATATCCATGCGCAGGAGGCCACCCCGTCTATCGATGCTGCCCCCGTAAAAATCACGCAGCGTATCATTTACAATTCTGACCGGCCCGTCAGTTTTGAAGACCGCCAGAAAGCCTTGGCTTTGCGTAATGTGGCTCGTATTTTGGATGGAGTGACGGATAAGGCATCTGCCGACGCTGCCGCTGATGCGGTGTATGAAAACATGCTTGTGGTGAACGTGGGCGGTGCAGAACACAGCTTGCCGGATGAAGAAATGACCGGCCAGCAATCCGTTGATTATTGGATGGCGGCCAAGGTGGCTACAGATCGCTTAACCCGTGAGTTCTTTTATGGTTCTGTCGATTTAGTGGATTCCTTGGGATTGCCGGCGGAGTTAGCGGAGCTTCCCACCGAGGCGCAATTAAATGCAGCCCGCGAGTATTTGAGCGCGATGCGCGAGGCTGTTGTGTTGCTCTCCGGTGTGGTCGACTCTCACAGTGCTACGGCTGCGGCAGAGCCCTATATGGCTTTGCGTTGGCGTATAGCTCCTGCTCAATCCGCCATGGGAGAGGTAGATGTAACCCTTTTGCTGCAAGCCGTAGGCATGGAGGAGGGCGAGATGATGTATTTGGGGATGGCCACAGAGCGCATCCGCGTTTGCAACTTCTACGGAAGCCCCGAGTTGGCCGTGGCCATGGGATTCTCCGCTCAAGATGCCGTTGTGCCCGGTGAGCTCACCCCGGAAGTGGAAAAAGAGCTGCACTCCCTTTTGTCCTTCGCCTTTAAGCCGCTGGCTCTGTCCGGTGGCCCCGGGATTTCTCAAAAAACTGCATGGGTGCTGCCCCAAGGCACCGATGTTAATGCCGTCTTGGCCGCGCTTCCCTCTTGCATTAAGGTGGATTCTCCGGTAAGAAGGCAGCGCTCCAATGATGACCCCCGCCATTTCCAAGTCTGCGATGTTGTTGCCGAACTAAAGGGCGAAAGTTATAAACTGGAGCTTTGGTTCTGCCCGGCTATGGAGAAGTAAGAAAACGCTCTGTCAACGTTTTTCGTTGATAAATGAGAGTTTAAGGAAGTACGAGGGACGAATTCCGATATACGACTTTGTGGGTTCCGCGCCTTAGGGTGCAAAGATAGCAAAGCTCAGCATAAGCTGCCGCCCGCGCCTTGAGCGCGGAACTTAAAAATTGTACCTTGTACATTGTAAATCGTACATCAAAATTCGTATATCGTACTTCTCATTTTATCGCGTCGCGCAGAATGTTCGCACATTCTGCGTGTCCGTTCTCCTCTGCCACCTGAAGCGGGGTTTTTGATTGATAGGTGGCGTGAAGGTCGATTTCGGGGTGTTCTACCAAGAGCCGTACACTCTCCGCATAGCCACCGTGGGCAGCTCTCCATAAGGCAAAAGCGCCTTTTTCCGTACGGGCATTCACGTCAATGTTAGGGCAGCTCAGCAGCAACCGCACACATTCCGTGTAATTACCTGATGCTGCAAGAATCAGCGCTGTGTTGCCGTACTTGTCGGCTGTATGGACGTCTGCTCCGGCCTGCAATAAAATGCGCATGGCTTCAGAATGCCCATGCTCCGCAGCGTTTTGCAAAGGGGTCGAGGTGTACTCTCCGGCATTGAGGTCTATGCCGGGCAATGCTACGAGCTCTCGGAGGGTATCGGTTCGGTATTGAACAGCAAAGTCAATCACGTTGCTGCCGTCGTGCTCTCTCAGGTTGTAATCGGTATCCGGGTGTTGCAGTAGCACCCGAACCGTTTCTGTATGATTACCCAGGGCTGCAGCCATTAATGGCGTCCAGCCGTCTTTCGTGGGGGTATTGACCTGAATTTCCTTCTGCTCCAGCAACAATCTCACTATCTCGCTGTGCCCCTCGATGGCGGCTTCTAGCAGCGGTGTATATCCAAAGCTGTCTTGCAGATTGATGTTAATTCCTTTGTGTTCGATAAGCTGACGGACGGAGGAGGCGTCGCCGCATGAGATGGCGCGGTGCAACGCGGTACATTCCATTGCATCCTGTGCGTTGATGGGTGCTTGCGGATGTTCCAACAGAAGGCGCAGGCAATTACTGTTCCCTTTGCGAGCAGCAGCATGCAGTGGCGTGCTCTGTTGCTCATCCGTTGAAAACTCAATGTCCGGGGCTTCCATCAATACCCGCAGGCACTCGGTGTGCCCCAGCAGGGCTGCCACATGCAGGGCACTGAGCTTGCCGCTCGGGGCGGTTTGATTGGGGGACTCCCCCTCTTTCAACAGCGTTCGCAGTGCTGTTGGGTCGTTTTTCAAAATAGCCAGAAAGAAGGGCGACCATGCACTTAGATTGATATCCGGGTGGTGCAGTAATACCCCCACGCACCACTCATTACCTCGTTTAACAGCCGTGTCCAAGGGCGTTTCTCCCCGGTCATTCGCGCAGTTGACATCGATTCCGGGAATCTCCATCAGCATGTCAAAGGGCGCTGTGCTTGCCGCCTCTCGAGCATTATAGTGCCAAATTGCCTCATGCAGATAGGTGTTGGCATGATGGTCCGGCGTGTTGATATCGATACCGGCCATAATCAAAAGCATGATGTCTTCTACATCATGGTTGCTGATGGCGATACGCATGTGCGTATCATAATCCTGTCGCAGGTCAAAAAAATCTCTCCTCTGTGTCGAATCCGGTATAATGCCGTGTTGCTCCAACTCCCGCTGAGCCACCTCCGCCGTCATTCGCGCTGCCTTGTGCGGGGGGCGTGTCGGTGTTTCCTCCTCATTAAGCTCTGCATAAGCAGGCATGGCTGCCAGCACTGCCACACACAGAAAACTGAATGCGGGTAGTTTCATGGTGTGTGCGAGTTATTTCGTGCAGTTGGCAAAGCCATTGGCGCGGAAAATATCTTTCACGGCATTGGTCAGCTCCGGCTCGGGGGAATCTGTGTTCTCTAGCGAGTAGGTGAGGCCCAGCTCTGCCCATTTGAACTTGCCCATTTGGTGGAAGGGCAGCACATCGACGCGCTCAATGTTGCCGAGCCCGTGGGCATAACGTGCCAGCTTTTCAATGTCGGCCAGGTTATCTGTCCACCCCGGCACCAACACATAGCGCAGCCAAACCGGCTTTTTGAGGGCAGCCAGGCGCTCCGCAAAATCCAGCGTGGGTTGCAGGTCTTGCCCCGTGAGCTTACGGTATTGCTCCGGATCCCACGCCTTGATATCCAGCAACACCAAATCCGTGGCGGCCAGCAGAGCATCATCCGCCCCGGCGCCCAAGTGCCCGGAGGTGTCAATGCAGGTGTGCAGCCCGCGCTCCTTGCAGGCCTGTAATACCGCGCGGGTAAACTCCGGCTGGAAAAGCGGGTCGCCACCGGAAATGGTGATGCCGCCGCCCGCAGCCTTGAGGAATGCCTCATAGCGGCTGATTTCTTCCATCACATTCTCCACCGAGCGCTCCTTGCCACTGCATTTGAATGAGGTATCAGGGTTATGGCAATAGCGACAGCGCAGACTGCAACCCGCTAAAAACAAAATAAAACGAATGCCCGGCCCGTCTACCGTGCCACAGGACTCTACAGAGTGAACTGAACCAAGAAGCGACATGGGATTGTGGTGGTGTGAAGATTGGTGGTGTGGCGCATAAGAGGCATCGACTTAACTTGCCGCAGCCTCCTTACACAAAAATGCTAACATACTACGCAGCGTATGGCAAGTCATAACATGGCGGATGTTCTTTCTATTTTGCCATACAGAAGTCAGTTACATGGCAGAAATAGGGAAGCAATAATGCCCCTTTCCGATGGACATCATTTCTCTTGCCGTGCAAAGGACAATACCGGGTTGCAGTTCTGCTTTGCCGGTAGGGAGCCCGTTCAGAGCCTTCAAATCCGCCGCAGTCGGATTACTGCTGCGTTTTACTTCCATCGGGTACAGCTTGCCTTCATGCTCCAGTATAAAGTCGATTTCTGCTCCGTTGCTGTCGCGATAATAGCTTAATTTGGTTCTCATACCACGGTTTTCCAAAGCACGATAAATTTGCCCGAATACCCAAGTCTCCAGTATGGCACCGCTCATGGCTCCGCTTTGGAGTGTTGCGGCATTGGGCCAGCTGCATAACCAAGCGCAAAGACCGGTATCCATGAAATAAATCTTGGGTGTTTTGCTTAAGCGTTTAATCGTGTTGGTATGGTAGGGCTGGAGTAGGGCGATGATACCGCTTGCTTCCAGAATTGATATCCAACTTTTTGCTGTCTTTGGAGAGATGCCTGCGTCTTTTGCAATGTCGGCATAAACAAGCTGTTGGCCTGTTCGCGCCGCTGCTGATTGCATGAAGGTTAGAAACGCGTTTTTATCTCCCACTTGAGTAAGAGCTTGCACGTCTCTCTCCAAGTAGGTTTGCAGGTAAGAGTCAAAGTAGTGATTGATATTGCGGTTCAAATCTCTGTGCAGCGCCGGATACCCACCCCGCAATATCCTTTCGTACAGTGTGTTGATATCGCAGGAACGGCGGTCGGGTGTCATTTCTCGCAACCTCTCTATTGAGGGGAAAAAATCCGGTATTTCTGCTTCATGATTCGTTTCTTGTTGTGAAAGCGTGCTGAGTTCAATGATGCCGACTCTGCCGGCAAGGCTTTCGCTCGCTCCTTTCATCATATGGAAGCGTTGAGAGCCGGTTAGCCAGTATAACCCCGGTTTGTCTTCTTCGTCGACCTTGAGTTTGATTGCTCGCAATAAATCCGGCGCATACTGAACTTCGTCGATGCAGAGAGGCGTGCCTAATTCTTCTAAATATCCGATGGGGTCTTCTTGTGCGCGTCGTAATTTTCTAAAATCATCCAACGATACATATTTCATATCGGCTGGTATGATTTGCTTGAGCATGGTGGATTTACCCACTTGGCGTGCTCCCGTGACCATAACGCACGGAAAACTCCGAGTCATTTCTTGCACGGTGTTGAGGGCTTTTCTGGGTATGTATTCACTCTTTTCCATATCTGCTCTCATTCTGCTCTTATAATGTCGATGTGTCAAGTTGAATTTATGCAAATCGGGAATTGAATTCCTGATTTGCATAGAATTTGGGCGAAATTAGCTATTTTTTTATGTAATTCGGGAATCGAATTCCCGATTTGCATAAAATTGCCGTCTTTGCATATAAGGGCGCAGTGTGAAAAATCGCACATCCCAATTCGTCCTTCCTTGCGGCGCAGCCGCCTAGCCTAACAAATTGTACATTGTACCTTGTAAATTGTACATCCAATTCGTCCTTCGGAATTCGTATGTCGTACTTCCCAAAAGAGCCTCCCCCGACCGAACTAACGGTCGGGGGAGGCTCTTTTTGGGGTGGATTGTATTAATCCAAGCGCAGCGTTTTGCCGGGCTCGGGAACAATGATAGAGGAGTTCGGCAGCTTGGCGCTGAGCTCCGCCTGCATGGAAGCCGTAGCCTCGGGGTCGCCATGCACAAGCACCACCGTTTTGGGGGCCAGGGTGCAGGCGTAATTAATCAAAGCCTCGCGGGTGGCGTGCCCGGAAAAATCGAAGCACTCAATGCGGCACAGCACCGGGTAACCTTGGCCCTTGCCGGAGGGTTTTACCACCTCGCCATGCGGAGTGGCTTTGATACGGCCGGCGGGGGAATCCGGGTCGCTGTAACCTACAAAAAGGATGGCATCCTTGGGGTGCTGCAGCACGTGTGCCGCCATGTTGTAGGACACGGTGTGCTCGCTCATCATGCCGCTGGAAACCAAGTAGATATTGCCGGGGCTTACCACCAACGGGCCTTTGCCTTGTTTGGGCAAGCTTTGCGTTTCCACGCTTTCGCGCAGCTTGTAGCCGGGCTTAAGGCGGGGAGTGGAGTCACTGAGCTTGTCGTAAATAATAGTAATTTTGGAGCTGAGGCCGCCAAAGTAAATAGGAGCATCGGGGATGAGTCCCTTCTTTTTGAATCGGCCGAGCTCGCAGAGCAGTTCCTGGCTCTTGCCTAAGGCAAAAACCGGAATCAGCACGGCGCCGCCGCCTTCCAATACCTCGCGAATAGCTTGGGCAAAGCGCAGCAGCTCTTTTTCGCGGGTGTAGGCGGCATCTCGCTCCGTGCAGCCGTGGGTGCACTCCATAATAAGAATGTCCACACCCTCTTGCGGAAAATCGGCCCCCCCGATGAGCGTTTGATTATCAAACTGCACATCGCCGGTGTAGAACACGGTGGTGCCGCTCACACTCTCCAGCATCACGCCGCAAGAGCCGAGGATATGCCCGGCATCGTACAAGGTGGCCAGCACATTGCCGTTGTAGCCGGTGCGGAACGATTCATTGTACGGGCGCCCAATCCAAGCGCGGCTCAGGCGCTCCAGCTCACCGTGGGTGTAGAAGGGGTACTCCACAATACCCTCTGCCATGCGCTTGCTCGTCATTACATTGACGGAGTTGTGCAGCATCGCATCGCCCACCTTCACGGTGCCTTCGGTCATAATCACCTCGGCGCGTGGGTACTCATCCTGAAAGACAGGAAGGGTGCCAATGTGGTCTAAGTGAGAGTGGGTAATGAAAATGCAATCCGGATCCGCCGCCCCAATGAGCTTGTAATTCGGCTTGGCCTCATTGCCGTCTTTCTTGGGGTGCATGCCGGCATCCAGCACAATGCGAGAGCCATCGAGGTCCAGCAAATAGCTGTTGGCCCCGATTTCGTCGCCCCCCGTTAAGTTGGTAAAGGTAATCATGTTTACTGTGTTTTTATTCCGGCAGGCATTCGCCCTCCACCATCTGCTCGAGCGTTTGGCGCTTACGGACGATGTGCCATTGGTCGCCGTCCACCAGCACTTCTGCGGCCAGCGGGCGGGAGTTGTAGGTGGAGGCCATGCTGAATCCGTAGGCTCCGGCACTCATTTCGGCAAGAAGTTCGCCCGGTTTCACATCGGCAATCTCGCGGTTCTGGGCTTGGAAGTCGCCGCTCTCGCAAATCGGGCCCACAATGTCGGCCACAATCGTGTCGTTTGTGTGCTCCTTTACCGGCCAAATCTCGTGGTAGCCTTCGTACAGGGCAGGGCGGATGATGTCGTTCATGCCGGCGTCAATCACCTTAAAGGTCTTAGCCTCGCCCTTCTTCTCGTACAGGCAGGTGGTAAGCAGGCAGGCAGCATTGCCCACCAAACGGCGACCCGGCTCTACCAAAATCTTGAGACCCAAGGGCTGCAGCAGGGGAATGATGGACTCTGCATATTTTTTGATGGTGATTTGCTCGGGGTTGGCATCCCACCATTCCTGCTTGCCGGACTCCAGGCAACCACGGTAAATGATGCCAATGCCGCCGCCAATGCTCCAGAACTCAATATTGTACAGCTCCTTGAACTTAGCAGCAATAGGTGCCACCTTTTCAATAGCCTTCACAAAGGGGGCTACCTCCGTCAACTGCGAGCCAATGTGCATTTGCAGGCCTCGGATGTAGAGGTGGGGCATTTCTGCTGCAATAGTGGCGTAAAGCTCTTCAATGCGGGTAATATCCACCCCGAACTTATTTTCGTTGGTGCCGGTGGTAATGTATTTGTGCGTGTTGGCATCCACATGCGGGTTTACGCGCACAGCCACCGGGGCTTTTACTCCCATTTCTCCGGCAATGCGGTTAATCTCGCGCAGCTCGTTCTCGCTTTCGCAGTTAAAGCAATAAATGTTCAGCCCAAGGGCATAGCGGATTTCGGCTTCCGTTTTGCCTACACCGGCATAGGTGCACAGGGTGGGGTCGCCGCCGGCGTTTACCACGCGCCACAGCTCACCGCCGGACACAATGTCGAAGCCCACTCCCTGCTTAGCCATCAGGTTGAGAATAGCCTTGTTGGAGCAAGCCTTAACAGCGTAGGCTACGTGTGCATCCAGCGGGGCAAGTGCCTGCTGCAGTTCGGACAAATCGTCCATAATCGTTTTGCGGCTGTACACAAAAGTGGGGGTGCCGACAGATGCTGCAATATCTGCCAGATTGACCGCCTCACAGTGCATGGTGCCGTTTTGGTATGCAAATGCGTGCATAATGTGTTGTTTGTATGTTGTTATTATTTTTTGAAACTTTCAGTGTCCGCCTTGTCGTTGATAATGGCCGCCACCCAATACAGGTCGCGAGAGTTTTCCAAGGCGAGTTTAATGAGAACGGAAATGGGCACGGCTAAGAACATGCCGGCAGGCCCCCATACCCAGCCCCACAGCAATACAGAGAGCAATACCACCGAGGTGGCTATGCCAAACTGGCGCCCCAGGAAGATGGGCTCTATGCCGTTGCCGATCATGAAGTTAATGCCTATGTAGCCGCCTGCTACAATAAAGGTGTCGCCCCAGCTGCCCAGCAACATGGCAAGAATAATGGGCGGAATGGCTGCCACGATGGAACCGATGGTGGGTATGTAATTAAGCACGTAGGCTACCACACCCCAAAGGAAGGCGAAGGGTACGTTCATGGCCTCGCACAGCCACCATGCCAGCATGCCGGTGCAGGCACTGGCAATGGTTTTGATGAAAAGATAACGCTGAATGCCCTTGAGGGCGCTAATAACCTGCTCCTTACCCTGTAAGCTGTTGGGCAGGGCGCGGTAGTTCTTCATGAACAAGGGTGCCTCACCAAGCAAGAAGGTCATGAGCACGAGAATAAGCGTGGTGATGGACATGAAGGAGAGGGCGCTGGTGCCAACGGCCTGTGAGAAGTTGAATATCTTCTCCATGCCCACATAATCTTGCGGAGAAGCCAGTACCTGGCTTGCCTGCTCCCCAAGCCCCCATTTGTCCAGCCAGCCGATGAAATCGGCATATTTCTCTTGAAACTTGAGTGTTACCTCGCTTTGCAAGGTGTTCTTCATGTCCAGCGCAAGGAAACGAATGAGCGTGCCGACGGCAAAAATAATGGCGGCATCCACAATCAGTGTGAATACCACGGCCAACCAATGCGGAAAACGCAGCTTCTTGCGCAAAATGTCTGTTACAGAATAGCTGATGATGGCTAAGAATGCAGCCAGCATAATGGGTACCAGCAAATCTCGCAACTCTTTCAGCCCAATGAGTACGATGATGGCGGCGGCTGCCGTTAAAAGAATACGATACCCATCCGCCTTTTTAGGTGCGGGGGAAGACGGGGTCTCTGAATTATTGGCTGTCATGCGGCGCTATTCTACACGTTTGCCGCTTATATTTCAAGCGCCAATCCAGCCATACGCGCGCAAATTTGCACGTGCGCGTAAGCGGGTATGCGCTATGCTGCGCTTGTGCATGGAACAATAGCCTAGTTTTTGAACTCATAACGGCAATAATATTACCTCATAGCAAAATCAAACCAGCCACCCGCGCAGATGGCACGGGCGGCTGGTGCAAATAAACGTATAATTCCTAATTCTAACAGTGATTTTCCTACTTCCGTTAGATGTTGTACATCTTGGTGTAGTACTCGTCTGCCATGCGATCGGAGTTGAACGCGGGGGAGATATCCTCCATGGCGTTGAATACGCGGTCAATCCAAGCATCCTTGTTGTCGTAGTACAGCGGAAGCACCTTAGACTCAAGCACGCTATAGAAGTTGTCGCGGTCGGCGCGGTCGCGAGCCTCATCGGGCAGGCCGGCCTTGGCTTCCGGTATCATGAAGCAGTTTTCGCCGTCGCGGGCAAACTCGCGCACCCAACCATCGTTGGTAGAGATGGTGAGCGAGCCGTTCATGGCAGCGGACATACCGGAGGTGCCGGAGGCCTCGCGGGTCACAATCGGGTTGTTCAGCCAAATATCGGAGCCGTTCTTGAGCATGCGGCTCAGGCCCAACTCGTAACCGGTAAGGACGGCGCAGCGCGGATACTTATCGCTCAGCTTATTAAGCTTGTTAAAGATATCCACCGCTGTAAAGTCGGTGGGGTACGGCTTACCGGCCCAAATCATCTGCACGGGGCGGTTGGTGCGCTGCAACATGCGCTCAAACATGACGGGGTTTTCCGTGATGAGAGCAGGGCGCTTGTAGGCGGCAAAGCGGCGAGCCCATACAATGGTGAGGGTGTCTTGGTCGAAGAGGTGGCCGGTTTGTTCGCCCACCATACGGAAGAGCTCCTTTTTGAGGGCACGCTTGCGGGCAATGAAGGCGCGCTTATCGCGGGCGGCAAAGGCCTCTGCCAACTCTGCATCCTGCCAGTAGTCAACATTCTGGGCATTGGTAACGTGCGTGATGGGGCAAATATCGCTATAGCCCTGCCACATTTGGCGAGAAACCTCGCCGTGCAGCTCCGACACACCGTTAGCCATGTGAGAGAGGCGCAGGGCAGCCAGCGTGTAGTTGAACTGCTGCTCGTGGGCATCAAGCTTCAGCATGGAGCGCACCTGCTCCAGGGAAAGGCCGTCGAAGAAGGAGAAGTTGGACATGAGGTTAATGTCCATCTTTTCATTACCGGCTTCTTCCGGGGTGTGGGTGGTAAACACGAAGCGCTTGCGCACCTCGTCCACATTGCCGCCATTGCGTGCCAACATGTGGAAGGCTGCGCCGATGGCGTGGGCCTCGTTCATGTGGTAAATCTCAGGCTCTACCCCCAACTCCTCGAACAAGCGTGCACCACCCTGACCCAGCACAATGTACTGAGAAATACGCGTCATCGGGTTAGAATCGTACAAACGCTGCGTGATGGAGCGGCTAATGGCATCGTTCTCCGGCACATCGGTGCTCAGGAAGAACATGGGAGCTGTGCCGAAGGTTTCCGGGCGCAGGTAGTAGGCCTTTACCCAAACCGGAGAATCGCAAATGCGGATGAGGAACTTGATGTTGTGGTCTTCCAGGAAGCTGTACTCCTTACGGCGATACTGTACAGCCATGGAGCCGTCTTCGGCTCGGATTTGGTTGTAATAGCCGTAGGACCACAGAATGCCAACGCCAACGAGATTCTGTCGCAGGGCACCTGCAGAGCGCATGTGCGAGCCGGCAAGGTAGCCGAGGCCGCCGGAGTAAATCTTAAACACGTTGTCGATGGCGTACTCCATGCAGAAGTAGGCTACGGACTTGCTGTACTTGGGGTCAATCTCGTACGGGTGGGCGTACTGAGCCGGAAGAAAAGAGGAAGTGCTCATCTTTTTGAATGGTTGTATTGGTGAAATTTTACTGTTCCGCAAGCGTCAGACGTTCGATGCAGGGCGGAAATTCATTATTCTTATACACCATCTTTTTCTTTGCGCAAAGAAAAAAATAAAAACGTGACGCACTTTTAGCGGCGGCAGGCCTGTTGCGCAAAATCGCGAGCCGAGCCCTCTTGGTTGATACGCTGCACAAGCTCAAACAAATCGAGCGCTGCAACGTCCTCTTGCTCCACATAGTGCAGAAAATCCTCCAGCGCGCAGGCCAGCAACTCGGTGCGGGTTGCATAGCTCAGGCGGTTCATGGCATGGCAAAGGCGGGTTTGCTGCTCCTCCGAGCACCGGAATGTAACGGATTTGAGTTTCATAACGCCAACAGATTATCATGCGCGGCAGATTCCTCAAGCGAAGTTGTATGTTTACTCCTAATACAAGTAGCGCCGCCCCATTAACTGTTGTATGATGGCGCCGCTATGAAAAGCATACGCAATATCACACGTTTTACGTACGAGTTTACCTCGTTTCAGGGCTGGCGCGTTACCCTCTGCCGCAATCAAATCCATTTCACCCGCTACTTTTCCGATAAGCAGTTCGGCGGCGAGCAGGAATCCTTAGAGGCGGCCTTGTCTGTGCGCAACTTGGTGCTGGAGAAACTGCGCCTTTACCCCAACGACCCCGCCCGCGCTTTCGACGAATGCCGTGAGCACCAGCCCGTGGGGCTTTTCCCCAAAGGAATCCGCCCCCGTAAAGGCTCGGCCGCGTGACCGGCGGAAGGCCGAATTCGGGATTACGATTTGCGAATGAAGGAGTTCCGCTCGCTTGTGAGCGTTTGCAAGCCAAGCCTCCCAATTCGCAAATCGTAAATCTGAAATCGTAAATCCCCTTTTACGTGTGTTTGAACACGGTGGCGTCCTTCTCCTCCGTATGCACCCCGGGCACGTGCTTGCTCAGAAAATCCATACTGCGCTCCATGTCATGCAGCAACAGGTCTGCCATATCCATGCTCACACCACGCCTTACCATCACACGCATCACCACAATGTCTGAAACAGCCTCCGGCAAACTGAATGCCGGCACCTGCCAGCCGCGTGTGCGCAGACGGTCCGACAGCTCATACAGGTTGTAACCGGGATTATAGCCCTTCTTCATGTAGAAGCATACGGCAGGAATATCCGTCTGCGGGTTGCCGGTGGCAATAAACTCGAACTTGCCCATCTTAGCAATCTTTTTGTGCAGATAAGCAGCTACATCGTAAGCGGCACCATGCACGCGCTTGTAACCCTCTTTGCCCAAATGTACAAAGGTGTAGTATTGAGAAATTACCTGTCCGGCAGGGCGGGAGAAGTTGAGCGCAATGGTAGGCACGCTGCCGCCGAGGTAATTGACGGCAAAGGCCAGCTCCGCCGGCATATCCTCCACCGTGCGCCATACAACCCAGCCACAGCCCACGGGGGCCAAGCCGTATTTATGGCCGCTGGAGCTGATGGACTTAATACGCGGCAAACGGAAGTCAAACAAAATATCCGGCGCCATAAAGGGAGCTAAGAAACCACCGCTGGCACCATCCACGTGCACATCCACATCCGGGCCACCCTTGGCAGCCAGTTCATCCAACGCGCGGCAAATCGGCTCCGGAAACTCGTATTGCCCGGTATATGTAACACCAAAGGTGGGCACCACGCAAATCGTGTTCTCATCCACTCGCTTCAGCATCTCTTCTGCATCCATGCAGTAGCGCCCCGGTGCCATCGGCACCTCGCGAATCTCTACATCCCAATAGCGGCAGAACTTGTGCCAACAAATCTGCACCGGGCCGCACACCAGGTTCGGCTTATCCGTCGGTTTATTCTCCTTGCGGCGGCGGGCTCGCCAGCGGTGCAGGGCAGCCATGCCTCCCAGCATACAGGCTTCGCTCGAGCCAATGGTAGAGCAACCTATAACCTTTTCCGGATTCGGTGCATTCCACAAATCGGCTATCATTCGCACACAACGTTGCTCAATTTCGGCACATTGCGGGTATTCATCTTTATCTATCATGTTTTTGCTGATGCACAGATCCATCAATCGGTGTACCTGCGGGTCATCCCAAGTTTGGCAGAAAGTGGCCAAGTTTTGGCGCGCATTGCCATCCAGCATCAGTTCATCGCGTATCAGTTGAAAACTCTCATCCGCATGCATCGAATGCGGCGGGAATTTCTTGCTCGGCAGCGGCTTTGCCACATCGTCCGAGCCAAATAAGCTGATAGCTTCTTTTTCGGGTGAGCTTTTCATATATCGTCTCTGACACCCCAACTCCCACCCCGGCACAAAAACAGGCAAAAATTGTGCCCCTGTCAAAAAAACTTGGGAAAAATTTAATTTTTCACTTGACTCAACTCCCCACCCTCTGTATAATTCCCCAGCACCCCACTAAAGGCGGGATAGCCAAGTGGCCTAAGGCATCGGTTTGCAAAACCGACATTCGTGGGTTCAAATCCCACTCCCGCCTCTAAGTAAAGCGCACTGTTGAAGCTCTAACTTCTCAGTGCGCTTTTTCGTGTTGTATGATACCACGATAGCGAGTGCCGGGGGAGAAGCTTAATGCCTTTCTTAATACGGGCCCAAGGGGGAAGTGAGATTCTTGCTTGCTTTGGGGCACTTATTATGGTAGAATTTGAAGGGTATAGAGATTATTGATGACGTGTTATGCTTAAGAAAACATTTCTTTTAACCGTACTGGCAGCGGCGGCTGGGGTAGGCTCTGCGGCCGTGGAGTACCCGGGAACAAATCCGGGCGCGGCAACCGCCTCGCACAAAGGCGAGACCTACACCGTGAGCAACGAGCTGTTGAGTGCAGATTTTACATGGAAAGACGGAGGCGTGCATTTCGGCGGATTTAAGTCTGCGGATGGCTCCCTATTGGTAAGCGGCGGCGGCCCCGTATTCCAAATAACATTAGCCGATAAGAGGGTATTGAGCTCTACCGACATGGTGGCATCTGCCCCGAAAATGATTAATTTGAAGGGGAACCCCAACAGCCTGACAATCTCAAAGCAACTGCCGGGCAAAGCCATCAGCTCCACCTTTAGTGCTCCCGATGGTTCCTTCTCAGTAGAGTGGAGAGCTGTTCTGCGCAATGGGTCTCACTACCTGCGCCAAGAGTACACAATCAAGGCGGCGGACAAGCCGGTGCACTTCAATACTATTACTCCGCTGCAGGTCATTCCCACTGCTGCAGGTGGCGCCCCCTCCATCTCCGGCAACACAACCCACGGAACTGTGGTTGTTACCGATAAGCTCTTTATGGGGCTTGAGACCCCCATGTCTGCCATGACTGTTGGCATGCAGGGGACCGATGTAGATGACACTTGGAACGCAGAGAGCTGGACCCCTGAAATGTTTGGCAGCGCATTTGCCGTGCCGGCCGGTTTCCAGCCGGTATACGGCCGTCGCTATGATGCCAAAAATGGGCCGATTCTTAAAGACGTGAAGGTGGCCGAAGGTGCGGTGAACTTTACCAAGTCCGGCGAATGCCGAATTGTGTTCAAATACGCCCGTGGCAACAATCGTCTCAACATGGTAGGTGTGCAGTTGGTGACTGATAGCGGACAGGTAGTTTCAGAAGATATTCACCGTGGCTTTACCGGAGAAAAGGCAAAAAATGCGGAATATCGCATTCATGTGCCCAAAGCCGGCAACTACAAATTGCGCTATTGGGTGGAGACTAAGACCGAACCGCTGACCAGTCACGGCTCTATTTCCTTGTCACTCCCCATGGGGGCTCTGCAGGAGAGCTCCGATACCGTGCCGGAGAATCTGGTGCGTGGCAGTTGGGTGCGCAAAACGACGCTCAATCCGGGAAAATCCTGGACGGTCAATTCCGTCATTGGCTTGTTTGCTCCCGACCAGCAGCGCCGTTCTTTCCTGAGCTACATTGAACGAGAAAAACCTGTTCCGTATCGCACATTTGTTCATTATAATGACTGGTATGAAGTAGGTATTGTGCGCCATGATTTTAAAGACCCGATGCAGCGTACCACGGAGCAAATCTCCATGGAGATTGCTAAAACCTGGAAGCGCGAGCTGTATAAAAAGCGCAAAACGACGATAGACGCCTTTGTGATTGATGATGGGTGGGACGACTTTAACAGTCTGTGGGATTTCCATGTCGGTTTCCCCCAAGGATTTGCTAATCTGAACAAGTTAGTCACATCCATGGACTGTGGTATGGGAACATGGCTTGGCCCGGTAGGTGGGTATGGCTATAGTAAAAATCAGCGTATAGCCTATTGGAACAAGACCCATCCCAATAACCGTATTTCCAACTTTGAGCTCTCCAATCCCATTTACTTCAATGCCTTTGTGGGACGCTGCACAGACATGGTGAAGAAGTACGATATGCGCTATTTCAAGTTCGATGGCATCTCTACCAAGCCCATTGCTTATGGTCCCGCCGGGCTGGAAGATGCCGAGGGCATCATCAGCGTGCTTGCTGCCTTGCGCAAAGCCCGCCCGGATATCTTCCTTAATACCACGGTAGGTACCTGGGCCAGCCCGTTCTGGTTCATGCATGCAGATTCCATTTGGCGACAGGAGGGTGACTTCGACCAAATCGGTACCATGGGTGATGCTCGTGACCGTTGGATTACGTATCGCGACCGCCTTGTGCATGAAATCTTTGTGACAGGGGCACCGCTCTTCCCCATCAACTCTATCATGATTCACGGCACCATCATCACGAAGAACGGGCCGCCCCGCGTGATGAGTAAGGACCCCGCCAACTGTATCAAGGAAATCCGCACCGCTTTCACCAGCGGCTCTGCCCTGCAAGAACTCTATGTGGATGCCGACCTCATGAACCAACAAGACGGTATTCTTTGGGATGAGTTGGCCCGCAACATTGAGTGGATTCGCCGCAATGCGGATGTTCTGGCTGATGTGCACTGGGTTGGCGGTAATCCTTGGGACAAAGAGAGAAAGGACGGCGATATTTACGGCTGGGCCTCGTGGAACAAGAGTAAGTGCACGCTGTCGCTGCGCAACTCATCCGAGCACACCAAAACGCTGAACGGTACGCTGCGCCAAATTTTGGATGTGCCCCCCACGGTGAAAGGCACTGTTACCCTGCGCAGTTCGTTCGATGACCAGACGCGTTTACCGGTGATGGATAGGGCTATCGACGTGGATGCTCCCATCGAGATAACCCTCAGTCCTTTCGATATTGTCACAATGGAAGGTACCTGCGATATGAAATAAACGAGTTTATCGCTCCCCCCAAAAAAGCCGCTGTCTGTGAGGATGGCGGCTTTTTATGCGCTATGCGTATGTATTCTGTTGATAGCCCCACAAATAGCAATTTGTGGGGCCGGTTAATGTGAGCGCAGCGAACGGAATTCAAGAGCCCCGACGAGGGGCTGAATATGGTAGCCCGGGGTGGAGCTGCGCAGCAGCGGCCTGTCACGGCGTAGACGTAGACGAAGACGGAAACCCCGGGAAAGATGAAAAAATATTTTGGAACCCTGTTAGGGGTGGCATAATGCGTGGCTTCAATATTTATGCTATTTATTGATAAAACACGGATAATGAAAGACCTGCAATATAATACCACCCTATATGCCACCCCCCCGGGGTTCAATTGGGGGGCGTTAGTGAGAGAATATTATGGGAAAGGAGGGCTGAGCGGTGCTAAAAAAATCCGAGTGTGGGGGGATTCAATTAGGGATTGACAGCGCAGCTGTTACATGTTAGATTGCACCTGCGGTGCGCCAAGACCATCAGCCCGTTCTCCATTTTTTTGAAAAAAAGTGAGTTTTTGTCGCGGATGGACGGTTGAGCGGTATTAGCTAGGGCGTACAGAGAGAATTTCTTACAAACAAAAAACTAGAAAACCATGAAGAACTACATGCAAATGCTGGCCGTGATGGCTCTTGGTGCAGCGTCCCTGATGGCATCCCCCATGCCCGAGAAGGCTGATTTGTTGGCAGAGAACACGGTGGTGGCTCAGTACATGGGCCTGTTGGATATTCCCTGCCGCCACATGACGGCTGATTGCCCGGACAAGTGCGACCACGCCACGAAGGTGGCCCGTTTCCGTGTGCTCAAAAATGAGAACTATCGATTGGTGGGTAAGTACGGCGACGACAAGATGGAGCCCGCTTCCATGCTGATGGTAGACGTGAAGAAGCCCACCCCTGGCCAGGATGACGCCGCTGTGTTTGAGGCGATTGATTCTCTGAAGCTTGGCGACAAGGTGCGCCTGACGCAGAAGCATTACTACGGCGATTTTGGCTACGAGGTTGCTCTCTTCCGTCCTGTAACGCAGATTGAGAAGGTGGCTTCTCCGGACAAAGTGCCTGCCTGCCCGGAGGCTCCTGCCGGTGATTACTCCGTAGCCCCCATTGCCCGATAAAGGCAACGGAAGTACGAGGTGCGACGTCCGAAGGACGAATTTAAGAGTTCCGCTCCCTGCCGATTGCAGGCGAGCGGAACTTTTAAATTGTACCTTGTAAATCCCACTTCGATTTTCGGAATTCGTAACTCGACTTAAACGCCCTCTCTCTCTCCAAAAAAAACGCTGCCGCCGAGGTGAATCGGCGGCAGATATAATAAGGTGAATATGGCCACAGGGCAGAGTGCTTACTCTGCATTCACCACCTCATCGAGCGGAACAATGATGAAGCCGATGCCTCGATTGCCGTTCTTCTCGTTGGTGTGGCAGGTTTCGTAAATAATGCCGATGTGCTCGTCGTCCACCATGGCTAAGCAAGAGTAGCCCATGCAGCGGCGAGTGTCGTACAGCACACCGTTGTTCCAGGTTTTGCCGTCATCGCGAGAGGCGCGCACCGTCATGAAACTGCGGGGGTACTTCTGCGGGTTAGAGAAGAGGAGAAGGCGGCCATACTTCTTGGAGTTCACATTAATGATGGACGCTTGGCAAGTGGGTTCTACCAAAGCGCTGCAGTCGGTCTCATGCTTCTCCCATGTTTGGCCGAGGTTGCGGGTGATGTACACCACGCGCTTGCCCGCCCAGGTTTCATTGCGGCAGTTAATCATGATGGCGCCGTCTGCCAGCTCCACCACTTGGCACTCGGATGTGCGGTGGGGCACACCATTGCCGTATACCCAGTTTTTGCCGCCGTCCTTAGAGTAGCAAATGGTGCTCATGGAACGCGGGTTGGCATTGTTTTGCCAAATCTGGGCGGGGAAGACGATGGTGCCGTCTCGGGTAATGATACCGTTGCCGGGGCCGGCAAGAATGGTGTTCCACTCTTCTTTCTTAATTTGGCGAGTGGGGTTGACGTAATCTTTGCTCCAGGTTTTGCCATCGTCGTCGGAGTAAACCATACCCCACTGGCCGGTCTTATCCTTATCCCAACCGGTTTGAGACACATTAAGCGAGGCTCCACCGGCAAAATGGCATACAAGGGATTGCAGCCAAATGCGGCCGGAGTTGTCTTGCACAATGCAGGGATCACCGCAGCCGTTGGTGTGGCCGGGGCCGGCATCCATTGCAATCTCGGGGCGGGTCCAGGTTTGGCCTCCGTCGGTAGAGCGCACAGTGGCCACATCAATATCGGCACACAGGTCGCCCTCGTGGTGGTAGCGGGCATCAAAACAGCCAATGAGTGTGCCCTCCTGCGTGCGGATAAGCCCGGGAATACGGAAGGCTACGCAGTGGCGGGCATCTGCACCACTGGGCTGATTACCCACGTTTTCACCGGGCATACCCAAGATAACACCCACGCGCTGGGTTACGGGCGCTTGCTCGGGGCTGTATTCTTTGCCGTCGATGGTGATTTTTACATCGCTGAAGCTAATGGCGGAACCAATGGCGGCGGCGCCATTCGGCTGCACGTCAATCCACAAGTGAGTGTTGCCACTGTTGAGGGCACCCTCGGCATTGATGGTAACGGAGCCGTCTGCCAGCGGAATGCTGCTGCCGTAGGCCTTGCCGGAGCGCAGCTCAATGCCGTCTATATCGCCACTGCGCAGGGTAACGGATTCTACCTTGGACGGGTCCGACACCTTAAGGCTTACCTTGCTCACCTTCTTGGGATGGGAGGAACCTTCGCTCTCAACATCCAGCGCCAAAACGGGGTTGAAGGGGGAGCGTTTCATGATGGGGAAGACGCCCGGATTGCGGAAATTGACGCTCTTGATGCTCATGGGGCCGGTCATCAGGCATAAATCATCAATCAATACACCACCGCCCTCTGCCGTATCGGCCTCTAATTTAAGGGCAGTTGTGCCGGCGGGCAGCATCCACTTGAGCTGTTGGTGGTAACCGCCTACGCTAATGTTTTCCAGCTTGGCAATCTCTTTTTCGCCCGAGGGTGATTGAGCCAGAACTCGCAGGCAGAACGAGCCGCGAGACGTCCAGCGCTCTACCCAGAACTCGCCGGGGGTATCTACCTCCAAAGCTTTGGAGAATTGCAGCGTGGCGCTGCGCTTAGTACCCCCCAGCAAGCGCAAGGCCTGCTTGCTGGCGTGCCCGTGCCCGCTATTAATTTCGGCATGCCCGGCCTCTGCCGTCAGCTTGCCGTAAACGGTATCACCCTGAGTCAACGCCCCTGCGGGCTGACTCTCAAAATTTTCTGTAGCCCCGGCCATGCTGCAGGCCAAGGTGGCTAAAACAAGTTTTCTGAACATGCCCGCAGCATAACATAATCCCTACTAAAATGCAAGCATTAAGACGGGCTGTTTTTATAGGGCCCTGTTTTTGTAACGCTCAGTTAAACTTTTCGGCTGATAAATGGGAGTTTGTCGGCCCTCCGTACTACGCACCGCAGGTGCGTTCTTCACTACAGCGCAAGCTGTTCTTCACCATCTGCCGCAGGCAGATTCTTCACCATGCCCAACGGGCATTCTTCACCACGGCGTAAGCCGT
>JAEIGA010000361.1_pt1 | contig 66206 bp, 70 predicted proteins | sample 9270691 | NCBI WGS metagenome assembly JAEIGA01 (sample SAMN17057246, study PRJNA624740) | gut metagenome | biome: biome; isolation source: fecal sample | host: Bos grunniens | place: China: Xizang | collected 2019 | reverse complement strand
TTGTCTGCGCGAACGACGCCGCACGGGAGAGGATCCGCCATGTCCTGCGTGTCAATCGGACAGGCGAGCTGAACCCTTTTGGCTTCGTCGCCTCGAAGGTCGCGTGGGACGAGTGCGAAGGATGGTTGGACGCATTGCGCAACCATATCCACGGGAACTACTCCGCACTGATGGCATTCATTCGTGACCGTCTGCCGGTGCTTCAAATTGCCAGACTAGAGGCCACATATCTCGCATGGGTGGACGCGACGCCTCTTGGCGTACCGTCCGCAGAACTTGCCCGCCGCCTCGAACATGAAGCGAAGGTCAAGTTCTCGCCCGGCGCAATCTACGGCGAGGAGAAAGGCGCGGCCTACCTTCGCATCAATCTCGCCTGTCCCCGCACAACGCTGCTTGAGGCACTTGGGCGGACGGCTGGTTTTATCAAGGAATTGAAAAGGAAGTGAGGTTGACAATGACAGAAGAGCAGAATAGGACAACACATCTGACGCGCGACGCGGCGTGGGAACTTCTTACGCGCTACAACAAGGATGCATTCCATCTGCACCACGCCGAGACGGTGGAAAAGACCATGCGCTGGTTTGCCCGCGAACTCGGCTATGTCGAGGAAGAGGGCTACTGGGGAATCGTCGGTCTGCTGCATGACATCGATTTCGAGCAATGGCCGCAGGAGCATTGCTTGAAAAGCCAGACCCTTCTGAAGGAACTCGGCGTGGAGGACTCCATCAATCGCGCCGTCGCTTCGCATGGTTACGGTATCGTCAATGACATTGCACCGGAACATCTGATGGAGAAGGTGCTGTTCGCCGTTGACGAGCTGACAGGGTTGTTGGGCGCGGTCGTACTGATGTATCCATCCAAGAGCGTAAAAGACCTCAACCTCAAGAGCGTCAAAAAGAAGTTCAAGGACAAGAAGTTCGCCGCCGGGTGTTCGCGCGACGTGATTCGGCGTGGTGCGGAACAGCTTGGCTGGACGCTTGACGAACTCATTGTGCGCACGATTGTCGCCGTTCAGTCGTTTTTACCATAATCATCATGGACAACCAGATTCCGCTCATTCCAATTCTCAACGGATATTTCTGATGGCAACTCTTTCCCGATTTGCGTATGTCGCCTTTTTCGGAGCCACCTTGTGCGGCGCGGTAATCGCCATTTGGCGATGTACGGACGCGTGTCTGTCGGGCGTTCATCCGCAATTCATCCCGTTTGCCGCAGGTCCTTTCTGGCATCTCTAATTAATGATATAATATTCACATCCGATCAATGAGGAAATAGATGGTGAACGAAAATGACATAGAGGCGAAGCTGGAGCGGCTGCGGGCGTTGCTGCGGGAGACGGGCGGGGTTGCCGTCGCGTTCTCCAGCGGTGTCGATTCCACATTCCTCCTAAAGGTTGCGCACGAGGAACTTGGCGATCGCGTCATTGCTGTCACGGCGCGCCCCCTCATCCTCCTTGCTTTCTCTTCCCTGCGCTGACGCGCAAGGATGGAAAGCCACGCCTTTAGACAATGCCCGAAAATTTCACCTGAAATTTACAGTTGCTGACCCTTTTTGATCGATATCCAAACACCGCGACATTCTGAAATGCGTTCCTCAATGGACATAGTCGTTTGCATAAAGCAGGTTCCCGACTCGACGAGCGTCAGGATAAACCCTGAGACGAACACGCTGATGCGCGAAGGTGCGGAGTCGATGGTCAATCCATTCGACGAGTACGCGCTTGAGCTGGCGCTCGCCCTCAAGGATTCCGACGGAGCGCACGTCACCGTGGTGTCGATGGGGCCGCCGCAGGCAACGGCGGTCCTCAGGGAGGCTCTCGCGCGTGGCGCGGACGAGGCGTTTCTCGTGTCGTCGCGTGCTTTCGGCGGGGCGGACACACTGGCGACGAGCTATGCGCTTTCGCAGGCGATACTCAAGGCCTGCGGCGGCGCGAAGCCAGACCTCGTCCTTTTCGGGAAACAGGCCGTCGACGGCGACACGGCGCAGGTCGGTCCTGGCGTGAGCGAATTCCTCGACATGCCGCTCGTCACATACGTGAGGGAGCTGCACGTCGATTCCGCGGCGAAGGCGTTTTCCGCGACGACGGTGATGGACGACGGCGAGTACGCCGTCGAAGGACAGCTACCGGCCGTCATGACCGTTCTCAAGGAGTCCGCGGCGCCGCGCTTCGCCCCGCTTGCCGGTGCGATGTCCGCCGCGAAGGCGAAGATCAAGGTGCTAGACGAAAAGGCGATTGGGGCAGACCCCGCGAGAATCGGACTGCAGGGTTCGCCGACGAAGGTCGTCGCGATCTTCCCCCCTCCGTCGAGGGGCGGGGGCAGGAAACTGGAATGGACTGGCGACGCCGCATCAATCGCGGCCATTGTAAAAGAGGCGATAGATGGCTGACGTTCCTATTCTCATAGACGCGGGCAGGTGCGTTGGCTGCGGCAAGTGCGTCAAGGGCTGTGGCTTTGGCGCGCTGAAGCTCGTGGAGGCTCCCGGCGCGAACAAGCCCGGCAAGCTTGCGCAAGTCGATCCCAGCGCGTGCAGGGCGTGTTCGGCCTGCGTCGGGGCGTGTCCGTTCAGGGCGATCTTGGAGGCAAAGGCGGAGTTTGGCGGAACCGAAGGGATCGATGGCTATAGGGACGTGTGGGTGTTCGCCGAGCAGAGCGGCGGCAAGATAGCGGAAGTCTCGTTCGAGCTTCTGGGCAAGGGACTTGAGCTAAAGTCCCAGCGAGGAGACGGGTGCAAGCTCTGCGCTGTCCTGCTTGGAAGCGGAATCACGTCCGAAATGACCGATTCGCTCTCCTCCGCCGGTGCAGACGTCGTCTATTCCGTTGACGACCCCAGACTTGCCGACTACGAGGCGGGTGTGTATGCCGACGCGTTGACCAAGCTGATCTTCAGGCGCAAGCCGGAGGTTGTGTTGGCCGGGGCCACGGCGATAGGCCGTGCATTCTTTGCCCGCGTCGCCGCCAGGGTGCGCACGGGGCTTACGGCCGACTGCACCGAGCTCAAGGTCGTGGAGACGACAAGCAAGGACGCCCGTGCGGCGCGGATGCTTTTGCACCAGACGCGACCCGCGTTTGGCGGAAACGTCATGGCGACGATCATGACTCCGAACCACCGTCCACAGATGGCCACGGTGCGTCCGAAGGTCTTCAAGAGAAAGTCCGGCGTTGCCGCAGGAAGGACTGAGGTGGTGAGGGAGGTGCTCGACCTCGTTTCGCCGCGCACCAGGATCGCGAGCGCGAACAAGAATCCTGACGCAGTCGACATCGCCGCGGCGAAGGTGCTTGTCGCGGGCGGACGCGGGCTCAAGTCGGCCGCCGCGTTCGCGCAGCTCGAAGAGCTTGCGAAGCTTCTGGGCGGAGAGGTCGCTGCGTCGCGCGCAGCCGTTGACGCGGGATGGATTCCGCAGTGCAGACAGGTCGGCCAGACCGGAAAGGCCGTCGCGCCGAAGCTCTATCTCTGCTTCGGAATCTCCGGCGCGATACAGCACCTGGAGGGCATCCGCGGCGCGGACAAGATAATCGCCGTCAACACCGATCCCGACGCCCCGATATTCGGCGTGGCGGACGTCGGCATAGTCGGCGACGCCCTTGCGATAATCCCGGCGCTGACGGCGGAACTAAAGAAAGGACGGGGCTAAAGATGGCCATAGAAACAGACGTCCTGGTCGTTGGCGCCGGACCTGCCGGACTTGCGACGGCGATTGCCCTGAAGCGCAGGGGATATCCCGGACGCGTTGTCGTCATCGACAAGGGACACTCCATGGGCAGCCATGTCCTTTCCGGCGCGGTGATGGATCCTGCCGGATTCAGGGAGCTGCTGACGGAGGAGGAGCTCTCAAAGTTGCCGGTGGAGGCGCGCGTCAACCGCGAAAGCTTCAGGTTCATCCTCGGAGCAGGTGTGTCGATTCCGATCCCGTGGGTCCCGCCGATGATGCAGGCGAATGGCTATCCGGTCGGATCGCTGACAAAGGTCGTGCGGTACTTGGCCGACATCGCGACGCGGCTTGGCGTGGAGGTCTACGCCGGCTATGCGGTTACGGAACTCGTTGAGAAGGATGGCGTCGTAGTCGGTGCGAGAACGGGCGAGAAGGGCGTTGACTCGTCAGGGGGGCCGAAGTCGAACCATCTCCCGTCCGAAGAGCTGCGCGCAGGTGTCACGGTGCTTGCGGAAGGCGGCGCGGGGATACTGACGGACAGGCTGATTGCCGCGAAAGGGCTTGAGGGTCGGCGTCCGCAGAGCTACGCGATAGGTATAAAGGAGCTGATCGAGCTGCCCGAGCCGGTCAATGGGTCCGGTGGAACGATCATGCACACGTTCGGCTATCCCGTCGACATGGGGACGTATGGCGGGGGCTTCGTATACCACGTGAGCGACAGCCAGGTCATGGTAGGCTATGTGCTCGGGCTCGACTACGAGGACGCCTCGCTTGACGCGCACGAACTGTTCCGGCGGTTCAAGGCGACAAAGGCGGTGCAGAGGCACATCGCAGGTGGAAAAGCCGTCGCATACGGAGCAAAGGTGATTCCCGAAGGAGGCTTCTACGCCATGCCCAGGCCATTCGCGCCCGGCGCGCTGATTGTCGGGGACGGAGCCGGGCTTCTCGATGGACTTCGTATCAAGGGAATCCACATCGCGATACAGAGCGGCATCGCGGCTGCTGAGACGATAGCCGCCGGAAGTGATGGCGTTGGAGAACGATACTTGGATCTTCTGAAGAAGACGAAAGGCTATCGAGAGATCAAGCGCGTGAAGAACGTTCACGGCGGCTTCACCTACGGTGCGCCGCTCGGGGTTGCGATGGCAGGCTTCGCCTGGGCGATGTTCGGCGCGTTTCCGTTCTGGATGTTCGGCAGACGCCACAAGGATTCGGAGACCTTGAGGCCGCTGAAGCGTGGGGCGAAGAAGGAAAATCTTCCTGTCGTCGGCGTGGACCGCCTGACGGATGTTTTCATGAGCGGAACGATTCACGCGGAGGACCAGCCCTGCCACCTGAAGCTCCTTGACGCGACGAAGTGCGAGGAGTGCGAGAGACGATTCGGAAGCCCCTGTATCCGCTTCTGTCCGGCAGAGGTCTATCGTCGTGAAGAAGCCGGCATTCGCATGGACTTTTCGAACTGCCTCCATTGCAAGACCTGCAAGGCCAAGTGCCCTTGCGAAAACATCGAATGGACCTTTCCGCAGGGTGGCGACGGTCCGCGCTACACGCGCCTGTGAGGAGATTGGCAATGCCTGCGGCCTGGTTCCATCTGCTCCGTCCGTGGAGCTATGCGGCGACGCTCGTGCCGTTTCTTGCGGCGGCGGCGCTTGCATCTGGAATGGCGGCGGACTGGCCGCGCTGGCTTGGCGGGCTGGCCGTCGGACTTATGTTTCAGGCGACGGTGAACCTGCTCAACACGTGGGGAGACGAAAGAAGCGGTGTCGACGACGTGCCAGGCGCAATCCGTACGACGCCGCAGGTGCACGACGGAATGGTCTCGATGCGCGCTGTGCTGGCCGCGGCCGTGGCTTGTGCGGCTCTTGCCTCTGTGGGCGGCATGCTCCTTTGCTTCCACGTTTCGGACGGCGTGGTCCGCTTCAACGTGCCTCTTCTCGTGGCGGGAGCGGTTGGGTTCCTCGGCGCCACGAACTACTCTACGGGAATCAAGTTCAAATACCGAGGACTCGGAGTCCCGTTCGTGTCGTTCCTCATGGGTCCGCTGGAAACGTTCGCCGCAGTCGCTCTCATGGACCCGGAGTCCGCCGCCCGAATCGTCTCGGACGCGGGCAGGTTTGTGGCGTTTGTCGGCTGGACGCTCCCCGTGGCGGCGCTCGTGGGCGTCATCATGCACGGCAACGATATGCGCGACATTCCTACGGACCGCGCTGCCGGCATAACGACGCTTGCCTCTCGCCTCGGTCCGCGCGGCGCGCTGGCGTATTACTGCGTCTGTCATGTCGTTCCGTATGCCGTGTGTGTTTCGCTTGCGACGTTGGCGGCGTGGGAAAGGGGGCCGCTAGGTGCGCTGTTCTTCATTCCGTTCCTATGCCTGCCACTGACCGCAAGGACTCTGCTCGTCGCGTGTCGTGCGTACCGGGGAGATCCCGGGTGCCCGAAATGGCGTCGGCTCGAACGCGCGTCCGGCGGCATCCATCTCGTGTTCGGCGTCCTTTACGCGGCGTCGACGTCCCTGTGGCTGTTGCAAGGGGAGGTCCCGTGATGCGAAACCTGTTTAGTGAAATCGCTGGAGTCTACGACCGCATGAACCGCCTGCTGTCGCTGGGGATGGACCGCCGCTGGAGGAGATTGGCGGCGGTCGGCGCAACGGTTCGGCCGGCGCGCGCGCTAGACGTTGCCTGTGGCACGGGAGATTTCTCCTTTGAGCTGGCGCGTCGCTTTGAGGACGCAGAAGTGCTGGGAGTTGACCTGTCACCGAAGATGCTTGATGTGGCGAGACGCAAGAATTCGTCGCCGCGTGTCGTGTTTGCGGAGGGGGACGCCATGTGCCTCGCGGGGATTCCCGACCGCTCGTTCCAGCTGTGCTCCTGTGCGTTTGGCTTCAGGAACTTCGCGGACAGGCGGCAGGCCCTGCGTGAAATCGCGCGTGTGCTCGCTTCGGATGGCGAATTGATCGTGCTGGAGTTTTTCCGCCCGCGCAGTTCGGCGCTGTGGCTCGCGGCCTCCGCCTGGATAAGGCTTGCGGCGTCGCTGTTCGCGCGCGGCAAGGCGTCCGCGTACCGTCACCTGCGTGAGTCGGTCAGGCAAATGGACACAGAGGAGGAATTCCGATCGATGGCGGAAGAGGCGGGATTGTTTCCGTGTTCCCGCCGACGGTTTTTCCCGTGCTGTACGTGCCTGTATCTTGTTTCCGACAACGCGGCGAAAGCGAGACGGACGGCATGAAGAAGCGGGTTTCGGAGATAGGGCTGGAGTTTATGCGGCGAGGCGGCAAGCGTCTCCGCCCGCGTCTTTGCGAAGCGGTGTACCGCAGCGTTGCGCCTGACGGCATGGCCGACATCGGTCCCCTGAAGGAAGCCGTCGAGTGCTTCCACAAGGCGTCGCTCATACACGACGACATACAGGACTTCTCGAGGACGCGCGACGGAATGCCGACGGTGTGGGTGGAATACGGCGTGCCTCTTGCAATCGCCGCCGGGGATTGGCTTCTAGCGCACGGCATGCGGCTGATCGTCGGGGCGGGATTCCCCAACGGGGCAGAAATGTCGCGGCTTGTCGCAAGCACCATTTTGTCATTGTGCGAGGGACAGGGTGACGAATTGTCAGGGCACGGCGACTATTTGTCGGTCTGCGAACGAAAGACTGGATCGCTGTTCGCGCTCGCGGCGGGCCTCGGTGCCCTTGCTGCGGGCGTCGACCCGGAGCCATACTGTGAATGGGGGCGCATCTATGGCGTCCTGTTTCAGGTCCATGACGACATCCGCGACGGCGGGGAGACGCCTCGCCTCGCGTCTCTTGCGCTTGAATACGAGAAAAGGCTTGCTTCGCTTGGCCTCGGCGGTTTTCTGCAATCTGCGGACGGCATGCCCAGGCCCACGAGCGGCACTTCAGCGCCGCTCGGCAAGCCAAGTTCGGCCGAAGTCGGCGATCCACCGCCGCTGGCCCTTTAGCAGAAGCCAGACCGTGGGCACGAGCAGCGCCACGTCGCGGACGAGCGCGGACACCAGCTCGTTGGAACCCTTGTCGGACTCGCCGAAACAGCCGCAGGAAATATCGAGTCCCCTTGCTTGCGCCTGCGCTAGCGCCACAATAAACATGGCGATCATCACTCCCGTCGCGAAGGCCGCCTCCCGCGTCCACTTCGTGAAGAGGAACATTGTGCCCACGAGCAGCTCCGCCATCGACATCGTGACGGCAAAGATTGCCGTCGTGCATGCGGGAAGCATTCGGTAGTTGTCCACCATCGTCTGGAACATCCCCGGATCTTGGATCTTGCTCCACGCCGAATACAGGAACATCGCGCCCAAACCGAGTCGCAGCACTGTGTCGGCGCAAAGGCAGGCAATGTTCCTCCAGCTGTACGAACGTTCCATTTATTCCCCCTCTCCGTCCGTTTTCGACGTCTTGCTCTTCTTGTTCCCTTTATTGCGTCGGAATATGGCCCTGTACACGCCCGCCTGGCATTGGTCGTCGAGAGTCAGCTGCGGCTCTCCGTCCACAATCCGACCGTCTGGGTATCTCCAGCCGGCAAATTCACTTTCCTTATTTGGTTTCGCAGTCAGGACGACTTTCTGCCCCGGCAGGATTGTATCCGTGTCCGGTTCCATCTTTACCCGGCCAAATTTCTTGGACTTGATCTTCACAGAAACCTGCACTCCCAGTCCTTGTTCTAAGACGAACGATGCACCTGGCGCCCCCGGCACGGAAGCCTCGATCGCATGCATCCATTCCTGCACGAGCGAATTCTCCTCGGGTATGCCCATCTGACCGGACTTTGCAGAGAAATTCCGCATCGTTCGCCTGCCGTCCGGACGAAGCCAGTACACTCCTACATAGGGTGGCTTCTTGTTGCGTATCGGCGTAGACCTTGCAAATTCTAGCGTTTTGTTATGCTTGGAGGAAGTGGACATGACAAAATACCAGCCAAGCTTCTTCTGCCAGGCCTTGACCTCTTCGTTGTCCAGCGCATCGTGAAACCGCACGCAGGCCGGGCATCCCGGCAAGAGCGCTGCAACGACCACCGGCAGATGCGCGGCCTCCGCCGCGTTTGTCGCGGCCACGAAGTTGGATGTCCAAGTCCCGCGTTCCACGTCCGTTGCCGTTTTGCTCGCAGCTTCGGTGTGTTCCTCGGGACTTGAGCTTCCCGTATCTCCGCCGGTCGCTTCTGCTTCGTTCACGATTGTGGGGCGTTCGCCAGACCAACGCACGCGGAGGTCGGGTGTGACGCGCAGGTTGTTTGCAATGCCGAGCAGTACGGCCAGCGCCGGCAGGGCAAACAACACCCGCCAGTCAAGGCCACGTAGGAATGTCCAGATTCTGTTCATTTGATGAACATTGTACCACAATCGCGCACGGGCAGGGTAATCGGAAGCCCTTTCGGATGGCGATAGGGGGAGTCTATGTCACTTCCCAGGAAGGTCGGACGGATAGGCGAAGTCGCTCCGTGTTGCCGAGAAGCCGTTCTCGCCGTGAGCGGTTTGTTGCCGTAGCCACAGCCTATTGTCGGTCGGCGGGGCTTTCTATTGGCGCCGGCGCTGGGTGCTGTGGTATAATATGCCGCGAAAGGAAAACCATGAAAATAATCGATGCACATACGCACATCGGGAACTTCGGATCGTGGGCGCGGTTCGACTTCGAGAAGATCCGCGCAACGCACCTTCCGGAAGACGTGCTCTGCCGCATCTACCACGGCAACGCGGCAAAATTGCTCGGGCTATGATGGTATCCCGCCATGTCTAACGGAATCACCAGAGACGAGGCGCTGGCGCTCCTGAAGCCGGAGCGCAGGGCAGAGCTTCGCGAACGCGCGCACGAGACGACGCTCAATTGCGTCGAGAAGCGGTTTGACTTCTGCTCGATCATCAACGCGCGCTCTGGGCGATGTAGCGAGAACTGCAAGTGGTGTGCGCAGTCGGCGCATTGGAAGACCGGCTGCGAGACATACGGCTGGGTCGGAACCGAGGCATGCGTCAAGGCGGCGAAGGAAGCGGCGGCTAATGGTGCGGACAGGATAGGCATCGTCACCTCTGGCCGCACGCTTTCCCACGAGGATGTCGAGAACGTCTGCGCGGCATTGAAGGCGATGCGCGAAGCGGCGCCGGAAATCGGGCTTTGCGCTTCGCTCGGGCTCCTCTCCGAAGAAGACCTCGCAAAGTTAAAGGCGGCGGGGCTCCAGCGCATCCACTGCAACATCGAAACCGCACCGTCGCTTTTTCCGTCTCTTTGCTCAACGCACACGGTGGCGGACAAGCTTGCGACGCTTCGCGCCGCGAAGGAGCTCGGCTTCCAGATCTGCTGCGGCGGAATAATCGGGATGGGCGAGACCGACGAGCAGCTTGTCGAGTTCTGCTTTGCGCTCAGGGAAATCGCGCCCGATTCGATTCCGGTCAACGTGCTCCATCCAATCGATGGAACTCCGCTTGCGGACCGTGGCATCCTCGACCCAGAGCGAGTCGTCGACTCCGTCGCGCTCCTTCGCCTCGTCAATCCGTCGACCCCGCTCCGCTTCGCGGGCGGACGCCGCGACATGTCGGACGAGACGGCGGCGAAGTGCATCTACGTCGGGATGTCGGCGGGCATCGCGGGCCCGCTCCTCACCACTCCCGGCGCCGACTTCGACGACGACCGGCATCTCGCCGTCCAGGCCGGATACTCCGTCGGCGGCAAGGCCCCCTCATGCTGACAACCTACATCATCGGGTCGCCGGCACCGTCAAGGCAACGGCCGCGCTGAAGCTCGTCTCGGTGATCATGCTTGCCGCGGTCGTCGCGGTGCTCGCGGCGAACATTTCCCTCTAATAGTTTCTTCCTATGGATGGGCAAGGATAATTCCGATTATCCTTATACCTCCGACATAGAGTATACTATCCTGTGTCTAACCCAAACCAGGAGAGGAAAATGAGCAACCGACAGGAACTTAACCGCAACCTCGCGCAAATGCTCAAAGGCGGAGTGATCATGGACGTGACGACGCCCGAGCAGGCAAAGATCGCCGAAGCCGCCGGCGCGTGCGCGGTGATGGCATTGGAGCGCATCCCCGCCGACATTAGGGCGGCGGGGGGCGTCTCGCGCATGAGCGACCCCGCGATGATCAAGGGGATTCAAAACGCCGTCTCAATTCCGGTGATGGCAAAGTGCCGCATCGGACACATCGCCGAGGCGCGGATTCTCGAGGCAATCGAGATCGACTACATCGACGAGTCGGAGGTGCTTTCCCCCGCCGACGACACGCGGCACATCGACAAGACGAAGTTCGACGTCCCCTTCGTCTGCGGCGCGCGCGATCTCGGCGAGGCGCTGCGCCGGATCGGCGAAGGCGCGACGATGATCCGCACCAAGGGCGAGCCCGGGACGGGCGACGTGGTGCAGGCCGTGAGGCACATGCGCAAGATGCAGAGCGAGATCCGCCGCGTCGTGTCGTTGCGCGAGGACGAGCTCTACGAGGCGGCGAAGGAGCTCGCGGCGCCGCTCGACCTTGTGAAGTTTGTGCACGACAACGGCAAGCTTCCGGTCGTCAACTTCGCAGCTGGCGGAGTCGCAACTCCTGCCGATGCGGCGCTCATGATGGAGCTTGGCGCGGAAGGCGTGTTCGTGGGCTCCGGCATCTTCAAGTCGGGAGACCCCGCGAAGCGCGCGGCGGCGATCGTTCAGGCGGTCACCAACTGGCAGGACTCGAAGCTTCTTGCGAAGCTCTCTGAGAACCTTGGGCCCGCGATGGTCGGCATTAACGCCGAGGAAATCGAGACCATCATGGAAGAGCGCGGAAAGTGAAAGTCGGGGTGCTATCGGTCCAGGGCGCGTTCGCCGAGATGGAGGCGTACTGGCGCGGGAAAGGCGCGGAAGTCTTCGAGATCCGGCAGCCCGGCGACATCGGGCGGCCAATGGACCTTCTCGCGCTTCCCGGCGGCGAGTCAACCGTGCAGGGAAAGCTCCTCAAGGACCTCGGGCTCTTCGCTCCGCTCAAACAGGCGATCGACGGCGGGCTTCCCGTATTCGCGACCTGCGCGGGGCTGATCCTGCTCGCGGAGCGGATCGACGATCCGGGCCGCCATGGAGACGAGACACGCCCCGAGCGGTGGTTCGGCTCGCTTCCCGTGGCGGTCAGGCGCAACGCCTACGGCCGCCAGCTCGGCAGCTTCTCGACCATCGGCGACTTCGACGGCAGGCATGGGGTTACAATGACCTTCATCCGCGCGCCGGCCATAGCCACCGTCCTTTCGCCGGAAGTCAGGGTGCTGTCGACCTTCGACGGCGCCCCGACCGCCGTCCGCTGGCGGAATATCACCGCCTTCACCTGGCATCCCGAACTCGCACCGCCAGCTGGCGCGGCGACGGCCAAAATGGTATAATTCGCTTTATGACACTACAGCAGATGAAATACGCCGACGCGGTGGCGACGTACGGCAGCATCAGCGAGGCGGCGCGGCGGGTGTTCGTCACGCAGCCGACGCTTACCGAGTCGATTCGCGCGCTCGAGGAAGAGCTCCGCACCGCCATCTTCACCCGCTCCGCGCGCGGCATTACCGTCACGCGCGAGGGCGAGGAGTTCCTCGCCTCCGCGCGCCAGATACTCGACGACGCCGCGCGCATCGCCGAGAAGTACACCGGCAAGGCGGTGAGACGGCCCCAGTTCTCGGTGTCGTGCCAGCACTTCGCGTTCGCGACCGACGCGTTTATGGAAGTAGTCAAGGCGAACGGCGCGGACGCATATGATTTCACCCTGCGGGAGACGACAACCAGCGAGATCATCGACGACGTAGCCCGCCACCGCAGCGAAATCGGCATTCTCTACCTCTCGTCGCGCAACCGGACGCCGCTCGAAAAGATCTTCCGGAAGGAGATGCTTGTCTTCGAGGAGCTCTTCACCGCCAATCCGCACGTGTTCCTCGGCCGGAAGCACCCGCTGGCCAAGAACAAATTCATCCGCCCAGAGGAGCTCGACGACTACCCGTACCTCTCCTACGAGCAGGGGGTGGAGAACGCGCTCTACTTCGCCGAGGAGGTCATGCCGGCCATCGACCGCAAGAAGAACATCCGCGTCCGCGACCGAGCGACGATGACGAACCTCGTCCTGGGACTCGACGGGTTCACCGTCGCCTCCGGCGTCCACGCCAAGGCGTACAACCCGTCGATCGTCTCGGTTCCGCTCAAGCTGGACGAGACGATCAGCGTGGGGACGATCCGGCACGCTGGCATCCAGCCGTCGAAGCAGGCCGAGGCATTCGTGGCGGCCATGCGCAGGCTGATCGCGGCGTCGCGGTAGCGCGCCTCAGCCGCGGTAGGCGCGATACCACTCGGCGAAGACCGGGATGCCCTCGCGGATGGTGGTCTTCGGCTCGTAGCCAACCACCGCGCGCAGCTTGTCGATGCTCGCGTAGGTCGCAGGGACGTCGCCCGGCTGCATCGGCAGCATCTCGAGCTTGGGCTCCACCCCGAGCGCGGCGGCGAGCGTCTCGATGACGTCCATCAGCCGCTCGCTGCGGTGGTTGCCGATGTTGTAGATGTCGTAGGCCGGCAGGCTGCCGCACTCGACCACGCGGACGATCCCGTCCACGATGTCGTCCACGAAGGTGAAGTCGCGCCGCATCTCGCCGTGGTTGAACACCTTGAGCGGCCGGCCGTGGAGCATCGCGTCGGCGAAGAGCGAAAGCGCCATGTCAGGCCGGTACCACGCGCCGTAGACGGTGAAGAACCTGAGGCCGATCGTCTGCATCCCGTAGAGGTGCGAGTAGGTGTGGGCCATCAGTTCGTTCGCCTTCTTCGTCGCGGCATAGAGGCTTACCGGCGAGTCGACCTGGTCGGACTCCTCGAACGGCATCTTCTTGTTGCCGCCGTAGACCGACGAGGACGAGGCGAAGACGAGCTTCGGGCGCTTCGCGGCGTGGCGGCAGCACTCGAGCACGTTCAGGAACCCCTCTAGGTTGGTCTTCTGGTAGACGAACGGATGGTCGATCGAGTACCGCACCCCCGGCTGCGCCGCGAGGTTGAGGACGACGTCCGGCGACTCCACTGCAAACGCCGCTCGAAGTCCTTCGAGGTCGCAGATGTCGAGCTCGCGCTCGGAGTAGCGCGCGTCCTTCCGCAGGATGGCGGAGCGGTCGCGCTTGAGCTTGACGTCGTAGTAGTCGCAGTAGTTGTCGACGCCGGCGACGTCCCAGCCGCGGCGCAGGAACTCCTTCGCCGCGTGGAACCCGATGAAGCCGGCCGAACCGGTGATCAGTATCTTCATTTTCCCTACCTGTCGTTGAAAAGTTCGGTGATGATGCCGGCGACAAGCTCGCCAGCCTTGTGAAGCGACTCGACAGAGATCTTGTCCGGCGTGTCCTCCTTGGTGTGCCACCAGGAGTTGTCGGGGCCGTAGGAGAAGTCAATGAGGTCGATTGCCGGGAAGCCGAGGTCGAGGAACGGCTGGTGGTCGTCCTTGACCACGATGTCGGCGCGTGCGACCAGTCCCTTGAGCCCGCGTGCGGCGGCGGCGCGAAGCGCGGCCTCGGCGAGGCTGTCGCTGCCGTTGCGCGGAATCGAGATCCCGAGGTCGCGGTCGCCAAGCATGTCCACGCACACCACCCCCTTCACCTTCCGGCCCGACTCCTTGAGCCGCGCCGCCGCGCGTCGCGAGCCGTGGAGCCCGTCGTTGGCAGAGTATGACTCGAAGCACTCCTCGCCGTCGGTCCAGACGAGCATCACGTTGCCGCCGTCGAACTGGCGGCTCGCCAGCACGCCGGCAAGGCTGATGAGCAGCCCCGAGGTCGATGCGCCGTCGTTGGCGCCGGGGCAGCCGGTGCCCGCCTTGGTGTCGTAGTGCGACACCACCACCACCCATTCCCCGGTGGGATTGGCGACGAACTCGGAGGAGAGGTTGGTGAAGTGGCGGACGCCGCGCGGCGTCGTGTCGGAGAAGCGATCGAGCCGGACGTTCGCGCCGGCGATGCTGGCGAGGTCGAGGATGTGGAAAGCGGCGATGCCGCCGCGGATGGTACCGGCGTCGCGCGGAGAGCAGTCCCGCACGATCTCCACTGCATTGGAGTATGCGAAAGCCGCATCCGCCGGCGTAAACACAAGCGATGCCGCAATCAGCAGCGGAAACATTCCGCCCTCCTAGTCCATCTCGACGCCGAGCATCCTGATGATGCGGTCGAGGTCGTTGTTGTCGAGGAAGTCGATCTCCACGACGCCCTTGGTGCGGCGTCCGTTCGGATGCAGCACGCCGCTCGTCACCCGGACGGCGCAGCCGAGGTGGCGGCGCATCTTCTCGGCGAGGCTGCGGACGTAGCCGTCCGGCAGGTCGGGAGTGCCGCGGGGGCGAGTCGCGACCGGCTCGTGGAGGCGCGCGACGCGGCGCTCGAGCGCGCGCACGGTGAGCTGGTTGTTCACGCAGTCGCGAGCCAGGAGGACGCGGTCCTTCTCGCCCTCGACCGACAGCAGCACCTTCGCGTGGCCGACGGAAATGAGGTTCTGGGAAAGGAGCGACTTCACCTCGTCGGGCAGCTCCAGCAGGCGCACCGCGTTGGCCACCGTCGCACGACCCTTGCCGACGCGCTCGGCGACCTCCTGCTGGGTGAGGCTGAAGGTGTCCTGCAGCGCGCGGTAGGCCGAAGCCTCCTCGATCGGGTTCAGGTCCTCGCGCTGGATGTTCTCGGTGGTCGTCATCGCGGCGGCCGTGAGGTCGTTCGCCTCGATGAGGGTGACGCGGATCTTCTTCCACCCAATGAGCTGCGCCGCCCTTACGCGGCGCTCGCCGCAGACGAGCTCGTAGCGCCCAGCCGCATTGCGGCGGACTGTCGGCGGCTGGACGAGGCCGTTGTTCTTGAGCGACTCGGCAAGTTCCTTGAGCTCGGCCTCGGAGAAGTCGCGCCGAGGCTGGAACGGGCTGCGCTCGATCTCGGCGATCGGCAGCTCCAGCGCCTGGCCGGCGGTCGCCGGCGGCGCGGCGGGAATCCGACCGAGAAGGCCGTCGACCCCGGCGGCGCCGAAGTCAACCTTGCGGCCGAGGCCGTGCTGACGGCGGCCCGGGACGGAAGCGGGGGCCTTGGCGGCCCCCGTTGCCTTCTTCAGATAGGGATTCCCCTTCGCCATCAGAAGTACCCGTTGACGATCGGCAGCACCTTGAGCTTGTTGTCCATTATGATGTTCACCAAGCCGATCTGGAAGCCCCAGGGGCACTCGCGTGCATAGTTGACGAGGCCGATCTGGCAGCCGTGCAGTTCCTCGGTCATGTTGAAGACACCCGCGACCTGGCAGCCATACGCCTTGGTGGCGAGGTTGACGCCGCCGGCGATCGTGCAGCCGCAGGTCTCTTCGTCGGCCATGGTGAAGACCAGGCTCGCCGCCGCGCCGGTGAGGCGATTGCACATCGAGCCCAGGAACTCGAGGTTGGCGCCGCAGACGTAGTTGTGGTAGCCGAAGCCACCGGCTTCGAGGCCATAGGCGTTGCCGCGGCCGATATTGGCGATCAGCGTCGCGCGCATGCCGTAGACGTCGGTGGCGGCGTAGTTGAACACCGGGCCGACGATGAGGCCAATCGAGTCGTCGGTGCAGACCGTGGCGCAGGCAACGTCAAGGCCGTAGACCTTCGGCGAGCCGTTGTAGAAGATGCCCAGGTCAAGGCCGAAGACATCCCACTTCGCATGGCCCCAGGGCAGCTGGACCGGGGATGCGAGCGAGACCGCAATCGGCGTCCAGCCAACGGCTCCCTCTTCGATTTCTTCCTCCTCCTGCGCGCGGATGGAACCGGCGACGGCGGCGACTGCGGCCGCAAGGCAGAGCGAACGGATTATCTTCATTGTTTTTCCTTTGTCCTTTCGGTGGTTATTAAAAGTATGCGCGTATTTTACACTTTCGCGGCGTCCGCGTCAAGTGGCATGGCCGACATCCTGGCCCGGGTCCGGAGGAACATCAGCCCCGAGACGGGCACCGTGAGGATGTAGCCCGCCCCCATCACGCCGAGCGTCAGCCAGAAGTTGGAGACGAATAGCGCCACCAGGAGCAGCAGCGCGGCAAGCACAAACGGCATCGAGCTCTTCCGCACGTGCAGGTGCTTGAGCGAGATCGTCGGCAGCCGCGAGGCCATCAGCGACCCGACGAAAAGAAGCATGAAAATGCCGGTCCAGGGGTTCTGCAGGAAGGACGCGAGCCTGGGGGCGGACCCCTTCGCATCGAGCGCGAGCGAGATTATCGCGGGCGTGAGCACCATCCAGCAGCCGCCGGGGGCGGGGACCCCGGTGAAGTAGTTGCGCCACCAGGGCGCGGTCTCCTGCTCGAGCATGGTGTTGAAGCGCGCGAGCCGGAAGCAATCGCACATCGCGTAGAAGAGCGAGCATCCGAGCACGATGCGCACGAGCGGCTGGGCGACTGGCGTGCCGTCGAGGTACATGTGGGTCGGCCCACCAGTCATCCAGAAGTACATGAACATCGCCGGCGCGACGCCGAAGTTCACGAAGTCGGCGAGCGAGTCGAGCTCCGCGCCGAGCTTCGAGCTCGCCTTGAGGAGCCGCGCGATGCGACCGTCCATGCCGTCGCACACGCACGCGACGAGCAGCGCGACGAGCGCATGCAGGAACCTCCCCTCGCTCGAAAGAGAAATCGAGGTAATGCCGGCGCACGCCGCCATCGCCGTCACCAGGTTGGGGGCGATCGTCCGAATCGGGACGCGGTCAAGCCGCAGCACCTTGCGGCGGCGCCTCCTGCCCCTGAGTCTGAACTTTCCCATTTGCCCTCTCGCTCCCTTTGGCAACCGCCCAGTCAGCTCACGCTGATGTGGATGCCGCCGTCCTGTCCGGCGGGGGCCGGCGCCGCGGCTTGCTTCTGGCCGCTCTTCCTGAGCGGCCCAATCAGGCAGAAGTGGATGCGCCCGTCGGTCTTCGGCGCCTGCTCGACCGTGCACTCGCCCTTGATCATCTCCAGCACCTCGGCGATCTTGTCCTCGCCGATGTCCCGGTGGGCGTTCTCGCGCCCGCGGAACTGCAGCGAAAGCCGCACCTTGTTGCCGTCGGCGAGGAACGAGCGGATCTGGCGGATCTTGTGCTCGAGGTCGCCGACATCGGTGCCGGGGTGGAACTTGATCTCCTTGACCTGCGTCGCCTTCTGGGCCTTGCGCTGCTGCTTCTCGCGGATCGACTGCTCGTACTTGAACTTGCCGTAGTCCATGATCTTGCAGACCGGCGGAGTGGCGTTGGGCGTGATCTCGACGAGGTCAAGCCCCCGGTTTTCGGCCATGCGCTGCGCATCGCGCGTCGACATGACGCCAAGCATGTTCCCCTGCGCGTCGAGGACGCGGACCTGAGGGACGCGGATCTTGTAGTTTACTCGAGTGAACTGTGCGATAACCCACCTCGCTGTTTTGTGTTTTTGTTGTATTTTACCAAAAATCCCCTGCGCTCCGCAACCGCCGCGGATCAGAGCTCCCTGATCTTGAGGTTGCAGAAGCTGACGGTCGAGTCGCTGTGGTCCTGGAGGAGGATGCGCCCCTCGGGGACCTCGCCCCACGGCTGCGGCTTCCCGCCGGCGTCCACGCCCCAGTCCTTGTACTTCGACGCCGCCACCAGGTCGCGGAACTCCTTCGAGCCGCGCTCGTACTCGAGCACCTTCTTCCCGTTGAGCCAGTGCTCGACGTGGCTCCCCTTCGCGACGACCATGCCGGTGTTCCACTCGCCGACCGGCCGCTTCGCGCCGTCGGCCGCGGCGGGCATGATGTCGTAGAGCGCGGCCACGCGGCGGTTGCCGTCCCTGCCCTTGTCGGAGTCGGGGTGGCCGTCGTCGAGGATCTGGTACTCCTCGCAGGTGCCCTTGTTGAGGTTCTCGTCGTAGAAGTACTTGACGCCCGAGTTCGCCTTGGGGGTCAGCCGGAAGTCGAACTTGAAGGCGAAGTCGCGGTACTTCTTCGCCGTCACGATGTCGCCGCCGCCGCCGAGCTTCTGGTCCTCCGGCGGCAGCGGGAACCACTGGCCGTCGTCGGTGATCCCGTTCACCGGGCGCATGGTGAGCGTGCGGTCGGCGATCACCCAGCCCTTCTCCGGCGGCGCTTTGCAGCCGTCCTTCACCGCGAGCCAGCCGTCGAGCGTCTTGCCGTCCCAGAGGAGCTTCCAGCCCTCGGCGCGCTCGGCCTCGGTGAGCGTGTTCGCGTCCGCCGGCGCCGGCTTCATGACCGGCTTCACGCGGATTGCGTCCATGACGCCGCGGTAGTAGCCGAACGACTCGGCGAGCTGCACCAGGTTGTCGCCGTGGTCCTTCTCGTACTCGACGTGGCAGACGCCGGAGTAGCCGATGTCGGCGAGGGCGGTGAGGATGGCCGGAACATCCAGCTCGCCGCGCGGCCCCTCCTTGGCGAGGTTGTGGACCGGGTCGATCTTGATGTTCTTGAGGTGGATGTCGTAGATGCGGTCGGCGTGGTCGCGGATGAACTTCGCGGGGTCGCCGCCGCCGAAGCGCGCCTGATGGCCGACGTCGAAGCAGTAGCCGATGCGCGCGTCGCGGCCGGCGATACGCTTCTCGATCGACTCGCCGGTCGGGAAGAGGTACGGAATGTCCGGCCCGTGGTTGTGGATGCCGGCCCTGATGTCGTACTTTTCCACCAGCCGCTCGAGGACGTCGAGCATCGCGTCGGACTCGACCCGGGTCTCCTTGCCGTCCACCTTGCGCTTCTCGAACGGCACCACCGAAATCATCTTCATCCCGTACCGCTTCGCGAACGCGAACGCGTCCTCGATCGTCTTCTCGTCGTCGAAGTAGACGGGTCCGAGCGTGTCGACCGTGATGCCGCGCTTCGCGAGGCGCGCCTTGTAGGCCTCGATCTCGGCGTCGGAGGCGTCGCGGGCGATGGAGCCCTCGATGAGGCTCATGTAGCGGCATTCGAGCGCCTCGGTGATGTCGAGCGCGCGGTCGAACGGCGTGTTCCACATCGTGTAGCGCGCCATGCCGAGCGAATACGGGAGCTTCGAGGCGCGGCAGCTCGGGCTTGCCTTCTCGCCGATGAGCAGTCCCTTGACGAGCGGCTCGTCCGCCGCGAGCGCGGCGGACGCCGCGGCGGCCGCCAGGATCAACGCTATTCCCTTCATTTCCATTTCTCCTTTCGGTAAAACGCCTTGCGCCGCCTCAGGCGAGCGGCTTCACCATCTTCGCGTAGTCGTAGCCGGCCTTCTCCAGGATCGGCTTCAGGTCGTACTTGCCGCGCGCGAACGGGACGAGCATCTTGTCCGCCGCCGCGTCGCCGGTCGTCTCCTTCGCCGCGTCCCATCGGAGCGAGCCCTCCTTGCGGCCGCGCGACAGCTCCATGCACATCCGCCCCAGCGAGCAGAACGCGGTCGAGCGGTGGGCCTCCTCCGCGTTGGAAACGGTGTAGCCGGGATCCTCGCGCCGCACCGCCTCGATCCAGTTCTCGAAGTGGTCGTTGGCGGTGAGGAACTTCTCGCGGCCGCGGGAGAGGACGTCCACCTTCACCTCGGTGAGCGGGTCGAGCAGGTTCGGCTTCGACGCGGCGATCGGCCCGAGCATGCCGGGCGTGACCACGGGGTCGGGGTCGCTCGGCGTCACCTTCACCGCTCCGCGCGTGCACCAGAGCCAGTCGCCGTTCTCGCCGATGAACTTCACGCCCATCTGGAACTTGTCCGAGACGTGGACGTCGGCCCCGCCGCAGTCGTAGTGGAGGTCGTAGGTGGTGTGGACGTTCCAGAGCTTGTCGCCGGACTGGTCCATCCACTCGCACTTGCCGCGCACCGCGCTCGGGTCGCAGCCGAGGCCCCAGGCGGTGATGTCCAGGTGGTGCGCGCCCCAGTTGGTGATCATGCCCCAGCCGTACGGCGCGAGCTGGATCCAGCCCGGGCGGTCGCCGATGCGCCGGAGGTCCTGGTTGTGGCAGCGCGTCCAGTTGTACGGCACCGTGCCGTCCGTCGGCCCGAGCCAGGCGTCGTAGTCAAAGGTGGAGGGAACCTTCTCCGGCTTGCGCGAGCCGCCGGACTTGTCGCAGCCAAGGCCCACCTCGACGCGCGCGATGCGGCCGAGGCGGCCGTTGCGCACCAGCTGCACCACCTGGCGGAACTGGGGGCGCGAGCGCTGCCACGCGCCGACCTGCACCACCAGCCCCTTGTCCGTCGCGAGGTTGGCGATGACCCTGCCTTCCTGGATCGTCTGCGCGAACGGCTTCTGGAGGAAGATGTGCTTGCCGGCGGCGAGGCAGTAGGACGCCGCCACCGCGTGCTGGTGGTCGGGGATGCAGAGCATCACCGCGTCGATCGAGGGGTCCGCCGCGAGCATCTCGCGGTAGTCGCCCCAGACCGACACCTCGCGCCGCTCGCCCTCGCCGAAGTAGTGGCGCTCGACCACGCTCTTGCCGTACTCGGCGCGGCGCGCGTCGACGTCGCAGATCGCGGTGACCACGCAGCGGTCGGAGAGCCGCAGCACGCCGGGCACGTCCATCGTGTGCGCGATGCGGCCGTAGCCGACCACCGCCACGTTGACGCGGCTGTTCGCGAAGAACCCCGTCGCGCAGCCGTTGAAGAGCATCGGCGCCGCGCCAGAGGCTATGACGCCCTTGAGGAATCCCCTTCTGTCCATGCTTTTCCTTTCGTGTGTATGTGCCATTTACCGAAAATTCCCTCGCTCCCCGCCGTCATCCGATCGAGGAAGACACCTTGAAGACCGCGGTGAGGATGGCGATCGCGACGAAGCCGACCACGCTCGCGATGAGCACGATGAGGATCGGCTCGAGCGCGTTGGTGAACGAGGCGATGTTGCGGTCCATGTCCTTCTGGTAGCGCCGCCCGACGTTCTCCAGCGACGCGGCCATGTCGCCCGCCTGCTCGCCGACCGCGAGCATGTCGGTCATCATCCGCGGGAACACCCCGCTCGCCGCGAGCGGACCCGAGATCGTGGTGCCGTCGGTGACGCGGCGGCGGGCGGTGGCGAGCGCGTCGCCGATGACCGCGTTGCCGCACGTCTCCTCGCAGATCTTCAGCGCCTGGAGCACGTTGACGCCGTTCGAAAGCAGCGTTTTGAGCGTGTAGGCGAGCGAGGAGTAGGCGCCCGAGGCGACGATGCCGCGCACGAGCGGCACCGAGAGCTTCCAGCCGTCGATGCGCCGGCGGCCGGACTGGGTGCGGCACCAGCGGCGGAACCACCACACCACGGCGACCACCCCGAGCGCCATCGCCCAGCCGTAGTTGATCACCGCGTCGGATAGGCCGATCAGGATCCGCGTCGGCAGCGGCAGCGACGCGCCCATCGAGTCAAACACCTTCTGGAACTGGGGGATGATCCACACCAGCGCGCCGATCACCGCCACCACACCGATGCAGAGCACGATCACCGGGTAGGTGAGCGCGCCCTTGATCTTGCCGCGCATGTTGTCGTCGCGCTCGTAGTGCTCGCCGAGCCGGCGCAGCACCTCGATCATCGCGCCCGACGCCTCGCCGGCGCGGAGCATGTTCGAGAAGAGCGGCGGGAAGGTCTTGGGATGGTGCGCGCACGCGTCGGAGAAGCTTTCGCCGCGGACGATCCGGTCGCAGAGGTCCTGGCACACGTAGCGCTGGCCGGAACCCTCCTCGCCCTGGTTCGCCAGCGCCTGCAGCGCCTGGCCGAGCGTCATGCCCGCCTGGAGGAGGTCGGCGAGCTCGGAGACGAACAGCAGCACCTCCACCCGCTTCATCGCAGTCTTCTGCTTCGGCTTGCCGATCTGCATCGACCAGATCGACTTGCCGGAGGAGCCGCCCTTCGGCTTCGCGGCGGACTGCTGGCGCGGGGCGGAGGCGGGGGCGGAGGCTGGAGCGGACGGCGGCGGCTGCGAGCCGCCCGGCACCGTCCTCTTCCTCGCGTATCCCATTCTCCGCTCCGCGCTCCGAAGGCGACTACTTGATCACCCTCACGCGCACCACCGCCTCGCTCGCCTCGAGGGCCTTGACGACCTCATCCGGCACTGGGGTGTCGACGTCGATGAGCGAGTAGGCGAAGTCGCCGCGGGACTTGTTGGCGATCGCGTCGATGTTGATCTTCGCTTCGCCGAGGATCGTGGTGAACTGGCCGATCATGTTCGCGACGTTCCGGTGGCAGATCGCGATGCGCCCCGCCTTGTTCGCCGGCCCGAGCGAGCACGCCGGGTAGTTCACCGAGTTGACGATGTTGCCGTTCTCGAGATAGTCGCGCATCTCCTTGACGGCCATCACCGCGCAGTTGTCCTCGGCCTCCTCCGTCGAGGCGCCGAGGTGCGGAATGACGATGCAGCCCTTGTGGCTGGCCGTTCCGGGCGTCGGGAAGTCGCTCACGTAGCGGCGCACCTTGCCGCTATCGAGCGCGGCAAGCAGGTCCTTCTCGTTCACGAGCGCGTCGCGCGCCGCGTTGATGATTATTACGCCGCGCTTCATCATCGCGATCGCCTCGGCGTTGATCATGCCCTTGGTGGACTCGAGCGCGGGCACGTGGATGGTGATGAAGTCGCAGGCGCGGTAGATCGCCTCGACGTTCTTGCAATGCTTGACGGCGCGGCTCAGGTTCCAGGCCGCGTCGACCGAGAGGTATGGGTCGTAGCCGAAGACCTCCATGCCGAGGCCCACGGCGGCGTTGGCGACCTTCTGGCCGATCGCGCCGAGGCCGATCACGCCGAGCCGCTTGCCCTGGATCTCCGTGCCGGCAAAAGCCTTCTTGGCCTTCTCGGCGGCCTTGCCCACGGCGGGATCCGCGGCGTTCTCCCTCACCCAGCCGATGCCGCCGATGATGTCGCGGCTCGCGAGCAGCATGCCGGCGATCACCAGCTCCTTCACGCCGTTGGCGTTCGCGCCGGGCGTGTTGAAGACGACGATGCCCTTCTTGGCGTATTCGGCGTGGGGGATGTTGTTCACCCCGGCGCCGGCGCGGGCGACGGCCAGCAGCCGCTCGCCGGGCACGAGCTCGTCCATCTTCGCCGAGCGCACGAACACCGCGTCCGCGTCCTCGAACTTCTCGGTCCGGGCGTAGTTTTCGCCCAGGTTCGTCAGCCCGCACTCCGCAATCGGGTTCAGGCAGGTGTACTTGTAGTTCATTTTGCTTGTCCTTCTTTTCTTCCGTAGAGTTTATCGTGGAATTTTCGCCGCCACGCATGGCAGCGGCGTGTATTATACCAAATTTTGGGGCCTAGAGGCTGGAGATTTGGAATTAAAACTCGTACGACAGCGTGAAGAGGAAGCTGCGGCCGCAGGCGGGGTAGTAGTAGCCGACGCCGGCGTAGTCGCAGTAGTCGCGGTCAAGGAGGTTGTCCACCGTGAACGCCGCCTTCCAGCCCTCCGCCCACGACGGCGAATAGTAGACGCCGACGTCGAAGAGCGTGTACGAGGCCAGCTTGTCGCAGTCGTTGGCGAAGTCGCCGGACACGTACTGCCGCCCCGTGAACGTGCAGCCGCCCTTGACCTCCAGGTCGGCGAAGAGCCAGACCCCCGCCTCCGCGCGCGCCCGGTGCGCGGGGACGAACGGCACCTCGCACCCGCCGTACTCGCCGCCGGAGAACTCGGCGTCGACGAACCCGTAGCGCAGCGACGCCTCCGCCACCTTGTCGCGTCGCCAAGAGATTCCCGCGTCCACGCCGAGGCGCCGCGTCTTCGCCGGGCTGTTGCAGTTGTAGCCGTACGGCGCCAGCGCCGGGTCGAAGAAGATCTCGTCCTCCATCAGCATGCCGTAGCCGTTCACGTCGAGGCGGAACTCCTCCGCGAACTCCCACTCGGCGCCGACGTCGAGCGACCAGCCGGTCTCTGGGCGCAGGAAGTCGCCGTCCTTGGTGTAGCTCAGCTCGTCGCAGAACGCCGAGCGGTGGAAGCGGGTGCCCTTCACGTAGGTCTTGAGCCCCTCGACGGGACGGAAGACGACCCCGAGCTCGTAGTCTCCCATCACGTCGCGGCTGTGGTCCTCCGCAAGGCCCGAATAGCCCTTCCAGCGGTTGCCGATGCGCTCCAGCCGCCCGCCCGCCGTCAGCGACAGCGTCTCCGTGACGGCGAACTCGTCGTGCAGGAAGAACGCGTAGCGGTCGCGGCGGAAGCGGCGGCTGTCGCCGTCCTTCGGCTTCTCACGGTAGCCGTCGAAGCGGAAGTCGAACCCGGCGGTGAACTTGTTGCCGAAGCCCAGCACCTCGTTCTCGTTCACGTAGCGCGGCGAAAGCGCGTAGCTGTAGTAGTCGTACTCGGTGTCGGTTCCCCAGGCGGTCATCTTCGCCCGGCGGTGCTGGTGCGAGAAGCTGCCGTCGAGGTAGAGCCACTGGCCGTCGGCGAGGAGCAGCTTCGAGTCCAGGGCGAAGCCGTAGCTCCACTGGCGCGTCCAGTCGTGGTCGTTGTTCGCCCACCGGCGCGTGCACGCCCACTGCTCGCGCGTCAGCGAGCCGGGCAGCTCGTAGAACGCGTTCTGGTAGTTGGCCCGGAAGCCAACGGTGGAGCCGTTCTCGAACACCTTGCGCAGCCCGGCGTTGGCGGTGTGCAGCTCGTAGGCGCTGCGGTCGCGGTAGCCGCCCGACCGCAGGTAGTCGTAGGAGGCGTTGTAGAGCCACCCCTCGTCCTCGAATCCGCCGCGGGTCTGCGCGCCGGCGCCGTAGGTGTCCTGCGAGCCGGCCTTCGCGTAGAGCTTCGTCCGGCGAGAGTAGTCTCGCGAGTCGGTGGACACGTTCACCACCCCGGCGACCGCGCCGTCGCCGTAGAGGACCGGGCTCGGGCCGTGGATCACCTCGACGCGCTCGACGGCGCCGAGCGGGATGCGCGTCAGGTTTGGCGCGTTCATGTCCACGTTGTTCAGCTCCTCGCCGTCCAGCACCACCTTCGTGCGCCCGAAGGCGTTGTCGCCGAATCCGCGCATGGCGATCGAGGTCAGGACCGGGTTGCCGTTCATCGAGTGGACGTCCACGCCGGCCTTCCGCTGCAGCAGCTCCGCGAGGTCGCGCGCGCCGCTCGCGGCGATGTCGTCCGCGTCGAAGACCTGCACCGCGGCGGGCATCGACTCCGCCGTCGACTCCACGCGCGAGGCGTAGACGACCACCGGCGGCAGCACCGCCACTTCGTTTGTCCCCGGGACCGCCTCGGCGCACGCCGCCAGCCCCGTCCCCGCCAGCACGGCGGCCAACGCTGTTTTTCTCATCTTCTCCTCTTTCCCCCTCATGCGAGGGTACTCGGGTTCATGTCGTGGGGCGGCGGCCGCATTCCGGCTTTGACGGCTGCGCGACAGTGCCTGGTTTCCACAGGGCTTTCCGGCCGTCGCCTTTGTTGGCGCAAATTATACCATAATTTTTTGGTATAATACGGCCATGAAGATCAAAGAGATTCTCGCCGCCGGACGGCCGTCGGTCTCGTTCGAGGTGTTCCCGCCCAAGAAGGACGCGCCGTTCGCGCCCGTCAAGGAGGCGATCGAGCGCCTTGCCAAACAGCGGCCGGCGTTCATGTCCGTCACCTACGGGGCGTCCGGCAACGCACAGGCCAACACCACCGCGATCGCCTCGCACGTGCAGTCGTGCGGCGTCACCGCCCTCGCCCACCTCACCTGCATCTCGGCGACGCGCGAGGGCATCGCGAAGGAGGCCGCGGCGCTCCGCAACGCCGGGATCGAGAACGTCCTCTGCCTGCGCGGCGACGCGCCGAAGGACGCCGCGCCGTCCGGCGACTTCCTCCACGCCGTCGACCTGGTCCGGGCGCTCGCCGGCTCCGGCTTCTGCCTCGGCGGCGCCTGCTACCCCGAATGCCACCCCGAGTGCGAGCACATCGAGGACGACATCCGCCGCCTGCGCGAGAAGGTCGAGGCCGGGCTCGACTTCGTGACCACCCAGATGTTCTTCGACAACAACATATTCTACCGCTACCTCTCGAAGCTCCGCGACCGCGGCGTCACCGTGCCGGTCATCGCCGGCATCATGCCGGTCGCCAACGGCAAGCAGATCGCCCGCATCTGCCGGCTCTCCGGCACCTACCTCCCCAGCCGCTTCAAGGCGATCGTCGACCGGTTCGGCGACAGCCCCCGCGCCATGCTCGACGCCGGCGTCGCCTACGCCACCGAGCAGATCGTCGACCTCTTCGCGAACGGCGTCAACGCCGTCCACGTCTACACCATGAACCGGCCCGAGGTCGCCGAGCGGATAATGGCCAACCTGCGGGGAATCGTCGGCGGCGGCGAGGAGCAATGACCGTCGCGCCAGCAGACGTCCTGCCCTACCTGCGCATGGGCGGCGGCCGCGAGCCCGGCGCCGCCCTCGCCGCGCGCATCGCCGCGCTGACGGAGGAGGCTCTCGCGGCGGCGCGTCCGGCGCGGACCTGGCGGCGCATCGCGGTCCCGGGCGGCTGGCTGGAGACGTCGAAGGCGCTCTCCCTCCGCCTCGCCGGCTGCCGCGACGCCTACCTCGCCTGCGGCACCCTCGGCGCGCCCTTCGACGCCTGGCACCGCCAGGTCACGGTCAAGTCCGCCGCGGACGCGCTCGTCGTCCAGGCCATCGGCGCCGCGGCGATCGAGAAGGTGATGGACTCCATCGAGTACGACATCCGCGCCGAGCTCGCCCCCGGCGAGTCGCTCGTCGCGCGCTACTCGCCCGGCTACGCCGACTTCCCGCTCGCCGCCCAGCGCGAGCTGCTCGCGCTTCTCGACGCCCCGCGCAAGGTCGGCGTCTCGCTCACCGACTCGCTCCTAATGGTCCCCTCCAAGTCCGTCAGCGCCGTCATCGGCGTAAAGCCCGCAACCGCGTGAGGGGTTCCCACTGGAAGCCAAGCCTGGTTTTAGCAAGAAACCTCCGCGCTCATGTGGGGCCGGCTCCCGTCCCTCCCGTCCCCCCAGTCCCTCCAGTCCAGCTCCTTGTCCCGTTGCAATCAGGGTATCCCGTGCAGCTCCAGAAAGGGTTCCCGGCGTTGCGCCCCTTGCGCGCGACCATCTTGCGCATTGGCTTGCCGCACTTCGGACATTTCGGCGCGCCCTCTGCCACGATTGCGGCGTCGCGGTGTTCGAGCCGAGCCGCCGAAAGACGCTCAGTGAACCCGCCCGCCTCGCGGAACTCCTCGCCGGCGGCGACAATCTGCCGCGCAAGGAGTCCAGAAGCTCGGTCGATGACCACAAGCGCGGAATTCGCCGCAACCAGCGGATCCTCCGATTCAAGAAACTCCGCGAACCGTCTGCGCATCGCAAGCACATATTCGCCGTAGTCGTGCCTCGCGTTCTCGCCCATGTCGCCTTGATAGGAGTCGATCTTCATCGCCTTGAGGCGAACGGCGCGTTCGTCGTCCGCCGGCCACGGCGCGACGCCGCGTCCGACGAGGAACGCCTCGTAGTCTCCGGCAAGTTCCTCAAGCGAACCCTTCGCAACATCGTACAGCCGAAGTTCCGTCTCCTTCGACGTGCCGGCCCTGGACGACCCCTCGACGATGTTCTGCCGCGCCGAACGCGCCGCACCCAACATCTGCCCTGATGTCTTGCCAAGCGGATCGTTCCTGTAGGAATAGTTGCGCTCGCAGAAAACCTCGGTCGCGTGATAGACGAGGCACACGTAGCCGAATGTCAATGTGTGACGATATCCGCCATGTTTCGCGACGATTGAGATCATGGGTTGGTCTTCCTAGGAGCTGGACTGGAGGGACTGGCGTGACTGGAGAGACAGGAGATTGAGGGACTAATGGAACTTGCGGAACCAGCGGGGCCGACGTCAGTCCCTCCGGTCCCTCCAGTCATCTCCCGTCTCCCCTTCGTCAAAATCTGACAGAGACGACAGGTCGTGTTGTCTGGTTTATCCATAAGTTTCAAGCGTCATGTCAGACAGAGCCTTTCATAGTGTGTATTATACCAAAATCGACGGCTCTGACGCCGAAAGTTATGGTATAATACGTTGCAAATCACATTGGCGAGCAACGGCAACAGAAGAGACACTGGGATGATCAACTTACGACAGAACGGCATACTGTTCCTCGACGGAGCGATGGGGACGCAGCTCCAGGCGAGGGGACTGAAGCCGGGCGAGGTGCCCGAGCTCTGGAACCTCACGCGGCCGGACGACGTGCGCGCCGTGCACGAGGCGTATTTCGCCGCGGGCGCGGATGCCGTCTATGCCAACACTTTCGGTGCAAACGGAGCGAAATACCACGGCGATGCGCCGCTCGCGGACGTGGTCGCAGCCGGCGTCGCCATCGCGAAGGAGGCGGCCTCGCGCGCCGGCGGACGGCGTTTCGTGGCGCTCGATGTCGGCCCCACGGGGCGGCTGCTGAAGCCGTCCGGCGACTTCGAGTTTGACGCGGCATACGACGCCTTCGCGGCGCAGATCAAGGCCGGCGCCGCGGCGGGAGCTGACTTCGTCGCCATCGAGACAATGGGCGACGCCTACGAGCTGAAGGCGGCGGTGCTCGCCGCCAAGGAGAACTCCGTCCTGCCGGTGCTCGCCACCGTGACGCTCGGCACCGATGGCAAGCTGCTGACTGGCGCGGATGTCGAGTGCATCGCGGCGATTCTCGAGGGACTGCGCGTAGACGCAATCGGCCTCAACTGCGGCTTCGGTCCCGACCGCATGCTCGAGTTCGTCCGCCGCCTCGCCGCCCGCACCTCGCTCCCGATCGTCGTCAAGCCCAACGCCGGGCTCCCCAAGGTCGTCGACGGACGCACCGTCTTCACCGTCGGGCCGGAGGAGTTCGCGCGCGACGTCGCCGCGCTCGTCGAGGCCGGCGCCTCGGTGGTCGGCGGCTGCTGCGGCACCACGCCGGCGCACATCGCGGCAGTTAACGGGCTTTTGCAAGGAAAGACCTGCTCTCGGCCGCCAGTGCAGCCGTCCACCGTCGTCTGCTCCGGCTCGCGCGCCGTCGAGATCCCCTTCGACGACACCATCATCATCGGCGAGCGCATCAATCCCACCGGCAAAAAGAAGCTCAGGGCCGCGCTGACCGAGGGCGACGTCGCCTACGTCCTCCGCGAGGCGGTGTCGCAAGCCGAGGCCGGCGCGCACGTCCTCGACGTCAACGTCGGCGTCCCCGGGCTGGACGAGCCGGCCGTGCTCGACGCGACGGTCCAGGCCGTGCAGAGCGTCACCGACCTGCCGCTCCAGATCGACACCTCCGACCCCGCGGCGCTCGAGCGCGCGCTCCGCCACTACAACGGCAAGGCGCTGGTGAACTCCGTGAACGGCAAGGACGAGTCGATGGCGACGGTGCTGCCGCTCGTCGCGAAGTACGGCGGCGCCGTGGTGGCCCTGACGCTCGACGAGGACGGCATCCCGCCCACGGCGGACGGCCGCGTCGCCATCGCGAAAAAGATCGTCGCCCGCGGCGCGGAATACGGGCTGAAGCCCTCCGACTTCGTCGTCGACGTCCTCTGCCTCGCCGTCAGCGCCGACTCCTCGAGCGCCAACGTGATCCTCGAGGCGATGCGCCGTGTGAGGTTGGAGCTCGGCTGCCGCACCTGCCTCGGCGTCTCCAACATCTCCTTCGGCCTTCCCGCGCGGCCGCTCCTCAACGCGGCATTCTACACCATGGCGCTCGCGAACGGACTCTCCGCCGGCATCGTCAACCCACTCGCCGCCGACATGATGACCGCCTACCGCGCCTACCGCGCCCTCGCGGGCAAGGACCCTGCCTGTGGCGAGTGGGTGGAGAAGTACCGGGACTGGACGCCTGGCGTAGCCGCCGAAGCCGCGTCGACGAAAAACGCTGCCGCCGGACAGGACGCCGCCGAGAGCACCGGCGGAATCGCCGCCGCCATTCGGCGCGGGCTCAAGTCCGACGCTGCCGCGGCGGCGAAGGCGGCGCTGGCGTCAGGCCGCGCGCCGCTCGACGTGATCGGCGACGGCATCGTGCCGGCGCTGGAGGAGGTCGGCAGGGGTTTTGAGTCCGGCAAGGTGTTCCTGCCGCAGCTCCTGATGGCGGCGGAGGCGGCTGGCGCGGCGTTCGAGGTCGTGCGCGCCGCAATGCCGGCGGACGCCGCCGCGGCCAAGGGGCCGATCGTGGTCGCCACCGTCAAGGGCGACATCCACGACATCGGCAAGAATATCTGCCGCGCCCTGCTGGAGAACTACGGCTTCAAGGTGATCGACCTCGGGCGCGACGTGGCGCCGGAGGCGGTCGTCGCCGCGGCAAAGCGCGAGCAGGCGCGCCTCGTCGGGCTGTCGGCGCTGATGACGACGACCGTCGGCGCGATGGAGGAGACGGTGAAGCTCGTCCACGCCGAACTCCCGAACTGCCGCGTCGCGGTCGGCGGCGCGGTGCTCACCGCGGACTATGCCGCCAAGATCGGCGCCGACAGCTACTCCAAGGACGCGATGGGGCTGGTGCGCTACGCCGAATCGGTCTTCGCCGAATAGGCGTCTGGTGCGCCCGGTGGGACTTGAACCCACACGCCGTGAGGCACGGGAACCTAAATCCCGCGTGTCTGCCATTCCACCACGGGCGCAATCACTTCCGTTTCATCTTCTCGCGGTGGGCGCTGAAGATAGCCGCCTTCGACGCGAAGCGCTGCGACTCTGGGAAGTTCGAGGCGCCGAGTCCGAGCGCTTCCAGCGCCTCGCGCTGGCGGCGGTCGAGGTTGCCCGGCGTCTCCAGCACGATCCGCGCGTCGAGGTCGCCCGGCATTCCGCCGCGGAGCGACGGGACGCCCTTGCCGCGGAGGCGGAACACCTTGCCGTTGGGCGTGCCCGGCGGGATCTTGAGCTGCGCGTCGCCCTCCGGCGTCGGCACCGTCACCACCCCGCCCAGCGCCGCCGTCACCGGCGAGACCGGGATCTCGACATAGAGGTTCTGTCCGTCGCGATCGAAGATCTCGCTCGGCTTGACCGCAAGCTGCACGTAGAGGTCGCCGTTCGGACCGCCGCGCAGCCCGCCGCCGCCCTGTCCGGAGCAGCGGATCCGCGAGCCGTGGGACACGCCCGCGGGAATCGACACCTCGATCTTGCGCCGCGTCGGCGCCTGGCCCGAGCCGCCGCAGCGGCGGCACGGCTTCTCGACCACCGTCCCCTCGCCGCCGCAGTGCGGACAGGTCTGGCGCACCTGGAAGAACCCACCGCCGGCGATCACCACCCCGCGTCCGCCGCAGGCGCGGCAGGTGACGCGCTTGGAGCCGGGCGCCGCGCCGGTGCCGCCGCAGTCGGGGCAGGCCGCTGGCAGCGTCAGGTCGATTTCGCGCCGGCTGCCGAACACCGCCTCGTCGAACTCGATGTCGAGCCGGTAGGTGAGGTCGTCGCCGCGCTGCGGCGCGTTGGGGTCGGGACGCCGCTGCTGGCGTCCGCCGCCGAAGAAATCCTCGAAGCCGCCGAAGCCGCCGCCGCGCCCGCCGAAGAGGTCGCCGAAGGCCGAGAAGATGTCGTCCATGCTCATCCCGCCGGCGCCGTAGCCGCCCTGGCCGTTGGCGAACGCCTGGTGTCCAAACTGGTCGTAGCGCTGGCGCTTGTCGGGGTCGTGCAGGACGTCGTACGCCTCCGCGGCCTCCTTGAACTTCTCCTCCGCCGCCTTGTCGCCGGGGTTGCGGTCGGGATGGTACTTCATCGCGAGCTTGCGGTAGGCGGACTTGATCTCGTCCGCCGTCGCCGTCTTCGCGACGCCAAGCACCTCGTAATAGTCACGCTTCTCTGCCATAGCCAACCTCTACCTCTGGCCGGATTCCCTATTCCGGCTTGCCGGAGCTCACCACCACCTGCGCCGCGCGGAGGACCTTGTCCTTCAGCATCCAGCCCTTCTTCGACTCGATCGAGACCTTGCCCTCGGGCACGTCGGGCGATGGAAGCGTTGCAATCGCCTCCATCCTCGCCGTGTCGAGGTCCTTGCCCACCGACTCAAACGGCTCCGCGCCGTGGTCCTTGAGCGACTTCAGGAGCGTGTCGTAGACGAGCTGCACGCCCTTCACGAACGGATCCTCCGCCTTCTCCTTCGCGTTCGAGAGCGCGAGCTCGAGGTTGTCCACGGCGGGAAGGACGTCCTTCAGGATGTCCATCTCGGCGAAGCGGTAGGAGTCCTCGCGGTCACGCGCCGCGCGCTTCTTGTAGTTGTCGAAGTCGGCGAGGGTAAGGGCATAGAGAGCCTTCCAGTCGGGCTCGGCAGGCTTTTCCGGTTCTGCGGGCTTGTCCTCCGCGGCACTTTCCTCCGCGGCCGGCTGCTCTGGCTCCGCCTGGGCTTCAGCTTCCGATTGGGCATCGGCTTCAGCTGGTGGGACCGGCGGGACTGACGTCTCGCCAGTCTCGCCTGTCTCTTCCGTCCCTTTCTTCTCTTCTTCTGCCATCGCGAATCACGAACCACTAGCCACGAACCACGATCTGCCCGGCCTTGGCGAGCATTTTCGCCTCGACCGACTGGATCTCCGCGAAGCCCTGCGAGCTGTGCGGGTTGAGTCCGTTCGACGCCTCCATCGAGCTGTCGGCTTCGTTGTAGATGGTGGCCTTGAGTCCCTTCAGCGCCTCGAAGAAGATGTTGCCCTTGTAGAGCCCGAGCGTGACCTCGGCCGTCGCCTTGTCGGCCCAGACCTGGATCGCCGCGCGCGCCGCTCTGGTCGCGGGGTCGAACCAGCGGCCGTCGTAGATCTGGTCGGCGACGAACTTCGAGAGCTCCTGGAACATCTTGGTGGAGCGGCGGTCCATGATGCCCTCGTAGATGTACTTGAGGCCCCACGACAGAACCTCCATTCCCGGCGCCTCGTAGACGCCGCGCGACTTCGTGCCGATGATGCGGTTCTCGAGCGCGTGCTTCATGCCGATGCCGTTGCGGCCGCCGATCTTGTTGGCGGCGAGCATCACCTGGTAGGGCGACATCTTCTTGCCGTTCACCGCCACGCAGCGGCCCTTCTCGAACTTGAGGACGATCTTCTCGACCTTGTTCGGCGCCTCGGTGGGCCACACGCCCATTGTGGGCTTCACGATGCGCATCGAGGTCTCCATCGACTCGAGGTCCTCCGCCTCGTGCGAGAGGCCGGCGAGGTTCGCGTCGGTCGAGTACTTCTTCTTCGTGCCGACGAACGCCACGATGCCGCGCTTGGCGAGGAACTCGACCATCTGGGTGCGGCCGGGGAACTTCGCGAGCAGGTCCGCGTCGCGCCACGGGGCGTAGACGCCGAACTTCGGGTCCATGACGTTGGTGTAGCGCTCGAAGCGCATCTGGTCGTTGCCGCGGCCCGTCGCGCCGTGGACGAGGGCGACGCAGCCGGCCTTCTTCATCGCAGGGAGGAGCTTCTGCACGGTCACCGCGCGCGCGATGCCGGTCGAGTTCCAGTAGCCGCCGTCGTACATCGCCTGGCACTTCACGGTCTCGAAGCAGATGTCGGCCATTTCCTTCGTCACGTCGACGATCGTAGTCTGCACGCCGGTCGGCGCCATCTTCTTCTTGATGTCGTTGATGTCCTTCTCGTCCGGCTGGCCGACGTTCGCCGAGAACGCCTTCACCTTGACGCCGGCGTCCTTGAGGACGCAGCAGATGGTCTTCGAGTCGAGTCCGCCTGAGACGCACACGCCCACGGTCTTGCCCTTGAGGTCAGCAAGTTTCATTTCTACCTTCCTTTCTTGTAAATTTCCGGTCGTTCCGGAAGCCGCCCTCCGGAATTGAACGTGTATTATACCATTTTCACGCCGCAATATCTACGGCAAGGGCTGGTGGGCTATAGTGGATTCGGACCACTGACCTCTTCCATGTCAACCCGTTTTGGCGGGTAGACGCGGAAAGGCGGCAACGGTCAAAGCCGCACTGGCATTGACTCTGACGGCAGTCGCCGAAAACTCATCCAAGCCGTCCATGTGTGTTTGTTGTAGGTTTGTTGTAATGCCCTGCCGCACCCGCGGAGGGGAAATCGTCACCTCCGGCGGCGGTCGTTCCGGCGGTAGTTCTCCATGTCGGCGGAGGTGAGCAGCCAGCATTGCGCCGCTTCGATCAGATTGCCGCGCAGCTCGTCGAGCGTGTCGGCAACCGTGTAGCATCCCGGCATGGCCGGGATCTCCGCCCAGTACCGCCCGTCCTCGCTGTGTATGCGCGGACGAAACATGTTCTCAATGCTCTTGCGAGTGCACATAGTAGTGTTTCCTTTTGTTGGCGCGTATTTTACTAAATCGCCGCCATGCGTGTCAATGGCTCATGGCACCGCCGGAGGGCGGGAATACAGCCGCGGCGGGGGGTGCCGACAAAATGACCGCCATCAAAAAATCTTAAGAATCCCCCTTGACGGGTGTGCGCACATTTGATACAATTCGCACCATCAAAGCCCCGCCAGGGCTAAAACACAACCAGAAAGGCAAACACAACATGGCAACACGCAAAGGAAAGCACCGCAGCGGAAACGTTCGCATGGGTGTATACGTCGAACCGATACGCAAGGCAATCGCCGTATATCTGGCAAGTAAGCTGGACATGACAATGACCGATGTTATATGGCTCGGCATTGAGAACCTCGCGAAAGCGCACGGCATTCTCACAATCGAAGGCAAGGTCTCGGCGAAATACAAGGCCGAAATCGCGGCGGCGGTCGAAATCGTCAAGCAGTCGGAGGTTAAAGGATGAAGAACCTGAAGATCAAGAAGTCGACGATCATCGCCGCGTCAAAGGCTGCGAAGCTCACACCGGAAAATTTCGTGTCGCGGATCCGCAGTATCTCATTAGGGCGGAGGGTGTGCGCACATCTGATTTCTGAAACGCCGGACGGCTACATGGTTTTTCGTTGCCCGTAAGGTGTGCGCACACTTTCGCAACCATCATCGAAAGCCGGATGCCAGGGCTTGACAGCAGCGGAGAGACGGCCACGAAAGCCGGTGGACAGAGCTTGACAGGTCGGAGAGACGGCCGCCTAAAAAACAACGACACAAAACACAACGGAGGAAAACACGATGGAAAGCCTGGACTTGGCAATGAGTGTGGCGACAGTAGTGACCGCGACGATCGCGCTGGCGGCCGGCGTGTGGGTGTACCGCCGGCGGAAGCGGCGGCGGGAAGAGTTAAAAAAAATTGCCTGGGAACGTGGGACGAAAATCGGCGCCCTCAAGGTGGCGAGGGAGTTTCTTCGACTTAAACTGCGTGCCGGCGGACGTGGCAAACACCACGCGTACCACGTCGCCAAGAACGGGGTGCTCCTCGCTGTCGATGCCCTTGACTATTATCTCGCAGTCCTCTCCGGGATGGATGACTTTTGGTATGAGGTCGCATCCGCCGGTGCAGTCGGGAGCAATCCGTTCGCCGTTTCGCTTGACGAGGTATGCCTCGGAGACGGTAAAGGCGACTTCACCTACATTCACAATCTGAGCGGCAAAGCATTTGTCGACGGGATCGCCCCCGTGGATCTTCTTCACCCTAACGACTGCGCGAGGGTGACGGCGGGTGATTTCAAGAATGCAGTTATAGACGGCCAGGCAGAGGCCGCCAAACGCAATCGCAGCCGTTATTCCATGGCTGTTGAGGATTGATGTGAGGTTTTCCATGAAGAAGTTAGATAAAGAGCTGTCAGGCGTACTTACTATGGAGCGCGGCAAAGTCTTCATCGGGCATTGTGAAGGTGGCGCCACATCTCATGTATCGAAGATGCGTGGTGGTGTTTTCGCCCGGGAAAAGCTTCTCAAAAGCGTCGTCCGCAGATTTCTGTATCGAGCCTATCTCTCCGTGAGCAAGGCAGTCTTGACACAGCCAGTGCGCTGGCTCGCCGTTCGCGGCAGAGGCCTTGAGTACATAGGCAGAAAATCCAGGGGCAAGTTTCTTGAGCGTGTAGCGATTCGCGTATGTCTGAAACTTCTCGATATCCGCCAATCGCTTCTTGAGCGCGTCGCACTCATCGAGCACAGACTTGTACTTCTCCTGGAGATTGAAACATGCCTCGCGGTGCGCAAAGAGTTTCTCCTGGAGGTCAAGAAGTTTCTCTTGGACGCCAAGCATCGCGGCGTTCACTTTGACAGTGTGCGTCATGTCTATGAGGCTTTTAATCGCGTCTGCGATTTCCTTCAGCGTTGTCAATGTAATCGGCATGGCGGGTATTATACCATTTTTAGCTAACGTAAACAACACCAAGAAAGGATCAACAATGGAAGAGCTGAAGCTACTGAGGCGCAAGGTCGAGCGGCTGGAAAAGCGGCTGGACCGGGCGGAGGCGCATGGGCGCGCCCTGGAGCGCGTGGTGAAGCACGTCGTCGGCGATGCGAGCCAGCGGGCGTTCGAGTTCGCGGTCGAGCAGTACGGCTGGCACGAGCTGCACGAGATGAACGAGCGGGCGATGCGCGAGGCGTTCCGCGGCGGTCAGGAGCCGGCGAGATGAAGCTTCGAGGAATGGCAGCTTGCGGTAGTAGTGAAGCGGGGCTCATCCCCCCGCCGTGCGCAACGTGGGCGGAGCGGTCCGCAAGGGGGCGTCAGGAACCCTGTATCACCCGCTCATCGTCTTGGGATTTGCGCCAGGTCCGCGCGACAAGGCGGACGTTTACACATTGCGCTGGCCGCGCTGCCCGAGCGGTTAGTTGTGTTTCCGTCAGGGCTGGCAGCCGGGAAAGACCGGCACTTTAACAGGGAGGATTTCGGCCATGAAAGCGAAACAGAATTTACACACGCCGCCGGCCGCGCGCGGCGACCAGGAAGCGCGGCAGATTTTAGAGAGCGAGATCTGGCACGATGCGGAGGTGGCCAAGTTCTTCGGCGTCTCGATTCGTACGCTGACGCGGCGGCTGGAGAAACCGGTGGCCGGCGAGATCGACATCAACCGGGCCGAGCCGACGAGTTTCGGCGGCAGGCGCTACTGGGTGTCGACGAAGGTAAAGGCGCTGGTAGGGATTGGGTAAAGGAGGAAGGGAAATGAGCGCACGAGAACTGACGGCGGCACAAATCGAAGGCATCCGTAAACATTGTCTCAACGGCGTGTGCAAGATGACGCCTGAAGAACGGAAGGCGCGACGACGCAAGTATCGAGACGACGTTCTCGCTAATCCGTTTCGACGGCAACAGTACGCCGAGTATTTCAGGAAAAGACGCAAAAAGCCGGGTATGCGCGAACGCACGAACGCACAGGCGAGAGCGAGGTACAACGCAGACGTTGAGAAGGCGCGGAAACAATGCCGGGAGAAGTACCGTCGGATGATGGCGGATCCGGAAAGACGCGCTGCGTATCAAAAACGTCGGCGCGAACGGCGCCACGGTGCAGACGGCAAAATGACGACGTCCGCAAAAAGGTCGCAGATTTTAGAAAAGCTGATACCTCGCTGGAAGCGCGTTGTCTTCGACGGCCGCGACGAGGCGTATATGTGCAGGACTACGCCAGAAAATGCGAGGTTGTTTCTTATGTGGCGCGACAATTTCAGCAGGTTCGATCAAATGATTAAGTCGACGTACCAGGTATCTAGGAGGGTGAAATGAACCTTGAATAGCAGGAGCACATGTCCACACACAAAACACAAAACGAAAGGGACGCTATGACAATCAACGACATAATGATACGCGAGATCGCGGAGGCGGAGCGGGAGGAGCGCGCGGCCGAGAGGGCCGCAGAGCAGCGCGGGATCGCTCAGGGCGAGAGGCTGGTAGGATGCGCCGGCGTGGCAGCCGTGGCGCTGCTGGTCGCGCTTGGCGTGTTTCTGGCGTGGTGCTGCGTGAGCGATACGCCGCATGTGTTCCCGGCGCAGGGCTGACAGAGGGGAGGCAGGCGATATGGCGGACAAAGGATCGAGCAGCCTCTGGCGAGTTGTGACGCTCGGGGGAACGGTCGAGGTGTGGGCGCAGTCGGAGTCCCAGGCGCGGAGCCGGGGCAAGTGGAAGGCGACGCACATGGGGATGGCGTTTCGCAGCCGGGCCAAGGAAATGACGGCGGTGCGGGAATGCGATGTATTGGAAGTCCGGGAAATATCTAAGCGGGAGGGGTGAAGGATATTATGGAGACATCGGTTGTCATCGATAGGATCGAGGTCGTCGGACGCGAGGCGCCGTATGGTCTCGAGATACGCGGCAGGATAAACCAGGAGTGTGACAGCGGCGACAGCGGCGAGATTGTGCGGGCGATGCACGATCACGGCGCGGAGTTCCAGGCGTTGGTGGCGGAGGCGTTCGACCGCACAATCCTGGCGCGGCTGAGGGATGGCGGCGGAGAGCCGGCGGAAATAGGGGACATCGAGCTGTGAAGATCGAGGACATACTGAGCCGGTTCGAGGGCGTCGAGCAGCAGAGTCCGGACAGCTGGATGGCGCGGTGCCCGGCGCACGGCGACAACAATCCAAGCCTGAGCATCACGCGGAAGCCTGACGGCAAGGTGCTGATGCACTGCTTCACGGGGTGCACGGTCGAGGAGATATGCGCGGCTGCCGGCCTGAAGATGAGCGATTTAATGCCGGAGCGGGCGAAGGCGGAAAAGCCGGCGCGCAAGAAAAGAGACCTGGGCAAGTGGGTGTGTGACTACGTCTACCAGGACGAGGACGGATCCGGGCTATACAAGATCGCCAGGTACGAGAAGGACGGCCTGAAGACGTTTGTGCATCTTCGGCCGGACGCCGGCAATCGGTTCGGGTGGAGCTACGGGATCCACGACAAGAAGACCGGCGAGCTGCTGATCAAGTACAGGTGCCCTTTCCGGCTGCCGCGCGTCATCGAGGCGGCGAAGTCCGGGAAGACGGTTTTCATCCTCGAGGGCGAGAAGGACGTGCTGAACTTCGAAGCGGCGACCGGCTGCGCGGCGACGTGCAACAGCGGCGGCGCGCTGAAGTGGGGCGAGGATTTTCCGGCCGACTGGATAAAGTGGTTCAAGGGCGCCAAGGGGATCGTCGTCATCGCCGACAACGATCCGGAGACGAAGACCGTGACGCGCAAGTACCGCGGCCAGGTCACGGTCAAGGACATGCCGCACTGGAAGGGCCAGAAACACGCTGCGGACGTCCGGGCGAAGCTTGTCAGGGCCGGCTTTCCGGCCGATCGCATCAAGCTGATGGTGATGCCTGGCGTCGAGGTGGAGCAGGGCGTCACGAAGCGCGTCAAGGACTTCAGCGACTGGATGGCCGCGCGAAAGGCGGCCGGGATGTCGACCGATCGGGCGGCGTTCCAGGAAGCGTACAAGGCGGCCGAGCCCTGGCCCGACAAATGGAACTTCAGCGACGAGGATCTGAGTCGCGCCCTTGCGGATTTTGCGACGGCTGAAAAAAGCAGCCGTCGCCACACCTCATCGGAAGGCTCTCCGGCCGCCGCACCGGCGCCAGATGGGAAAGGCGCCGGTGCGCAAACCTCATCGGACGAGGAGGTAAACTTCAGCCGCTTTGGCTTCGCCCTTCCCCTTTCACCCCATGAATCTCAAAAGTATAAAGCAAATATCCACCTTGGACGGGCCGGGGTGTACGAAATCGAGGTTGCGGCGGACGACGACCTGAGAATGGCGATCGCCGTGCATCTGGCGCGGGTGTCGTCGCGTCTTGCCGGCGTCGGCGGCAAGATGAGCGCGGAGACGGCACATGGCATCCGCGCGACGGTCGCCCTGCTCTGGCTGCGGGCGCGCGGCAAGTTCTTCTGGATGAAGTCTGACAAAAGATACGCGACGTCTCTGTACGACAACTCGCGCACCGGCGTGGTGATGCGGATCCGCAGCGACGAATTCACCACCTACCTGGCAACCGCGTCCGGCACGTCGCGCGAGAACGTCGCCTTCAAGCACATGATGGCGCTGGTGGACGACGCGGCTTTCGACGGCGAATCCTCGCAGGGTGTCGAGCCGAGCAACCTCTGGGAATGCGTCGGTGGCGATCGCATCTACATTTCGACCGGCGACATGGAGATGTACAAGATCACCGCCGGCAAGGTCGAGCGTGTTCCGAACTGCACCGACGGCGTGGTGTTTCCGCGCGGCCGGACACTTAAGCCCTGGACGCTGAAAGACGGCGACGGCCTCGATCCCTTCGAGGAGTCCATGATCTTCAAGGGTGCCAGCTTCAGCGATACTCACGGCCGGATGATCGTGCGGCTCTGGTACATGAACCTATTCAGGAATCACGCCCAGAAACCGCCGCTGCTGATTACCGGCGAGTACCAATCCGGGAAGACCAGGATGGCGGAGTCCATCGAGGAGATTCTCGGTCTCGAGCGAGTAGACAAGCGCAGCCTAAAGAAAGGCGACAAGGGCGAGGAGGCGTTCTGGATCGCCATGAAAGCGAAGATGATTACGATCTTCGACAACGTCGACTCCAGGATCGATTGGATCAAGGACGCCATGCAGATTGCGTCGACCGGTGGCGAGGCGACCAACCGCAAGCTCTATTCCGACGAGGACGAGACGGAGCTCACGGCCAAGTCCCATGTGATGATCACGTCGAACAATCCGATCTTCACGAGCGACGAGGGCCTGTCAGATCGAATGCAGACGGTCAACCTGGGGGTGACGCGGAAGTCTGCTGCCTCGGATGAACTATCGCGGGACATCGCTCAAAAGAGAGACGAATTCATGACCTGGACCGCCCGGCTGCTGGCAAAGACATTGGCCGACACCGAGCCGGTCGGCGCGAGCATAAATATGCGCCATCCAGAGTTTTCAAACTTCGGCATCAGGGTCGGCCGCGCAGGCGGTTTTGAGATTGAAGCGCGTGCAGCGATGGGTTTTGCGGAGCTAAACAAGGCTCTTTTGCCACTCAAAAATGATGAATCAAACATTGCGCCGGAGATTTTGGCGGTACTTTTGGCTAAAAATGGCGTGTGGACATTCTACTCGAATGAGATGGTAGATGAAATAGTTGCCCGGAAAGAGGCCTCCGGGGAGTCCGACGACAAGACAAAGGAGTATTTCAACAACCGGCGGATAGGCAAGGCCCTGAAGCGGTATTGGCGGACATTATCTATCATTTTCAAGACGGAACCGCCGAAATTGTATCAGGGAAAGTCGAGGTATGTGTTCGCCGGAATGACGCCGGGGATAGGTGAATTGGTGGGTATGGTGGGTTTAAATCTCGATTCCCTACAAACTCCCAGCAATTCTAATTCTTATTCCGAACTTATAGGGAATTCTGATTTTAATCCACCTAACCCACCTAACCCACCAAATGAAGGGGGTAGAGAGTTGGCATCCAATAATGAGCAAATGGGAGGAGACGACGATGACGGGTTTAGTTTCGATGACTGAGCGGATGCGACTTGTCAGCGTCGGCTACAAGCTACACCATGCGATCGTCGACTGGGGAAAACACCACGGCGTCATGGCTTACATGGTCAAGCCGGCCGAGGGCAGAGTCTATTTCGAGATCTTCGACCCTAGGACCAAAGAGATCTCCCATACATTCCCCGCGCGGATCAGGCAGGCGATAGAGCGCTGCGCCAGGGAGGTAGATGAGTATGTTGCCTGGGATCGCAGCTTCGACTCCCCCCGCCCCGGCGCGGGTCCTTCTGGGCGGTCGGCGCGCCCTGCGCCCAATGGGCGAAATCATGCCATTTGTGAGTGCAACGCGCGCTGCGAGGTTGGCCAGTCCCATGAAATCAGCTCGACAGATACGCTTGGCGAAGTCCGCTCGAGGTGCGGACGAGGAGTGTGCAGGTGGATTTCCACGAAAATAATTTTTTAAGATTTCGTCGTCGACTTACCAGCGCAAGCGCGGCAAGCTGATGGCAAAAACCAAAACAAACGAAAGGCAAAAAATGAAGAAGTCATCGAACAAGAAACCGTCCGCCAAGGCGAAGACCGCGGCGAAGACCCCGCAGCCGTCCGCGGCGAAAGCACCCTCCGTGGTGAAGTTCACCCGCGAGCGCCACGAGCTGGCCGTCTGCGAGTTGACACCGGCGCCCTGGAATCCGCGCGGCGAGATCCCGCCCGAGTCGGTCGCCGACCTCGTCGCGTCCATCGCATCAGTCGGCGTCATCGAGCCGGTCGTCGTCATGGCCGGCGCGTCCGGCAAGTACGTCATCATCGCCGGGCACCGGCGCGCGCGTGCTGCCGCGCTCGCCAAGCTCGACAAGATCCCGGCGGACGTCCTCGTCGGCGTCGACGTCGCCACCGCTAAGCGCATGACCTTCATCGAGAACCTCCAGCGCCGCGACGCCGACCCGCTGCTCGAGTCCAACTTAGTCGCCGAACTCGTCGCCGACGGCATGACCACCGACGAGATCGCCGCGGAGATCGGCCGAGACCGCAAGTGGGTGATGCGCCGCAAGAATCTCTCGAACCTCTCCCCTTCCTGGCGCAAGCGCGTCGCCAAGGGCGAGAAGATCACCACCGACTGCCTCGAACACATCGCGGCCTATCCCGCCACGATGCAGGAGGCGCTTGCTGGGATAAGTAAGCATCACAACAACGCGCTGAGATGGTGGGATGTCGAAAACCGCTTCGCGAGTGAGACCAAAGATCTCTCCAAGGCGCCGTTCGACACCAAGCCGTGCATGTCGTGCGCAAACAATTCGGGATGTTCGCCTGATTTGTTTGACTGGGACGAGAAGCCGGCCACACTTGGCAAGTGCCTCTGCGAGAAGTGCTACAAGAAAAGGCTCGCCGCATACACAGACGACATTGTCAAGAAGGCAGAGAGTGACGGCACGGTGGTAATCAGGCGCGAACCCAGCTACGACATCAACACTTCGCCCAAGCGAACAAACTCTTGCCCCGTGCTTTATGTCTGGAAGAACCGGTCAGGAGAGATTGTTGTCGAGTGGGGTGCGCGGCCTAAGAAAAAGACCGCGGCGACGATGACGCCCAAGGAACGCGAAAAGGATCTCGCCAACAAGCGCAAGACGCGGGAGTTCAACAAGGCTATCCGCGCCCTCGGAGCCTGGTGCGCGACCGGCGACGACCTCGCCAAGCTCCTCGCCGACTTCTTCCGGGATCCTACCTCGGGGGAGATCAAGCCGTTGGCGCCCTTCTACATCGAGGCGGCGTTTGTCAACATCGCCCCGACATACAATCTGATAGGGGCGAAGAGCCTGCGCAGAGATACCGGCATCTCCGCCGTATTCGGCAATCTGCACGTGCCCGATGGATGGGCCAAGTCAGCCGCGAACGGCATCGCAGAGACAATCGATCCTCATCGTTTTGGCGGCGAAGAGAACTCCAAGCTCATTCTGGCAATGTTCCCATCCGTCCGCAAGGCGATCGGCGAAGACGTCGCGAACAAGATCCTCCCTGAGTCCAAGGTGGCGGAATTCCGCTGCCGGAAGATCGAGTGGAGGTCCAAGTCCACCAAGGCGGACTGAAGCCATGACCATCGACCAATTCAAGAAAATCGCCGGGCGCTGCGTTAGTGAAGACGCAACGCGCCCGGCGTTGCACTCCTCAGAGGACGGAAGCCATGCACGATATGCTCCCCCCCCCCGAAATCCGAACCCGCCGAAGCTCTGGAGGTATTGCGATATGAAGAAGATGCCCCGCGGAATCGAGATGCAGGAATACTCGCACGCCGACGGCTCGGTGACATTCATCGGCCAGTACTACAACCACGCGGGCCAGCCCCGCGACCGCCCGAGGCGCGTCTACCGCGTCGAGCTGCGGATGCTCGATCCGCCGGACAAGGCCAACCCGGACTGGCAGGGCGCCGTCTGGGAAGACGACGCGCGCCTGGTGGCGCTCTACGGCGGCACCAAGTGGAACGTCGCCTGGGCCGCGCTTGGCGCGCTTCGCGGCATCCTGTCGAAACGCTGCCGTCAGTCCGCCAGCAACCGTCGCCGCCTGCTGCGGTACGCGCAGGCCAGCGAGAAGGAGCGCGATGACTAACCGGCTGACGTGCGGTCGCTGCCGGGTGCGGTCGGCGAAGAACGAATGGTGCGCGGTGCGCGCGTGCCGGCGTCCGGCGAACACCCCGGCATGCGAATACGGCCGAAAACTCATCAAGGCGGATGAAGTCGCCGCCTATTTCCGCAAGCGCCGCGGCAAGAATCCGGACGGCAGCGATACGCGGAAGTATGCCCGGCGATCGCCGAAGGTGCCGATGAAGCTCGTCGGCCGCGAAAACGCCGCGGAGGCGATGACGCGCCACCTGCGCAAGAACCACGGCTGCTTCAGCGCGGCAGCCGAGGTAAAAGCCGGCGGGCAAAACTAAAACACCAAGGAGACAAACCATGCAGAAGCCAAAATTAGTAAACGAAGCGGCGTGCGAAATAAGATCCATACAGGATGGCACCACCGCGCGCTTCCACGTAATCGAGATCAATTCCAAGCACTTTGTCGATCCAGGCAGCGACATGACGATCCTCGCCATCCACGAGAAGGCGATCCGGCAGGCGATTATCGACGCAATCCAAAACGGAATATCGTGCTGCAGCAACGGGGAAGGCGGTGCGGAATGAGCAATGCCGAATTGATAGAAACGCTCAAGGCGTATCCGCCGGAAGCACCCGTCACCGTACTTTGGGAGGACTTCGCAGAATCAGACATCCAGACGGTGATGTTTGAGAACGGAGGCGTGCTGATAGTGCATAATTGTATGGGATTTAACAAGAAAGGCGGCGAGGCATGAGCGCCGCGCACGCACCAGAAAGGAGTCGAAGAAATGAGAAAACGGATCTACATCGCCGGACCGATGCGCGGCTATTACGAGCTCAACGAGCCGGCGTTTGAGCGCGCCAACTTCGCGCTCAACCTGGACTGGAATGTTGAAAACCCCGTCTTCATCGGCGACCGCTTCGGCACGCCGGCGGAGATCGAAGCCAACCCCGACCTCCTCCGCCGCCTGATGGAGCTGGAGCTCGCGGTCGTCAAGTCCTGCGACGCCATCTACCTTCTCCACGGCTGGGAGAAGTCCGCCGGCGCCCGTGCCGAGCTGCGCGTCGCGCTTGACCACAATCTCGAAATCATCCTGGAGCGGGAGTGACCAAGCAAAAGAGACTGGAGCTGGCGCGCAAGGCGCAGCGCAAGGCGCGCCGCAAGCGCGCCGAGCAGGAACGCGCCGAAAGGGAAAACGTCGCGCGCTGGATGGCCGACGCCACCCGCGCGATCGGCGACCCGCTGCCGAACAACGGCGCCAGCTCCACCGAGCGCTCCCGCGCCTGGCGCGTCCACGGCCGCGAGCTCGGAATCATCCCGCCGCCGCGCCACCGCCGCGTCCGCGAGAAGTACCGCTTTGACCTTCTCGGCTTCGGCCTCGCCTATGGCACGGGCGTGTACGAGGGAATGAAGCCGCTGATCAAGCGCCCGCCCTCGCCGCGCATGATCCGATTCATCCTGGAGCTCCAGGACAAGATTCTTCACGGCGGACTCAAGCACGTGCGCTGGCCGCGCGGCAAGGGCAAGTCCACCTGGGTCAAGATCGCCGTCATCTGGGCCGCCCTCTACGACCACAAGTTCTTCATGGTCGTCGTGGAGAAGACCAAGGGCATGGCGCGGGTGGTCGTCGACGAGATCTGGAAGCGCATCCAGACCTCGCCGAAGTTGTGCGCCGACTTCCCCGAGTTCGCGATCCCGATGCGCGACGTCGCGCTCACGCCGCAGCGCATGCGCGTCCAGACCTACATGGGGCGCCCCACCTACATGCGCATGGACGTATCGCAGTTCCACTACTACAAGCTGCCGACGCTCGCCGGCATGCCGCATACCGGCGCAATCATCGCCTACCGCGGCGCGGACCAGACGCTGCGCGGCATCAACATCGAGTCGGCGCGCCCCGACTTCTTCTTCCTCGACGACCCGCAATCCGACGAAGACGCCCAGAACCCCGAGACCGTCGCCAAGATCGAAGACAACATCCAGGGCGCGGTGCTCGGCTCCGGCGAGCTCTCCGAACGCATCTCCGCAGTCATGGCCTCGACACCGATCGAGCCGGGCGACGTTTCCGAACGCTTCGCCGACCCGAAGCTCCACCCGGAATGGCACACCGAGACCGAGCCGCTCGTCACCCGCTGGGGCGACGAGGAGCTGCGCGACCAGTATCTCGCGCTGCTCGCCGCCGATCACGCCAATGGCGACGCGAACATGTCGATTTCGCGGCAGTTCTACCTCGAACACCGCGCCGAGATCGAGGCGGGCGTCGAGATGATGGATCCCGGCGACTTCAATCCCGAGAACGAGGTCAGCGCCTATCAGCACGCGCTGTGGCTGCTCGACACGATGAAGCACAAGCGCTTCTATTCCGAAATGCAGATGGAGACGCGCCGCGACGAGTCGGTCGTCAACATCACGCCGAAGCTCATCCTCTCGCGCGTCCGCAAAGGCGCAGCCGCCGCGAAGATCCCGGAAGGCACCGTCATGGTATGCGCGGCGACCGACATCAACCCCGCCTATGCGCTCACCAGCGCCGTCCTCACCTTCGATCCCAGGCGCACGGGGCTCGTCGTCGACCACTGGCGGCACCCCTGCCGCCTGAAGGCGACGATGAGCGACACCGAGTTCCACGCCGCGATCTACGACCTCCTGGCGGCGGTGGAGCGGGACTTCGCCGACCGCGGCTACGACATCGCCGACCGCATCTTTCATTGGGGCATCGACTGCTCGGGCGCGCAGTACAAGAGCGTCAACCGCTTCGTCTTCGATCGCCGCCGCAAGCGCAATGCGCCGCTCGACCTCTGGGCCATGCGCGGCCTCGACAATAAGATGTTCAACCCGCGCGTCTCGACGCGGAAGTTCAAGGAAGTCCCCGGCCGGAACGACACCGTGCTCGTCCTCGACAAGGAAACCGGCTACGAGCACGTCAACTTCAACAAGGATGTATACGAATACACGGCACACCGCGCGTGGCTCCCGGCGGTCGGCGCGCCCGGCGGGCTCTCGCTCTACGAGCTGCGCGGCGGCGGCGCGGTCGAGTCGCACGAGGAGTTCGCCCTCCAGGTCTGCGGCGAGCAGCTCAAATGGAAGCCGGACGATCCCGAGCGCGACCGCGTCGCCTTCAAGTGGAACGACCGCGTCTACCTCCGCCACGACTACGGCGATTGCGTCTACAACTGCTACGCGCTCGCCGGGTTCCTGGGTCTTGCCGTCGAGGGCATGCCGATGACGCCGCCGCGGCGGAAGCGCCGCGCCATCGTCGGCGGGCAGAAGTTTTGAAAGGAGTGATGTCTGAAATGAAAGCCAAGCGGACCAAGGCAAAGAAGCCGGTGCAGATTCTGGAACCAATCACCCTTTCGCGCTGCATCGTGTGCGGCAAGCTCGTCAAGTGGCGGATCAAAAAGACATACAAATGCTCAGACGGGCGGCATTGCATCCTCTATCTCGAATGCCCTACGAGTGGATGCGGAGGCCGCGCCAAGCAATTGCAAGACCTCCTGGAGTAGTTTTTAGCCCCGGCGACGTTCGCTTCAAGGCGTTTTTTTCGGCTACAGCCGAAGAAAACGCTTTCCATACCTTTTTTCGCCATTGACAGCGTGCTATAATATCGCCATGATCGCGCAAGGAATAGACAACAAAGCATGGCTCCAGGAGCTACTCGATCAGCGTCTCGCGCTGAAGCGGCAGCTTTTCGCCGTCGATGTGCAGTCGCATACGATCTCCGCGGGCGCCGGTTCCAAGAGCATCACGAACCGCACCGTCGCCGACCTGAAGGAGAAGATCGCGGCGGTCGAGAATGAAATCGTCGGCCTCTGCGCCGAGCTTCACGAGCCGGTGCCGTTCAAACCGGCGCGCGGCGTCTACATGATCAAAGTGAGGTTAAAGTGAGGTTATAGCATGTTCGGAATCTTCGGCAGAAAAAAGAAAAAGCCCGCAGCGCACCCCGCGCCGCGCTTCTTCCGCGCGTTCGCCGCGGCCGAGGTCTCCCGCACCCTTTCCGGCTGGATGTTCGACGGCGGCTTCTCCAACGGCGAGATCGCCGCCCAGCTCGCGACGATCCGCGCCCGCTCCCGCGAGCGCCAGAAGAACGACGAGTACTTCTGCAACTACTTCCGCTTCTTCAAGAACAACGTCGTCGGCCCCGGCTTCACCTTCAAGGCGCAGCCGTCCCTGGTGCCGGGCCGCCCCGAGATCGACGAGGACGCCAAGAAGTTTCTCCAGTACCACTTCTGGAAGTGGTCGAAGAACCGCCGCGAGTGCGACCTCGCCGGCCGCCACAGCCTCGCGGCGATATTCCGGCTCATGGCCGAGAACTGGGCGCGCGACGGCGAGGCCATCGCCGTCATCGAGCGCGACGCGCCGACCGTCTACGGCATCCAGCTCCGCGTCGTCAGGCCGGACGCCCTCGACGAGACCATCAACGCCCGCGGCGCTTCCGCCGCCACGATCATCCGCAACGGCGTCGAGATCGACCGCCGCACGCGCCGGCCGGTCGCCTACTGGTTCCGCGCCAGCCGCGAGGACCCCACCGCCGTCTACATCGACTCCTCGCACCCGGTCATGCGCGTACCCGCCGCCGACGTCGTCCATGTCTTCTCCACCAACGACGCGGCGCAGACGCGCGGCATCCCGCTCACCCACTCCGCGCTCAAAAAGGGCAAGATGCTCGACGACTTCAACCAGTCCGAGCTTGTCGCCGCCATCGACGAGACCAACACGATCGGCACCTTCAAGGACAAGTCCGGACGCGACCCCGCGGCGGCCGGCGTCGGCGCGGAGGACGAGGGCTACACCGACGACGAGAAGGCCGCCTACACGCAGAAGAGCGAGCCGGGCACGAAGATGTGGCTCGACGGCGACATCGACTTCCAGTGGCACAGCCCCAACCATCCCAACCGCGAGGTCACGGCCTTCAAGAAGACCACGATCCGCGACATCGCCTGCGGCCTCGGCGTCGACTACCCGATCTTCGCCAACGATCCCGGCGAGGCGAACTTCTCCTCGATCCGCGCCGGCACCATCGCCATGCGCGACAACTGGCGCGTGCTGCAGGATGACTTCATCGACCAGGTCGTCACGCCGGTGTTCGAGGCGTGGCTCCGTTCGTTTCTCGCGCGCCCCGTCGCCAATCCCTACGTCCCGTCCGACTTCGCCCGGCTCGTCGAGCACGAGTTCAAGGGCCGCACCTGGGCGTGGGTCGACCCGCTCAAGGACATCGCCGCCTCGCGCATCGCCGTCGAGCAGGGATGGAAGACGAACGAGGAGATCACTTCGGAATACGGCGGCGCGGACTTCATCGAGAACTGCGACCGCCTGAAACTCGAGAACGAGGCGAAGTCCGCCGCCGGGATCGGGGCACCAAAGGAAAACGCGAAGGCGTAAAGGAGAAAACAATGCCGAAGCCCAGGAAAAGCCAGAAGAGCCAGAAGATCCAGCCGCCGCCGGCGGACGACCCGCGCAGCTACCGCGAGGCGGAGCTGACCGTCGAAACCCGCGAGGACGAGAGCGGAAAGACCGTCGCCACCGTGCGCGTCTCCGTCTCTTCGGAGAACCCGTATCCGCGGCGGATGTGGGACGAGGAGACCGAGAGCTATGTGCGAGGCTACGAGGTGCTCGGCCACGCCGAGGGCGAGATCGACTTCTCGCGCATGAAGGACGGGCTCGTCATCCAGGATACGCACTGGGGCGACCAGATCGGCATCATCCGCGAGCCGGAGGTCAAGGACGGCAAGCTCGGCGGCGTGATCGAGTTCGGCTGCGGCGACCGCGCCCAGGAGATCGCGAAAGACGCCGCGGCCGGCATCCGCCGCAACATGTCGGTCGGCTACATCGTCAATGAATCCCGCAAGGACGGCAAGGCCGAGGACGGCCTGCCAATTTTCCGCGTCACGAAGTGGACGCCCTACGAAGCTTCTTTTGTGAACGTTCCTGCCGACACCCAAGTGGGCGTCGGGCGTTCGCAGGAGGATACCACCCCTACGGCGGCGAAGCCGCTCGAAAGGAATCATATGGAACCTGAAAAGGTGACGTACTCCGCAGCGGAAGTCACCGAGGCCTATCGCCTCGCCTCCGCCGCCCACATGACCAATGCCGAGGTCCGCGAGATGCTGGACCAGGCCAAGCCCTTCGGCGAGGTGAAGGAGGCTCTCCTCACCAAGCTCGAGGCCTACCAGAAGGAGCTCTCCGCGAAGAAGACTCCGCCCGCCACGCCCGAGCGCCGCGAGTTCGACGAGGCCGAGAAGCGCGAGATCAAGAAGCGCTTCGACATCATGAAGGCCATCCGCGCCCTCTGCGCCGAGAAGGGCCAGGCCGTCGGCGACGTCGACGCCGGCTTCGAGCGCGAAATCTCCGCCGAGATCGGCAAGTTCCGCGGCAAGGTGGCGCAGGGCATCTACGTGCCCGACTTCATCCGCACCGCCGGACAGGAGACGCTCGGCCGTCCCGCCACCGGCACGCTCGCCGGCATCGGCGGCTACGGCAACGCGACCGTCGAGACGGTGCTCATGGCGGGGTCGCTCATCGAGGCGCTGCGCGACACGCTCGTCCTCCGCGAGCGCTGCGGCGCCCAGGTGCTTGCCGGTCTCACCGGCAACGTCGCGATCCCGAAGGGCGGCAAGCTCACCGCCGCGTGGATCTCCTCGGAGGGCGGCGACGCCACCAAGACGAACCCGACCTTCGGGCAGATCGCGGCCACCCCGCACACGCTCGGCGCTTACGTCGACATCACCCGCCAGCTGCTCATCCAGTCGAGCATCGACGTCCAGGCGTTCTGCACCGCCGAGCTCGTCTACGCCATCGCCGCGTGCCTTGAGGCTGCCGCCTTCTCCGGCACGGGCACGGACGGCCAGCCCACCGGCCTCGTCTCGCAGATCACGCAGACCGCCGCGTGGTCGAACACGCCGACCTTCGACAAGATCGTCGCGCTCATCGCGCTCGCCCGCAAGGCGAACAGCTACAACGCGTCCTTCCGCTTCGTCGGCGACACGGACGTCTGGTCGAAGCTCGCGACGACCCGCGACTACGAGGTGATCCAGAACGTCGCCGGCAGCGAGAACGTCGCCGTCGCCGGCGGCGCGTCCCGCCTCCTCGACGTCGCCACCGACAAGGTGCTCGGCCGCGAGTTCGTCGAGTCGCACTTCGCGCCCGCGAAGAAGCTCGTCTTCGGCGACTTCTCGCAGCTCGTCTTCGCGCTCTGGAGCGGCACCGACCTCGTCGTCGACCCGTACTCCAACTGCACGAAGGGCGCGATCCGTATCGTCGCGCTCCAGGACGCCGACATACTCGTCCGCCGTCCCGAGTCCTTCGCGCTCGCCACGGGCGTGCACGCGTAGCATACCTCCCGGCCCATCGGCCGGCGGAGCCAACCTTTCTCTCCGCCGGCCGGGGCCATTTCCCCGGCAACCAATCCAGCAAGGAGCAAAGCCATGAAGAAATTTCTGACAGCCGCCATCGTCGCGGCGTTTGCGTTCGCGGCAATGGCCGACTTCTCGACCGCCGACTTCAAGGCCGTGGAAGCGGGCGCGCCCGCCGCGGTCAATGCCGGCACGGCGACGACCAACGCCTTCGAGGTCTCCGGCTACGTCGGCCTCGGCGAGATCCTCGCCGACTACTCCGCCGCGTCGACCGCATGCGTCTTCACCGTGACGATCGAAGGGACCAACACCGTGGACGGCGGATGGGCGACCATCGCCACCGCGGCATCGTCCGGAAAGACGAGCGGCATCGTCCGCGTGCCCTTCTCGTCCATCTACCTGCCGCGGCACGTGCGCGTCATCCGCGCCGCATCCGGCGCCAACGCGACGGCAACCTCCGCCGTCTTTCTGTCGAGGTAGCAGCCGGACGATGGGCTCTCCCCTCCAGTTCCCCGCCGAGGCCTTCGATCCGTTCTACGACGTTCCCTGCTGCTTTCGCGGGACGCGCAGGGACGGCCACCGCATCGCGACGGTGGTGAACTGCTGCGTCTTCGAGGACGGCGACTTTCTCGGTGTCGACACTGCCGAGGCCGGCGCGCCGTCCCGCGAGCGCGCGTGGACGCTGCGCATCCCGATCGACAGATGGACCGAGCCCTCGCGCCCGCAGATCGGCGACGAGGTCGACTTCCGTCCGGACGCGCGGCTCGACGAGGTGAAGTGCCGCGTCTCCGCCGTCGCCGATCAGCTCGGCGACTATGTTGTTGCCATCCGGGAAAGGAAGCCGAAGTCATGATCTCCGTCTCGGCAACCATCGACACCGCGGCGATCAAGCGTCTCAACGGCATGCTCGACCGCGTGGCGCAGGAGTCGCCCAAGCGCCTCGCTGCCGAGACGCGGCGCGCGGCGATATACATCTGCCAGTCGCTCCGCGCCCGCACCAAGAAAGCGCCTAAGCGCGCCCGCGCGAACGAATACCGCGCCGTGCCGTCGCCCAATCCGCCGCGCTACGCCCACAGCAATTCGGCCGACCATCGGCTGCTGCGCCGCTGGTCGCTCACCCGCAAGCTGGGGACGCCGGCGCAGTACACCCACGACCATTTCGTCTACACCGACGCCCGCCGCGGCAAAGGCGGCAGGATGGTCGGCAAGAACGCGGGCGCGGAAAAGCGCGAGCTTCTCCGCTTGCATGGCGGCATCCCGCGCGCCGGACTGGCGAAGATTTCATGGGGATGGATCATGAAGCGCATCTCGTCTGGCGAAGCAGTCGACACTGCCTGGAAGCGCACCAAGGGCGAGCGCCGCGATCCGCGGCAGTTTGTCCGCGGCATCTTCCGGTCCACCGCCGGCGGCGCGATGGCGCAGATCAAGAACTTGCTCGACTACATCCTCGATGCGCTCAAACCGGGCGCGCTCGACGAGGCGCTGACCGCCGCCGCCAACCGTCTCGAGCACAACATCAACAACCACATCCAGCGAGCCATCTCATGATCGAACCCGAAGAAATAGTCGAGGCGCGCCTGGTCGAGCTTCTCGCCGCGGCGAATCCGAACATCGCCGTCGTCGGCATGCTCGCCCCGTCCGCAGCCGGCACGGAGAAGACAGTGCCGGACAGCCACATCACCGTCACCGTCGACCTTGGCGGCCAGACCCTTGACTGGAAAGGTCCGGGGCCGTTCGATTTCAACGTCATGGTCACCGTCCGCATCTACGAGGCCGACGACCCGAGCGGCATCATCTTCCGCGACACCTGCCGCGCCGTCCGCGGCGTCTTGAGCTCGCTCCTGGGCGACGACTGCCGTGGGCTCGATGGCGGCGGCATCGAGTGCGACTCCTTCATGCTCGGCGCCACGTCGACCGTCCGCGAGACCGTCGACGACCGCGCCGTCATGGTGAAAATCACCCCCGCGACCGTCAAGGGCCGCTACAATCCAAACAACCAAGAACAGGAGGCCTAAATGGCTAACCAAACATTCAATGCCGGCATCGACTACTGGGCGCTGGAATCGGGGACGACGAACGCCGTCAAGGTGAAGTCGTCCAGCGAGAACCGCTCGAAGCAGTCCACCTCCGGGCCCAACTGCTTCGACGACCCCGCCGTGGTGGATTCCTGGGGCGAGACCGCCGAGCCGTCCGCGGTCTACGACGTCGTCGCCGCGCTCACGCACACCCTCGCGGCGCCCAAGGTCACCCTCGGCGCGCTCGTCGCCGCGGCGGACTCCCAGATCGAGATCAACGGCGTGGCGGTGCCGCTCGTCAAGGGGACGCTGCAGATCAGCACGCAGAACGGAGCCGCGCCCACGATCACCCTGAGCGGCAAGGCCGTGCACGCCGGGGCGTCCGCGCTCCGCTCGTACATCCCGCCGGCGTTCAGCCTGACCCCGCGCCACCGCGCCCAGGATATGTTCTCGCTCTGCACGATCAAGAAGGGCTCGGGGACGCTGACCGTCGCCGACGACAAGGTCGACTACGGCATGCAGTCGATCAACGCGAGCCTGCCGATCGAGATCACGCTCACCCAGCCGAAGGGCGAGACGAAGGCATACGACCTCCATGGCAACATGGCGACGGTCGACTTCACGATGAACTGGTACGGCAGCGGCAAGCCGACCATCGTGCTCGCCAGCTCCATCACGCTCCGCACTTCGTCCGCGAACACGGCGAACACCTCGACGGTGACGCCGACGATGTCCAACCCGGTCGCGAAGGAGAACCCCGATGGCGGCTACACGCAGTACACCTGGCAGGTGTCCTTCCCGCTGATCGGCTTCGAGGTGGCGTAAGGTCGGAGGCTGCGGAGTGGTAGCAGAGCGCGCGAGAGAAGACTGGGAAGACCTCCGGGCGGAGGGTTTGGAACCCACGCTCGAGGACTTCGACCGCCTCAACCAGCTCGCCCTGCGGCTCGTCGACGGCGCGGAGACGACCTGCGCGAACTTCCCGCGCATCGGCTGGGCGGGCGACGTCCCCTTCTTCGAACCCACCATCGCGGCGTTCGCCTGGTACCACGGGTATGCGGTGCGTCTCGCGGCAAACGCCGAGACCGAAAACACCTTCTGGGCGTTCGCCCTCGCGCACGCCCGCGAGCCCGCCTTCTTCAACGGACTCTACTCGCCCGAAGCGATCGAGCACGCCGTCACCGCCTGGGCCAATTCCCTGCCGGTCACCCGCGAGGAGATCTTCCGCGCCTGCCGCTACGCCGTCAACGGCTTCGATGACGCCGCGCCGGCGAAGGCCGAGCCCGACAACCCGCGCTTCCGCGCCGACCGCTCCGCCGCGGCAAGGAACCTCGCCAATCTCGAGGCGCAGCTGCGCAGGGCGTGCGTCGCGCTCAAATGCCTGCCGGACGCGCTGATGGGCGAGACGCAGACCCGCCTCGCGGCGCTTTGCGAAGGCGCGGCGGTGGAGCTCGGCCGGCCGATGTCGAAGGACGAGGCGCGCCTCCGCGCCGAATACGACCTCACCCTCCGCGAAATCACCCTGCGGCTCAGGAACGAGAAAGAAGTGGCGGGACTCAAAGAACAGGTCCCCAGCGAATCGGCGCACCAGCCATGCCAAGAATGATCATGCCAATGACAATCACAACGAACAGAACCAATCCGAACGGGATATTCCGCTTGAGGTTATCTCGCTCGTCACGTTCCACTTGCTTCAGGAACTCAAGATGTTCTGCTTCCTCGCTCATGATGGGAGTATTATAACACATGGCGCGGCACGAAATCAATATCGAACTTCGTGCTAACGGCAGCAGTGCCGTCGGCGAGTTTGGAAAAGTCGGCAAGGCGTCGCGCGACCTTATCGTCAACGTCAAGAAGATCGGCAATGTCTTTGGCGAGATAGGCGGAAATATCGGCGGACTGTTCCAGAACATCCTCAAGGGCGGAGTCTTCGGAATAATGCAGTCGGTTGTCGCGCTTGGTGTCAATGCGTTCCAAAGATGGCGCGACTCGGCGAAGGAGGCGGCGGAGGCGGCGTCGAAGGCGGCGAAGGAGACGGCGGACGCGATCAAGTCCACCGTCTCCGAGATCTCGTCGGCCATGTCCACCGGCATTTCGTCGGTCGACAAGTACACTTCCAGCCTCATAAAGCAGCTCGACGCGACCAAGCAGCTCGCCGTCGCCGAAAAGGAGCTGGAGAAGCAGCGCGCCATCGCCTCCGGCGACTCCGCCGCGGTGGCCAAGGCCAGCGAGGATATCGCCGTCATCACCGCGAAGTCCGAGCAGGACAAGGAGGCCGCCCGCGTCGAGGGCTACAAGCGGCGTCGGCAGATCGCAGTGGAAGCGGAGCGCAAGCTCGAAAAGCAGCTCGACCAGGCCGCGAAGGCCGTCGAGGAGGTCGACGCGAAGCGCCAGGCGATGCTCGGCGACCCCGGGCGCCGCGGCGACAGGAGCGTCAACGCCAACAAGATTGACGAATCATCGGCGTGGGGGCGCGCCAACGCCCAGGCCATTGCATGGTTCGGTCTTCCCGAGATCGAGCAGAACCATGATCCGCAGTTCGAGGCGAAGGTCAAGGACTTCCGCGATCGCGCGTTCCGCGAGGAGCGCAAGAAGCTCTACGCCTCCGACGAATGGAAGAAGACCAACGAGGACCAGAAGGCCGCCGAGGAGGTGTCGCTCAAGGCCGCCGACGAGCTTTTCAAGGCGCGGCAGAAGATCGCCGACATCGACGCCGAGGAGAAGCGCCGCGTCACCGAGAACGCCGCCAAGAAGAAGGAGGCGGAGGCCAAGGCCATCGCCGACAACACCGCCGCCGAGAAGAAGGCGATCGCGGACGCCGCCGCCGAGCGCGAGCGGATTGACCGCGAGGCACACCAGAAGCGCATGGCCGACCTCCGCGCCGAGATCGCCGCGGCGAAGGAGGCCGCGTCGCCCTTCGAGGCCGTCGCCGCCGCCGCCAAGACCGAGTTCGAGCGCGCCTTCGCCATGTACCGCGATCCCGAGCGCGCCAAGACCGAGATCGACGAGGAGCGCGACCGCTCCGACGACCTGAAGCGCCTCCATAAGGACGCCACCCGCTACGGCGGCAAGTGGCGCATCGACGAACTCTCTCAGCTCATGGCCGTCGGCGACTCGGCGGGCGTGCAGGCCAGGCTCGAGGACTGGCGCAAGTCCAGGTCGTTCTCGCCCGAGGTCGAGGCGATGGTGCGCGCCTCCGCCGCCGAGCAGACCCAGACCACCGCCGAGGACGAGCTCCGCAAGATCGAGGGCAACACCCGCAACCTCTCCGATAAGCTCGACCAGCTCCTGACAATGAAAGGAAACTGACCGATGTCTGCCTCGATTTCAGACCTGCCGAACTACTTCCACTCCGTCAGCACCGACCGGAAGTGGCACCAGTCGCTCGCCCTGGAGTGGATTCTCGGCGTGCGCACGGTCTGGTCCGGGCTCTTCGAGGAGCGCAGCTACGACTTCATCGGCGTGCCGATCGCCATCGCCAACCAGGTGCGCTCGCTCACCGCCGGCTCGGCGACCACATCCGTATCCGTCACCGACACCAACGGGACGAGCTACACCGTCCCGCTCGTCGAGCAGTTCGTCGACGGATCCACCGGCACCGCCATTGTCGAGAAGGTCGTCGTCTCCGTCGACATCTCCGACTTCTCGCCGCACCTCAAGTCAATCCGCGTCACCAAGCGCATCTGCAAGCTCCGGCAGAACGGGGCCGTCCCGTCCGGCTGGACCGACCCTGTAATGTAGAGGATAGAGCCATGTTCCACGTCACAGAAAACTTCCCGGCCGGCGGCCCGATAACACAGGTCCCGACATCGTGGTTCAACAAGGTCGCGCACTTCCTCAACAACCTCATCGGCGACGGCGCGACGGTCGACAAGAGCGACCCGCCGGTCATCCGCGTCGACACCGCGGCGATCGCCAAGAAGCTCTCGGACGCCGGCACGCCGGTGGACCACAGCGACCAGAACGCCGACGACGACCAGGGCGGCAGCACCTGGACATGGGCCGCCGGCGGCGACAACGGGCTCGTCATCACTCCCTACTGCGAGATCTACGACGACCAGGGCTGGCACTACTTCGGCAGGGCCAAGTTCACCTACTCGAAGGACGGTCTGCTCGTCGCCGCCGAGGGACTCGGCGGCCGCAAGGAGATAGAGGCATAAAAGGAGCGAAACCATGGACCAAGTCAACGCCATAGTGGATTGCGACGTCGAGCGGCTCAACTTCCCGCTGCGTCCATTCTTCGCCCGGGCAGGGCACAACTTCGTCGCGCGCTTTCGGCGCGTCCCGGCCGACGTCACCGCGCTCTTCGTTCGGCTCTTCCGCGAGAACGGCGCGTACTTCGACGTGACGGCGCACGAGCACCCGAACGGCGACTGGACGGCGCGCATCCCGGCCTCGTGCTTCCCGCTCAAGGGCGACTACATCTACGAGGTCCACGCCACCGCGGCGGACGACGAGCCCGCGGCGATCGGCGAGGGGCGGCTCACCGTCGGCAGCTTCTCCACCACCACCACGCCGATCCAGCCCGGCACGGTGCAGACCGTGGCACAGCTCCCCTGCGAGGGCGGCGGCTTCGTGCAGGTGGTGATGAAGTGGGACGGGTACGAATGGATGCCCGAGGCGGTAGTCAACAATTCCAACGGAGGGAACTGAAATGCGCAAGATACTGATCCTGGCGGCAATCGCCGCGGCACTTCTGCCGCGCCAAGTCTTCGCCATCGCCGCGTCCCAGGCATGGGTGGCGAACTACGTCTCCAACTACGTCGCCCAGACCGCGGCGGAAGTGCAGGCCGGCGTCACCACCGCCACCTCGAACAACTGCACCTACATCACCGCCAACGCCGGCACCACCAACGAGGTGCGGCTGGTGATCGAGGACGCCACCGACGCGGCGCTCTGCGCCACCAACTGCACCGGCGCGGCGGTTGCGCAGGGCATCACCAACGGCCTCTACTTCGTCTGGAACGGCGCGGGCGAGTACGTCAACCCCGCCGGAACCGTCGCCGCCACCCGCACCAACTTCGTCTTCCGCGGCGTCTCGTCGGTGCGCACCAACGGCGTCGACCGCTTCTCCGGCTGGTTCGACGCCTACGGCGCCATGATCCAGCCTTCCGTCAGCCTCTCCATCACCAACGCCACCCAGGAGGTCAACCAATGAGAACCGCGGCACTTTTCGCAATCGCCGTCCTTTTCGCCTCTGCCGTCCGCGCCGCCGCGCCCCAGCCCGAGGACTGGTACGTCCCCCAGACCTACGTGGACAAGAACAACGTGGGAGAGCTGTACATCCACGGCAACGCCTCGCCGGTGAAGGTCCATCTCGACGACACCGGCAAAATCGTCCTCACCGAGGAACTCGAGAAGATGGTAAACGGCGACTACCGCCTGAGGACGGCTCTCGGTGCCGTCCAGATGGCGCTCAAGAACACCAAGCAGATCCAGACCCTCGGCCAGAACCTCAACGACCTGCTGGTGCTCAACGGCTTCAAGATCAGCCGCCCTGACGGCGGCGTGTACACCGTGCGCTTCGGCAACGGCAGCCAGTCCATCAAAGACGTGATCCGCGCCGCGCAGAACGGCGAGGCAAACGCCACCTCCGACCAGCGGCTCGCCGACGGCTTCACGGTCGACTGGCGGATAGACGGCTCCGGCGACGACAAGAAGTATTCGCTCCAGCTCAAGGGCGCGAACAACATCGCGGCGTCGGCCGGCGGCAACGAATTCTGGAACAACTACCCCGGCGATTACTATCTGCCGATGATCTATGATTCCCCCAACAACTCTCCCAATAACGACATCCGATATTTCAAGTTCGGCGGAATCGATCTGACAGTCCTCGAAGCCTACCAGTTCGAGAACGTGACGGGAAAGAGCCTCACCCTCCAAAATTGGCAGAAATCCGAAGTCGGCGAGAACGTCACGATGTCGCAGCTGCTCACTGAATCAAACGACGACGTCGCGAAGGATCGACGGAGCATCGACATCCTCGCCCGCGTGACCGAGAACGGGCCCGGAAGCGCAGTTGTCGGCCTTTCCTACGTCCCCATCGGCGACGTCATCGGCGGTCTCGGAAACCCGCCGGACGGGGCGAGCATCGAGGACCATATCGAGGGCAACGCAACCAACCTCGCCATCAAGGGGTGGTATGTCAACGCGGCGGACGAGGGCGTGGTCCTGGCCGACCTCATGACTTCGGAGAAGTCCGAGGGGGCGCAATCCGGGCCGACCTACCACGTGCTGCTGCGCAAGCTCGGCGAGGGCGCCGAGACCAACTCCATCGCCTACGCCACGCTCGGCGACCTCCACAAGATGTCCTGGTCGACGAACTGGTACAACGCGGTCAAGGACATCGCGGAGGACCGGGCAACGGCCATCGTCAACTGGAACACCAACTGGGTCTACCTCGCCGGTGAGATCGCCAAGTCGAAGGAGGCGACCGAGCGGTACGTCGACAACGCCCTCAACTGGTCCACCAACTGGTTCGCGTCCACCACGGCCATGAACGCGAGCCAGGCGGAGATCAAGAAGTACATCGACGGCCAGCTCGACATCATTACCAACGCGCTCAACGCCATCGAATCCGCCAAGGCTTCCGTCACGTCCATCAACAACGTCAAGCAGTACATCGACTCCGTTATGGACTACCAGACGAACGTAATCATCGCCACCGAGCGCGCCAAGACCTCCGGCGCCATCGAGTCCACCCAGAAGCTGGTAAACGACACCTTCGACATACTCACCAACGAACTCGCCGCCATCGACAAGGTGGTGAAGGACACCGGCATTGAGACCATCAACACGGTGAAGGACTACGTAGACACCAAGTTCGACTTTGAGACGAATGTGATCGTCAATACCGAGCTCGCCAAGCTGAACGGCACGGTCGAGTCCGTCAGCGAGTTCGTCAACAAGACCTATGACATCCTCACCAACCAGATTGACGGCATCAACAAGGTCGTCGAGAGCAAGCAGGCGCAGACAATCCAGACGACGAAAGACTACGTGCAGAGCGTCATGGACTTCCAGACGAACCTCATAATCAACACCGAGCTGGCGAAGCTGAACACTACCGTGGAAAGCACGAAGCAGCTGATCGACGAGACCTATGACATCCTGACGAACCAGATACATGGCATCCACCTGGTGATGAAGGACCAGGACGCGGGCATCGTCTCGGTGAAGGAATATGTCGACGCGGTGATGGACTACCAGACCAACGTAGTCGTCAATACCGAGCTCGCCAAGCAGAACAAGAGCATCGAGAGCACCCGGCAGCTCGTCACCGACACCTACGACATCCTGACCAACGAGATCAGCGCCATCAACGCCGCCGTCAAGCGCGGCGACGCGGACGCCCTGAATACGATGTCGAAATACGTCGCCGCCGAGATGGACATCCTCACCAACGTGGTGTGGGCCGTCGAGGAGGCGAAGAACATCGAGCATCTCGAAAAGGTCTGGAAGATCGTCGAAGACGCGCTCCTGTTCTTCACCAACGAGGTAGACAAGATTTACAGGTCCGAATACGACATGGCCACGGAATTGAGGGGAATCGCCAAGTACACCAACGACCGGCTGGACGACGAGGTCACGAGAATCCGCAAGATCGAGAGCGTCGTCTACGCCAGCCAGGACACGAACGGCACCTGGCAGAGCTCGATTCCGAACGTCACCAACGTTGCGCAGTACACGCAGTCGGCGATGGAATACGAGACGAGCCTGGTGGCCGCCCTCGAACAGGCGAAGACGAACGGATCCATCCGCAGCACCCAGGAGTTCGTCGGGGAGACCTTCGAGCTCATCACCAACAAGCTCAACTGCATCCACGGCTTCGCCACGAACGACGTCGCCGTGGCGCTCGGGCTCACCAACGTGGCGAACTACGTCAAGACCGCGTTCGAGCTGGAGTCCGCCGCGACGGTCGCGGCCAAGTCGGCCGAGACGAACGGATCCATCGTCAGCATCCACGACTTCGTCGACGAGGCATTCGAGCTCATAACCAACAAGCTGCACGGCATCCACAGCATCACCGGCAACGTGGAGCTTGCCGGACTTACCGGCATCACCAACACCGCGGCATACGTCGCCGCCGCGCTGGAAGTCGAGACCAACGTTGTGGTGGCGGCCAAGCTCGCGGAGACTAACGGCTCCATCAGGAGCATCAGCGAGCTCGTGGACGACACCTTCGTGCTCGTCACCAACAGGCTGAACGGCATCCACGGGATCGTGGCCAGCGGGGAGATCGTGGACATCACCAACACGGCCGGCTACGTCGACGCGCTGATGGCCATCGAGACCAACGTGGTCGTCGCCACCAAGCTGGCCGAGTCGAACGGTTCAATCCGCACCGTCCACGAGTTCGTCGGCGAGACCTACGACATCCTCACCAATAAGCTCTATGCCATCCACGACGCCATAGACGGATGGCCGGAGCCGGAGAAAGACGAGATCGACCTCGAAATCACCAACGTGGCCAAGTACGTCCAGCGCGAGATGGACTTCAGCACCAACCTCGTCATCATGACTGACAAGTACGTGCCGGTCGAGATGTCGATCTGGGTCACCAACATGTACGAAAACCTCCAGAGCATCAACAACTGGAACGTCGTCAGCAACTTCTTCTTCGCCTACTTCGGCGGCCTCGCCTCCAGCACCGAGGGCGGCGAGGGCGACATCCCGAAGATCGACCCGAAGGACGACCCGTACAGCGGCGACTACGAGTCGACCGAGACGAAGGACGCCATGCTGCCGGTCAAGAACGCCCGGAACATCGTCGCCATCACCAACACGCCGCTGGAGATGATCAAGGCAGAGCGCGTCTTCGACTTCGACGTCATCGACACCAACGCCATCGAGGTGGTTGACGGCTCCAACACCGGCATCGTCTTCCTCGCGCAGCTGCGCGGCTTCCGAAACGCGAACGCCTCGACCGGCTCGAAGATCCCGGTAAAGCGCAAGCAGGAGCTAATCAAGCGGCCGGACGCGGCGGACTACGACCCGGAGACGACCTCCGGCTACGGCATCGACTGGATGGACTACCCGGATGCGCTGCTGGCGCTCTCCTCCAACGACGTCGAGCGAGTCCTCAAGTGGCTCAACGACAACAACATCTCCAACATCTTCAACGTCGTCGTCTCCAATGCGGACATCCTGGCGGCGATGTCGACCAACCTGTTCGGCCACGTCCGGCCAGAGACCTTGCTCGACCATCAATCCGTGTGGATCAACGACGCGCAGCAGATCGAAATCAAGGGCTACGAGACCGCAGAACCTTTCACCACGCCCTACATCGACTGGGGCGAGGCCACCAACTACGTCAACGTCAGCCATTGGGAAGACCAGGGACACTACGAGGAAGAAATCGACCCCGAGACCGGCGCCACCAATCAAGTGTGGCATGAAAACATGGTCTGGGTGTACGCATGGACGAATCAAGTCACCGAGGGCAAGATCATGGGATGGGAGAAATACCCGCTCGCGGACAGCGAGGCGTGGAGCAGGCATGGCGTGGCGTCGTGGTGCACGCTTACCAACGACATCCTCGCCGTCGAGGACGAGGAGACCGGCAACGTGAAAGGATCGGTCAAGGCGCTGTCGCTCTACGGCTTCGAGGGCGCGAACAACGCCGCGATCGCATACAAGCACTATCCCACCTCCGAGGATCCCGAAGGCTCCCGTCCGCAGCTCAGGTGGACGTCTCCTCAGGACGACTACCTGCCCGGCGAGGACTATAAATACTCGCCGATCTCCAACGGCATGGACATCAAATGGGTGCCGGCCGTGTCGGCCGTGCGCGTAGTCGGCACGGACGGCTCTGAGGCGGTCGTCGGCGTCGCGGCGCAAACCAACACGCTGACCTTCGCCAGCGCGGCGGACTCGAATGTAAGGGCTACCGTGGTAGGGGACGGCGCGGGGAATGTCACCGTCACAATCGGCGTGTACTACCTTCAGGAGAGCAACCTGAACGGCGGTAGCGGGGGAGGTAGCGGACTATGAGGCGGATGAGACTGTTCATCGCGGCGGCTCTTTCGTCGCTTGCGCTGTCGGCTTGGGCGTTCGGCTGGTACTGCCCCACGCTCGGCAGGGATTTCGACTTCCCCTATGGGTGGAGCGGCGAGGGCGACCCGCCGCTCTCTATGGAGAGCAAATACGCGATAGTGGCGATGGACGCGGGGCTGGAATACCTGTCGCATTGGATGAAGTGGGAGTGGAACTATGTTCCGGCAAACTACGCCGCGCTCGCCAACCGCACTTTGAGCGACAAGTTGTTGCCAGCGTCTTTCCTTGCGTCGATGTTCGGCAAGTTCGGAAACCTAATCAACGACGACTACCACTACACCTACCGAAGCGGGGAAATGACGAACGAGGTGCTTGCGTTTGTTGACAACTTCGAGATTGGCTACGACGGCACGGGCGGAAGCGGCGACTTTGTGGGCATAGACGACTTCAGGAGGATTTACCCGTCAGGTCTGTTCCCGCACATAGGCGGATATACGGGGTATTCCCCCGCGCACGATGTCGTGACGAACGCGTACTACAACATACTTGGCGTAAGACCGACCGTGTGGTATTCGTGGCACGAATTCGTGAGCGGCGACTATGTTGACTTGGGAAAACTCATCTATGCGGATGACAACTACTATTCTTGGACTTTGGCATTGGACGGCACGATGCCGTATTACACGATTCTGAAGGATGTGTTCTACGGCTACGTCCGACAGTACCACCATATGTCGTTCAACATTCCGCAAATGCTGTTGCACTGCAAGTCGAGGACGCCATACCTGTTCACCGAGGCGGAGGATGTCTACACCTCGTACACGACATACTTATGCCAACTGACTACCAACGCGGACAACTCCGCGACGCTGAAACTTAACTATGTCTATTTCGATACCGATACGAGCAACAAATACAGCAGGACGCGCCCCATAACCTACGGCGACAAGATAAGCGGAAGCGCATACGCGAGCGGCATCTCATCGCAAATCGTAATGGGGAACGTGCCGATGAAGTGGTGCGTCAGGCACAAGTTCCAGATGTGGGAAGACCTACCTGTGTTCGGTACAAATACCTACACATTCAGCAACATCGGGGTTGCGATAGCGATGCCGACCAATTTTGGAATCAGATTGCCGTATGAATACACCGTGCGGCACTACGGGATAACGAAGGACAGGATTGCGAGCGGATTCCCCTCCGCGCCACATGGCGAGTTCATGGCATATCCAAAGACGCTCTACAACTACGACTGCGACGGCTACGACCACTGGGGCAATACGGTTTCTTACAGCGCGAAAGGCATCCTCGACGCGGTAGAATACATCAATTTCCCGTCCAACAATCCGTATGAAGTCAGCAACGCTTTCCAGTTGCCGCAAATCGACAACGACATAGACAGCATTTCGTGGGCGTTGCACGACTATCCGCTCGTGCAGGTGAAGTACGATGACAGCGACCCTACATACACCATTCCAGCACGACCGCACCCAACCGCACCAGACCTGTGCCTCGTCACCTACAACGAGCGCGAGACGGAGATAAACGGCGAAACCATTACCGTTGCTGACATCGCGGGGTGGATGTATACCAACACGTGGACTTTCGTGGAAGACCGAACTGGACATCTCGACCCCCCGCCGCCAGCGACATACACCTTTTCGCCGATATACGAGGAGGTGGACGGCGACTGGTTCTACGACGACCCGTATTACTGGGAGTTGCCGTTCCACTTCTACATCGATATGTTCTCCACCATCATTCCCGAGAAGTGGGCGAGGTGGAATTGACCGGCGGCAATTGACAATCTATCAACATAGGGAGACCAAGACATGGCAATACCAACTATACTGAAGGGCAACACCGCGCAGCCGATCACGCTGTCGCTGGCGGAAGGCTATGATTACGGCGGCTGCACCCTCGCCGTCGACTACCGCGGCGTCGTCAAGGAGTTCGGGGACCTGACCCCGGGCGGGACGATCACGCTGGAGTACTCGGCAGACGAGACGGCCGGCTTCCCGCTCGGCACCTCGAAGGCGTTCCTCACCATGACCAACGCCGCCGGAGAAGTGCGCAAGCTGCCGTGGTCCAAGATCAAGGTGACGGACTGCCCGGACGAGGTTTATGCCGCGTCCATCACCATCGACCCCGCCATGCTGAACGTCGACGACGCCGTGCCGGCTGACTCGCTGGGCCAGGTAAAGGCGAAGCTCAACGCGATCCTCGCGTTCCTGCGCGCAGCCGCGCCGGCGCTGGCGGTCGCCGCAATACTGCCGTGCTACGCCGCGGCGGTCAACCCCGCCTACATCCAGCTTGACGACCTCCCCGGCACCGCGCCGGTGATGACGAACGCGGCAGAATACGCGGCAGACCAGGCCGCCGCGCAAAGTGCCGCGGCACTTGCCGACGCCAAGGCCTACACCGACGCGGCGGTTGCCGACATCCCCGAGGTTGATATGTCGGCAGTCACCAACATCGCCCAGGAGGCCGCTCAAACGGCCCAGGAGCGCGCCGTCGCGTCCGCCAATGCCAACACCATCTCGGCCACCAACGCGCTCTCCGCGGCACTTTCCGCGGCAGATGCGTCCCTTTCGTCCCGTCTGTCCCTTGCGTCCCTTGAGTCCACCAACTACACCGACGCCGTCGCCGGTCAAGTTCGCGCGGCAATCCCGACCGACAACGCGCAGCT